>Ga0209390_10006197_pt1 | contig 16237 bp, 18 predicted proteins | sample BON01_FD_187212 | JGI IMG/M metagenome (GOLD analysis project Ga0209390, IMG submission 187212) | Freshwater microbial communities from Lake Bonney liftoff mats and glacier meltwater in Antarctica - BON-01 (SPAdes) (version 2) | ecosystem: Environmental > Aquatic > Freshwater > Ice > Glacier... | reverse complement strand
ATATATATAAATATATATATATATTATATATATATTTATATATTTATATATACATGCATAACGTGGCCTACATCGGCGACGTGCTCTCATCCCATTGGGCTAGCCCGTGACTATATCATATTTACTCACTCCATGCCTTCTTATTTACAGCTAAGTGGCCGCCGCCACCAGTTACGGATACACTCTTGTTACTCTGGCCACGGGGTCGTGGGTGACGTGGCATACACCGGCGACGTGCTTTCTTCGCCTCGAGCTAGCCTGTGAATATATCATATTATGGGAGGTGGTGCGCACCGTCGCCGCGCCACCTTCGATCGTTGTTAATTACATGAGGGTGCTTCTTCGTGTGGTCGTTTGTAGTTTTGTTCTTGTCGTGTCGTGTGTTGTGTTGTTCTTGTTGTGTGTTTGTGTGTGTGACCTGTTACTCTTCTTACCCACTCCATGCCTGCTTATTCGCAGTTAACTGGCCGCCGCCACGAGCTACGTGTGCATTGCTTGCACCTCGGCCACGGAATCGTGGGCGACGTGGCCCACACCGGATACGTGCTGTCTTAGCCTCAGGCTAGCCCGTGACTATATCATATTGACCCCTACAATTCCTTTGTGTTCACAGCTAACTGGCCGCCGCCACCAGTTTCGTGTGCATTGCCTGCACCTCGGCCACGGCATCTGGGCGATGTAATATACACTGTGGACGTGCTCTCTTCGCGTCGGGCTAGCCCGCGATAAATTCCCCGTGTGAATGTTAACACAACAAACCCCGATTCCCTAGATGCGCGACTGTTCCCCTCCGTGGTGTTAGCTGTCGCGCCTGCTGTGACCATGGACGAAGTATCTTCTCTGTCGTGGCACCCCTGGACGATCTGTCGTGGTACCCTCATATTGACCCCCACAATTCCTTGTTGTTACTGACCACCAGAATTTCATGTTCGCAGCTAACTGGCCGCCGCCACTAGTTAAAGGTGCCCTGCAGCTACTAAGTAAGCGCTGTGGGTTAATTCACTTTGCTCAGGTAACTCGAGTTATCCCGAGCCCGTGACTATATCATATGTATTCACACCATGCCTTCTTGTTCACAGCTAACTGGCCGCCGCCACCAGTTGCGTGTGCATTGCCTGCACCTCGGCCACGGAATCGTGGGCGACGTGGCCTACACCGGCGATGTACTGTCTTAGCCTCAGGCTAGCTCGTGACTATATCATATTGACCCCTACAATTCCTTTGTGTTCACAGCTTACTGGCCGCCGCCACCAGTTGCGTGTGCACTGCCTGCACCTCGGCCACGGAATCGTGGGCGACGTGGCCTACACCGGATACGTGCTGTCTTAGCCTCAGGCTACCCCGTGACTATATCATATTGACCCCTACAATTCCGTTGTGTTCACAGCTAACTGGCCGCCGCCACCAGCTACGTGTGCACTGCCTGCACCTCGGCCACGGGATCGTGGGTGACGTGGCGTACACCGGCGATGTGCTTTCTTCGCGGATGATGTTGCATGCCTGGATTCTATCACTCCCCTTCCCACCGCCGCTGGGACAAATCACCCTAGAGACTACGGACCCGTTTCCGGTACGTTTTCCGCTCGGTGGTTTGGGCGGGGAAGATGGCGGAGGGTCAGCCCGGGCTGTCGGGGGAATAAGCGGGAGAGCCGGTGAGACGGTATTGACGGCAGCGCGCGACGAAATTGGAGGAGAGACTACGGCTGCCGAAACGGATATTGAGTTGGTGGTAATACCGCCGAGGGGGGGCGAAACAGGAGACGGTCTCGGCCTCGAAACCGGAGAGAAAAGTGCGTCGGTCGGCGTGGAGGTCGGGGTGGCGATGGCTGATGAAACCATGGGACGGTGTGAGAAAACTGTGTCGGTCGGCGTGGAGTGGCTCATGGAGATGGAGGCGTCCGCCGAGGCGGGCGTCTGGTCGTCGCAGAGAGACCCGGAGGATGTGGAGGCTCTGCTGCGGTGCCTCAGGGGTTAGTGTTGGCACGGTTGAGTTACGACGTCGGAAGTTATATCATATGATCATGTGTATACTCATTTTGTAATCATATTGCATGTTATTCTCGTATTGCCTCTGGGTGCTAGGTGGTCGCACTAGGGTGGTTAATAGGCGGCTCGGGTGTCATAGAGCGTAGAGGTAGAGAGACCCTGGAAGATGTCAACGCGTTGTGCTGCGGTACCTCAGGGGTTAGGGTTTGGGTTAACCCGCGAGTAGTGTGGCAAGTTTGAGTTACGAAGTCGGATGTTTGTTATCATCTTGTGTGTAGTTGACCTCTCAGAACACACCCTACACCCCCCCCGCCCAACGCAACACACACGACGGCTATGGGCTATCTATCTATCTATCGTGTACGCGTGTGTTGGTGGGCGTGTGCGGGGGGTGTGGTTCCCCAGGTGGTGCCTGGCCCCGTGTGCCGGTGCACCCCTGCGGTGTTGTTCGGGCGCTTGCTTTCTCGCCTTTGACGAGACTTGATTCCAGCGATGACGCAGACACCTTTGCCTTTTGGCCACCGCTTGCACGCTCCCAGCGCATGCTATGGGAGCGGCCCACCGTACGCCTACGGGTCGTGCGGCGCCCCGCCTGATCAGGCGTACTCGGGCACCGGTAGCCACCATCATGCTACCGGCACCGGTCCTGCTGCGCAGAGCGGCAGATCGAACAATTTTCAGAGACTTCCACGCCAAGAGCTCATCACCTCGCCACCGCGGCCCGGCTTCGACATCCACGGCTACGCGCTTGCCGGCTACAACAATTTCGACGACGATCGCCGGCGCGCCAACGCTGCCCGCCAGCGCGCCGATGCTGAGCGTCAGCGTGCCGCAGCCTACGACCGCCAGCGGGCCGACGATGACCGCCAGCGCGCCGCTGCTGAGCACCAGCGGACCATTGAAGCCGAGCAGGCAATGCGTGCGCAACAGCAGCGGGTCGCTGAGCATGCAGAGATGGTCCGCCTTCAGAGGGCCAGCCAACTGCAGATAGCCCAGCTGGCTGAAACTAGCGAACTGCAGATAGCCCAGCTGCCAGCTGTCTGAAATGGTGATGCGGATGCTCCAGCACCCAGCGCCGACCACGCCGCCACCGCCAGCCACCCTGGCATCGGAGGGATCGGCGGAAGGGACGAACCAGTCCGCCACCACCGCCTCTGCACCTGCGCCACCGCCGCCGCCGCCGCTGCCAACGTTACTGCCCGTCGACTTAATGGATGCGGCAGCACCGGTGTTCGAGGCTGAAGAAGCGCCGGCGTTCGCGGCCTTCGCCCGCAGCTTCGAGGCTGGCGCGGCAGCCCGGATCCCGCAAGGATACAGGCCAGTGCCCGCCGCAGATATTCGCGCAGTCGAGCAACGTGCCCAGGCGGACGAAGACCGCTACTTCGCCGATACTCGACGTGCTCACCAAGAAGCTCGCGCCGAGGACGACTTCTACGCCGTCGAGTCTCGGGGCGCTCGCCAAGATGCGCAAGATGAGTTTGCTCAACGTGCGGCGGATCTTTTGTACGACTCGTCGACCACGCAGGATCCGCTGCGCCGCTCGGGCGCGCCGACTGAGTGGCGGTCGCAGGAGCTGACGCAGCGGGGGGCGCGCGGGCCGAACCCGTTCAAGCAGATCGAGCGCCTCGCCAGCAGCAAGAACTGGGTGACCGACCTCGACGCCTCGAAAGTAAGCATCTGGCTTAAAACCCAGCGCTTGCGCCTCGTAGGACACGATGCTCGGCTCAAGGAGGTCTATGAGATGGACAAGGACGAGTGGTGGCACGCCATCTCTATTGGCGACGTCAGGAGTGTCTGGCTCCAGAAGGCGGACAACTGGGTGGCCAATCAGCTCATCGACCACATGGACCAGGAGAGCAAGGACGTTATCAACTTCATGTCCGTCGACGACGTCAACCTATCGAGCGGCCGAGTCCTCCTTGTTCATATCGCGGCGCTCTACAGCATCACCTCGGGCCAGGCGCTGCGCGACGCCGAGGAGGAGTTTGCAGCATGTGACCCGCTCAAGATGAACATGAAGCAGACCGACGCGCTCTTTGCCATCAACGAGCTCAAAAACCTATACAAGCGCTTGCCATCCTCGTCGAAGCGCGGCAACGGCAACGTGCAGTTGATACTGCTCAAGAAGCTGCCCGACGCCTACCAGTGGAAGCGCGCGCAGATGGACAAGTACTACGAGGGCGACAACAAGGGCGTGCCGACGTGGGAGAACGAGGAGCTCATCAAGAACATCTGCCACTGGCTCAAGTCGGACGAGACTCGGCCTGCCGTGTACGCTGCCGAGGCGCGCGACTTCGCCCTTAGCCTCCCGTGCGCGACTTTGTGACCGAGGCCAACGCGGCGGCGGCGCGCCGCCTGCTGCCGCCAGGCTACGTGCCAAAGGGACGCTGCTTCATCTGCGCGAAGGAGGACTGCTACGTCGCCATCTGCCCCGCTAAATGCTCAACGTGCGGCGAGAAGCTCTGCCCGGGCGCCTTCAACTCCAAGCCGTGCGTCGTGCGCGCCTCCGGTAAGCCGGTCGCCGCCGACATAACGAACGCGCTGGGCAAGGTCGTCTCGGACAGGACGTTCACGCTCCTGCTTGAGAAGTGGACGAAGTGGCAGAAGGGCCGGCCTCGCGCAAACACGGCCGCCGCCGGCAGCGACGACGGTTGGACGCAAGAAGAGATGATTGAGATGGAGCACGACCTCTTGGCCTCTTCAGCTGAGCGCCACGCCGAGGAGAACATCACGTGGTACAGCACCTCCTCTGCCGAGCTACGCGGCGCGGTTGCGTGCGATGTTGACTCCGTGGTCGCCTCCTCCGTCGAGCTTGACGGCGCGGGCGTGCAGGGCGTCGAGGCGAGCGCATCGAACCTGTTGCACAAGACGCACGTCTCCACGGGCCTGTCGCGCGTGATGCCCGCTGATGGTACGATCCGTCACTTCGCGCTTCTCCCCAACATTGCTGTTGGGCGCGCCACCACCTACTTGCCCTCGTACAGGCCGAGGAACCGGACGCCGGCGGAAGCGCGCACGGCCCGTCGAGGGCCAGGCCTGCTTGACAACATCCGCACCTGGGCACTCCAGTACACGTCCTGGCTCGCTGAGGCGGCGCCTCGCCTACGAGCGCCGCCAGAGTACCCTCGCTGGACGGGCTCGCCTATGCCGCCGCCGCCTGTGGCACCGCTGCCGCCGTCATCACCACGCGTGGGCTCGCCTCCGTCGCCACCGCCACCCACGGCACCGCCGCCGCCAATGACGCCTGCACCGTCGCCGGTGGCATCGGCGCCACAGCCGCGACGCGCCGGCCCACCTCCGCCACCGCCGGCACCAGCACCGCCACAGCCCGCGCTGTCTGCACCGCCATCGACGCCACTGCCGCAGCCCACGCAGCTCGCGGCGCCGCCGGCACCGGCGTCGACGCCACCGCCGCAGCCCGCGCAGCCTGCGTCGCTGCCGTCACTGCCGCTGTCACTGGCGCCGCCGGCACCGGCGCCGCCTCCACCGCCGTTGTCGTACGTGGGCCCGCCTCCACCGACACCAGTGCCGCCGACATCGCCGCCGTCGTCACCGCCGCCTACGCCGACGCCACCGCCGCCGCCGCTGTCAACGCCACCGCCGCAGCCCGCGCAGCCTGCGCCGCTGCCGCCGCCGCGGGCAGCGGCGCCGCCGCCACCGCCGACGTCGCACGTGGGCCCGCCTCCGCCGACACAGGCGCCACCGGCGTCAGCGCCGCCGCCACCGCCGCCGCCGTGCGTGGGCCTGCCTCCGCCACCGCCGGCTGCAGCACCGCCACCGCCGCCACTGCCTCCGCTGCCGCCGTGCGTGGGCCTGCCTCCGCCACCGCCGTCCGCAGCACCGCCACCGCCGCCACTGCCTCCGCTGCCGCCGTGCGTGGGCCTGCCTCCGCCACCGCCGTCTGCAGCACCGCCACCGCCGCTGCTGCCTCCGCCACCACCGCCACCACTGCCTCCGACATCACCGACGCAGCGACGGCGATATGGGCCGTGGCGCGACTGGTGGCGCCACCGCGTCCCAGACTTCAACCCAGCGATGCTCGTCGACACGGAGCTGGAGCTGGGGGAGCTTTTAACGCGTAGCGCGACGCCGCCGCTCGTCAACCCGGCGGAGCTGGAGCAGGGGGAGTTTTCAGACCTTAGCAGCTACAAATCGTGCCACTGCGTTTTAGACCTCAGCGTGGCTGCGCTTGGCGTGGCTCCCGCTGCTCACCGTCCTGAGCGCAGCTCGGTGGAGGTGGTGGCAGCCGAGACGGCCGCGGCCAACTCGTCGAACAGCACGGCCATGCGTGTGCTGTGCCGGGTTGATGGCGGGTCCAATGCGCACCTGCTCTTCAATGCCGGCGCTACCGCGCTCTGCCGTCTCTCACCCGCGCTGGGCATGATTTGCGGCATTGCGGGCGGACTCGAGTACAACGCCGTCGCACTGGGCGAGGTCAGCTTCGCCGGTGTGGGGCAAAACCGCTCGCTCTCCTTTCTGTATACACCGGGCGGAAAAAAGGACATCCTTTCGGAGTCGGCCCTGCTCGACACGTATGAAATCGAAGCAAGGAAGCATCTGCCGCGCCTCATCTTTCGCGACGGTTCCGAGGTCGCCATGATTCGTGAGAATGGCCTCTTCTACGTGTGGGTCGAGTTCAACGGACTCGTCGAGGCGGCCGCCGCGCCGAAGCCCACCGCCGAGGCGACCGCTGCGCCAGAGTCCAACTCCGCGCTCCCGTCCAGCACTGACGAGGCCCTGCTTTGGGCAGCGCGCCTTGGGACGGACACCAATGGCCTTGCGTGCACGTCTCGCGCGGTGCGCGGCGTAAACGTCGACAAGCTGAGCGCCGCTGTGCGCGACGCTGTCAACTCGAGTATCCCACGTGCAATCTCGCAGACGCGCAACGGCTCTACTGGCAGCACGCCGCGTCGCAACCTGGCTAGAAAGCCGGGGGAGGCGCTGGTCTGTGATGGTTTTGGAAACCACTTCGCTGCACCGCCGATCGATGGCTCTGTCTACCAGCTCGTGGCAGTTTGCGAGTTCACCTCCTACGGATACGTCGAGTCCGTCAAGACGCACACCATCGACGACTGGATCACGTTCCTTCGTTCCGTTGTGCTGCACGCGCGCTTGCTTGGTCACGTGCCCGTTCGTGTGCGTTTTGACCGTGCACCTGAGCTGCGCGCTGACCACTTCCGGCGATTGGTTGAGAAGGAGCTTGGCCTTATTGTCGAGCTCACACCGAGGGAGCACCACCAAGGCGTGGGACGCGCCGAGCGCCACCACGACATCCTCACGCGCAGCGCCGAGGCGATGCTTCAGCGCGCAGGGATGGGCACGAGCTGGCTCTTACCCGCGCGATGTACGCCAACTACATCGAGAACCGCACCGTGCACACGCCGACGGCGATGACTAAGTACCAGCGCTACTACTCGCGCGTGCCATCCTTCGTGGGCAACACACCGTACATTTTTGGCACTAGCGTCGTCGTCGTCGAGGAGGTGCGGGGGCCGAAAGGAAGTCTTGATGCACCACGCGGCTCTATCGGCCGCTTTGTCGGTGTCTCCGGCTGCTCTAAGCTCTTCTTCCGCGATCTCCGCCTCAACACAGTTGCGCAGGACCGCGTTCGGCCCCTAAATGAGCTCGCTCTCGTGCGCAGCAGCCTGCTCTCGGCGGTCGCCTCGGTCGACTCCGCCACGCAGACGCTGAGCAAGGCTGCGCTGCCGCCACCGACGCAAACACAGTCGCCTACGCGTCCGCCGGTCGCCACCATTGACCTGCCGCTTGGAGCTCGTGTCGAGGTGCAGTGGGTCTCGAAGGGAAACAACTCCCTGCCTACCACGTGGTACAAAGGTACGGCTGTCGACGTGCGCACCTACGCAAGCGGGCGCCACCGCCACTTCCTTGCCTACGATGGCTTTGTCGACGAACAGTTCCTGCACAACTTCGCGTCTTCCGATTTTGAGTGGCGGCTCCTCGACACAACGGCTGCGCCGCTGGGCACGGGGCCCACGCTGCCGTCGGCGCCCGGCCCGGTCACGCGCGCTCGCCGTGCTGCTGCAGCGCGCTCGCTCACTGAGTCTGTGCTTGAGCAAGTGCCCACGTCGCTGCACGCCGAGGCCTTCAACTCTGCCGTCTTCCAGGCGCTAGGCGTCACTGGCGAAGCCTATACCTGCGACACAGCCGCGGATCTCGATGCGGCTCGTCTTCGCCTCGCAGCCGATGCCTGCGATCTCGTGTCGATTGGCCAGCCCATTTACATGCTGCCTGCATGCGATGTCTCGCCAGAGTGCAAAAAGGCGTCGCAGGGCACCATCGATATCAAAACGCCGACGGGCACCATGCAGCTGATCGTGCCGGCCACGGCGCGCCAGGTGATGATGTTCGACCAGCGCGACCACTGGCTGGCCGCTGACGACAAGGCGCTGCAGGCCTTGCTGGCCTTCAAGGGCAGCCGCCTCGTCCCCGTCGCCATCCCGCGCGCAGCCGGTCTGCCCATTGTGCCGTGCTTTACCATGCGCTGGATCAAGGTGAACGCGGCCACGCAGGATTTTGAGACGCTCAACGGCTACAAGTCGCGCCACTGCGTCGCCGGAAACCGCCAGGGCCCCATGCTCATCGCGGCTGGTGTCAACACAGGGCGAATCGAGACCTCTTCCTCGGTCGTTGATGACATCACGGTCAAGATGACCATCGCTGACGCCGCCATGTCCGACCACGACCTCGCCAAGGCCGACGTGCCCAACGCCTACCTGCATGGTGCGCGCCAGGAGCGGCCGATCACGTACATGGACCTGCCAGCGACCCTAGACCATCTTCGTGCGGACGACGGCTCACAGCTGTGCGTCAAGCTCGGCGTGCCTTGCTGGGGCGAGGAGGCAGCGGGCTACGAGTGGGCCCAGGCGCGCGACAAGATCCTCGTCGCCAATGGCTGGCGTCCTGCGGAGGGCGTGCCTGACCTCTGGCTCTTCAACACGCCCATGGGAAAATGCCGCCTGCTCATCGTTGTTGACGACCTCTTCTTCTCCGAGGACAAGGCGCTCAAGCAAACCGTCAGCAAGCAGCTCTGTGCTATTCTCTCCGAGGCCTACGGCGATGTCCGCTATGAGATCGAGCCGACCTCGTTCAAGGGCTACTTCATCCGCCGGGACCGTCTGGCCTGCCTTATCCAGCTCACCTTCCCGCAGAAGATCAACGAGGCCATGCGCTCTCACCTGCCTGAGCTCATCGACGGAGGCGACGTAAAGCTGCCCGCGGGAAAAGCGCTGCAGAAGCTCGCCGACAGCATGGTGCTGGCGCCACCGCGGCCGGGAAAGCTCGCGGCAGCCCAGATGCCCATGCAGCAGCTCATCGTCTCCCTCAAGTTCATCGAGCTACTCCATCCGCGCATCGCCCTGATCCTGCACCGCCTCTCGTGCGTCATGTCCAACCCGCCACCTGAGGCCTACTACATCGCCCGTGCCGCCCTGGCCTCTGTCTTCGGCGAGCGCTTTGTGGGCATCGCCTACGGCAGTGCTGGTCTCTCTGGGGGCGAACGCCTCTCGGGCGCCATAGCCGCGCACATTGACATGTCTGAGCCCGCTGGTCTCGATCTCGAGGCACACGCCGACGCACCGTGGGGCGACCGGAACCTCTACGGTATTGTGCTTTTGTATGGCGGCGGCGCGGTCCTGCACCAATGCAAGAAGGTCGGCCTCCTCGTCGACTGTACTATGGAGGTTGAGGCCGTCGCCCCACCGGTAAGGCCGCCAAGGTGGTTACCTATGCGCGTGAGGTGGGGCGTGCCATCGGCGCACCGTGCCATGGCCCTACGCTCATTGGCACTGACAACCTTGCAAACCTCAGCATCGGAAATGGGAAGGGGACTCCATCGCAATCCAAGCACTTCCCTCGGCGCTACCACGTCCTTATGCAGCGTGTTGCGGCCGGCGACGTTGCTCTCCGCCACATGGGCGACACACAGATGGCCGCCGACTTCCTCACCAAGTGGGTCCCGACGTCTAAGCTCAAGCTCAGCCTGCGCTACGTCACCAATTCGTGGGTGCACCCTATGTAACGTCGCTGAGGATCCAGTGTTTAGTATAGATAGGTATGTATATAGTTGGACCGTAAACGGGCGTATAGATGCGGCATGATGCTGTAGCCTCTCGAGTGCGGGTGGCTGCTCCCATGGGGCCTCCATGGAGCATGCTAATGATGGCGGCAGGGCGCTGAGCCACTGGCTGTTATCATCATCAGGAGCGGTGTGCTCTTCGAGGGGATATTCGGATCCACCAGTCTTTGCACCGCGACCCCAGAGGAGAACTCGCGGTGGGGGGAGTGTTGGCGGGCGTGTGCGGAGGGTGTGGTTCCCCAGGTGGTGCCTGGTCCCGTGTGCCGGTGCACCCCTGCGGTGTTATTCGGGCGCTTCCTTTCTCGCCTTTGACGAGACTTGATTCCAGCGATGACGCAGACACCTTTGCTTTTTGGCCACCGCTTGCACGCTCCCAGCGCATGCTATGGGAGCGGCCCACCGTACGCCTACGGGTCGTGTGCCCCCCCGCCTGATCAGGCGTACTCGGGCGCCGGTAGCCACCATCAGCGTGTGTGCTGGTGCCGCCGAATCTTTACATACATACACATATAATAATCAATCAATCAAAGGTCCTCACAAAGCCACACACGGGCCAAGGAGAAGCCACATCCCAGCAAACCCTGCATCACGAAGTGATGCAGGCTTGGGGGGCTGTGAGCGAGTCGCGACAGCACTAGTCTGCGAAACTCATTCGTGTATCGTGTAGCACGCCTTTTGTATTTCAGTGGCGTGTAATGAAACTGATGGACGCCACTTCCGCGGGCGTCTCCTCTCTTTGGGGGGAGAAGGAGATGCCCGGGCACGTGGTCCTGACTTATAATATACCTACAATAATAATAGTACGTCCATGGACTGCGACTACATTACGTAGGGGCGTCATCCTCCCGTGTGCGCCTTGCAACGCCAGATGGCCCATCGCAATGCATCACCCTGTCGTCCCTTCTGTCCACTCCGCCTCTCCGTCTCCCCAGCCCCTTACCCTCTTGTAGCCCCGGTGCATCCCCGCGTCATCAACACCGACACAGTTGCGGCCGTCGTCGTCGCAGTCCATTGCTTCGCCGCCCGCACTAGTACTTCCGGCCGCAGCCGGGTGACCCCCCGCACGCTGCTCAGATGCTCCACCGTTCGTCAACACAGCACCCGTCGGCAACGCCGAAGGTTTGCTCCTGAGTGCGGCGGCAGCCGCAACCAGCATGACCCCCCGGCGCCCGTGCACTTTGAGGTTGGATGAGACAAGACCTACCTCAATCATCGGCCCCTGCATCACCGCCTCCTCGACCGCGGCACCTGTCATGCCCATCTCTCGCCTGCCCACTAGGAGGGCCTGCCGGTCCCACGCTTGCTGTTGGGCATCGTCGCGTTGGCGTCCAGCAAGGAGATGCTGGTTTTCTATTTCTCGGAAGCGATGAACGTCCTCCGTGGATGCGTGGTGCCACTGGCGCCGCCTGGGGTGGGTGTACATCGAGGTGCCCGCTGCCGCCCGCCTGTCAAGAGCCCGTATATATATATTATAAAATGATCGATCACTACATGTTGTAATGTAATGTTGTGCTTTATGTATGTATGTATGTAAAGATTCGGCGGCACCAGCACACGCGCGTACACGCGCACACAGGCCCGCGGCGCCACCATATATTATATTATATATATTATTGTATACATTATATAATAATAATAATAATAATTAATAATACTGATATTTAATATATTATACTCAAAATTTGAATCACATTATTCTTCCCTTCTATGGGTGGTCGCGCTACATAGTACCTGGCTGGTAGCGCCAGGCGGGTGGTGTTAGTTTTATCGTACGAGTAGCGGCGCGCGGCCTAACCGTCGAGTATAGGTATATTAAATAGTAAACTCTTACGACGGTACCCTTAACCTTAACCCCCCAAAAGCAAAAAGCCTGTTCTGAGAACGAGAGTGATAGTGTAAAAAAAAAAAAAAAAACTCAACCTAGTTACTAATAGTCTATTAAATACTGTCAGAGTCTCTGAGACTCAATCAACCTCGGATCCGGATTCATTAGTTCCCTGAGATGGTGTAAAAAAAAGGGGAGAGTTAACCACGTTGTATGTTAATACACTGTTCAAAACTAGACGGGCTAGCTAGAACTGCGTGGTTACTAGCAGAACTGCGCCGTAAACGCAGTTCTAGCGCACGTCTCTTTTGCTATAGCCTATTAGGCTATAGACTATAGCTCTACGATAGCTCTTAACGGTCCGTGAACAAACCTACCGTGAACAGAAGTTTCGAACTTCGGCTGGACGGAACGCTGCCTCGCATTGTGCACCCCCTGCGCAAGGACAATAGCCCCGTTCGAGGTCGAAGCAATGTCAGCAAGGGAAGCGGCTCCGACGCAAGAGTTTTCTGACCATGTCGATGTGGGCCCCGGGCCGACCAGCACGACAGTGCTTAGCGGCCGTATCGGCTCGGGTTCGGCGATGCCGAGCGCACTCGCTGTCAACGAGCTCTCTGCGTGTGGTATGCAGAACACCGAGCCGCTCGTCTCGGCACGCGTGCCCGTGCTCCAACGCTCCGATGCGGGGATGGTGACCGACGACGAGCATACGCCACATACCACTAAGCCGATGCCGCTCGACGAGCCCGAGTTTTTAATTCTGCTTTCTGGGCTCGACGACATCACCAAAGGAGACACCGGTAGGGGCGGAGGAGGCACTGTCGTCCGGAAAGGAGCAGATACCGGCGGGGGAGCCGCGCCGAAGACCGCAGCGCGCGCCTTCGCCGCAATCGCCGAATCCCTTTTCCTCCGGTTTGAAACAAATCATACCGGCGGCCCACGCCACGCTGGCATACCGAATGATACCGGCGGGATGCCACACTCCGGCCCGGCGAGGGATACAGCGGTGGGCCAGGAGGACGATGCCGAGGTGGGCCCGATCCCGGAGGATGAAACCGAGTGGGGCCCTGGCTTCAAGCTGCTGCAGCGAGGACACGTGGCGGAGGCGACGGATGCGTTGGCGGCCGTTCGGGACCGGTGTGCAGATAATAATAGTAAAAAAAGTATCATCGTATACAATACCATATTAAACATAAGACTGATATCGGGTTAGCCCGATGTTGAACATAATAAAGATATTTTTACACTATTGGAATTGTCTGTGCTGATAATACATCCTGAAGTGGCGGAGGCGACAGATGCGTTGGTGGCGGTTCGGGATCGGTGTGCAGATAACCACAATACGAATTACAGTTCTAGTAATTATATGAATGAATGGCATATCTTGACATGCAAGGACGGGCACACGCCCCACGAAAACCACAGCAGCAAACGCCAACTGAAGCTCTCCTGGACCACGATGGTCGGGATTAACCCGAAGCCTACCCTTTTTCAATAGGGTAGGCTTTGCAGGTGGAGGGGAGCGAGAGGGGGATGGGGGGGGACAATAAAAGGATGATAGACTCCCATAATAAGTTTTTGAAGTGAAACACAATTTGGTGAACGCTGACCCTCGCTCCGGTTTCCACATTTCTCACCCGCGCTCTACCAGAACCTCTTTCTCTACACACACACGCACACACACCCAAATAAATGTATATACATATAAATAAATAAATATATATATATATATAAATATATATATATATATATATGTATAGGGTTAACCCGCTGAGATATTGCCCTTTATAGTGCCGCCCTGCTGACTACCCGTGCACAGTACACACTAAAAAGGAGCCGGGACCTGTTGAGTGTAGCTGCTGAGATATTGCCCTTTATAGTGCCGCCCTGCTGACTACCCTTGCACACTTGCAACCTCGGGTTAACCCGAGAAGGGCGTGGTTGCAAGTGTGCCAGGGTTAACTCGAGGTTCGGCGGCGGCTAGCGAAAGAGCGGCACGTGATAGATACCGCGAGGGGGGAGACTTCTTCTCTAACCTATCGCACAGTTCACTGGCGCAAACTAAAGCCCGCTGATCACAACAACGCCTTTCTTAGGTGGGTGAAAGCGGGCCGACCGGGGTTGCTCCTACTAGCGGCGAGGCACTACGACAGGGCCGTGGCCGACTGCATCTCTCTCTGTGTGAAAACGTGCACTGTGAAGATACCGCAGGGGGGCGGTCCTCATTCGATGATACCAGAGGGGGGCGGACTTCCCCCGCCCGAGTTGATACCGGAGGGGGCCGGGCCTCTTTCCGCTCCGGCAATACCAAGGGGCGATGGGCTTCTCTTTCCGTCGGTCCTTGAGGGGTGTAAGCCTTCCATTACAGAGGCAACACCTAAGGAGGGGCGGCCTCTTTTTTCGTCGATGCCGGAACTAGAGGGGTCATCGAACGCATTGTTGGAGGGGGTTGGGGCTCCTTACAAGTTGCCAATACCGAAGAGGGACGGACCTCCTACACCGGAGGCAATACCGGAGGGGGCCTGGGCGGTTTGCGAGGCACCGGCCAGGATCGATTTGGCGGGCGGGTGGTCGGATACCCCCCCGGTATGTTTTGAGGCGGGGGGGCTCGTGATTAACGCGGCGGTTACGGTGGATGGGCTTTGCCCGATCGGCGCGAGGTGATTATAATAATTACACTTTCGCAAATACTAGCACTACAAATAGTGATGCTGATACTGATAATCTAAACACTTCTTGTACTACTACTAATGATAATAATGCTGGTGATGGACGCAGCAATTAGTGTGGACGGAGTCTGCCTGATAGGCGCGGATTGCTAATCATGATTAACATATTAATCCTGGAACTACAAAATAGTAATGCTCGTACTACTACCACCACCACCACCACCACTACTATTACCACTACAACCACTACTACTACTACCACTACTACTTCCACTACTACCACTACTGTCACTACTACTACTACTCACTACTACTAGCACTACTACTGTTACTACCACTACTGGCACTACTACTGCTACCACTACTACCACTACTACCACTACTAACACTATTACCACGATCACTCCTCCTCCTATTACCTATGACTACTTCTACTACCACTTCTAGTACTATTACTAGAACTATTACTACTCCCACTCCTCCTCCTACTCCTCCTACCACACCTACTACTCCTCCTCCTCCTCCTCCCCCCCGTCCTCCTCCTCCTCCTCCTCCTCCTCCTACCACTAATAATACTACCACTACAACTACTACTACAACTACTACTACTACTACTACTACTCGGGTTAATCCAGCGGATCTGCTGATTGCGGAACTCGACCACTTGGCCGACTTATTTCTCACTTAAAGGTGTCCTGCAGCTATTTATTAAGCGCTGTGGGTAAGTTCACTTTACTCAGGTACCTGAGCGAGTTTCGACGTAGGGTTTTATCATTTTGATTATAGGAAATTCGAAGTCGAATCCTTAGGCGCACAGGGCACCTTTAACCCGAGTACTCCGCAGGCTGCGTTTAACATCACAAATCGGGTTAGAGTTGACCCTGTTGTTGTTCTGTTTCTGCTAGGGCGCGTCGCATCCGCGAACCGGTGATCAGAATCAAGATTATGGACGGCCCCGAATCGTCAAATTCGGTCATGGCGGACCTAAGCTGTACGGAACTTGAACACCTCGCCTTGAAACTAACCTGTTATTTTTCTGTTTTGCTAGGGCGCGTCGCATCCGCGAACCCGTTATTCGAATCAAGATTATGGACGGCCCCGAATCGTCAAACTCGGTCATGGCGGACCTAAGCTGCACGGAACTCGAACACCTCGCAGACTACGCCTCTCCCCTCTCGCCCGGCGCGCTGGTGAAAGCGGTTCTTGTGTTCTGCGGGATCGTCGACCTGCAAGACTCCCAAAATAGCACCGAGGGCTCCCGAAATAGCACCGAGGGCGGCGCCCGGAATAGGAACGGCACTCAGAATAACGACTCTGGCGGTAGCAGGAGTGGCGACAGAGAAGATGCGTCGTTCATGGGCACAGCAGGCGCGGCCGCTAACATCACAGAGGGGACCAGTTGCGCATCTAGAGAATCGAACAGTGGACAGGGCAGCGGTGAAGTAGGTGTATCTGCTGGCACCTGCAGACATTCTCTCGCGTCGCAGCTGGCGTCGTCTGGCGGAGGTCTCGAGATCGAATCCTGGTCGCGTCTTCCGCAGGGCTCAGGTACATTTTATTTTACCGGGGTAAGGGTTCACCCGCTATATGTATATATATATATATATATATATATATGTATATATATATATATATATATATATATATATATTTATATATATA
>Ga0209390_10006196_pt1 | contig 16237 bp, 17 predicted proteins | sample BON01_FD_187212 | JGI IMG/M metagenome (GOLD analysis project Ga0209390, IMG submission 187212) | Freshwater microbial communities from Lake Bonney liftoff mats and glacier meltwater in Antarctica - BON-01 (SPAdes) (version 2) | ecosystem: Environmental > Aquatic > Freshwater > Ice > Glacier... | reverse complement strand
AACCAAATCAGCCACGGCCTCGGGATCAACCTTGGCCAGGGCAATGAGTTCTTCTCGGGTGGGACGCTGCACGGGGATTCCTACGGAGACCGGATACTTAAACTTTCTTAAGGACCTGAATAGTTACCATATTTTTCAAGAAGATTCAGCAGGGATTTTCACAATTATCGAATTGGTCCAATCGATGTTTTCATTGCCAAAATCAATTTAGGATGGTTGCGGCCATCCTGCTTTAATGGCGTCTTGATCCAACTTATGTCCATGATTCCGCCCCTTCCCTGGCATCGCGCCATCCACCATCCCGGCAAGGGTGACCGGATCGTCCTGCTCCACGGACTTTGGCGAAGTGTGCGGGCCATGGAAGGACTCGCCAGGCATCTCAACAAAGAAGGGTATGAAACCCTCAACATCCCCTATCCTTCCTTTCGAAAGCCCCTCGATGAAATCGTAGCAGGCGTACAGGAAGCCATTCCCCCTTCGGAGAAGCCCACCCACTTTGTCACCCATTCCATGGGCGGGATCGTCCTCCGTTGTCTCGCTCGAGAAGCTCCGGATCTCATTACCGGAAAGATCGTCATGCTCGCCCCTCCCAACCAAGGCAGCGAAATCATCGACTGGCTCGAGGACTCCTTCATCGCCCGCACCCTCTTTGGTCCCGGCGGAATGAGCCTCACCACCGAGAACGTTCGCCAAAGAATCCCCGGGTTTCAAAAAGATCACCATGTCGCAGTCGTGATGGGCCGGAGCAATCGACTGCCCCTCTTCCGCTCACTCCTGGGTGATGATCACGATGGCATTGTCACCGTCGCAGGTGGAAAGGTGAGGGGCATGAAACAGTTCGACATGATCAAGGCCGATCACACCTTGATCATGAATAATCCCGAGGCCCAAAAACGGATTCTTTCCTATCTGGGTCACTCGTCGTGATGGAACCACAGAAGAACCACTAACGAGATCCCCACTCCCCATAGAAGCACTTTGTTCTGAAAGAAATAGGGATAAACCATGAGACCCAGCCCAATCGCGAGCGGCTTCCATAAGGCCATCTTTTTACCATACCAAAAAGCAATAAACCCAATCGCTCCAAAAAGCAGGCCTGCCACGATCACCTGGGTTTCAAACATCACTCATCCTCCTGAGGTAGGAACGTCCGGGAGGCTTCGGTTTGTCTTGGCATTTCACCCCACCGCATTCTGCTGCCTCGTGATATCGTTCAGCGTGATCACCCCGACCAGCCGCTTGGGGTCCACCTCGCTCACCACCGGAGCCTGCTGAAATTCGCGGGCGATGAGTTTGTTCGCGGCGTCGCGAATCGACGTCTTCGGCGTGAAGCTCATCAATTCCTGGTCCGCAATCATCTCGCTGATGCGGGTTTCCGGGACGGCCAACTGAAGCTCACCCCGCGTGACAATTCCACGCAGGTGCCCCTCTTCGTTCACCACAGGATAAGCATGCTTCGCCAGCTTTTTCTGACGCAAACCCGTCCGCACCTGACTCACCGTGGCCTGCTCGGAGAGCGTCTCAACATCGTAGGTCATAATGGCCGCAATTGGCAGTTGGGCATAATCCTGCGCCCCGCGGTAAGCCGGCATCTCCTTCAGCGAAATCCCGTCCTGCATCAAAAGCGCATTGTAAATCGGGGTCCGCTGCAGGCGCGAAGCAATTCCCCAGGCGATGAGATTCCCCCCCATGATGGGAAGAATGAGCGAGTAGTTCCCGGTCATCTCAAAGATCATGATCAAGGAAGTCAGGGGATTTCGAATGACCGCGCCAAAGAGCGCTCCCATTCCCAACAACACGCATCCCCCGATCACCTCCTGGTCACCCGGATAATCTGGAATCGGAAGCATCTCATTAAAACCCGCGAGACCAAAGCCCATGATTCCCCCAATCATCCCGCCCAGAAAAAGGGTCGGAGAAAACAAACCACCCGACCCACCTGTCGCATAGTTCACGATCACCGCGAGCGCCTTCAAAACGAGCAAGACGAGCAAGATTCCAACGGCCAGCTTTGCCTCGAAAGCCATTTCCAAACTATCATAGCCCACCGAAAAAACATCAGGCGAGTGGTATCCGAGAAGCCCTGAAAAATACCACCCGGCCAGGCCGAAACAACCGACCATCAATCCTCCGATCGCCGGACGAATCCACTCCGGAAGCGCCTTCCGGTCCTTCACCCACCCGCGCAGCCCCACAATCGCCGCCGTGAAAGCCGTCCCCACAAGACCCGCCGCGATCCCCAAGGGCATGGCCACCAACATCCAAAGGGACGTGTGATAATCCACCGAGAGGTGGGTATTTACGATGGGATTCTCGCCCAGAATCATGCGCGAAGTCGCTGCCGCAATCACCACCGCCACCGCGATCCCGCCCAGCGCCTTCATCGAAAAACCATCCATCAGCTCCTCAAAAACGAACATGATCGCCGCAATGGGAGCATTGAATGCCGCCGCGATTCCTCCTGCCACCCCCACCGGCACCATGGCCTGGCGACGTTGCGCATCCCGGAATCCCCAGCGCCCAATCCTCGAGCCAATCGCCGCCGAAACATGAACCGTCGGCCCTTCTCGGCCCAGACTGTTCCCCAGTCCCACATAGAGAACACCAAAGATGAAGCGCCAAAAACCATCGTGAGCCGAGATGCGGCCCCCATTGTTAAAGTAGGCGGCCTTGGTCTGCGGAATGCCACTCCCCGCCGCATTCGGCGAAATAAAGCGCACCCCCAACCCCACAATCAAGCCGCCCAACGTCGGAGCCAAAAGCATCACCGCGATGAAGCCCGGCAGGGAAAGACTCTCCGCCAAATGCCAAACTTCCCCGAAGAGCCAGTGAATCGAAAGGTGAAAAGCCACCGCCACCAATCCGCACAGCAGCCCCACCACCACGCAAAGAACCATGAATCGCTGACCCACATCCAACCGGGCACGCATCGAATCTGCGAGAGCACGGGATTTCTTGCGGAAAGACATCGTTCGAGGAAGGGCGCCCTCATGTCTCCCTCGTGCCATTTATTCAAGAGCCGACTTTCTTTCATTCTGAAAAAGGCAGGATCAAGCTTCCAATTCCATCACCATAATCCGGCCCTCGACCACCCGCCATCGCACATTTCGCCCGGACAGTTTGCAGCCGTAAACCCTCTCCGGATCGTCGTGATAAGCGGGCCGGGGATCAACCGCGAGAGTCTCCCGGATCAGCTGAATTTCATCTGCTTCCAACTCTTCCAACAGCGAAGGGGGAAACTCGACTTCAAGCTGCTCCGGAGGCTTCTCCGCAAATCCCCCGCAGGCCCCCGGAATCGATTCGACATGGGGAAGGTAGGGTTTGATATCGAGCACCGGAGTGCCATCGACGAGATCCAACCCGCTCACCTCAAGAAACCCCTCCCCGACCGACTCCAACTTCACAAGCGAGAGCCCGATCCGATTCGGGCGGAACGGGGAACGGGTGGCAAAGACCCCCTTCTTCTCATTCCCTCCCAACCTCGGAGGACGCACAAACCAACGCACCTGATCTTCGCCCACCTGATCAAAAAGAAAAACGATCCACACGTGGCTGAACTCCTCAAGCCCTCGACAGGCTCCACGATCCACCTCGGGCGAAAAGACAATCTTCCCACGCGCTCCGGGAACAATTCCGCTCTGCCTGGGCGTCCCAAACTTCTCGCCGAAGCAACTCTCCACCCTCCCGATCGGGCGCATTGAAACCTCATCCATCATGCCTTGAGAAAATCCGGAGCCAGATCAGCCCGCGTGTATTCGACTTTTTCCGAATCACACAGCATGTTCGATGAAATGCGACCACTCTCCAGAATGGTCGGAAGCCCGCTTCCCGGATGAGTCCCGCCCCCCACGAGGTAAAGATTCTTAAATCCCTTGATGCGATTGTGCGGACGGAAGTAGAGCATCTGATCAATGGTGTGCGCCAAATTGAAAGTCGCTCCCATGAAGATGTCGCCCTCGTCCCGCCAATCGACCGGTGTGAGAATTCTTTCGGCAACGATATGCTTGCTCAAATCCTTCATGCACGTCCGCTCTTCGATTCGTTGAATCACCTTGTCGCGGTATGCCTTTTGCGTCGCCTCCCAATCATGCCCGTGACGGGTGTTGATCGTGGGCACAAGAACATAGATCTGCGAATGCCCCTCCGGAGCCACCCTCGCATCGGTCACGCTGCTGTTTCGCACGTAGATCGACATGTCGTCCGAGATCTCCCGTTCCCCGCCGATCTCTTCGACATTCCGACGATAATCATCGGCAAAAAGAATGTGATGGTGGGGCTGGTCGGCGTAGAGTTTGTCGACCCCCAAATAGAGCATGAAGGTCGAACACGAATATTTCTTCGCGCCAACCTCCTCTTTTTTGAGACTCTCACCATTCATGAGATTGATCATGGCGTGGGCGTAGTCGGCATTCATGATGACGTGATCCGCCTTCAAAGTGTCGCCATTTTCGAGAAGCACCCCCGTTGCTTTCTTGCGCTCAAAGATGACCTGCTTCACCGACGAGTTCAGAAGAATTTCCGCGCCATCCTCTTGGGCCGCTTTCGCCATCCCTTCCGAGATTTTACACAGTCCGCCCTGCACATGGTAAATGCCATACTTATACTCGGTGTATGAAAGAATACTGAAAAGCGCCGGGCACTTCCACGGACTCATGCCCAGATATTTTGCCTGAAAGGTAAAGGCGAGCTTGAGCCGGTCATCCTTGAAGTAGCGATCGAGCACATCGACGACGCTCTTGGCGGTCGCGATGTAGGGAACGACCTTGAGCATCTCGGTCCGCAAGTATGAACCGATCTTGTCATAAGGACGCTGAAGACAGGGATAAATCGCCCGCAACTTCGGAGCATGATCCGCCATGAATTTACGGTAACCTTCATCATCCCCCGGAAACGTTTCCGCGATACTGGCCGCCATCTTTTCTTCGTCAAAAGTCGTTTCAATCGAGACATCCTTCCCCCAGGTCAAGCGGGTCATGGGATCCAGCTTCACAAACTCCATGTAGTCCGCACTCTCCCGCCCCGCCTCGGCGAAGATCTCATCGAGGGTAAACTTCTGATGCAGAAAGGTCGGCCCAGTATCAAAGGAATAATCGCCGACCTTGAGTTCGGAGTTTCGCCCGCCCACCCGGTCGGCTTTCTCCACCACGGTGACCGCAAACCCACGATGCGCGAGAATCAAGGCAGCGGACAGACCACCCGGCCCGGCTCCGACAATGACAACCTTCTTTTGCATCAACGCTTGATAACTAGACTACAGGCTCCCGCTTCGCTAATCCTTTTTTCACCCCTCATCATGGTCACTACGCGCTTCGCCCCCAGCCCCACCGGAAATCTCCACCTGGGCCATGCCTTCGCCGCGCTCGTGGCCCACCGCTTTTCCGTCGCAAAAGGCGGACGCTTTCTGCTGCGCTTCGAGGACATCGACCATACCCGCGTCCGGCCTCAATTTTACCGGCAAATCGAAGATGACCTCTACTGGTTGGGGCTTGCTTGGGAGACGCCTGTCTGGAAACAACGGGACCGGCTTGATTCATACCACGAAGCCCTCTCCCGGCTCAAAAACCTCGGTGTGGTCTATCCCTGCTTCTGCACCCGCCGCGAAATCGAACAGGAACTCGCGCACCTGACCCGCGCTCCCCACGGTCCCGAAGGCCCCCTTTATCCCGGCACCTGCCGAAACCTCACCAGCGACCAGATCGCCGATCTTTCGCTCAAAAGTGATCCCTGCTGGCGGCTGAATGCCCGAAAAGCCGCCCAACTGGTCGGCTCCCTTTCCTTCCATGATCTCCGCCACGGCAGGGTCACCGTCGAACCCACCCTTCTGGGCGACGTCATTCTTGCCCGCAAGGACATCGGCACCTCCTACCATCTCGCCGTGACCGTCGACGACGCCGCGCAGGACGTCACCCACGTCACCCGGGGCGAAGACCTCCTCCCTTCAACCCACCTCCACCGGGTCCTCCAACATTTGTTGGGCCTTCCCGAACCCGATTTTCTTCACCACGTCCTCATTCTGGATGAACACGGCCAGAGACTCGCCAAACGCCATCACTCCCTCTCACTCGCCACCATGAGAGAACAGGGGTGCTCCGCAAAAGAGATCCTCGTGCGCTTGGAAAGGTCCCTGTAAGTTGCTCTCCGAAATCAGCGGTTTTTATGAAATCTCAAACGCGCATTTTTTTTCGTGTTTTTGTTTGCAGGATTAAAAATGCAGGTTATTTAATCCCCGTCTTATGAAAACAAGCAACATTCTAGCTCCCTTCGTTCTCGCCTCCAGCCTGCCAGCTTTTGCCGGTTCACAGGGTGATTACCTCCAGCCTGTCATCCCGGCTGTTGACACGAGGCCGGGAGGATTCGAGGACATCCGTCGCCCCATCACCAACGCGACTCTCTTCGACCTGGCCCTGCCCCGTACCCAGATCCGTCCGATCTTCATGCATCACCGCTTCCCGGACCAAATTAACGTCCCCGGTGGCGAGGTTGATTTCGGAGGCGACCTCAATCTCTTCGCCTTGCAGTTCGAATACGCTTTCAATGAGCGCTTCTCCTTCGTCGCAATGAAGGACGGCTTTATCGATTTCAATCCGGACAACACGGATGTCTTCAGCCAAGAAGAAGGATTCGCGAACGTCGGTGGAGGTTTGAAATACGCCTTCATCTACGACCCGGCGAACAGCTTCGTCGCGAGTGCCTCGGCCCTCTTCGAATTCCCGATCGGCTCGGAAGATGTCTTCCAAGGAGAAGGTGACGGCAACGCCATCCTCACTGTCCAGGCCGTGAAGCTCTGGGATCGCCTCCAGTTCGCCGGTGGCGCTGGTGTCCAGATCCCGCTCGATGACGCCTTCTCGACCCAGAGCTTTGTGAGCGCCCACCTTTCCTACGAGGTGAATCGTTACTTCATTCCCCTCGTGGAAATGAACTGGTTCTCCGTCCTCGAGGAAGGAGACGGCGGGACCCGTTTCGGAGCACAAGCCGGAGGAGCGGTTCCTGCAGTCGCCCCGGGCGAAGGGGCTGACCTGATCAACTGGGGTGCTGGAAACTCCACCGATTATGTCACGCTTGGCCTCGGATTCCGGAGCCGCCTGACCGACGACATTTCAGTGGGGTTCGCTTACGAAATCCCTCTCAGTGACGAAGAGGACAACATCACTGACGATCGTTTCACGTTCGACGCGACCTGGACTTTCTAGGTCTGTCGAATTTGTGTCCTGCAAAATAGTGAGTGCATAAATCCCCGGTGGCGTGTCGCCATCGGGGATTTTCTTTGTGCGTCGGCCACCCGGTCTGCGATCATCGCGCTGTCCTTGCTATTTCTCTTCGCCTCGGTGTTTCAGGAACCACGGATTCAGGCACCTTTTCAACCTGGAACAGTCCCCCCCCCAAATTAAGTTCTGCTCCTTCGGCGTTTTCTGTGGGTAGCCTCGGAATGCCTGCCCCGTAAAAACGTCGACGACAGGATCATCCGGGAAGCGGATGACTCAAACCGAACCCTTCTCCTTCTTCAATCGAAGCTGTCCACAGGCGGCATCGATATCATGGCCTTTCTCCAGTCGCAGCGTCGCCGAAACCCCGGCATTCGTGAGAACCTTCTTGAAGCGCAAGCAATTCTCATCGGACGGTCGCGCCCACTGAAGTCCTTCCACCGTGTTGTAAGGAATAAGATTCACTTTCGCCCGAATCGACCTCGCCCGCTTCGCCAAAATCCCGGCATGCTCAACATCGGCATTGATGCCCTCGATCAAAATATATTCGAGGGTGATCTTCTGATTCTTCTTGGAATTCCAGATCCGGAGAGCATCAAATAAATCGGCAACGGGATACTTCTTGTTCACCGGCATGATCTTTTCCCGCGTTTCGTCATTGGGACCGTGAAGGGAAATCGCCAGGCGGATCTGCTGGGGCAACTCCGCCAACTTTTTAATCTGCGGCACCAAGCCCGAAGTCGAGACCGTGACCCGGCGCGCCCCAATCCGCAGACCCCAATCCGCCGTGATGATTTCGAGGGCTTCGCAGAGGTTCTTAAAATTTGCGAGCGGCTCCCCCATTCCCATGAAAACAAGATTGTTCACCTTCTCTCCCGACAATTCCTCGGCGAGAATAATCTGCGACACGATTTCGGCCGCCGTGAGATTTCGGGTAAAGCCATCGAGCCCCGAGGCGCAAAATTTGCAGGCGTAGGCACATCCCACTTGGGAAGAAACACAGAGCGTGTGACGGTCCGATTTCTCACCATAAAGCGCAGGCGAGGCCGGAATGAGAACGGTCTCGATATATCGCTGGTCCGGAAGCTGCAGGAGAAACTTCCGCGTGGTATCCGCCGAACCCTTGGTCAAGGAATGAGTCAGAGGGCGAAGAGGGTATTTCTCGGCCAGGGCCGCCCGCAAATCAGCCGGAAGATTGCTCATTTCATCCCACGACTTGACACGCTTCCCGTAGATCCATTGCAGAATCTGGGTCGCGCGATAGGCAGGCTGGCCGTATTCCTCGAGGAGTTCGGCAAGTTGGGATTTCGTGAGCATTGTTCGCCTTGGGATAGGGCAATCACGGGCAAGGGTCAAACTCCGCCCGCGCCATCGTCATCAGGACACCGGACGGCAAAGCACAAAGGGTGACACCACGAGGGCCTCAAACTGTTGCTCCGTTCCCTCCCATTGCCGGGCGTGGAGGGCTTCGATCTTCACCAGGTCTCCGGCTTTTAACCAGGCATCGACGGCGGCCTTGTCGTCATCCGTAATCGCCATTCCCACCGCTTCCAGCTTCAAGGCAGGATCCACGAAGTAGAGAGTGTCGTTCTTAAACGGACCACTGAGATAGTCCCACCCCACTTCCCCGCAATACTTGGAAAGCTTTTCCTCGGTGGGCGCTTCCTCACCACCCAACATTTGATAACGCAATTTTTTTTCAGGTTCCATTGTTAGAGAATTGTCAGAGTTTGGGGACCTTTCACCAGCGTCCCACCCGTCGCGATGCGGCAACGAAGCCCCCCGTTACCCCGGAGGAATTCTTCAGTCCCCGGCGCACAGGCCTGGTCCATCCAATAGCACGGCTTCGATTCCTCGCTTCCCGTGAATTCCAGTTCACCAATCTTGAAGCGCTTTCCAATCAAATCAGGCAACGAAACTCCCTTGATCACGACATTGCGCCGAAAGGCACTGGGCTCCAAATCAGGAAGATCAAACTTCTCCCTAACCTCTTCGTAAGTGGCGAAGTCGAAGAAGGTCATCTGCCCCTTGTAGTCCGGCTTGTAGTCAAAAAAGCGGTCACCAACGATCCCGCTCCCGGCCACAAGCTCGAGTTGCTCTCTCTCCTCAATCCCGTGATCTTCCCTCCCCTTCCCATGCCGACCAAAAAAGTCATGCCCGGAAGAAATTAGAAGATGAGTTAAATCCACCGCGCATTCGCTCATGGGAAAGACCTAGCAAAGAACCTGCGGCCTGCAAAGACTAACGAGTCCCTCGACCCGTCGGACGACTCATCGAAGGACCCTGCACCGAGGGACTCGGAGAAGAACGCTGCACAGCGGGCTGCGATGGCTGAAGACGCTGGACAGGTGCACTCGAAGAACCCGATGGCGGACGGGTAATGGGAGGACGGGTCACCGCTTCGTTGTGAACCGGCACCGGACGCTGCGTTGGTCGCGAACTCGTAGGCCGCTGGCTGGATCCGGAACCGGGAGGCAGGGGGTAGGTCTGCGGCGACGGCGGACAGTAGGTATCAGGCCTGTTTCCACCAAGAACCGGGACCTGAAGCACCGGGACCTCGAGGATCGGCCGGGAAGGGGAATGATCGTCATCATAGTAGTGATCGTGAATGATCGTCTGACGCACCGGGATCAACTCCGGATCTTGATCACCCACAAGCAAGGGAGCTTGGCCCGCCTGGGCCATTGCAAGGGCAAGCCGGGCTTCCCGCAATTCGCGGTCCAGCTTCTCGTTCTTCTCCTTCTGCGCGAGCAATTCCTTGGAGGCTGAAGTTTCATATCTGGCCTGCACAATTTGTTCTCTTTCGAGCGCCTTCGCTGCCCGCACCGGGTCATAACCAAAACGCTCCTGCCATGACTTCGGCAAATCCTCAAAAGCAATTCGGCCCGCTCCGCCGCGATGACGAATCGAGACCCCGATATCAGTCACTTCGCTAATCACGGCATCATAAAATGGCTCACCGCGCTCGGTGACAATCAAATCATGTTCCTCCCCTGCAGCAACCAGCCTCGCCATCCGGATCGCTTCCAGCATCCGTCGACGCTCTTCAAGTTCCTTCGCCTTCGTATCGACCACCGCCTCCGGCAGGACGACCACCCCAGGCGGAGCCTCGGCCCTTTTCAGATCGGTCAAAAGCTCCTTCAGTTGCCCCATCACCACCGTATTCGCCTCGGATTGAATGCGGAATTGATCCCTCTCCCGGTCACTCTCTGCCTTCAGCTCATCGAGCGTTGCTTCCAAACTCGCGATCTTTTCATCGCGGGGATCGGGCCGCTCAGTCCCGCTCCCTGTCTTCTCTTCAGAACAAGAAGCCAGAAAAAGGGACCCGACGATGGGTATAATAGAGAGTTTTATCATAATAAAAGAATGGGACGTTAGCATGAGACGAGGACGAATGCTCTGAAATTCACCGGGATTTTACGAGTCCACTCAAAAGCCCCTCCAACGCCGCATTGGGGTTCGCGACGCTGTTGTTGGTCAACACCGCAAAGGCATACTCGCGACCCGAGTTCCCCACAAAATATCCCGCATAGGTCCGCACCCGCGTTAGCCCCCCGGATTTTGCCCACACTTTCCCCTCGGCCGCCGACCCATTCCCAAATCCCGCCATCGTCCCGGACCTCCCCGCCACCGGAAGTGAATCGCGAAAAATCTCCCCGGTCGCGTGCGCCCGCGCCTCCTTCAAAATCATCGCCATCTGTCTCGCCGTCACAGTGTCGCGCGGGGAAAGCCCCGAGCCGTCGTGAGGATCGAACCCCGTCAGGTCGATTCCCTGCTCCGACCAATGCTCCTTCAAAACCTTCACCGAAGCCTCCGTCGTTCCCTCCGGACTCAACGCCTTAAAAAGCGAATCGGCATAAAGGTTCACACTCCGATGATTCGTCGCCGTGATGATCTTCTTCAGCGAAGGTGATACCTGCACATGAAAAGGCTCGCTCCCTTCGACATCCACTTTTCCAACCTTCGCCTGTCCGCCCACTGCAATTCCGTTCTCCTCGAGAAACTTCTTCAACGACACCGCACAGAACAAAGCAGGATCCGGCAAGGAACCCCGAATCGTAAAATCTCCACCCGACGGGACCGTCCCACGCAGCGAAATCGTCGTCGCCCCCGGCCCGCCATAAACATACCCCTGATCACCACTTCCCGCAGGCCCCGTCAGCATGCCATTCTCAAACACCACCCCCGGCGGAGTGGGCCAGGTCTTCACCAACTCCGCCCGCCCCCCGACCTCACCGGGCTGGAAGGTCAACGAATAGGAATTGAGATGAAAATTCAGCCCCGACGGACCCGCTCCGTAATAATTCCCAACATCTCCCCACGGCCAGGAATTGGGCGTCGTCCGGGATTCAAACCTCGAAGCATCCGCAATGACATCACCCTTAACCTCCGAAATTCCCACAGCCTTCAAAGCCATCAACCAAGCCCTAAAATCAGCCTCGACCCCGGTCGCCCCCAAAGTCGGATCGCCCCCGCCCTTCAAAACCAAATCATCCCCCTTTAAAAACAACCTTGTCTCAAAAACAAACTCCTCCCTCAAAACCTGCAAGGCCGTCGCGGTAGTGATCGCCTTCAAGGTCGACGCCGGAATCAATCCTAGATCCGCCTGCCACGCCATCACCCCCTCATCCCCCTCCAGCGGAGTCACGAACACTCCCACCGACGCCGTCTTGAGAGACGCATCCCCGACAAAGGTCTCCAACACCGGATCCGCAAAAGTGAACCGGATCAGGCAACAAGGAGCAAACAACCACCGCATGCCGGAACCTTGCAATATCCTCAAAAAAATACGGAGTCTTTTCCCGTCTCCATTTCCTACAAACTGCCAATCGCACCAGCCTCATCTCGTCCCCCAAAGCAAAGCCCCAATTCTCCGGCCTCGTCAAAAGTGACAGCGTTCACCGGGACTTTGTGCGCCTCTATGCCAACGGGGACCGCCCTCGCCGATATGAAGAATCTCCCCAAGGGCAGCATCGTCGGCAAAGAAGGATTCGAGGACGACCAGGGCGACCTCAACGCCCCCAAGATCAACAGCAGCAGCTGCATCCGCTGTCATAAGAAAGCCGACGGCGGAGACTTCTCCTTCGCAAACGACTAAAACGTTTGCGCCGCGCTCATCCCGCGCAATCTTCCGCGCATGATCCTCACTGCGGATGACCTGGCCGGGATGTCCAAACTCCCGCGCGTGCAACTCGCCACCACCCTTCCCGGCCCCAAGCCCATTTGCCTCGTCGGCACCCGCTCACGCGACGGTCGAGCCAACCTCGCCCCCTTCTCCAGCGTCACCCACCTCGGTTCCAATCCCGTCCTCATCGGAATGGTCACCCGCCCCGACACCGTGGAACGCCAGACCCTCCGCAACATTATCGAAACCGGCGAGTGGACTCTCAACCACATCACCGCCGAGATCGTCGCCCAAGCCCACCAATGTTCGGCCCGCTATTCCCCGGAAACCTCTGAATTCGACGCCACGGGACTCGAAGAACATTCACACGATGGCATCCACCCGCCCTTCGTCGCCGCCAGCCCGCTCCGCTTTGCCCTCACCCTCGAAGAAATCATCGAGATCCCCTCCAACGGAACCAAGCTCATCGTCGGACGCGTCCAACTCGTCGATATCCCAAACTCGACCCTCGCCGACAACGGCTCCCTCGACCTCGCCCAGCTCGGCTCCCTCGCCTCAACCGCGCTCGACACCTACTTCGCCCTCACCGAAGTCGCCAAACTCCCCTACGCCAAAGCCTCCTCCTAACAGCTCGCCCAAGGCCGCGGCAATCGGTAGCGTCGCGCGATGATGATCCTTCGCCTTCTCCCGCTTCTCTTCCTCCCCCTCCAAACCGAAGGCCAACCCGTCTGGTTCCGCAACATCCAAATCAAGCAACTCGAGTAGCACATGCGTCCCGCTTGTCTTTCCCCCAACCAAGCCCATTCAAAGTCCCGAGTTCAACGCTCAGAGTTCAGAGTTCAGAGTCCAGAGTCCAGAGTTCAGAGTTCAGAGTTCAGAGTTCCAAGTCCCAAGTCCCAAGTCCCAAGTTCGGCGTTCGGCGTTCGACGTTCGACGTTCGACGTTCGACGTTCGACGTTCGACGTTCGACGTTCCAAGTCCCAAGTCCCAAGTCCCAAGTTCGGCGTTCGGCGTTCGGCGTTCGGCGTTCGGCGTTCGACGTTCGACGTTCGACGTTCCAAGTTCGACGTTCCAAGTCCCAAGTCCCAAGTCCCAAGCTCAATGTTCAAAACCTTCCAACCCCGCCCCGCTACCCCGGACGACCTTTCAAAACTCGCCCGCCTCGGCCGCGAGACCTTCATCGAAACCTTCGGCCCCCTCTACACCCCCAAAGACCTCAACACCTTCCTAGAAGACGTCTACTCCGAAAAAACAGTCGCCCAAGAACTCGCCGATCCCAACCTCACCCACCAGGTCATCGACAACGGCGAAGACCTCATCGCCTTCATCAAAATCGGCCCCGTCCACGTCCCGGTCGAAAACCCCGCGCCCGACGCCATGGAGATCTGGCAAATCTACGTCCGCCAGGAATTCCTCGGCCACGGACTCGGCAAACACCTTATGACCTGGGCCGACGAAGAGTTCAAAAGACGCAATGCCGGTGAGATCTACGTCAGCGTTTTCAGCGAAAACGACCGCGCCATCCTCTTTTACCAACACCATGGATTTGAGAAATGCGGCGAATACGGCTTCCCCGTCGGAGACCAAATCGACCTCGAGTGGATCATGCGCCGCCCCGCTCTCACTTCAAAAAACACTGAACACCCACCTCCCAAGTAGCCAAAAGCTCCAGCTTTTGGCCCCCTCAACCGACATCGATTCCATCATCCGCAGATTGAGAAAATTTACACCGATTGCCCAATCACACGCTTCTCCCCTATCTGCGGACAAACCTTCACACAGCAACAAACCACGCCAACGATCCATCGATCAGAATCCCCCACGCTCTCCACTACCGTTACATGCGTAAGAGCTTCAATTGCCAAGTCGAGGCCGCGACCAAGCACCTCGGCCCCAAATCTTGCATGGAAAAGATCCTAATACCACGGAGACTTAGCAAGTTGGCAACACCAATAATTCGCTCGGTTGACTTCTCTATGCCCTCTGCGTCTTAGGTCCGTATCGGGAGAGACGGCGCAGAGCACTAACTTCGAGTGATCTCCAATCTGACATTCCTGTGAATTACCACGCTCTTCAACGTAACTCCACGACATTCCAACCGGTGAGTTCGTTGGCCCATCACTTGCATCAATTGTAGAGGCTTGAACAAGTAGTTCACTTTCAGGCTTTATGACCTTCCTCCATGACTCGAGAGTGCATTTCATATTTTTATTCAGAGTTAATTGTGATGAACCATGGCCAAAGAGCCATTGACACGATTAAAAGATGGCTGATCCAATGCTTGCTCAAAATGAAAGACATAACAACTGATTGCACGAGAAAAATAGGAGCATCGTTCTACACGGTTCGAACACTTGACCAAGGTAGCCAGTCGATTCTCAAACATACCACTTTCCAACGCTTTTCATTACCTCACGTTTCTGATGTCCGACGAGGTAATTGAAGTGGTACATTTTGGCCTTGGGGGACGCCCCAAAAGCCTGAAAATAAGAACCATTCGGATAACTTTCTAACGGTAGAACACTCAACCTCAGCAAATTCCTGATGACGGAATTCAGGTAGAGTTGATCGCAGAACTCTTCATCAACCGTTGGCGCGACCTTCTCAAAGCAGAACGCGTCCCGCGTGGCCTGAGTCGATCTGATCATCATAAATCCAGAACAGAGGATCGCATGATCGTCATCATCGTGGTTGGACGTGTCATTTTGGATCACCAGCTCCACATCGTCGCGCACCATTCTCGCGACACAATCATCCAAAAAATCGGTCGATTCAAAGACAATGTCTCCGTCTGAAAAACAGACAAATTCATTCGCCAGCAACTCCCGACTCATGGCTTCAAATTTATACCTCACCACCCCTGCCCACGCTCCTTCCCGAAATTTCTGAAACCCTGAATGCTCTTCATCGTCGATCAAAATCGACCGACACCCCGCCGCGAGCAAGGCTTCGTGACACTTGGCCCCAATGCTGTAACAAATCAGCTTTTTGGCAAGATCCTGCCCTCCATCTCCCAATCTCCGTAAAGAGAGAATGCTATTCAGCGTGTAGTCAACATACCCTTCGTTGCTCAGGGTGATGAAACCCACCCGTCCCGCCCTTGCCGAATCCCCCGGATCAAAACGATCACTGTGGGGCGATTCGTTGATCGCGACCGGTTTCTCCGCCCCGTCTTTGGGGTCATGATCTTCAATCATCCAGCCCAAGCGCGCAAGGTCGCCGCTCAGAACTCGTTCTCCCGCCCTTGTCGCCAGATACCACAAGAGGAAAAATGAGTCAGCTGTTGGAACCTGCGCCTCCAACTCTTGCCGAAACACCCCTTGCAAAAAATTCACATCAACGAGCGTGAAGTCGCCATCCAAGCACATCAGGTTGAGGCGTCGCACGCCCCTCCGCCATCGTTCAGCATCCTGATTCAGCAAGCCCTTCTCTTCCAAAAATTCATCCGCCCAAGTCTCCAAGGCTAAAAACTCTTTAAACTCGATCTCCAACTCGGAATGACTCCCACAGATTTTAAAATCACCCCAAGACTCAGGCCAAATCAGCCTCGCCCCGGGGCGGGGTTTCCACTTTGGAGAGATCAATGCCAACTGACCATCGCCAGCATAGGAAGCAGCGCAACTTATCCAATTGGCATCACCATCTTCCTCGGAATCTAAATCATGGAGATGAATGTTTGCGCGGGCCTCCAAAAAGAAAAAGTCGTCTTCCGAGAGGCCACGATAAAAAACATGAATCGGGACCTCGGCAGGAAATCGCCACAGCCTAAAGTTGAAATAAAAACTAGCAGTCTGTCGGACTTAGACCTGGCGTTCATCAGAACATCGGGTCAGACTCTCGTATGGCAGCCAAATTCGTCCTCGTTGATCACGATACCCCACTGTTGCTTCCGCCCGATTTGCGGGACTGG
>Ga0209390_10006195_pt1 | contig 16238 bp, 10 predicted proteins | sample BON01_FD_187212 | JGI IMG/M metagenome (GOLD analysis project Ga0209390, IMG submission 187212) | Freshwater microbial communities from Lake Bonney liftoff mats and glacier meltwater in Antarctica - BON-01 (SPAdes) (version 2) | ecosystem: Environmental > Aquatic > Freshwater > Ice > Glacier... | reverse complement strand
GCTATGGAATTGTTTGTACTTGGGGGGCCCTTTCCCTTTTTTGTCCTGCCGCTCCTTCCCTCTGGCACAGCGCCATACTCAGAAAGCGACGGGCCGACGCGTCGGTTAAAAAAAAGAAGAGGGAACAATAAAATTAATAGAATGTGCACTTTTGCTATGGCTGCTTGTTGTACGCAGACGGTGGCTGCTCATCGTGTGCTGTCGGGGTCCATGACTTGTACGGCGCGTGTCGCGGCCAAGGCCACCTCTTTGGCCTGTCCTTTCCGTCTCATTTCTGGACGAGTTTCCTTGCATGCTCGGGCTTTGTTTGGGGTGGCGGTGTTTTGCTTGGCACGTTGGGTGTTGCTAAAAGATCCCAGCAAGCAAGGACGGCACCATTATAATATGCTTGTGGGCAGCTCGGACCGCGCTCTGCTAACACACACAACATGCGCGCCTCGTCATCATCTCGTGATCGATATTGAGCTTTTCCTTTGCCTGTGCGTTTACGTCTCATTTAACCCCAAAACCCCGCACTCATTCCCTACCCAGACGCCCTTTTCTCATCAGAAGCTTTTAAAGCCAGCAAGCCATTTGTATTGCCCTGCCAAAGCTGACGAGCCCACCACTCCAGCTGCCATGTCGGAGCATACCTTGACAGCGCACGCAGCGCCTACCTTCCTGGGGCCCTTCCACCCTTTCACGGGGACTCCCAATATGTGAGCTGCCCGAGTGCTTGCATCGGGTAAGAATAAATATTGTGATATACGCACCTTTTTCCTATCTCCCTCTTTCGTTCTCGAGGTTGCAGAAGCATCCACGGTTGCACACACTAAAAGGGCACTGCAAACTTCCTTCCATCACGCGTCTTACCCTCTCTCTTGCCCATTCTGTCCCCCTCCTTTAACCCCCCCACAGCCGCGCTTCGGTGTCACACCGGGGACGCATCTCCGTCTTTGCGCCGGCTGTGATGTCGACGACGAGGCCATGAACCATATGATCAAGTGAGTGGGCGAGAGGGGGTGGGGGGCCTGATGTGGTATGATAATATAATAGCGGCAGCACTTTTGACTTCCTTTTCGCATCCTGTTTCCCTCTTACACGTAGTTACATGGCAACCACGCTGGCCCCGGCAGATCGTCAAGAGAAGGTCCACTAATACAACACGTTCGTATACGCTAAACTGGCTGCCATGAATGACGAAGACTTAGCCAGCTGGACCTTGTCAGCGAACCGTGTCAACATCTTTGAAAAGGCGCTCGTCCTTGTCCCGGTGATTGGTCACGACTATCACTGGTATGTATGCCCGACGTAATCCTCCCATTCGTGCCGCCCCTTCCCTTTCGGTAACCTTTTCCATTTCCCAGGAGTGTCCATTCTCCCTCTCTCCCTCCCTCCCATCCCCTCTTCCTTCTTCTCTCCCTTCTATCTTTCATCCTTCCCTGACTCCGCCTCTCCCTGCTTCCAACAGGATGCTCGTGCTATCATTAGCCTGGCAAAATTCTGGCGCAATACAACGGGCGAGGCGGCCATGGTCTTTATTGACTCTGTGGCACCCTTCCCGTCCGACCGCCGCCAGGAAATCCAGGACAACCTCTTACGGTGAGTAGTGGGGAGGACAAGACAGTCATGGGATGTCATCTCATTGCTCGTCTCCCACGCACACTATAGGTACTTGAAGAATGAGTGGAAGGCGCGGACCAAGGAGGCCTCCGACGCGGCGCATCTGCCCGAAGGAATGACGGAAATAAGGCTAAGCACATCAGCAAAACCACTGTCGTCGCTGTCGAGCTTCAGGTATGTAGAATGGTGGATTTCCTGATCGCTCCTTGCCTCGACCCGATACGTGCAGTGACCAACCGCCAATTCAGCTCCCCTCCCCGCACAGGCTCACCCCCACACCAGCGGCTTGGACAGCGGCCCTTTCACCATCCTAGCGTCAGAGCTGGTGATGGGCAGCGTCGAACACGGGGTCTCTCGGCACATGATGTCCTGGAGGTCGTAAAGGAGAGCTTTGCGGGGCGGAGGACTTTGACGGCCGCGGCACAGACCCGGAAGCTCATGACCGACGTGGTTGAGGGGTTGCTGACTGGGGCGGACCTCCTTTTTGGGGAGGAGGAGGACGAGGAGGAGGAGGAAGAAGTGGAGGGGGAAAACGAGGACGGGGATACGGTAGAATTTGCAGGATGAGACAAAGAGGAAGCAGAAGAAGAAGCACAAGAAGGATCGCAATTAGAAGCACAATAAGGTGCAGAAAGAAGTGAGGATTAAGGACTTGACAGATGCACAGCAAGAGGCAGCAAGTGGTGGGAGACAAAGGGCAGGGTCATCCGCGCAAGGGAGGATGAGATGGTGAGGGAGGAAGGGGGCAGAGACATGGAGAAAATGGAGGATGAAGAAGAGGATATGGGGATGAGAGGAACCGAGCAAGAGAAGGAGTCGGGCTAAAAGGGTATGCGATCGACGTCGATTGGGAGCAGACAGAGATGAGAAGCAGATTTCAGAGTTCGGATCTGACACAGAGGGCGCTGAGACGTAATTCCCGTTGGCGAAGGACACCTCGGTGTGCGTAGAAGCAAGATAAAGCGCAAGCTGAGGTCAGCGAGGGCGGGAGGAGGGGAGAAGAGGAGGCTTGAGGAAAAGAGACGATAACGGGAGTAGCGACGAGCGACCCGAAATGAGTCTCATGGATAAAGACATGGAAGAAGAAGAGAGAAAAGAGGGAAGCGTTAACATTTTTGCACTCTTATTCATAATTGCTTTTTGTTGGCTTGATGATGATTACTCTCATACAAACTTTGCGCTTAGTAAATTCTTAAATCCAAAGAGAAAAAGAAATAACGACAGATCAGGGCTCACACCTTTTGTGAGACGGCTTTCATTTATTGCTTGTTTGTTTTTGTCGTCGTCTTCTCTCCGAGTTTATATCCCTTGTTTTAGAGTAGAACTCTATCTACCTACCCAACGGCGGAAACTCCTCTTCCCCGCCTCTCTGGTCCGTCTCGCTCCCCTTGCTCCCTCCTCGCGAATAGGATGACGGCAATGGCCCGCCTGCAAAAAAAACACCTCTTCCTCTTCCTCTCCCCCTTCCTCCCCCCCCTCTTTCCCCTCCTCCTCTGTCTCCTCCTCCTCCGTCTCCTCCTCCTTCTCCTCCTCCTCCTTGGTAAGAATACGGCGACGAGGCGTGCCCCGTAACGTTATAATAGCCTTGTGGAGGAATGAAAGAAGACGGGAAGGGCATCTGCGGCTGGTGGTGCGAGTGGTACTGCTGCTGCTGCTGTTGCTGCTGCTGCTGGTACATGGCGGCCATATGCTGCTGCATCATCTGCTGCTGCATGTAAGGGTCCACGTAGTAGGCCCCAGGAGGAGCCCCGGGAGGAAGAGGCAAACTGTTGTAGGGAGGATTGACAGGCATGGCAGCGTACATTCCTCCTCCTCCTCCCCCACCTCCTCCTGACGGCACATACATCATCCCTCCGCCTGGCGGCAACCCGTGGGGAGGATGGTGCCGGACAAAATCCGGATCGCTCTTTTCAGCCTCCCGGTTCCGCCACAGCACCTTGCTCTCGCCCCACTCCCCTTTCGCGCCTCCTCCTCCTCCTCCTTCTCCCGCGTCGCCGTCTTCCCCATTCTCCCTTCCTCCGCCGCTTCTTCTTCTTCCTTCCTCTGGCCGCTGCTGCTGCTGGGAGGGATAAGGTGGCGTGGTCGAACGTCTGTCTCCTAACGGCGGATCCCCCGCCATGGCCTTGCCCCGCCCCGCCCCAAACCCACCCGAAGCATCAGGCCCATTTGCTTGCGCACCCTTGACGCCTTTCAAGCCGCTTGCGGGAGATGAGGAGGAAGAAGGGCCCGCTGCGCTGCTGGTGGAGGTGGAAGAGGAGGAGGACACAGACTCGGAGGGGGCACCAAAAATGCGAGCGCGCGCTTCGGCGTACGCCTTCTCCCTGTCCGTCATGCTCTTGCTTCCATTGGCCGTGGAGGAGGGACTCTTTTCCTCGCCATTCCCGTAACGTCGCGACCCTCCTCCACCTCCCCCCGGCTGCCCCTCGGCCGGCCGGCTCCGTCGCATTAGCTTCATCACGGGGGCCTTGCCACCCCCAACCCCACCCCCACTTCCAACATTCGTCCCCTCCTTCCCGCACGTGTCGATCAGCAACAGGCGAGGCATGGCGCTTTGTGATGTCTTGAAAAGCACGAGGGCCCGGTTGATGGTGAGCTCCATACCCACGCCGCCACCCTCTCCATCCCCCGAAATGTGCTCCAGGCCAAAGCGCTGGGCGAGGCGGTACAGCAAAAGACGGTGGTAGGACGAGCAAGGGGACAATTCCAGCTGCTGCTGCTTGGTCCCAGCCTTCATAAACTGCACCATGGCGTCCTCGTACTTGAGCACATTCACGCGTTCCCGCGGGTTCTCCATGGCCCCCGTCAGGACCGGATCGATCGCCGCGTCGTGCTCTACCGTCGTCACGGCCACCGTGCCCGCCGAGGACAGTCCGTCTCCCGCTCCGCCCACTCCGGTGCTGCCGCTGGTCGCAGGTGCATCCTGTTGCAATTGTGTGGTCAGAGTCGAGTGAGGACGTGTCGCTTTTTGATGCATCGGGCAACGTGCATGACCTGACCCTTCCCATCCCCCCCTCCTCCCTCCCTCCCTCGCTCCCTCTCCACTCCTTACCCGGCCTCCCAGACGAAGTCTATTAAAGTCAGGCAAGGGCGCAGGTCCCCAATCGTCCTCGTCCGCCATCACTGCACGGTATGCCTGTGGTGTTGTGTAGGGGGGAGGAGGGGGGGTGGGGTCGTGAGGCCTCCGATGGATGGAGAAGCTGCCCTCTTCATGAAGCAACGTCTAATAATGCTCAATGCGCATACGCGGCCATACCGACACGGGCACATTTATCTGGAGGTAGTCAAGACCTAGAGGCCTCACGTAGGCACAGGCAGGGAGACAAAGGCGGTCACACAAGACCTAAGGCAAAAGATGATGCGGGGTGGTCATGATGCTGCCGCTCGCCGACATCATTCATCTTCCGCGTTCCAACGCGCCCCCTCCCACGTCCTAGTTGCTTTACATACCCACGCTTACCACCAACACTGCATTCACACCACACGTGACAGGGGGAGACAAAGAAGGGCCTTGGTTTGCAGCCGCTGCTAGTGCAAAAGAGCAACAAGAGCGTGCCCATTATCACGCCGAGCCTCCGCCTAATCATCATCGCCCCACAGAGAGACAGGCACGCACAGCAACCATGCCGCGCATGCAGCTCCTGGGGCGGCACTACCACATTGCCAGCGACGCCGTGACGGTGCCGGCATTCTGCATGGCGCTGGGGCGGCTGGTGTGGTCGGCCGTGGTGCTGGGTTTGTTCATGCACCTGCAGTACTTGCTGCAGTCATGCTCGCGGCCCGGCGTCGTCGACAGCTTCGTCGGCCTTTCCATTGCTCTGTTTCTGGCCACGGTGCTGGTGGAGCTGGCCATCGTGGCGGCCTCACAGCGCGGGTCCATCGTCCACACCCAGGCCCGCAAAGCCGTGGGTCCGCTGGTGGTGGTGCACACGTGCATGGGGGGCCTGCAGCTGATCGTGGCGGTGCTGGGCCTGGCCATCCTCTCCGACCCCAAGGACCTGGTCATGTGCGCGTCCATGAGCCTGCAGAACCGGGTGGACTTAATCGTGGCCCTGATTGCCATCTCGCAACTGGCGGACGTGTCGATGAAGGCCTGCTGTTGCGCCATGCTGGTTGGGGAGCCGGTGGGCGAGGAGGAGGAGCACCCCTTGCGGCACTTCGAGCACCACGAGTCCCTCGTCTCCTACTCCATCGCCGAGGACCGATGGCGGGGGCGGTGCAGCTTCCTGTGCACCTGCCTCCGGTACACGACGTGCCACCTCTTCTCGAGCGGGGGAAGCTCGGGACCGGAGGCGGGGGACATGGGGGATATGGAGGTGGTGGCGCGGGTCATGGCCGACCTGTTCCACTCGGAGGGCCTTCTGGACGTCTTGCCCTCGGACATCTTGGCAGGCTTTGTCCTGTTGCGGCACGTGCAAAAGGCCCAGGAGCACGAGATGGTCTCGAGGCATGGCTCCGAGTTGTTGGACGCGGAGGAACGCGTGTTGATGCAGCAGCTGGAGGAGGGAGGCACGGCGGCCGCTGCTGCGGAAGCTGCCACGACGTCAACGTCCGGTGCAGCAGCGTCAGGGACTTCCATCACCCCGGGAGTGAATCCACGGATCCGCTTCCAATGCGGGCACTACTTGGTGAAGAGCGCCCTGTCGCGGGAGGATCCGGAGGATCGGAAGGTGCTGGAGGAGGGGACGCACTTCGAGGCCTACGCCCTCGCCTTATATACCTGGATGATGTACGCCTACGCCAAGACGCCCTGCTACGCGTTCCCCGCCCTGGGGGCCCGGCGGCTGTTCCGGATGCCGCCCGGGCCTCGCTCGAATGTGCATGGGGACATTGGCGCGGTGCTGGGCGACAACTGGTTTCGGGCCCACGAGGCGGGCTTGTGGGAGTGGCTGAAGGGCCGGGAGGGCTGTGAGTTGGCATACGCCACCTTTATCAACACCCTGTACGAGCGGCCCTATGCGATTTTCGTGGACCACAAGTGGCAGTGCGTGGTGGTGGCCATCCGCGGGACCTTGTCCTTGGAGGACTTGTTGAACGACGCGCACGCCGAGCCCGGGCCGCTGGACGCCATGGGACAGGCGTGGGGCTTCCCGGGGGAGGGGGAGCACGGGCACGTGGGGATGGCGAATGCGGCTGACTGCATTGCCAAGGACTTGTACAAGCACCAGATTCTGCATCGCCTCATCCAGCGGGACCGGGAGGATTCTCCGCCGGCGAGTCCGCACACGCCCCTGACCAAGTCGAGCAAGGGGTATGGGCTGCGGGTCGTGGGGCACTCCCTTGGGGCGGGCGCCGCCGTCTTCCTCGCGCTCATGCTCCGACGCGATTTCCCCGACCTTCGTTGCCTTGCTTACTGCACGCCCGGCGGGCTCTTGTCTCCGCGGTTGGCCGAGTACACCAAGCCTTTTACGCTCACCTTTGTCTTGGGTCGTGACTTGGTGCCGCGTTTGACCCTTGATGCTGTCCGCGGCCTCCGGGACGACATCCTTCGTCTCCTCGCCCGTTGCCGGGCCAACAAGAACACGGTCTTGCGGAGCGTGATGGAGAAGGACTCGCGAGCCGCCGTAGAACGATTGCTGTACCCGGCCCAGGAAGTCCCCCCGTCGGAGTTCTTGACGCAGCTTCGAGCGTACGAGGAGCAAATGCGGCAAGTCGATCGACGGATGGCCCAAGTGAGGATGGTGCCCCCCGGGCGGATTGTCCATTTCGTCAAGTCCCACCAGGTGCCGCGTGAGGGGTGCAGGGGGTGTGGCGGAGGAGGGGCCAAGCAGTGCTACACCCCTGTGTGGGCGGTGCCGGAGGATTTGAGTGAGATCTACGTGTCGTCCACCATGGCCTTGGAGCATTTCCCCCATATTCTGCTGGAGAACATGCGGGATGTCTGCGAGGAGTGGGGGATTGCCACCACCTAGGACCTTTGACAGAGTCGGGACCAGGATCGGGGCCAGGGAGGGACGACAAAAGCGAGGTAAGGCTCAAAGAGAGAAAGGGCGAGGAAGAAGAGATGGATGAGGTGACTTTGTTCCAAGACACCTTGATGACGAGCAGCTCTGCCTTGATCTAGGACACTCAGACAAGACGTGGGAAGGCGAGAAAGTATTGTATACATATGTAAAGAGCAAAATAAAAACGGGCCCAAGCCCCCAAAATAAAAGAAATGATGATACAGAAGGTGTGGCAAGCCCATGCTTATGTCTCTTGTGTAGTAGGAGTGGCTGCTTACGTTTTGTTGCTGTGAAGTTGCTTTACTCCGGGCTCGATTGCCTTTGTCTTTCTCTCGAGCAGCACGCCTCCAGGCTTTCCCGGGCTTCTTTTCTTTTCTTGTTGCTACACGCCTACGCCTAAAGAAAAACAGTAACAAAACCATCGAACCAGAAAAACAAATACTATATATATGAACTCGAATGACGCTTCATCCTCCAAAGGGTCTTCAATAAGCAATTTTCTTATTTCTCCTCTTCAATTCATTTTACCTCGTTGTTTCGTATCTTTACACAAAAGGCCGTCCAAAAGACATTCTCCTTCCTTCTTCTCCTCTCGCAGACGAGCTGTATGTATATATATGGCACTAGGGATTGCCAGCTCTTGCTGCTGCTGCTTCTGCTGCTTCCGTTTTGCTTCATGCTGGACCTCAACTTATTCTCTACCTAATTTTGTGTCGTCTGCAACCTACCCTCGCTCCTAATCCCATTCTTTCCTCTTATTTTGTTTCATTCTTTGTATTTATTTCTCAGAGGGACCAAAAGAGAGAAGCAAACCACTTTCCTCCCCTCATCTCCCTCCTTCCCTCCCCTTTCTCTCTTTCGTTTGCTCCCTACACCAAGTTCTTATTAAAGTAAAAGCGCTTGTTCAACTCCCGGTCGATCTTCCTCTCCCACTTGTCCACCGTGTCCTGGTGCTTCTTGAAGAGCTGGAAGATCTGCAGCGTGTTGGCCCGGCGCAAGGCCAGCATCTCCGCTGCCAGGTCCAGCCTGTCTGTCCGCAAGCAGGCATGCAAGAATGCCACGTAGAACGTGACCCGTGCGCGGATTTTGTGCTGCGCCAGGAGCTGCAGGGCCGCGTGGTAAAACATGACCAGCTGCCCACGTGCAGCCTCCATTTGCGTCTTCTCCCTTTCGCCCTCGGCCACGCCACTGATGGCCGCGGCGGTTCCGAGGGAAGGCATCTCGAGAAGGCACTGGTGGGTCTCCAGGTTGGGCGGCACCTTCTTCTCCAGCATGCTGGTGAGGATCTGCAGGGCCAGCTCGTACCGACCCAGGCGCATGGCCCCTCGAAGGTACTGGTTGTACACGACAACGTTCAGATGCACGCCGCCCTCTTCCATCTCCCGCATCAGGCCCTCGATCGCCTCCAGGTCGCCCAGCTCCACGAAGCACTTGAGCCGCCAGACGCAGCTGGTCACATCGCGGGCGAGGCCGGGCTTGCGCCGCATCTCGTCGGAGATGGAGAGGGCCGCCATGGGGTAGCCGGCGTTGACGAAGGCCTCCATCAGTGCCGTGTAGGTGACCAGGTTGGGCTGCACGCGGCTGCGGCGCATCTCCTTGAAGACGGCCACGGCCTGGGTGGTGTCCCCGGCCTTGGCAAACATGTCGATGGCCAGGCTGTACAGCTCCAGATTCGGCTTCACCTGCTCCTTCTCCCGCATCTCCCGCCACAGCGCCTGAGCCAGCTCGGGCTGGTGGCAGTCCACCAGGCAGGCCAGCAGGTAGCTGTAGGTGAGCCGGTCGGGAACGAGGCCCTTTGCTTCCATCAGGCGCAGGATCTGCACGGCCTTGGCCCACTCCAGGCGCTTGGTGTGGCCCCAGATCAGGGTGTTGTACAGGCGCGTGTCGGGGCTCAGGCCGGCCTCGAACACCCGTCGGAGCAGAACCAGCGCCGTGGCCATGTCGTCCTTCTTCACTGCCGCCTTGATCACGGCCGTGTAGGCGGGCAGCTCGGGCTGCAGGCCCCGCGCCACCGCCTCCTCGAACAGGGCCAGGGCCTCCGCCAGTTCGCCCCGCTTGCCGTGCAAGTTGACCAGCACGGTGTAGGTGAAGATGTCTGGCGCCAGCCCCCGCCTGGGCAGCTCCTCGCGGAAGAGCTTGAGGGCCTCCTGGGGCTTGTTGCCCTTCTCGCAGGCATCCATGGCGGCGTTGTAGGTGACCAGGTCGGGAGCCACGCCCAGCTCCAGCATCATGCGCACCACCTCCAGGGCCTTGTCCGCCTGCTTCTTCATCCCGTACGCTTTGATCAGCGACGAGCAGCAGTGCGCGTCCGGCGTCAGCCCCCTCTCAACCGCCAGCTTGTACACGGAGATGGCCCGGTCGGCGTCCCGATCCCGCAGCGCCGCCGCCATCTGCGACAGCACCGCGTGCACCCGCAGCTCCCCCATCAGCAGCATCCCGCTCTCGCCCGCTTGCTGCGACGCGGCCCGCGGCGGAGAGAGGAGGGAAGCGGCTGCCCAGGCCGTGGGCCGGGGGATGGGGGAGATGGAGGCGGAGAGGTCAGGGGCACCGGCCATAGGCCCTCCCCCCGCCCCACGCGCCACCATGCGGGCCACCTCCGGGCTGCGCTCGAACTGCAGGCGGACCTTGCTGCCGATGCGCGTGCAGAGCGCCGACAGCACCCCGTCCAAGGAGTTGGTGCGCCACATGCGGTCGCCCAGCGAGGCCGAGACGGCGATGACGCGGTCGAAGGGCTGGACGCGCTGCAAGGCCGGCGAGTCCGACTTGAGCACGCGGAGCACGAAGACGCCGCCCTCCGGGTCCTCCTGCATGAACTCCAGGGGCACGGGCCGCTCCAGCTCCACCTCGAACACCTCCACCGGCCGGCTGAAGATGCTGTCCTCGCCCGCGTCCTGGGCCAGGGACCGCTCGATGAAGAAGGTGATGTCGTCCGAGAAGCGAAAGCGCGAGTTGATGGCCGACTCCACGCCCACCAGCGTCGTCTTGGTCCACAGCTTCTTGCCCACCGTCGCCGAGGCCGCCACGATGCGGTCCCCCACCCGCAGGCCCGCCTTCTCCGCGTTGCTGCCCGGCCGGATCTCGCAGACCGTGGGCGCGCCGCCTTTCTTGGCGCCCTCCGACATGAATAATCCCAAGGGCTTGCGCACCGTCACCTCAAACCGGTGGTTCCGCCACATGGGGCCCGTCTCCAGCCGCTGGGCTTCCCTCCACGAGGCCGCCGCCTTGCCCCCTCCATCCGCCATGTCGTCGTCGTCCTCCTGGTCGACGCGGAGTGCTTGTTGGTGTTGCTGCTGCTGCTTCTCAGCCACGCCCTTGGCGGGCGCCGTGGCCCGCAGCGGCATGTCTTCACGGTCCAGGTTGCCCGTCATGGGCTCCCATCCCCGCCGCCTTCGTGCTGCGTTGGACGACGACGACCCGTCCCACCCGCCCGTCGCCGTGGCCAGGCAGGGTGACGATGACGATGATGACGAGGATGAGGGGGAGGACCACGCATGTTGGGATTGGGGCTGGTGTTGTTGCTGCTGCTGCTGTTGGGAGGATGACCACCAGGCCGCTGAGATGCCGCTGGACGAGGAGGACAACTTGGTGGCACCGCCACCTACAAAGGCAGCCGTGGCGGCCGCCGCGGCGGTGGCGGCGGATGAGGACAAGAGCACAAGGCGCCACCAATCTGCCGCCGACCCTCTCCCTACGCCTCCCCCACCGTAGCTACCTTGCGAGCGCCTTCTTATTCTGGACGTGGCGGGTCGCCGTCTTGGCGTGTAGGGGTGCTCATCATCTTGCTGTGATGGCGCGGGTGGTGGTGTCTGCGGTGGTATTTCCATCACTCCTTGCGTGCGGAAGGAATATGTTTTTGCGGCCTTGGGGGTGGAGTGATGATGTGGTCGTGAGGGGGAGGCTAGGCTTGGCTCTACCACGTCTTGCTGCTTCTAGTCCACTGACGTGCAACAACCGCGGTGGCCTGTGTCTTGTGCGGTGGCCTGTGTCTTGTAAAGAAACTGGAGGTGGGAGGGGTGGAAGAAGACTTGAGCATGTATCAATGCGCCGCTGATGCGGAGGCGGACTGCGTCCAAGCACGCCTGCGTGAAATGAGCTGGCCTGCACACGATGATGCTGCACGATCCACCCACAGCCAAGAGGTCGACAACAAAGTGATGCCCCACATTCAAAAAAGTAAGCGCCAGGGCTTCCAAACCACGGCAGACACGACATCAGGAAAGGCTTCGCACTCAGTTACATTGCATGTTATCGTTCTGACTCTTTTGGCGTCTGAAGTCTTGGAAGCATCATCATCCTTCTCACCACCAAATGGAAAAACCGCGAATGACGGGTAATGCGGGTTTGAACTCTGTTTTTAGACACTCTCACCTCAACTCATGCACTCGTCACACCACACCCACGTACACAGCCATGAGGGGCAGAAGACGTGGCCTGCCGGCTTTCCTAGTCGCATTAGCCGTCGCCTTCCTTTTCCTCCTCCTTCTCGCCTCCTCCCCCGTCGTACACGCCTTCCGCCTCGTCAGTCGTACCCCGCAGCGCCAGCAGCAGCGCACATGCTTGCAAATGGCCATCAAGACGGCGGCTGGAAGCACCCTGGACACGGACGCCTTGATTACTGGCGTGGGCCCGCGAACTAATCAATCAAATTTGCGGGGCTGGACCCTCTGATTGGACTAGACGAAACCCTCTCACGTCAACTCATACATTCACCACACCACACCCACGCACACAGCCATGACGGGCAGAAGACGCTGGTTGCCGGCTTTCCTGGTCGCCGCCTTCCTCTTCCTCCTCCTTCTCGCCTCCTCCCCCGTAGTACACGCCTTCGGCCTCGTCAACCGCACCCCGCAGCAAGCCAGTCACACCCGTGGCACCCGTAGTGCCGGTAGCAACCGTGGAGCCTGTGGAGCCAGTCTCGCCCGTGGAGCCAGTCGCGCCAGTGGAGCCAGTGATACCCGTGGCACCCGTAGTGCCGGTAGCACCCGTGGAGCCCAGCTGCAGCGCACTCGCTTGCAAATGGCCATCAATACGGCGGCGGCAGGTTGCCCCCTGGACACGGACGTCTTGATTACTGGCGTGGGCCCTGCGGGGGTAGCGCTTGCTGCGGACCTAGAGCGTCGCGGCATTGACTACCTGTTGGTCGAGAAAGCAAGCTCGCCGCGGGAAGGAGGCACGGCTATAGGCTTTTGGACTAATGCCTGGCGGTGTTTGGAGAGCTTGGGGGTGGCGGAGGGGGTGCGCAAGTCGTATTGGCAAGGAGAGCGTTTGCGCATCGGGACTGCCAAGGGCAAGGAACTCACCAGCTTTAGCTTGGAAAGTTGCGACGGGGGGCCACATGAATTCCGGTACGTGATGCGCAGCGATCTGTTGCGCCAACTGTTGCAAGTCGTGCCCAAGCAGCGCGTGGCGTACAACAAGGCCCTCCTGGGGTTTCGGGAGGATAAAGACGAAGGAGTGGTCGTAGCCGAGTTGTCGGGTGGGCAAACCATTCGATGCAAGGCTCTGGTGGGGGCGGACGGCGTAGGGAGCACGGTGCACAAATTGCTTTCCCCGGGGCAAAAGCCGGCTAACTACGCAGGGTACCAGGCCATTCGTGGTGTAGCCAAGCTCCCGAAAGGCAGCAGCACGCCTCCCTTCTACACGTTTGAAAAAGGGGTGGTGAACCAAGTGTGGGGCGCGGGCGTGCGGCTAGGTACATTCCGCATGTCCGAGACGAGTCTGTACTGGTTCGTGACATACAACGGTCCGCAAAATGAAGCAGGCCGCGACGACGACGGCGCGGCATTGCTGCAGAAAGCTCGGAGCGTGCTGGCCGGATGGGATGCACGGTGGGGAATTGACGCCATTCTGAACGCTACTCCCGCGCAAGACGTGCTGCGCACTAGCATCGGCGACCGGTGGCCGAAGCCTTTGGGCAATTGGGGCCAAGGCCGCGTCACACTTTTGGGTGACGCTGCGCACCCCATGACACCCAACCTCGGTCAGGGCGGGGCGGCTGGCATGGAGGATGCCTTGGTACTCGGAGGGCGTTTGGCAGCTGCCTTGGGCAAGGGCGAGGTGGGGGCGAGGGTTCCTCAAGCCTTGCGGGCCTACGAAAAGGAGCGCGGCCGCCGCGTCACGTACTTGACGCTCAAGTCCTTTGCCTTTGGATTTCTGCTCCAACTGCCTTTTGCGCCCGTTACATTTGTGAGGGACAATTTGGCGCTGCCCTTGGTTTTTAAACCGCGGTCCTTCTTGTCCCACACAAAGTTTGAAGCGCCCGATGCACCACCACCTCTCCAAAGCAAAGAGGCAAAGAAAAAGACGGGCATGTTTTCCTTCCTGTAAATTAGTTGAAAAGGGACATAGTAAAGAAAGAGTAGTAGTAAAATGCCTTTGACTGAAAATCGCCACTCGTTCCCTTTCTTCCAAAGGCCCGCGAGTCCCAACATTTAATTTCTTGTTATCGCACTGCCTACAGAAGAAGAAATCTGAACCATCTCTGAGGAGCGTGCAAACAAGTCCAGTTTCCTGACGCATTGTCTGTTTCTTGCCCCCCCCATCCACGCTAAATACCCCTCGCACTTCAATTTCGCTTGCCAAACCCACATGGTTCTACCCCAATCGATAGTTCAAGACTACACGATTATACGCACATGGACCTGTGTTGGAGTCAACATGGAGTGCACAAGGTGGCGCGCTCGTGGCCCATCCCCCTACTTCCTCCCTCTTGACCTTGACGACCCAGGAGCATGGGCATCCGGGTTTTCCTAAGCCCCAAGGCTCTTATACAATCAACAGCCCACGATCCAAACTACATGTCGGTGGCGTCGAAACGAGAATCCATAGTCGGTGTCGCGTGGCTGGAAAAAAAGGCATGCCACCGTTCCGACCTCCCCCAAGCAGGCTTTTTCAACGGGTCTTCCCCGTTCTCCGTAAATGAAAGCAGCAACACACGCACCACGCACCCACATTACCTTAAATAAGTTAAATGGGACCTACTCTCGAGGTCTCGAGGAAAGCGGTCCTGGCAAACATATGAAAATCGAAATGCCCCTCCCTCGTGGGGAGACAGGTTCCCAAATATGGCCCCGGCGCCCGGGCCGCTACCCGTCCCCTACCCCCTGTTTCTTTCGTCGTGTCCAATGGGGCCCCAGCGCCATTCCCATTGCTTTGCTATGCTCGCAAGGACGCGCGTCTTTCAGTAAAGCTAGCTATGCACACACACACATTCCACTAGCTCACGTCCTCTCCCACGTACCACAACCCACACACCACCTTTTTACAGGGAGAAGCCCGAGCCAGGGCCACGCACACGTCGCTTTCCCGCGTCCACCATAGAGAGAGCACCAAGCACCCATTTAGCCGAGAACCAGTTATGCACGTGGTGCAGGGAGACGGACGCTACGCCGAGACCGGCATTTCCTAGCGGGTCCGTGGGCGCTTCCTATCCTTTGTGTTGGTGGTTCACTCCAAGCGTCATCTCCATTAGCCTGCCCCGGTCTTAGGCGCTTGTGCGGACACGTGACGCCACCGTACCAAGTCACCTGAACTTCGCCCCGATCTTTGGCGCGTGCACGGAGACGCCACCGCACCAAGTCACCTGACCTTCGCCCCTGATCTTTGGCGCGTGCACGGAGACGGACGCCACCGCACCAAGTCACCTAGCCATGGCATGAAAGAAGCCGCCACACCCCTGCTGCCGGGCAAGATGGCCATGACTCTGGTCACGCCGCCATTGTCCCCACGCAAGCAGCATCAAATTGGCACGGCAGCCTTGGCTGCCCTCATCTTCTTCAGTGTGTCGGGGGGGCCCTTTGGAATGGAGGAGTGCGTGCGGGCCGGAGGCCCACTTGTGACCATGATTGGCCTTGCTGTGCTTCCTGTGCTTTGGTCTGTACCAGAGGCGCTCATCACCGCCGAACTCGCCCCGGCCTTTCCCTCTGCTGCAGGCTCTGTAGCCTGGGTGGAGGCAGCCTTCGGCCCCTTTTGGGGCTGGATGAAAGGCTATCTGTCGTGGCTCAGTGGCGTGACGGACAACGCCCTCTACCCCGTGCTGATTTGCGACTACCTGGTGTCGCTCTTCCAAAAAGAAGCAGAGGAAATTGGCGTCGCGCACGGGCTCCATCGCGTCTTGCTCTCGCTGAGCCTAACTGTGGTGCTTACGTTTCTCAATTGGCGCGGCCTGGACGTGGTGGGCAACGCGGCTATACTGCTGATGGGCCTGTGCATGCTGCCTTTCGTCATCATGTGTGTCGCAGGCCTCGTCCAGTACCAGAGCCTCGATTTTACGCGGCTGGGTCAGTTGCCACAGGGGGGATGGGGAGCCGTGCAATGGTCGAATCTTCTTAATATTTTGTTTTGGCAACTTAACTATTGGGACTCCGTCTCCACCTTTGCGGGTGACGTCAAGGACCCGGGACGTGCCTTTCCGCGGGCTTTGGCCGTGGCGGTTGTGCTGGTGGTCTTAAGCACCCTCCTCCCGCTCGCCGTCGCCGTGGCGGGCACGACGTTCCCTTATACTGAATACACGGACGGGTTCTTTAGGGAGATTGGGGCGGCGTTGGTGGGCAAATGGTTGGGGGTGATGATTGCGCTGGCTGCGGCTTTGTCGAGCGTGGGGATGTTTGAGGCAGAGATGGCGAGCGACGCTTTTTCACTCATGGGGATGGCGGATCGAGGGCACCTCCCTGCGCTCTTTGCCCGTCGGTCGCG
>Ga0209390_10006192_pt1 | contig 16247 bp, 12 predicted proteins | sample BON01_FD_187212 | JGI IMG/M metagenome (GOLD analysis project Ga0209390, IMG submission 187212) | Freshwater microbial communities from Lake Bonney liftoff mats and glacier meltwater in Antarctica - BON-01 (SPAdes) (version 2) | ecosystem: Environmental > Aquatic > Freshwater > Ice > Glacier... | reverse complement strand
AAACAGAACGGCATCCATTACAGCTGGAAAACGATTGTAGAAAAAATGCAAGCCCAGCGGTGTTCCATGATCAGCATGGATGCCAAAGACAACAAACGCATTTACACCAAGCTGTGTACGCGACCGAGTGTAGCGATGAAAAAAATATATGATGCGCTCAAATTTAAGGACAGACCCTATGTGAGGAAGTCAAAAGTTGTGACCCAATTGTAAAAATAATCAGCGTAAATTGTTGTATTACATAATGTTGTCTAATTCGATTTTCAAGTTGGGTTAATGAATTTGTCTTAAAAACTTATGATTCTATCAGTTTCCCTCTCCGTACTCCCGCATTTGACCATCGTTTCCGGGTGGTGATTGTAGGCGGGAGTAGGATTCATATCAACTTCCAAAACCATGGGTTACAACAATGGCTGTTACCGGGCGCGCCTTCAGCGCTTTTATGAAACAGAACTTTATGGCTCTTTGCCCAACCTCCGTATTCTTTATGATTTAAACAGTAAGAAGGGAAAATCCTTTGACTTTACAGATCAGAAAATTACAATGGATACTAATCCGACAATTCTGCTAAATCCGCCTTTGTGGTTAAAAAATCAATTCAAAACCTTTGTGTTTTCCGTGCAACCTTCGTACGCTTTGTGGTTAAAAAACCCGGTACAAAAAATCAAAGTATCAACAATCCCTGCTCTCTCAGGATCTCCCAAACTTCAGAATCTACCAATTCCTCAAAATCTCCCAGCTCCTCTTGATAGCTTTTTCGGATTTCTCTGATTGTATTCAGTTCCCGATGATAGGAGACTTGCTGCAAAAACTTCAAGACCCATTCTGCAAATTCTGCGGGTAATTCCATTGCAAAATCCTCCTTTTTCCCTGAGAAAATCAAATCCGAAAACCCTTCATTTTCTCCTTCCACAAGCTCAGGCTCCTCTCCTATCCAGATAATTCGCTTTTGATCTTTGTAGGTAATCGCATCTTCTTTTTCTAATTCTTGAGAAATATAATCTAAAGAAACCTTCGGATGTGGAACATTGGACTCAAACCATTCTGGAAGCGGGATTTCGAAACCAACTCCATGCATGTAATTAAACAATGACTTGCGAAGTCCCTCGCCAAAAAGGTTATGATCGCCGCCCGTAGGATCTTCATGTTCAATTTCGTTATTGGCAAAACTACCTACAAGGCTATTTTTCTTTACGGAAAAAGCTTTTGGGTTTAGGCCCACAGGACTGTGTGCAGTCATCGCAAATCTATGCCAAAACCCAGATTGCAACACGCCTGACTCGAATAATTGTCGCACCATTTCAAGAGAGTCGATTGTCTCTTGAGCAGTTTGAGTAGGAAATCCATACATCAAATAAGCATGAACCATGATTCCCGATTGAGTAAAATGATTAGTCACTCGGGCGACCTGTCCGACGGTCACACCCTTTTTGATCAGTTCCAAAAGCCGATCCGAAGCCACTTCCAACCCGCCCGAAACAGCAATGCAGCCGGAGGCTCTAAGCAAACGACAAAGCTCAGCCGTAAAACTGCTCTCAAATCGAATATTTGTCCACCAGACCACGGTCAAGCCTCGTCTCAAAATCTCAATAGCCAAATCCCGCATCAAAGCCGGCGGCGCTGCCTCATCCACAAAATGAAATCCATTTTGACCTGTTTGAGTCATGATTTCCTCAATCCGATCACAGAGGATTTCTGCATTGATGGGTTCGTATCTTCCTATGTAATCCAGCGAAATATCACAGAAGGTGCATTTGCCCCAGTAGCACCCGTGTGCCAAAGTCAACTTATTCCATCGGCCATCCGACCAGAGTCGGTGCATAGGATTGGCAATTTCGATCACGGATAAATAGTCCCGAAGCCTCAAATCAGAATAATCCGGGGTACCCGTATCCCGCTGCGAAATGTCTTTGACCGCCGAATTATTTAGAAACTTCACCTCAGAATCAATTCTAACAAAAGTCCGCTTCAATTCCTGAATTGGTCTTTTTCCTTCCAAATGATCCAAAAGCAATCGAATCGGAGCTTCTCCATCATCCAATACAATGTAGTCGACATAATCAAAAACCCGAGGCTCTTTCAACGATCGGAGTTCAGTATTCGGGAAGCCGCCACCCATCCAGATTTTGATGTCGGGATAGTTGGCTTTCAAATATTGTCCACATCTGAATGTGCTATAAAGATTCCCGGGAAAAGGAACTGAAAAAGCTACCGAGTTGGGTTTGTAGGTTTGAATTTTTTCCTCCAAAAGTGCCAGCGTGATTTCATCAATCATTCCCAAAGGTTCTTGAAGTGCTGCATCCATCTCATCAAACGTACTGGCAGACATGCCCAATCGCTCAGCATAGCGACTAAATCCGAAATGAGGATCGACCACTTCTTTGATCAAATCTCCCAAATCCTCCAAATAAAGTGTAGCATAATATCGGGCTTTATCGCGAATACCTAAAGTCCCAAAAGCCCATTCCAAATCCTCCAATTGCTCAAATCGACTTGCCTCTGGTAAGTAATCGCCTTCGGAAATGGTGTAAGCCAACGTAGGGTTTTTATCCTGGAGAAAAGCGATGACAGGAGCTATGGTCTGTAGGTATTTCCTTCGAAGACGGTAAATTCGAGCTGAATTATCAGACAATTCAGCTAGTCGCTCGGCAACTATTTCAAAAACTTGCCCCAATCCTTTTGTAGAGAAAAGAACCAAAATCATCTCAATTCCCAAGTCCACTTGATTCGAATCAACTTTCAGTGTATTCAGATAACCTTTCAGGTAAGCGGTCGCAGGATAGGGCGTATTCAGCTGGGTAAGCGGCGGAGTAATGAAAAGGACTTTATTTGTCAAAATGGATCATAAATTATTGCTGCAAAGTTCGAAAAGAATCCCTGAAACCCAGTGAATCTGACCAAATAAAACCAGACCGCATAACCAGGCCAAGGAGTAAAAGTTTTAAATTAATTAGATTTACACATTAACCAGTATTCAAATGAAAGAAAGCAAATTTAATATAGCCGTCTTGATTGACGGAGACAATGCCCAAGCAAAACTGATTAAAGAGATTTTGGAGGAAGTTTCCAAATATGGAAAAGCTACAATCAGGAGAATCTACGGAGATTGGACTACACCACATATGAACAGTTGGAAGGAAGTCATCAATCAGTATTCCTTCAATCCAATTCAGAAATTCTCGTACACCACAGGGAAAAACTCCACCGATAGCTCACTGATCATTGATGCGATGGATATTCTGCACAGCGACTCCGTGGATGGATTTTGCATCGTATCAAGCGACTCTGATTACACCGGTTTAGCAAAGCGAATTCGTGAGGAGGGGATGTTTGTCATGGGCATCGGAAGAAGATTGACACCAAAAGCCTTTGTGCAGTCATGTGAGATCTTCACGTTTGCGGAAAACCTAATTTCCGAATCAAAAGAAGAAAAACGCATCAAAACAGCCGATAAATCCAGTAAATCTGTTTCAAAAAAGGCTATGACCACAAAAGCTGAGGAAGCTAACAATGAAGAACTTTTAAAAGAATCGCCCAGCCTGGACTTAGGAGTGATTGACAAAGCCTTCGAAATCGCATCTGACGAGGAAGAAGAAATCCACATCGCAAAAATCGGAGCTTCCCTGCGGAAAATTGATCCCAGTTTTGATCCACGATCCTATGGCTATCGCAACCTGACTGAGCTATTCCGAAGCTTGGATAAATATACCTTGATTCGAAACGAAGTCAACGGTCTGAATTATCCCCTTGTCAAACTGAAATAATAAAACCCATGGGACTTAAAATTATTATCACAGGCACTACCGGCATGGTCGGTGAGGGCGTCATGCTCGAATGTCTTCAGAATCCAAACGTCGAAAAAATCCTTTCCATCAGCCGGAAACCTAACGGTCACTCGCATCCCAAATTGGAAGAATTGATTCATGCCGACTTTTCAGATTTAAGTTCGGTGGAAAATCAACTGACCGGATACGATGCCTGCTATTTCTGTGTAGGGACTTCTTCTTTGGGGATTACCAAAGAAGACTACGAGCGGGTCACTTACGATTTGACTTTGGCGTTTGCCACTACTTTAGCGAAGCTAAACCCCAAAATGACTTTTACCTATGTGTCAGGTCAAGGCACAGACGGGACAGAAAAAGGGAGCTCCCACTGGGCCAATATCAAAGGAAAAACCGAAAATGACCTTCGTAAACTGCCTTTTCATAAAGTTTTTGCCTATCGACCTGGCATCATGAAACCAGTTGCTGAAAACTCAAAACATGTCCTCTCTTATTATAAATATTTTAGCTGGATGTACCCGATCGGCCGAAAAATCTTTCCCAATGGCTTTAATACGCTAGCGGAAGTTGGCCAATCCATGGTAAACGTGACGATAAAAGACTACCACCAATTCGTTTTAAACGGAAAAGAAATCACCATAACCGCAAACCTTTAAAATGCTAGGCTATCTTAACCAGATGAAAAAACTCACCACTCTATTATTTATTTTTTCGGCCTTTTCGGCATTTGCGCAGCAACCTAGCAAAACCCGAATCGAAGACTTGACCGAAAAACAATGGCAGCAAGGCTTGTCCATTTTGACTGATATAGTCAGCATGCCGAATGACGCCTTTTATCCAGAGCAAATCGAAGTCAACATTGTTTGGTCCGAGGATCAATTTGACAAGCGAGGCTTTACCAGCGAGCGATTAAAAACGAGCGGAATTCCATTGCTTTTGGTAGAAAAAAAGCAACCTGAAGCTACAAAAACTGCCTTATTCTATTTTCACGTGGATGGGCAGGCTGTAGATCGCAGCAAGTGGTTGCAGCCGGATCCCTATATTCCAGTGTTGAAATCCCAAAATCAAACCGGCGAATGGGAGATTATTCCGATGGAAAAGTTAAAAACCGAATACAATCCGGATTGGAGAATCTATGCACGGTCAAGTTCGGATGACAAAGGCCCAATCGCCATGTTTTTGACCGGTTGGGATGCCCTTGTTGCTGCTGGAATGGCACCAAACTACAATGTAAAAATCATTCTGGATTTCGAAGAAGAACAAGGTTCGCCTTTTTTGCCAAAAGCCGTGATCGACTACAAAGACAAACTCAACGCAGACTTGATGCTCATCATGGATGGCCCAAGACATACCAGCAACGAACCTACGTTGAGCTACGGTGCACGTGGAATTGCAGATATGACGCTGACCACTTATGGCCCAAAACTACCACAGCACAGCGGACACTATGGCAACTATGCCCCAAATCCAGGTTTTCTTTTGGCGCAGTTGCTCGCTTCGATGAAAGACTCCGAGGGCCGAGTAACGATTCCCGGCTATTACGATGGTATTAATTTGAGTGAATCTGAGAAAGCCATTTTGACGGCAGTCCCTGATAATGAGCCTGCAATCAAAGCGCTACTTGGACTAGGCAGAACCGACCAAGTGGGAAGAAGCTACCAAGAAAGTATTCAATATCCATCTTTGAATATTCGAGGCCTGCGCTCAGCGTGGGTTGGCCCAGAAGCAAGAACGATTGTTCCTGATATAGCTTTGGCAGAGCTTGATATCAGATTGGTGCCTGAATCTGATCCGAATCGACTATTTGATTTAATAGAAAAGCATATAAAAGCTCAGGGATTTACTGTTTTAAATCAGGATCCTACAGACGAAGAGCGGATGAAATATCCAAAAATCGTCAAAATGACAAAATCAATTTCCTATCAGGCCTTTCGCACACCGATGGATTCAGAGGCTGGAGCTTGGCTGCGCAAAGCCATGAATCGCGCTTATGGGAAAGATCCAATTCAGATTCGAATTTCAGGTGGATCTATTCCGATTTCTCCTTTTGTCGATGCACTGGGAATACCTGCGGTCACTATCCCAACTGTAAATTCAGACAATAATCAGCACAGTCCAAATGAGAATCTTCGTCTGGGCAATTACAAGGAAGGCATCTATGCGATAATATCAGTATTGACCGAACCGCTAAATTAAAATTTCTGAACCAGTTGACAAAAGCAACCAATATTCATAGCTTGATCTATCTAAAATCAAGCTATGAATGTTATTCCTATTCTTCGCAAATTCACTCAAACCTATACAGCCGTTTTGGGACTGCTGAATAATCAGATTTTCAACAGCCCACTTTCGCTCACCGAATCCCGGGTCATTTATGAAATCGCCAACTCAGCGCAACTTACAGCAATCGAACTTTGCCAAAGGCTATCCTTGGATAAAGGTTACCTGAGCAAAATCCTGAAGAGTCTAAAAAAATCAGGATTCATCTTTTTAAGTGCTAATCCAGCAGATAAGCGATCCTCAATTTTAGCTTTATCAGAAGAGGGAAAAGCACTGATTTATCAAATGGATGAGGGTTCAAATGATTTTTACAGTCATTTACTCAATAATTATTCTCCTTTTGAAAAATACCGATTGACCAAATCTACAGGTGAAGCACTTCAACTTTTATCCAAAGAAAAAAATAAACCCAACCTCAACTCGATCAGTATCCGAACTGAACTCAAACCCGGAGATTTGGGCTGGATCATACAAAGCCATGGCGAATTGTATGACTTGGATTTCCAGTTTGGATTGGAGTTCGAAAAATACGTTGCCACCAGCATCACAGAATATTGGCAAATGCCGGCTCCGAATCGGAATGCGATGTGGATCTGTGAGCATAATCTCAACCGGGTGGGATATATCATGCTGCTTGACAGAGGCGATGCGGCACAACTTCGCTACTTTTTCATCTATCCAGAATATCGTGGAATCGGGCTTGGGACCAAATTGATGAATCTTTTTATGTCCTATTACAAAGCCCAAAACTTTGCCTCGTGCTATCTTTGGACCGCACATCAGTTGACAGATGCAGCAGGTCTTTACCAAAAATATGGCTTCAAACTGACCGAGAAAAAAGATAGTTATTCCTTTGGAATTGAGTTGCGAGAGCAGAAATATGAGCTGTTGAACTAAATAGGATCGCTCTTCTTGAAGCTATATAAAAAAGGAGCTTTATGCGAGCCACCCAAAAACAGCTTTTCGTGTCTTTCTAATATTCCCAAACCGAGCATTTTTCGCTGGAAATTAGCTCGGTTTTGCTTTTGGTCCAAAATAGATTCGTACACCTGCTGTAGCTCTTTCATCGTGAAGAAGTCAGGAAGCAGATTAAAACTCAATAGACGCTGATCAAGATGTGTGCGGAGATGCTCAAGTGCTTTGGCAACAATGAAATTATGATCCTGCATCAATTTAGGAAGCGAATCATAATCATACCAATCAATGGAATCAGAAAAATAATCCGGTTCGGGTGAAACCGTTTCATAATTGATCAAAGCATAATACCCAACAGTTATAAATCGCTCAAACATCCAATGATCTCCGAGCTGAATCCCCTGTTCTTCAAAAATTCGTCGCATCGACTCAGGATCAGACCGCTCCATAGATCCGAACGTTTGAAACTGCTCCAAATAGATTTTCTCAATTCCCGTTCGCTCCGAAAGCCCTCTTTTCACAGCCGACTCCAATGGCTCATCTTTACGCACAAAACCTCCGGGTAGTGCAAATGTCCCTGTGTTATGATATTCCAAAATTAAAATTTTAAGCTTTTCGCCGGAAAAACCAAATATCACCGAATCATACGAAAGGTTGGGGATGTAAACCTCTGAATCAAATATCATAAACTAATCTATAAAAAAAATGTCCGTAAAACTAGGAGTTTCAGGAGAAAGAAAGTACTATTGTGTCAGAGAGAAACAATAATAATCAATTAATGAAAATCAGCCCTAGAATCTGTTTAATTATTTTTTTGGCAGTGATGATGGTTGTTTCCAGTCAGTCCTTTGGACAACATTTGAATAGTTTTGAAGTGAAAGCTGAAATCAAAAATGGTACAATAGCAGGCTACTACGATACCAAAACAAGAGTTAAAAAGTTTTTGGGAGTTCCTTTTGCAAAACCTCCCATAGATGAATTGAGATGGAAAGCACCCCAGCCTTTGGATAATTGGAGCGGGGTAAAAGAAACCAAAAAATTCGGTCCTAGAGCTGTTCAAGCTCCAATCTTCGGAGATATGGATTTCAAATCTGATGGCATGAGCGAAGATTGCTTGTATCTCAATGTCTGGACTCCAGCTAAAAGTACTGAGAAAGGATTACCAGTTTTGGTATATTTCTATGGTGGTGGATTTTCAGCGGGAGATGGATCCGAACCGCGATATAATGGCGAGGCAATGTCTCGTCAGGGAATTGTGGTCGTGACGGTTAATTACCGCTTGAATGTCTTCGGTTTTCTTGCACATCCTGATCTCAGTGCGGAGACAGCACATAAAGGTTCCGGTAACTATGGCTTGATGGATCAACTTGCTTCACTCATATGGGTGAAAGACAATATTGCAGCATTTGGTGGAGATCCTAGTCGAGTAACTATAGTCGGAGAATCGGCAGGCTCGGCGGCGGTAAGTTATCAAATGGCTTCGCCTTTAGCCAAAGATTTAATCTCAGGGGTTATAGGAGAATCGGGAGCTGGAATCGCTCCTACTATGGCACCAAAATCAATGGCTGAGGGAGAAAAAATCGGTTTGGGGTTTGTGAAAAAAGCTGGTTTTAATTCTATCGCCGAAATGCGAAACTTAAGCACCGCTGAAGTTTATGATAGCTTTTTGGAGTCCAAGATATTTGGATTTCCGGTCACTGTGGATGGCTATTTTCTCCCTAAGACACTTCCAGAGATTTTCGAGGCAAAAGAGCAAGCGATGGTTCCTTTATTGGCAGGTTGGAATTCTGCTGAAATTCCGGGCAGCGCATTTATGCAAGGGCAAGCCTATACTTCTGATGCATTTATCTCAAAAGTGAAGCAAATATATCCAGATCATTCAGCTGAGGTTTTAGCACTTCATCCACATTCAAATCCCGAAGAGGTAGAGCGGTCAGCAACTGATTTGGCGGCAGATCGATTCATTGCCTACAGCACTTGGAAATGGCTTGATCTTCATGCTCAAAATTCAGATCAACCAGTTTATCGGTATTTGTACAGCAAACTTCGCCCACCACTAAAAGATAAAAATCTGACCACCGGACTGGCAGGCGGCACAGTACAAGGAGGACAAAAAATGCCTGAGCCTATCGGTGCTCCTCATGCCTGTGAGATCGAATATGCTATGGGTAATCTCCCGCTCGTTGATGTATTTGAGTGGACTGTTGATGACTTCAAAGTCTCTAAGACGATGATGGGCTTCTTTGCCAATTTCATCAAAACCGGTAATCCAAACGGTTCAAACCTTCCAGAATGGACTGCCCTGAAGGCTTCTGACACGGCTCCTCCTGTGATGGATATCAATACTGAAAGTAAAATATTTCAAGCAACGGATTCGCCTCGCTACCAATTTCATGATCGCTTCTACGGAAACGATAAAAAATAGTGCCTGATTAAACTTAACACAGATTGAAGAAAGGAAGTCGAAAGACTTCCTCTTTTTGTTTTGTAACCAATGAGAGCAGAGAGGTTTTCTAGCCGACGGAAATTCAGACCATCTGGGACGTATCTTGTTCAAGAACTTCACTCATTGGTACCGCTATTTCAGGTATTGAGACTATTGCTGAGCATTAAGTAATTCGGTTGTACCACTAATTTAATGGATTAGGCATGAAATATTTGGATTAGCAAAGTTGAGCGTAATTTTAGAGAGAGAGAGAGTTGATTTATATTCTAGGACATTGTGTAAATCAAATTTTTTTTACCTCAAAGATGCAGTATACACAATTAGACATATTGATTTGACTGTTTGAATATATTGCTAATCATATTCTCTCGGTGCTCTACTCAGTGAACTCCGTGTCTCCTATGTTAGCAAAAGTATAAAAATGCACCTCTTTACCAATTATATTTATAGTAAAGTGGTGGAGGATGAGAGCCTATCGGTGCCTAAATAATCACAAGATATATTCTCACAGAGATATCGCCTCATCCTCTTCTTTCTCTTGGAGTTTAAACAGAATGTAAAGCGTGCCAGTCCAGCTTTTTTTGCGGTCAGACACAGCTTGAATATCGACAAGGAGACAAAACGGAAGGGAGACATCCACTTTAATTTTCTTTACTTCTAACCATTTTATTTATGAAAGCGATCAAACAAACTGTTGGAGTAGATGTAGCCCAGAAAGAATTGGTCTGTGTCGTTGGAGTTCTTCTTGAAGATTTAAGTGTATCTCTAAAAGCTAGAAAAGCTTTTGGAAATCACCTTTCAGGATTTAAGGCCTTTCTCAAGTGGGCAAAGTCGTTTACTGAAGCATCCCCAGACCTAACCGTCGTGTTGGAAGCTACTGGGGTTTATCATGAAAAATTCGTCCATTGGTTGGTGGAGCAAGAACAGCAAGTTGCTATTGTACTTCCCAACAAAATCAGCAACTACATGCGGACCTTATCCATCAAAACCATTACTGACCAAACTGCCGCTGAAGCCATCACTCAGTTTGGGCTAGAAAGGAAACTGGAGACCTGGAATCCTCCAAAACCCATCTTTAGAACTAAAACAGCTTGCCAGAGAAAGAGATCAGATCGTCTGTGAGCGGGTTATCATAGCCAATCAACTGCATGCCGAGCAAACAGAAGCATTCCCAAATGCCAATAGCCTAAAGCGGCTAAATACTCGGAAAAAGCTACTAAACAAGCAGGAAAAAGAAATCAAAAATGAAATCCATTTATTGGTGAAGTCCGATCCAGATCTGGAGGAGAATATCAGCTATATGACCTCAATTCCAGGAGTTGGGGAATTAACAGCGGTAATTGCTTTAGCTGAAACAAATGGCTTTGAACTAGTCATGAATAAAAGACAGTTGGTCAGCTATGCAGGCCTAGATGTAAAAGAGAAACAGTCTGGAACTTCAGTCAAAGGAAAACCTAAAATCTCTAAAAAAGGGAATAGACATCTTCGCAAAGCAATGCATTTACCTGCCCTTTGTGCCATAAAAAATTGCTCATTATACAAAAACAGTTTTGCAAGATTAGTAGGCAGACATGGTATAAAAATGAAAGCTGTAGTGGCTGTTCAGCGAAAAATCCTAGAGTTGATGTATATCCTTTATAAAACCAAAACAACTTTTGATTTGGGGCATGAACTAAAAAAAGAGCAACAACTTGAAGCTGCTACTCCTTTACAGTCTAGCTTGTGCTGACTTGGAACTTAAAATTAAGAAAATATCGGTTTCTAGTTGCGTTTTAACACAGAATCTCTGTGTTGAAAAGATCTTTGAACCTTATGAGAAATCGAATTACAAATAAATAGTGTAGCCTATTACTCAAATTTCATCTTCGCTATACCGATCGGGTCTATCTTCGATTTTCTCTCTTCCTCAAGATTAAATATCTCCAGACACCGAGCTTATGGAGATGTCTAAAGAATATAATTTATCTAAAGACAGGATATTGTGGAGTCAAATTACGCATTCAAAATTTCATGAATTTAACTTTTTTGATTATCCGCTACTTTGCCAGTATTCAGAAAAGAATATATTTGGCACAAAATTGATAATTGAGCGTTTCGGTCTTCTGTCATCTATTTCAATAAGCAAAACAAATAAAGCTACTGGCGTCATTGCTGATACCTATATTAATCTTTGATCTGCGAGTATCACCAAAAATTTATCCTTGATACTATTTGATGAGGGGCAAAATGATATTTAGGCTTTAAGCTATATTGTGGTTACTCAAACCATAAGCCCAATGCCTAAAACTTTAAATCGCCTCGGTATTTTAATTTTTTGCTTCGCCTTTTTTTCTTGCGGAAAACAAGAAGTTAAAATCCCAAAGAAACCAAATATACTTTTTGTATTTGTAGACGATCATGCTTTCCAAGCTATTTCTGCCTATGGAGGCCGATTGAAAGACTATGCTCCTACCCCAAATATTGATCGAATTGCGAATAATGGTATGCTGTTCAACAAAGCTTACGTCACCAATTCTATCTGTGCTCCATCTCGCGCATCAGTGCTGACCGGTCTTCACTCCCATGCCAATGGTCATTTGACTAATAACGACACCTTTGACGGAAGCCAAACCACTTTTCCAAAACTCCTTCAGGCTAATGGTTACACCACTGCCTTGATCGGTAAATGGCATCTTAAGTCCGCTCCAACTGGTTTTGACTACTGGGATATACTTCCAGGACAGGGTCATTATTACAATCCTGATTTTATCACAGCTACAGATACAATCATCGAAACAGGTTATGTGACGGAGATTATCACAGCTAAAACACTCACTTGGCTTAAAAGTCAGCAAGATTCCGGAAAACCTTTTATGCTTATGATGCAGCATAAGGCGCCTCACCGAGAGTGGGAAAAAGGTCCAAATCAGCTCTCACTTTACGAGGACGTAACTTTCCCTGAACCTGATAATCTATTTGACGACTATGCCACCCGAACATCCGCAGCGAGAGACCAAGACATGACGATCGAGAAAACAATGGAGTTGAAATACGATCTCAAGATGTGGAGTAAGGCGGATTCAGTGTCCGGCGTCTATCAAAGAACTTACGGTAGAATGAATCCAACTCAGCAAAAAGATTGGGACGCAATCTACGATCCGCTTCGAGAAGATTTTGAAAAGGCAAATCTCAGTGGAAAGGATTTAGTCAAATGGAAGTATCAGCGTTACATGAGGGACTACTTGTCGGTAATCCGAGCGGTGGATGAGAGTGTTGGAAAAGTACTGGACTATCTGAAGGAAAATGGATTGGAAGAAAATACTTTGGTTGTTTATACTTCCGATCAGGGCTTTTACTTGGGCGAACATGGTTGGTTTGATAAGCGATTTATGTACGAAGAAAGCTTTCGGACGCCACTTATAATGTCTTGGCCTGGTGTGATTCCTGCTAGCACCACTTCGGATGATTTGGTTTCCAATCTGGATTTTGCCCAAACTTTCCTTGAAATAACTTCCACTCCTGATCCCGGAAAGATGCAGGGCTTGAGCTTACTTCCGATTATGAAAGGTGAAATACCAACCGATTGGCGCAAAAGCTTATATTATGCCTATTTTGAATATCCGGGAGCCCACTCTGTGAAGAAGCACGAAGGCGCATTTGATGGGAGGTTCAAAATCATCCATTTCTATGACTCCGACGAATGGGAGTTTTATGATCTCCATAGCGATCCAAAGGAAATGAATAACGCCTATTCAGCGCCAGAAATGCAAAATCAAGTCGTCCGCATGCAAACAGAATTAAAGCGACTCAAGGAAGAGTATCAGGTGAAATGATTTGTGGGTTACGAGTTACGATTTACGAGGCCCTTGATAGCATTTAGGGTTGATTACGATTTTGAAGTTTGAATAACTAGAACTTTTGTCTCAAATTTTAATCTGACAATCTCAATCTGACGGCTGATTTCCACGAACTGGAAACTGAGTCCTGCAAACTGAGAAGGATTGCTTCGGATATGAAAGTGATTCTTAAAATAAAACTTAGAGTATATCCTCCGAACGACACAAACTGTAAACTGATTAAATCTTTGATGTTGAAAAACCTCAAAGGTCAGCTAAGTCCGCTGCCCACTGATGACTGTCCGCTGAAAACTGCCCTCTAAGCCTCTTTATTCCCCGCAAAAACCATTTTCAACGTCCCATAGTCAAACTTATCCTGAAAATGTTCCCGCAGTTCCGCTACAGTTTTAAACCGATCAAACTGGGACTTAATCTCAGAGATCACCGCCTCGGGCAGGCAATCTGAAAGTTCGATCCGCCCGAGTGCTATCCCATCTGCCAAATGACTTTTAACGGTTGATTGTGCCAATTCCCGCTCTTCAGCGATCTGGGGAATCGTTTTCCCCATTTCAAATAGCGCATACGTCAATTCCTGGGAATCCCCTTTGGCTCGTTTGGGTTTTGCTTTTCCCGTTTTCTTTTTGCCTGTCTTGGACTTAATCATACTCATCTTTGCAGCCGCATTTTCCTTTGCATGTTGTACAAATTGCAGCCGAAGCGCCAGAAGCTCCTGATCCAGTTCTTCCATTTTTCCCGGCATTTCACCATTCATGATGGCTTTGACCATTCGGGCAACTTTACTGATTTCAAGGTATTTTCTGAGAAGCATTCCCTCCAGACTTTCCAGTCCGTCTTGGTATTTTTTGGTTTTGCTAAAGTGTTCGACTTGGCTTTTCAGAACTATTACTTTTTTGATCTGATTGGCAATCACCTCGCGGTAATACTGACTTCCCTTGGCCAAGCGCTCCTGAAGTTTGGCTTGGTCCTTTTGAAATACCAGAGCCAATAATTGCCTCCGAAAGCGATCGCTATTTTCTTTTTCGGCATGAAACTTTTGTTGAATCGTAGGAATAGCACCCTGCATATCGGCGTCTTCAAACTCCATACTGCTATCCTGATCTCGTCTGAAGTAGTCCAAATCCTTCTGAATTGGCGTAAAATCAAATGTAGTGTCCAATAAATGAGAGAGATATTGTGACTGATGATGAGAGAGCAATTCTTCCAGACGGGTTTGATTTTTTGCGCCAAGTGAGAAATCCACCACTTGCCGATCCGATTGGATTAAATCTGAGGAAATTCGACTTCGAAGTACCAAACCTTCCAAACTCCGCAATCTACTGAGTGCCACGTATACCTGACCGGGTGCAAAAGCCTGACCAACGTCGATAATTGCTCGATCAAAGGTCAAGCCCTGACTTTTATGCACCGTCACAGCCCAAGCGAGTTTGATCGGAAATTGGGAAAAAGTACCCACTACCTCCTCATCAAGTTCTTTGGTCTCCGAATTGATAATGTATTTTTTATTCTCCCAAGTTTCTTTTCGCAGTTGAAATTCAACTTCAGAATCAGCCATACGAACAATCACTTCAGTTTTGCTAAGTCGGAGTACTTTGGCAAGCTTACCGTTGAAATATTCTCCTTGCCCTGAGCTGTCATTTTTTACAAACATCACCTGAGCACCTTCTCTCAGTTCGATCCGGTTTGGAAGTGGATAGAGCGACTCTGGAAAATCGTCCTCCACCATAGCATCGTAGTAAAACGAAGTGATATTCAATGCTTCAAGCTCCTTCTGATTGAGTTGGTCGGCCTTGTAATTATGTGTGGTAATCGTGATGCAGGGAGGTAGTTCTCTGACTTGATCCGCGGTTCTGTAATGTGCATTGAGCAACTTCACGTCTTCAGGAGTCACTTCGTTATCCCGAAGGTGATTGAGCACATTGATAAATTCCTGATCTTGCTGACGGAAAATCTTATCCAATTCCAGGTAAACCATCCCAGAGTTTTGCAAAGCCTTGGCTTCGAAGAAATGCATACTTGGGTAGAATTGGCGTAAAATATCCCATTCCTGATCCCGGACGATTGGAGGCAACTGATAGAGATCGCCAATCATCAAGACTTGCGCACCTCCAAATGGGACATTGTAGTTCCCTTTTACACTACGCATCCGGAAATCGATCGCATCCAAAATATCAGCTCGTAGCATACTGACCTCGTCAATCACTAGTAAGTCAGCTGCTTTCAGAACGTTTTTTCGAAGCTGGTTGAGCGGATGCTTTCTGGTCAGGGTATGTTGCGTGAAAAATCCAAACTGAGTGGTGAAATTACCTTCGGGCTCTTTTACAGGCAGAAAACTTCCCAATGGAAGTAAAAACTGTGAGTGAATTGTGACTCCTTTCGCATGCAATGCGGCAATGCCAGTCGGTGCCAAGATCACATGTCGCTTGTGCGTTTTGCGAACTAAGTCTCTCAAAAAAGTGGTTTTTCCAGTTCCTGCTTTTCCAGTTAAAAAAATCGGAGCGCCGGTATTATTGACAAATTTAGCTGCCAATTCTAGTCGATCTGTTGATTCATTTTCCATAAAACTAACTTACTAAAAAATTGATTTGAAACGTATTTTGAATTTGATTTTAAGCATTTATTTGAATGTTTATATTAAAGCAAAGCTAGGATTAATTCAAATGTACATACACCCTATTAATCAAAGAGAGAAAAACCGTGGATTATTGTTTTTTATAATTATCCGTAATGATAGTAGTAAAGGGATGAAGGCGGTATAAAATTTGGCGAAACTTGATCTTAATTAAGAATTGAAAACCTCGTTTTTAGTGGCTCTGAAGGAGCTAAACCATGCAGCTAAAATTCCTAAGAAAATTAGGCTACTGGCCCTCCAACCCCCTAATTAACTGGAACGATATTCAAATTATGAACGAGGGTGTAAATTTGAACTATCATGGGAAAGCGAGCAAGAAAAAGTGTTCAGGAGAAAGTGCGAATTCTAGAAGAATCCAA
>Ga0209390_10006189_pt1 | contig 16251 bp, 24 predicted proteins | sample BON01_FD_187212 | JGI IMG/M metagenome (GOLD analysis project Ga0209390, IMG submission 187212) | Freshwater microbial communities from Lake Bonney liftoff mats and glacier meltwater in Antarctica - BON-01 (SPAdes) (version 2) | ecosystem: Environmental > Aquatic > Freshwater > Ice > Glacier... | reverse complement strand
ACCGAAACGCCACGCGGAAAAGTCAGCGACGGGTTCGGAGGTGCGGGTGGAGGCAACGGCGCAGGTGCGAACGCAGGTGGTAGAGCGGCCAATCGTCTTGATGGGGAGGCCAAAGGTAAGGCAGAAGGCGACGAGGTACTGTGGATCGATGAAGGTGGTGTCCTTTGTGGGGAGGGCACGGAGCCAGTCGGTCGCACCGTAGCCAGGGCAGACCTTCATGCGAGCGCGCACTGACGGGTGGACCGCAACATCGGAGACGATACCGTCAAACCTCTCTTGAATAGTAGCACGCGAGAAAGCTGCTTGAGCATGTGTAGGAGCGCGGCTAATATAATTAAGGTCGAGGGCACCATCATCAATCCCCCCGTTGTTCAAAATAGACGTGCAACTTCAAAGTGCCCCGGGCCCGCGGGTTAACAGACCTACCCGCCGACGGAGGTAATCAACGGCATTTCGGTCAGTTGGTAATTTTTTTAAATGGTTATATGTAATTTATGAATTTATAAACTACAACCAAACCACACCTAGGCTTATTTTTATATAAATGGTTAATAGAAGAAGCGACACCGACTTAGGCAACACGCAAAGCGCGCTGGGTATTAATTCGACCACTGGGTTCGGCAACGGGATACTATTGTTCGATCTTGACGACGTCAAAGGAAGCATACACGCCCAACGCGAGCCGAGGCGCAAGCCCGCGATGCGGCGGCATGCCCACAGCGCGGCCTACAAGCTCCAGGTGGTGCGGCAGGCGCTGCAGCGGCCGGCGAGCAATCGGATAAAACCGACTTGCAGGTTAAACCCTGGCATCGAGCCGGTTTGTGCACCGCACCCACTTCCGCCGCCCAGTGCTCTGCTTCATCTGCGCTGAACGCCGTGAACCTCTTTTCCAGGTTCAACTTCGCAAGTGGATCCGCCAACTGACAGCGCTCGAGGGGGCGGTGCCTACGGCCAAGTGCGTCGCGCGCCGCCGCGCTTGTAACGAGAGGTACTCGTCCCCCGACGACTCCGCTTTGGAGTGCTCGACCTCCAGCGACAACGGCCTCGTCGCGCAGCCCACTCCCTTCCGGATTACCTACGCGGACCGCCCCGTTCCGCTGCGGTGGCCCGCCGAGCTCGGCCCCCGCGGACCGGCGCAGGTGAGCCTCCCCCGTGCCCCCTTTATCCCGTCCCCTTTTGTGCAGCCGCACCCTGCATCGGCCCCTCCCCGTGCCCACCCCGCCTCCCTCGCGCCGCAGTACGGTAAGCTAGCGGTGTGCGCGGCGTACACGCACGCGGTGATGCCGCACGGCCCGCACATGGAGCTGGGTCAGGTGCAGGTGGTGGCGGCGTCGCACAGCGCGGAAAACGCCTGGATGAGTCTTCAGCTCGGCACGGCGCTCTACTCGCCGATACAGCCCTACCAGCAGGTGCAGGTACAGCGGCAGGGCATGCCGTCGCGTGCCTTGCAGACGGTTGCGATGCCGAGGCTGCCGCAGCCGGTGTGGCCGGTGGGCGCGCCGCCGGCTCCCTGTGCTGTCGTTCCGCAGCCGGCGCCGACGACGTCCGCTCCAGACAGCCCTCGCTCGACGGCTCAGGAGGAGCGTGACTGCGCCGCGCAGGTGCGCCCCCGGCCGAGTGCCGCCGTGTCGTGCCGGCGCCGGCCAAGGACCGTTTCCACGCGAGTGGCTTCTCACACCCTCTGCGCCCCTTTAAATCGCCACAGGAGCTTCTGCTGCTGAGTGGCTCGGGCGCGTTTACGCATTTTGCGTGTACGTAGGGCCGCTCGCGCGATGCCGCTCAATCTTCCGGTGCCGCTCCTCTCTCCGCCGTCGCGAGCCTCCCCTCCTTCTCTCTCCGGCGCAGCCTACCTGCCGTGTTTTTTTTCGGGCTAACCCTCACATGACGAGCTTGCACTCATTGCTGTGGCCGCGGTGGCTGACCCTGAGACGAGTCGCTTTCTAGATTCTCTGAGACAATGGTCCAGTTCTAGTGTCGTCCGTCGAGTGGGACTGGCATCGACGCACGAGTTGCTCTCCCGGCCCGCCTGGCCCTATCTATGGCTGTGGTCTACCCGGCATACACATACAGCATAATACCCAGGGTCGAGGTTTGCCCATATGCTCATGGTCAGCCACCTTGTATCTCAGGACGGGTCCCGGCCCTTTACTAGGTCACCGTGGCCGCCGGCGCAGCAAACTGTGCTCGGGTTTGAAGGCTTCGGCGCCCACTCGGAACTCTGAATCGGAATCGTTTTGTAAGAAAGAAAAATATGTATATATAATATATATATATATAGATAGATATAGGTATTATAGGCATTTGCATTTACAATTACAATTTATATGTTATATGTATGACTACTATGTAGTTACTATGTATAATCATGTATATTATCATGTAATTCCTTTTGTTTAATATAGTGATAGAGTGCATATGCCAAGTAATCTAAAACAAGTTTCCGTTTCCGTTTCTCTCTTTCTCTTTTCATCGTGGCCGCTGTGTGCTGAGTGCTGTGTGCTATCCTGTGGGTGATTTTGATGTGTTGAGCGAGTGCTGAAAGCTGAAAGTTCTGGATCTGAAAGTGGAAGTGGAAGCTCGTGTGTGAGCATGTGATCTTGGATGTTCCGCACGGCCGTGCGCACGGCGTGCGGTGCTCCACGTGGTCCATGGGCATGGGCACGGGGCCGTGCAGTAGCAGTAGCCACCGGGGGGTAATATTTATGTCCATGTGCATGATGTGCCATGTGTGTTACTAATTACTAACCTGCTTATATAAATCTCCAAATAAAACCCCTCGGGGGGGTCGGGGGGGTGGTTAGGCTTAGGCGTAGGCTAACTACTAATAATAATAACTAATAACACTTACCCCGGGGCCGCGGGGCGGGCTGCGGGCTGCGTGCTGCGTGGGGCGGTGGCCGGCGGTGGAGCGTCATGAGGAGCGTGGGAGTGGATCTCAATCACCGTATCCTTGGTGGTATCGGTATCCCGCTGTATCCCTGTATCGATCTATATCTATATCTAGCCATTTTGCAGCAGATCCAGATCCACTGTATTCCGCTGTTTCTGTGTCCCACTGTATCCAGCTGTATCTGTGTGTATCTAGCTGCATCCAACTAATATATATATAATATATCTGCTGTATCCCGCTGTGTATCCCACCGATATCTATCAATATCTGTGGCACTCTGCACCGCCTCCGCCTCAGGGCCTCAAAAAAAACGGGATATGACCAAAATGCAAAATGCACTCCAGGGGACAGGAGAGGGCTTGATAGTCATTGATAGCCTGTTATTCTAGCCCCCCCCCCCCCCCCACTGGAACTGGAGTGGAGTGTATTATTTTGGCCATATCCCGTTTTCGAGGCGGTGGCGGCGGTGGGCGGTGGGATACGGTGAAGGGGTGAGATACAGCGGGATACAGCTAGATACAGCTGGATACAGCTATAGCTAGAGCTGGATATATATATATACGGATACAGCTGGACACAGTGGGATACAGTGGGGTTCAGTATTCAGTGGTCAGTGGGGATCTGCGGTCTGCGGCAAAATGGCTAGATATATATAGAGATTATTATTAATAAAATAGACAGGGAGATACAGCGGGGGATACCAGGTACCAGGGATATGGTGAGATACAGGCCGGACACAGGTGAAATACAGGCGGGTAATCCGAACACACACTCCTCCAGGGGAGGGCTTATCCGTAGCCTCTGCCTCTGTGTCCGCCTGTGCATGCGCGCTCCGCGCTATACCCATACCCCGCGTGGACGTTTTATTGTTTTTTTCCAACGCCAACGCGCGCGCACGGCGCAGACCAAAAACAAAAAAATCTTTGAAGACCCTGTGCGCACACTGTACACGTTGTTCGCTCTGCCATGTGCATGCTGCACACTGCACGCCTTCCAAAAGAGCCTTCGCTCTCTCTCTCCTCTCTCTCTCCCCCCCTCTTTCTCTTCTTGCTCCCTCCGCCTCCGCTCTCTCTCTCTCTCTCACTTACTCACTCTCGTCTCTCTTCTCTGTCTCTCTCTCCGCTTTGGCGCGTGCTCTAGATTTCAGCTCGTACGCGTAGGACACCTACACACCACAACAGGTGCGATCTGCCGTGGCCCTGTAGGAGAGCCCCGGCGGCCCACGTCGTACAAAATAGAAACCAGCTGGATGCCCGCCCCCCGCCCCCAACAACCCTGGCCCCGGGAGGAAGATGCGCAAGGAGCGCCGTCGCACCCGCGTGGCCTCCCCCCCCACACACAGGTGGCTCACTCCGCGGCTGGCCCGAGCCTGAGCTTGCCGAGCAGGCCGCGCGCCAGCGGGAGCAGCCTGCCGGCCAGTTCGTCGACAAAGGGCGGCAGCTTGATCTGCGGCAGCAGGCCCGGCCAGAGCTTGGCCTTGGCCTGCACCAGCGCGACGATGACCAGCAGCCGCCGGAGAAGCGCGGCGAACGGCGGCGCGCCTTCGGCCGCCGCAGCGCCCTTGCCCACGGCGCGCTGGGCGTACTTGTCCACCCACGAGGTGGACTGGCGGAGTGCCTGGCCGATGAGCCGGTCCTTGGCGAAGCCGGGCACCCACGAGGGCAGCTGCGAGTCGGCGGAGTAGTAGACGCGCGACCAGCCCTCCTCGAGCTTCTCCACGTACCTGCGCGGCGAGGAAAGGCGGTGAGGCCGGCGCCGCGCAGGGTGCCAACTTGTGGCGGGCCGTGGCCGCCGGCCGCCCGGTGGGGGCGCGCGTCATGGCACGCACTTGGGCGTATGCGTGGCGCGCCGGCCGTGGGCGATGGCGCGCGCGCGCACCAATACCCGACCGTGTCGGCAAAGTCGGAGAGACGCTCGTAGTCGAGTTGGAACGTCATGCAGTTCTTCCCCGGCTCGTACGTGTGCTCCAGAAAGTACTCCATCGAAAAGGGGCCCGCGCAGATCCGATACTTGGCCCACACCTGCTGCTTGCCTCCGCCCGACGTCTTCTTGCGGTAGGTGTCGCACCTGCGTGAGCCGGGCCGAGCGCGGGTGGTGGGCAGTGCGGATAAACTGGGAGTGGTGCGCGTTTGCCGGCCGGTGTACCTTGTGCAGCCCTCCACCATCTGGGGGTAGTGGTCGAGGTCCATGATCTTGGACCAGACCACCTCAGGCGGCGCCGGAATGTCCTGGATCGAGACTGCGCGCTTGAAGCCCGACTTAAGCGAGATGATCTTGAGCACCGGCTTCCCGGACCGAAGGCGCTCGTTCGGTATGCCGGCGACAGAGATGCCATAGCTGCTGGGCGGCTGCCGCTCGTACTTCTGCAGCAGGCCTTGGTGTGGGTGCGGCTTGGCTGCGTCTGCGCCGCTGCACACGCAGCCAGGCAGCGCCGCGATTATTATGAGCAAAACATGCACCGGCGCCGACATAGTTGTCAAACCGGGAGTTGGGGGCGGGGGATCGGTCGGGCGAGGTGGGTGTGGTGGATGTGAGGGGGGGGTGTTCCGAGGTCCGAGGGATAAAATCTTGGTTCTGTAGCATAGAGCTCTATAGCATCTATACTATCTATAGCATCGGGGGATGCTGTACATGCTATATAGCATACTACACTATAGTACTACCGTCGGACGTCTGCTCTAAGCAGACGGCCGATTCTGGAATGTATACGAGAATTCTTACGAATGTTTGTTTGCCTCTGAGGCCAAACACAACCACGAAACGACAATCGAGATTCATCAAGAGGACTGTCCTCGCAATGAATCTCGGCACAAAACACACAACATACAAAAGGGCGGGCGCTCGCAATGTGTTGAACGGGATGTGCAAGTCGTTCGAAGAAATGTGGCCGAAGAGCGGCCTTACTTAGGAACGTCGGCGGGCGCATGCATCCTCCGGGATACCGCAGGGGGTACTAACTACTGCAGGCAAATACGGTGGTAGTAGGTACATCTATCTTGGACAGCCCCCCGTTCGAAGCAGAAAGGTTCGAATAAAGAGGAGCCTAACTGAACCAAGATGGATATGCGCCGTATTCCAAGTAAGGTGAGTGTAGCGAATAAAGTCGTCATTCGCGAGGGGAGGGGGGGCTGGGGGTCACTCGCACCGAGGTGGGAGGTGGGTGATAGACTTTATCGAGTGCTTGGGCTTATCGTGGAGTTGAATCGCCGTTGCAATGAGTCTCATGTTACGAATTAATAATAAAACATTCGCAGGGCTGGGGGGGAAGGGGCAGACGCTCAGAATAGGTTATGTCTCGAGTCGTGAGCGACGAGTCATTCTAAACGGGTCTCATGTTACGATATATTTATATATTCTGTAGGGCAGGGGGAAAGGTCGCGTGCGCGGAGGCGGCGACAGACCCTCAATAGACGAGGACTTTACTGTTCAAGTGGAGTCCTGTCGGATTGATTGGGTCTCATGTATGATTATAATATATAATTGTGGGGCGGGGGGGGAATAGCGGGAGATGTAATAGCGTCGAAAGCGATAGTGCTATGTCCTGCGAGTCCGGTCTGCCTACGCGATGTTCATGATGATGTTGCGGAGGCGGAAGAAGTCCTTGTTGGATAGGATCTTAGTGAAGAAGTCCGCGATGTTGTCGGCGGACGGGATGTAGGGCACGGTGATGCTATGGTCCTCGACGAGCTCGCAGATGAAGAAGTGGCGCCGCGTGATGTGCTTGGTGCGGCGGTGGTGCTCCGGGTTGTAGGCGAGATCGATCGCCGCCTTGTTGTCCATGTAGGTGGTCGTAGGTTCGGGCGTGGCAAATCCGAGCTCCTCGAAGAGCTGCCGGTAGTAGGACGTAGACTTGGCGGCCTCCGAGGCGGCCATGATTTCCGCCTCGCAGGAGGAGAGAGCAACAGAGGTCTGCTGCGTGGAGGCCCACTCGTTGGTGCAGCCCTGCCACTGGATAGTGTTGCCCGATGTGGAGCGTCTCGTGGCCCAGTCCGAGTCGGTGAAGGCATGTAACTCGCTATGGCCAGATGCGTAGCAAAGGCCAAGGTCTCACGTGTGATGAAGATACGCGAGAATGCAGTGGGCTTCGCCGAGTAAGGCGGGGGTTGGGCGGCTCATACAGCGGCACAGCATGGCGACGGGGTAAGCGATGTCCGGCCGAGTGACCGTCGAGCAGTAGAGAAGGGCCCCAACTAGAGATTGGTATTCGGCGAGTAGAGAAGGGTCCGGTGGCGAGTGGGCTGCTGGCGGGGCGGCAAGCGCGGCCGTGACGTTGTCCTTGAAGTGTAAAGAGTAAGGTGTCTTTTGTACCTTAGCCGCCTGCAGCTTGTCATCGGGTAGGTAGCGGTCCACCATTGTATCGATGTACGTAGGTTGGGAGAGTTTGATGCTGGAGCCCTCGTGTGCGACGCAGATGATGTTGCGAATGTCGCTCAGCTCGCCCTCGTCCTCTGCCTTCCAGCGAGTGTGAAGCGCCGTGCGGAAGACGTCGTACACCGAGCCGACGTCATCGTCACCGAAGATGGCGATGATGTCGTCGCAGTAGATGCCTAGGTACACTGTGTCGTTGCCGACGCAGCACGTGAAGATGCACGGCTCCTTCTCGCTCCTGGTGAATCCGGCTCCGCCTTGGTCGATGGGGAGCTTAAGCCAGGCGAAGAAGTCGCATTGGAATCGGCGGCCGGCTTGCTTGAGACCAATGAGACCGTAGATGGGTTTCTGTACGAGGTAGACTTTGTCCTTGCCGTTGGTGCCGACCTCTGTATGGCCGGGCGGGTATTTCATGAAGACAACCTCGTTGTCGAGGAGGCTGCCTTGGAAAAAGGCGGCGACGAGATCGTGTCGACGGGATTTGAGCCCCAGGCGAGCCTGGATGGCAATAAGAACACGGACGGACGAGTGGCGCAGGGTTGACGAGTAGGTTTGGTCATAGTCGACGCCTTCCTGCTGGCTGGCCCCGTTGAGGCATAGGCGTGCCTTGCGACGACCGTCGCGCTTTGTCTTGTATACCCAGAGACATCCCGTGACATTGAAGTCGGCACCGTGGGCATTGGCGAGGCGGCGGGCGTCGCCACGGTTCATGTCGCGGAAGGAGACGTTCGCCGTATGGTTTTGGAGTTCGGCGAGTTCGGCCGCTTGCTATTCCGCGGCCTCGGGCCTCGGGGGCCTTCATGACCTGGCGGTGGCCGCGGGGGTCTATGGTGGCGGCGAGGGCGGGTATGGGTGCATGGCGGGAAGCGCCGGCGCGTAATGGTAAGCGTCGGGAGATAGGGGAGAAATGGGGCGGAGTGTATGCTGGGTCGTCTTCCTCTCCGTCGGTGTCGGCGCCGGGGGCTTCGTCCCATGGAAATGGAGATTTGTCGCGGCTGTCGTTGACGAAAGATGGTGGCGTGGAGTATGGTGACGCGCGTTCCACCTCGACGTCAACCTCGAGGTCGTCGTTGATATCGAGAAGGGCGGAAGGTAAGAGAGCGTGGTCTGCTGGCGGTCCCGTGGTGTTGTTGTCTCCGCCGTTGTACGGGCCGGGGGCCGTTTCGATGTGTCGCGCCTCGGAGATGGCCGACAGCCGACAGGGATGTGAGATTGAGCTCAGCGATGGCGAGGGCAAGGACGGCGCAAAGACGGGGAGGCCACCGTTGGGGTGGCGAGAGGGCAGCGGCGTCGGGCGGGGGAATCCAATGCTGCTCGGCCTCGTGTGTGCAGCGCAGGTTGCCTAGCTGCCACAAAGACTCCGATAGAGATGAAGAGAAGATGAGGCTAGTGTACCGTTGCATAGTCGAGCCGAGCTCGCACTGAGCGAAAACCACCTCTGAGACGAGGTCGCCGGCGTGGCGCGTGAAGTCGATGAGAGCAGAAGTAGTCCAGAGGGAGCCGTGCGCGGCTGAGCAACCGAGGTGGTCGACAAGGGCTCCGTCCATAAAGGATGGGTCGTGGCGTGGCGCGGGTCCGCTAAGGATGTACGGGATTCCGGCCTTGTGGCATACGTCGAGGATGGTCACGACGCTCTGAAGGACCTGTTGGGATTTGGTGAGCGTGAGCGCATCTGCCGAGGAGAGCGTGTCCGCAGGCACGCCATCGGGATAGGCGATGGTGTAGAGGGCCGCCGGGCGGCCCGGCCCGGTGTCGAGATGGCGGATGATGCTGTAGGGCTATCCGGGCGGGTTCAACACGACTGCGCTGAAGCTGTGGTCGGTGATGTCGCAGATGAGCGAGGAGAGGACCTGGTTGTCGGTGATGTCGGGGCCTTGACCGGTGGCTTGGTCGAGGCCGAGGCAACGGAACCCGTGGAGTTCGAGGTGGGATGCGAGGTCCTCGGGGTGGCGGTGCCCCGAGAAGAGGTGCAGCACTGGAGGGCGGCCAGAGGGCGGCGTAAGGCCGCGTTGGACGAGCTTGCCCATTGCGGCGCCTGTGGGGTTGGTAACGGTTCGCCGCGGAGTGCGTCTGCTGCGGCGAGGCGGAGGCGGTTAGCGGCGAGGATGGAGGGCGGGTGACGGTTGACGGTTGCTCCCGGAGACCCACGGGAAGGACTCGTTGTCAAAGCGCACGTCGGCGGTGGCGACGATTTTGCCGTGTGCCGGGACCCAGATCAAATAGCTTCCGACGACGTCCGGTGAGCGGCCAACAAAGGTCCCAGCCACTCCGCGAGCGACAAGCTTGTTGTCTCGCTCGCGGACCTGTTTGGTGACGACAGCGACGCAGCCAAAGGGGAGATGGTTCATAACACGCTGGCGGCAGCCGGTGATGACCTCGAGCGGAGGTATCTTGGATTTGCCGTGAGTGACGAGATTGATCGGGGCAGTGGAACCGTGAGTGACTGCGTAGGGCCAGAACGATGGTGGGGCGCCCGAGAGCAGCAAGTAGTATCGCGCAATGTCGGTGACCATGCCGATGCGCCGCTCGGCCACGCCGTTGATGGCCTTTGCGTAGGCTGGACTGGTTGTGTCCAAATTATTCTTACTCTGTAGGAAGGCTTCGAACTCTGCTGACATGTAGTTGGAGCCTTGGTCCGAGTGAATAGTCTTGACCGATATGTTGCAGAGGGCGGCGTGGAGAGCATCCGCGTCGATGTCAGTGTGCGTGACCATTGCAGCGAGGCCCCGGAACGAATCGACAAATGCAAGCGTGGCGCGCTTGAGTTCGTCGGTCGATGTGTCGCGGATAGGGTAGCTGAACGTGTAGTGTTGGAGTGGTCGTCGACAAAGATGGCAAAGTACTTAGCGTTGCCGCGCCCAACAACATGGTTGAACGGTCCGCAGACGTCCGAGTGGATGAGGTCGCCAGTGCGCTCGCTGCGCCGCCGGAGATGGCCGCCGTGCAATGTGAACTTAGCATTGGCAATGGCCCACTCGGGCTCGAGGCGGGGGGTGCCACGGGCGATGCCGCGGGGCACGTCGGACGCAGTGTCGTCGAGACGGCGGAGTTTCTCGGCGCCGAAGGCCAGGCGACGGAATATGGCAGTGGCAAGTTCGTCCGCAGGGAGCGCCGCGAGATGTTGAAAGGTGTGCGGATCGCGGAAGGCACCGAGGACGTGGATGCCAGGTTTGCGGACGTCGGACTCGTCGGCGATTGCAGCGTCGACGAGGTAAAGGCCATCCGCCGCTTTGCGGAGAGGGATAGTGCGCACGACGGTAGACTGGTTTGCAGCGGGGAGGACAATGCACTCGCAGTCCGAGTTGATCTGGACGGAGGCGCCGTTGCTGACTGACTAGGTTGGCGACAGAGAGGAGCGTATACTCGAAGGAAGGGACGGCGTGGACCTCATGTAAGATGAAGAAGCTCTGGCATCCGGAGGTGTCGGTGAGAATGAGGGGGAGATTACCGACGACGCACATAGCCAGGACCCGGGTGCCGTCGGCAGTGATGAACACCTTGTCGGATGGCGCGGTGTCAAAGAGGTCGGCGGCATTGTTGTGGATGTTCTCTGGAGATCCTGTGTCGACGATGAGCCGGAAGTCGGCGGAAATGGCGGCGGGAACGTGGAGCAGGGGTATGGCGCCACACGCGCCTGGGTGGAGAAGAGCGAAAGCGAGGCATTGGCGAAGCCGTGAGCGGTGCGGGCGGAAGCTGGTCGGTGCGCGGCACGTCCGCGGCAAGGGTATGCTTTGAGGATGCACATGTTTGGGCTGCGCGGGTGGTGTAGCGCTCTGTGGCGACGTTGGTATATCTCCGGGGAAGCTGAGCTTATGCGGGAACACAGGGGCGGCGTCGGGCGGGTCACTATTGGCGTGGAGGACATAGGAGGGGGCGCGAGGCGACGGGGAGGATGTTCCACGGCCCGGTCGTGGAGGGTGGTGACCGGCAGGCTTGTCGCGGCCGTGGTGGTCCGTGACGGTCTTCTGGGGAGGTGGGTTTTTTTTGTAGGTGAGGGCGGCCCGTGTGGTGGACGGTGGCGGCACAAGGCGCGTGATTGCGTCAATGATGCTGTACGTGGTGGCGGCGGTCACGGCGGGGCGGATTAAGACGTCAGTGGCGCGTTGGCAAGCGGTAAGCAGGTGGACGCCGATGACAGCAAGGCGGTAGCCGAGAGCAGCGATAATAACTAGCAGAAACACGTCGCTGATGTCGAAACCATTGCCGTGGAGGGCGTGCATTGCCTTGTTCCATGCTTTGTGCAAAATGTGCCAAATCGAGCAGTAGAGCCGGTTGAGAGGGGACCACGCGGGTGGAAGCGGAGAGGGCGTATCGTGGAAAATATCGCAGTCAACCTCGAGGTTGTCATTGAAGTCGAAAGGAAAGGAATGCGCGGGGTCGTGGAACGAGCATCAAGGGCTGGCAGGCGGCGAAGCGGGTGGCGATGGTGTCCAGCAGGTGTTATCGCGGGCGTCACGCACTGCGATAAATTCCTTTTGGTCCGCGAAAGCGCGCAGGAGATCCTGGTAGTGGTCGCCAGCGAGGCGCAGCCGAGATTCGAGGGCGTCAATCTGGAAGAGCGCAGTGCTGCGTTCTCTTCGAGCAGCGGCGAACCACTCTTTGTCGGCGGTGGTGTGAGTGGTGTGCTGCCTGGGGCGGGGAGCGTAGTCGCTCCCGTCCGAAGAGCGGGCGTCGTAGGTCTGCGCAATCTGTGTGTCGCGGCGCTCGACGGCATCCTCGGCCGGAAGTGGAGCGTTGAGCGCGGCGTTGCCCCCAGGGAGCCATGGGCGGTCGCAGGGCGACAGGGAGGGAAGGTGGGCCGGCGGTGCCGCGGTGACGGCGTCGGGGCCGTGGTCGAGGAGACGTAGGCCAGGGGGTGGCGCCGCCGCGTCGGCGGCACCAGGGATACCGTCAGGGTCCGAAGAGAGGGCGTCGTGGGTCTGCGCAACACGCGCGGTGGCGTTGCGCGTGGCGGCTTGGAACTCAGCGAAGGCGGCGGCGGCGAACGGGTCAGGGGCGCTGAGGAAGCGGCGTGAGGCTGCGAGGGCGGTGGCGTCGGCAGGCGCGCCGGGGTCCGAGAGCATGATGCGTGGGAAGTTACGGTCGAGGTGGCGTTGATCGCAGATGGCACAGGCCCGCATCGCTGGGCAGTCGTGGTTGAGGTGGCATTGATCGCAGATGGCACAGGCCCGCATCGCTGGAGTGAGCACGAAGTTTTTGTGGTTGCTCCTACAATATGGCTTCTGAGGACGGGCGGAGGGCGAGGGGTCAACAGCGTGGGAGGTGGACACGCGTGACTTGCGCGCGTGGTGTGGGCCACAGTAGTCGTTGCATTGCCGGGGATTGGCGATGTCGAAGGGCACCGGTTTGTTGCAGCCGGGCAGGGCGCAGCGTTGTGTTCCGCCGTGCTCCGCGAGGAGGCGCGCCACTGCCGCCAACTGCTGGAGAAAGGTGTCGGCGTGATTGGGCCGTGGAGCGGTCACGACCGACGTGGGCCGCCGGTCAGGCGTAGGGCGTGGTGGGTCGCCGGTAAGCTGCGTGGGCAGGGGGGGGGCATTTCCGTGCAGGGCGTGTTGCAGCTTGTTCCAGGCAGTGTGGGGCATGTGCCAGACGTCCTAGAAGAAACGGACGGGGGCTGTAGCTGGCCGGGAGTAGGTGGAGCGTGCGTCCACGCGGCTTGCTGCCGATGGGCGTGGGGATTGCTGAGGCGATGGAGGAGGGGTCGGCGGGGGAGGGCCACGGGAGGCCCGCGTGTGGGCGTAGGCGTGCGTGCGGCCGCAGAAAATGCTGAAGTCGACGGGCTTACGGTTGCATCCGGGGTGGACGCACGCATTGGTGCCAGCGGGGGCGATGGGTTGGTCCTGTGAGAAGCAGACTTCGCCGCGGTCCCTGGCGAGCAGCGCGTGATTGTAATCGTAGCAACAATAATCGTGGACGATGCTGGTAGCAGCGACGATGAGCACTGGCAAGGAGGAGTCGGCAAGGCTGCACAGCGGTGTATTCGAGAGGGCGGCGTACAGTATTTGGTGGCGGTTGCTGCAGCAGAGCGCCAGGTGGCCAGGGCGAGCGTCGATGAAGGCAGGATTTTGGCACGACGGTATGGCGCATACGAGAACAGCTGGCACAGAGGTTGACTGGCTGGCGGCAGTCGGCGTTGCTGGCTGGGTCGGGTCCGGTGGAGAACGCGTGGTATGGAGCAGAGTGAGATGAAATTGCTGATGGACGGTGCCGCAGTAGGCAGCCATGTAGCCCGGGCGATTGTCGGCGTAAGCGAGACGGTTGCATGAGGGGAGAGCGCATCTGAGCGGCGCCGGCGGTGTGTCCGGTAGAGCAGTCGCTGGCTGCGCCGGTGGCGTCGGGGCGGTGTGGGCGTAGGCGTGAGCGCGGCCACAGAACAGGCGTAACATGCTGCTTTGGACTGGTTCATGGTCGCATCCGGCGTAGGCGCATACCTCTGCGCCCGCGACAGCAGCGGGGCGGTCCTGCGAGAACCATGACTCCGCCGTGTGGCCGCGAGGCGCGCGTGCGTGATGCCACAGTATTCGTGGACTATGGTGGCTTGCTCGTCAATGTGGATTGGCCGTGTGTACTCGGCTAAGGCGCAAACGGGCGTTTGTTGGAGCGCGGTGTGCAATAACTGGTGGCGCCGGCTGCAGCAGACGGCCAGGGCGTCGGGGCGCTCGTCGACGTAGGCGGGCCTGTTGCACGATTGGATTGCGCAGAGGCGCCGGTGGGACGGCGGTGACGAGGGCGGTGATGGTGGCGCAGAAGATGGGCGAGCGGGCGAAGGCGAAGGCGATGCGGATGGGGGCGCGCAGAGGCGCCGGGGGCAAGGCGGTGACGGGAGCGGTGACGGTGGCGCAGAGCATGGGCGAACGGGAGATGGCGAGGCGGATGGGGGCGGGGAGGGAAGGGCGATTGGCGTGGGCGCCGGGCTGCCGTGAGGGGCTGGAGCGTCGTCATCGGGCGGAATGGGATCAGCCGTGACGATTTCTGGCGCTGGCGCGGGCTCCGTTGAGGCGGGACAAGCGCGGCGGGTGGGGGACGGCGAAGACGTAGGGCAGTGGGCAGGGCCCAGCGTGGAGCAGGCGGGCACGCCGCCGCAGAGCGGTGGTGTCGAGTCCGCACTTCGTTGAGGCTCCACGGGGGGAGTGGCGGGAATGAACAGGCAGAGGAGACGCATGGCGAGGGACGCCAGAGAGCCGCCGAGCGCGCAGACGGGAGAGACAGGGGTGGCCGGCGCAACGTGTGGGGCTTGGGCGAGGTTTCTTTCGGCGAACATAGAGTAGGTTGGGCCAGATAGAAGAGTGGTGGACGCCCGTCTCGCGGAGAGCGCGGGCTTGGAGTAGCTCGGCCGCGGGGCCCAGAAGTCGCTCGAAGCGTCGGCGCCGCCCATCTCGTGTGGCGACGTCCATCCGTTCTCGGTGGGCTTGATGCCAAAGCGGAGGGCGGAGAGCGCTGGCGCGGGGGCGCGTGCGGGAGCGAAGCGTCAAGTCGCTGGCGCGGGGGCGCGTGCGGGAGCGAAGCGTCAAGTGGTGAGCGCCGGGGCGGGCTTATCGTTTGCCGGCATCGGGACGGGCGGCGGTTGGGCCGCTTCGGTGGTAGGTATGGCGGCGGGTCGCGGCGCGCGCACCTTGGGAGGGTCCGCGGTGCCGGCGCCGGCCGCGGTGGCCAGGGCGCGTAGTGGCTCGGGCGGTGGGCGGTTGGGGCAGTCGCGGTCTAGATGGCGCTCGTTGCAGTTGGAGCAGTTGCGCATGGCCGGCGTGAGCACGAAGTCTCTGTAGTTGGCCAACGCGTTCTTGGGCCAGGGCTTGGCTGCGTGGCGTGGCGGCGCAGGTTGCTCGGGTGCTGCGGCAAGGGCTCGCACCGGTGTCCCCGCCGGGGCGGGGGCGGGAGGGGCTTGTAGCTGGGCTTTGAGAGATGCGATCTGCTTGATGAGCTTGTCTATTTCCGAGGGAGTCGCCTTTTTCTCGAGGCTAGCGGAAGAGAGGCGGAGGGCCTCCGCGGTGGTGACCTCACGCGCGGCCTTGTCCTTGACGCGCAGGGCGCTGTGGATGTCGTGACAGAGGTAGTCGAGGAGCTGTTTAGCGGAGCAAGAGGCCTCCTCGTCGTCCGAGCTGAGGTCGCAGTCGCCCGTCCGTGACTTATGGTTGGACTTGTAGATCTTCATTTGCTGCGTGATGTCGGACCTGTGCTTGTCCGGGAAGAGCGCCACAAACTCGGTGAGGGTGTGGTGGAGGTCGGCGGACTCGGTGGCGTGCGGCACACGGCTGGCGATCTCCTTGAAGTCGCGAAGCCACTCCTTGAAGGTGTGGGCGCTGTTGGGAGATGCGATCGGGAAGGTCTTCCCGAGGAGTTGCAGGTGAGCGAAGTTGTTGCAGGTGAGGATGGCTTGGCTGCTGTGCATGTTGTTGCGGATGTGAGCCTCGATGAGGACGAGCATAGCGATGCCGTTGCCGTTGGCCGCCTCGTAGAGCTTGTCGCCGAGCGACTGGTTGAGGATGAGGGCGTGTAGGGCGAGGCCGAGGTCTTGTTGGACGCGTTGAAGAATCCAGGCGGCGATCCTGTATGGAGAGCTCGTGGGTAGGACGGGCGCCGCCGAAGGGCGGCTTGCGGACGCGTCGCCGGCTAAGGGCGCCATGTCGGCTTCGTCGAAGTCGCGGCCGGAGGCGTCGGCGTTGAGATCGGTGGTGGTGTATGATGGTGCGCTGGACATTGGCGAAGAGCTCCCTGTCGGCGCCACCGGCGTGCGGTGGGCGGGGAGCTTGGCGGCCGCTGGGATCGCGTTCCTGTGCTCGCTGACGAGGCTGGGTAGGAAGACGATGCGGCCCGCCACGCGCTTGGTTGGTGTCCTTTGGTTGTGCAATGCTTCGTCGATGAGCGCATCCCTGGTCGAGCTGGCGTACATGGTGACGCCGGACGCGATGACCATGCCCTCCGACTCGAGGAAGGCGGAGAGCACGGGGTCCAGCTTGCACAGGGTGCAGATGCGCATGAAGAACTCGATGAAGGAT
>Ga0209390_10006187_pt1 | contig 16253 bp, 15 predicted proteins | sample BON01_FD_187212 | JGI IMG/M metagenome (GOLD analysis project Ga0209390, IMG submission 187212) | Freshwater microbial communities from Lake Bonney liftoff mats and glacier meltwater in Antarctica - BON-01 (SPAdes) (version 2) | ecosystem: Environmental > Aquatic > Freshwater > Ice > Glacier... | reverse complement strand
GCGTATTACGACCGACTTGGAGTACCCCGGCTCTCATGACCTCAACTCCTCGAACCGCCCGGTGCGGATCCGCATGCCGGGTGGTGTGGCAGGGGCGCAGCCGATAATGGCTGCCCCCTATGCCGATTCCAAGGTGAAATCGTCTCTGGTAGGCTGTTTGCTGGCCAGGCGGTCGCTCCGCGTAGCGTAGGGCGCGCAGGCGTAATCGGCAGCAATGACCGCCTGCCAGGGGATGCAAGCTCCTTGGCCGGTTACCTGGGCCGCTCGGCGTCGATCCATCTCTGTGTCGTGCTTCGCGCGAGGTTGTAGCGGGCGCAGTTGTATTGCTCCAGGCGGTCCAGTTCGATGTTCGCGATGACGCGCAACGCCGCCAGGTCCGCGGCGTCGACGGGCACCTCCGAAAATGCACCCTCCAGCTTTCGGCCGTGGAAGACGATGAACTGCATGGGCTCATTCAGTGCCTGTCGGTACCGGGCTCGAAGCGGGTCGGGCACGGCCAGGGAGGCTCGCAGCACGCCGTACTTCTTAAATTAACTTGGCCTGCAGGTCAACGATTGCGGGCACCGTGATGCCCTCTGTCGGCACAGCGTCGACCATGAACTCGATGGCGCTCTCATGGTTGAGCAGCTTCAGGGTGTCTTCGTCGAGGGGGCCTGCTTGCTGCGCGTGCGCGAAGAGTTCCTTGGTCTCGAGCAAGCGCTTGTTGTTGCCCTCCAGGCGCGATGACGACCAGGGCAGGTCGATGCGCAGTTGCTCCAGAACCGCACGGGCATAGGTTCCCGCGGGTTGCTGGCCCGGGCTGCGGCTAGCGTTGAACAAGTCCGTGGCCAGCTGCGGTGGCAGCAAGCTGGACTGGTTCGGGTTGTAGTCGTCCACAAAGCTGCTGTCGCAACCTTGCGGAGTGCGCGTTCCCCAGAGCACAGGCGCGCGAAGCATTTCGACCGAGGGTAGGGCAGCCGGCGACCACTGCAGCAGACCAAGCCCCGCTGGCGTGGGTGCGGCTGAAGGCAAGGCCCCACGTGCAGCCTCGGCGGCATCTGTTGCCACTTAGCGGGTGAACCGGCCGTCCCCCAGCTTTTCCAGAACACCAGAGGCCAGGAGGTCTCGCAAGGCCCGGTTGATGGAGGGCCGGGAAGTCCGGAGGGCTTGCTCCAGTGCGCCGGGCTGTGCGGGTTCCCCGGCGGCGAGGATCAGGCGCAGCAACGCAGGGTGACGGGGCGTGGCGGGGCGACAGGGTCGATGTGGTCATGGAGTAGGTCTCTTGTCAATCTTGTCAATCTTGTCAGTTGGGGAGACTGGGGCTTGAGCCTCATCTTGATGACAAGAATAGGCTTTGAACATGTCATATCGATGCGTTTTGACGAAATTAAGGGTTGATGACAAGAAAGCTTCAGAGCCCTGGGGCTTTGCAACTCAGAAGGAGCGAACTTGATGGCGCCAGGCGCCGATGGCATGGCGTCCCTTGGACGTCACCACAGGGTGATGCTCCAGCCCAAGGTTATTGACGGCCTGCCCGATCGAGCCACCGCCGTCGGTGCACACCTCCAGCGTTGACCGGCAGTAGTGGTTTGAGCACGGCCAGGATGGCCCTCCTGCGGTGGCCGGCAAACTTGCTGTCAAGCTGCGGATGTTCCCGTCGGTTCCGACTGAAGGTGAATGGCAGGCCCGGATGACTGATCCGGGACTGCACGTGCGTGCTCAAAGAGCGGCAGGCGCAACGCAGCATAGCCAGGTAACTTGCATGAAACCCCTGTTTGAGGCGTATGAGAACGGGTGAAGTCGCAAATGAGTCCGGCCATGCAACCCATCGGGCGGCATTCGGGGTGAAAATACCGGGTTGCCGTTCGCGGCCCATTGTTCTGATCCATTGCCACGATGACCTCAAGTCCCAAGAGCCTCGATATCCAGAAACTCGACACCCTCACCGACGGTGCCTTTTCGGCAGCCACGTCCGGTGAACGCGCGACCCGCATCCGGGCCTGGTTGTCACAGGATCCAAACCTGGAGCAACTACAGGAGGTGTTTCGGGAACTCGGCGCGCGCGACAAGGGCGCGGCCCGACCGGTGCGCGAACGACTCGACGAAATCCGGCGCGCCAAGGCGCAGGAGCAAATGGCCGCCGAATGGGCCGCCAAGGCCCAGGAACTGCTCGGCCTGGTCAAGCTCAACATTGCCGACGCGCTGGCTTGGCAACGCGATGCCGCCAAGGCGGGCGCGCCGCTGAGCAAGGAACCCCTGGTTACGCTCAAGGCCAGCCTGGCCGAGCGCGTCAGGGTGATAGAGGACCTGCAACATACGGTGCAGGTGCAGCGCGAAGCAGCCGTGCTGCTGGCTCAGCGCATCGAGGTCCTGTCGACCAAACCCTGGTCGGCGGCGCAAGCGGTATGGGATGCGCTGCGCGAAGACGTAGCGCACTGGCAGCAGCAGGCCTCGGCGCTGGAAGTCGACGCCAACTGGGGCAGCGTGGACATGAAGTTTCCGCCTTTGCTCGCGGCATCGCGCGGACAACTGCTGGCGGTCTGGGATGCGTTCCAGACGGCGCTGGCACAAGCCGTGGCGGCCGCCGGCGATGCGCAGGCGCCGCTGCCGCCGGTACAGGTGTGGGCAGACGAATTGCGCGGCGCGCGCGGTCTACCGGCGCAGGGGCAGGTCCGTCCTGCCAAGGTGCAGGTCGATCCGCAGGTGCGCCAGCAGGCCACTGATCTGGTGACCAAGGTACTGGCCACGCTCGAAAGCGAAATGGCCCAGGGCCATGGCAAGGCCAGCGCCGGCGCTGCGGCGGCACTGCGCAATGCGCTCAAGGAGCATGCCAGGACCATCGACGATGGGCTGGAAAACCATGCCCACGCGGCTCTGGCTGCTGCCAGCGAGCTCGAGGGTTGGCAGCGCTGGCGCGCCGATCAGTTGCGTCAGGAACTGGTCGCCAAGGCCGAAGGCCTGCTGGCGCGGCCTCCCGGTCAGGCTATCGGTGGGCGCAAGATGCAGGAAACCCTGCGCCAGGTGCGCGATCAGTGGAAACAGACCGACCAGGGCGGCGCGCCCAACCATGGCCTGTGGAAACGGTTCGACGAAGCCTGCAACAACGCGCACAAGGTGGTCGAGGGCTGGATCGAGAAGGTCAAGGCCGATGCCGTACTGCACCGCACCCAGCGATTGGCCCTGGTCGAGGAGGTGACCAGCTGGGCCGCCGCGAACACGACGGCGCTGGACAATGACTGGCGTGGTTTTGCCCGCATATTGCACCAGTTCCGGGATCGCTGGCGAGATGCCGGGCATGTAGGCGAGAAAGGTTTCGCGGAGTTGCAGCCGCTGTGGCATGCTGCCATCACGCAGGCCGCCGCCCCGTTCGAGGCGCTGCAGCAAGGCAGTGTGCTGCGCCGCCAGGCCATGATCGAAGAGGCCACCGTGCTGGGTGCGGCACCGATGTTGCGGGTCGATGCTGTCAAGGCGTTACAGCAGCGTTGGCAGGCCGAGGCGCAGACGGTGCCGATGGATCGCCGGCATGAGCAAAAGCTGTGGGATGCGTTCCGCAAGCCGATCGACGAGGCTTTCGAACGCAAGACGGCCCAGCGGCAGGAACAGGAAGCGTCTCTGGGCGAGCACGACCGGGTGGTGCTGGATGCGTCCAAGGCACTGGAGGCCGCCAACAGTTCAGGCGATGCGCAGCAAATTCGTTCCGCCATGGCGGGCCTGGAAGCAGCGCTGCGCGGGCAGGCCCTGGCGCGCGACGCGGTGACCAAGAGTGCAGATCACGCCGACAGCGTGGCAGCGCCCGCAGCCGCCGCCGGCCAGTCGGCGCAGGACGGCGACACACCGGCTGCATTCGCATCTGCTGACGCGTCGCAGGTGCCAGCGGACGCGCCGACCGATGGCACGGCGGCCGCGTCACAGGATGTGACGCCCGACAGTGCTGCACAGTCGCCTGACGTGTCCGCCGAGGCAACCGCTGGGGCGCCCGCCGTACCTGACGCGCCGCCGGCCGCGGTGCCTGCACCGGTCAAACCACCGGTGCGACGTGTTGTGGCTGTGCGCGGCGATGACCGGCCGGGTATGCGGCCAACGAGCGATGCAGGGGTTGGCGCTGCTCGGGGCGGCCGCTTTGGTGACCGCAAGGATGCGGGCCGGGGTGGCCCGGGGGCGGGCCGTGGTGACCGGCCTGGCGCTCCGAGAGGGGGGGACAGGGGCGATGGGCGATTTGGCAGCCCACGCGAGAGCCGCTATGGCGAGCGCGACGACCGACCCCAAACACCGCGTCTGGGTGATACGGCTTTCCGCGCCCAGCGCGACGCCATGGAACACGCGCAGTTTGCGCTGCGTAAACTGGCGTCGCAGGCGCATGGCGAGGCCTTGTCGCATTTGCTGGGCGCATGGCAGGCGCGTGATCCGCAGCAATTGCCGCCGGCGCAGGAACTCGGCCCCAAGGTCGGCTCCGCTGTGCGTTCGGGCTGGCTCCAGGCCTTGGGCGCGGCACCAGGGACGGTGCCCGATGCCGCCTTGTTGCGTCTCGAAATGGCAGCCGAGGTGCCGACACCGGCGGAACACCTGAACGCGCGTCGCATGTTCCAGTTGCAGTTGCTGACCCGGCGCAACGACCCGCCGCCGGCGCAGACCTGGGCACAGGATGTCGGTCAGGTGCTGCAAGGTGGTTTCGAGTCTGGTGCCGAGCGGCGTCTGCGCGCGGCGCTGAAGGTGCTGCTCAAGCCCTGATCCAACTCAGATGCCGGGGCGACCGGGGCGTGCTGATGCGCGGCCCCGTGTCTGGCTTGCCATCCCTGCGACAATACCCTGTGGGAACGCGGCCCGCGCCGATACGGCATACCTGACCGCAACGGGAGGCTGAATTTGGACTCCGTCGACGATCTGCTGCGCCGCCTGGAGCAGCTAAACGAGATTGGTGCCTCGCTTTCGAAGGAACGCGACATCACCCGGCTGCTTGAGAGCATCTTGTTGGCGGCCAAGACCATCACCAACGCCGACGGAGGTACGTTGTACCGCATGGTGGATAGAGAGGCCGAACTGCGGTTCGAGATACTGCGCACCGATTCACTGTGCATCGCCATGGGTGGCACCTCCGATAACGCCATCAGTTTTCCGAATCTGCCGTTGAAAGACGTGAACGGCGCGCCCAACGACTCGCTGGTTGCGGCCTATGCCGCGATCCATCTCGAGACCGTCAACATCGCGGACGCATACACCGAACCGAGTTTTGATTTTTCGGGCACCCGCCAGTTCGACGAGCGAACCGGCTACCGGTCCAGATCCTTCCTGGCCGTGCCGATGAAAAACCACGAGGGTGAGGTGATCGGCGTGTTGCAGCTGATCAATGCGCAAAAGCCCGGTACGACCGAGGTCGTCACGTTCTCGAGTGCCGACCAGAGCCTGGTGGAGTCGCTGGCCTCGCAGGCGGCCATTGCGTTGACCAATCGCTTGTTGATGAGCCAGCTCGAGGCGCTGTTCGAGTCGTTCATCAGCCTGATCAACCTGGCGATCGACGAAAAGTCCCATTACACCGGTGGCCATTGCCAGCGGGTGCCGGCCCTCACGATGCTGCTGGCCGAGGCGGTGAACCAGACCACGGATGGACCTTTGGCGTCGTTTACGATGGACGACCGTGACCGCTATGAACTCAAGATCGCAGGCCTGCTGCACGATTGTGGCAAGGTCACCACGCCGGTGCACGTGGTGGACAAGGCCACCAAGCTGCAGACCCTGTTCGATCGCATCGACCTGGTCGACACCCGGTTCGAGGTGCTCAAGCGCGACGCGGAGATCTCTGCACTGCGGTGCCAGCTGGCGTTGCGCACCAGAACGGATGCGAGCGCAGAAGCGGCCATCTGGGAGCAATGCCGGGGCGACATTGCCGCCATCGAGGCGGACCGTGACTTTTTACGGGCCACCAACACTGGCGCGGAAAAAACGGTCGATGCCGATCTCGAGCGGGTGCGCCAAATCGCCAGCAGCCGGGTCTGGCGTAATGTGCAGGGGGTGCAAGCAGAAGCCTTGTCGGCGAACGAAATCGAAAACCTGACAATACGTGCCGGCACGTTGACACAGGCCGAGCGCAACACCATCAACCACCACATCGTGGCCACGATCCGGATGCTTGAGCAGTTGCCTTGGCCCAAACATCTGCGTAACGTGCCGGAATACGCCGGTGGTCACCACGAACGCATGGATGGCAAGGGGTATCCGAAGGGCCTGACCCGGGACCAGATGTCGGTGCAGGCGCGGGTCATGGGCATTGCGGACATCTTCGAGGCGCTGACCGCCAGCGATCGACCGTACAAGCCGGGCATGAAGCTGTCGCAGGCCATGGGCATCATGCACCGGTTCAAGTTGAACGGGCATATCGACCCGGATCTGTTCGACGTGTTCGTGACAGAGAAGGTTTACCTGAAATATGCTGAACAGTTTCTCGATCCGTGGCAGATCGATGCGGTCAACCTGCCGGCGGACCCGGCCTGAAAAACGCGTCGAACATCGGCAGCAGACCGGGAAAACCTTCGGCAAACCGCTGCCGGTTGACGAAGTAGGCTTCGCTGGTCACGGCGAAAAATTCATCGAGCGCGGTTGCGCCGTATGCATCCAGCCATGGGGGCTCGGCGCCGAAGCGATCGGCAAGGCTCAATTGGTCGCAAAACGCAAGATAGTGCTGCTCCATGGCACTGCGCCAGGCCTTGCGCGCGGCCGATGCGCCCGATGCGCCCATGAAGCCGGCCGGCAATGGCGGGCATCCGTCGGGCGTGCCGTTGCGCATGTCGATCTTGTGCACGAACTCGTGGATCACGACGTTGTAGCCGTCGCGGGCCGACGCGCCGGATTCCTCCACGTCCTGCCAGCTCAGGGTGATCGGCCCGTCCTGCATGGCTTCGCCGCTGAGTACCTCCTCGTAATGGTGCACGACACCGGCCGCGTCGATAGTTTCGCGCCGCGCAACGACAGCGCCAGGGTGCACCACGATGCCAACGAAGTCGTCGTACCAGTCGATGCCGCGCAGGGGCGTGCGTAGCTGCAGCACCGGCAAACAGGCCTGGGCCGCTATGGCCACGGCCATGGCATCGGTGATCAGCAATCCGCCGGCCCCATGGAACTGCTTGGTATCGAGAAAGGCGTGTGTCATGCGGCGTAGCGCATCTGCGCCGGGCACACCGGATTGATTCAGAAACGGATATTGCGCCAGTGTCCGGGCCCACAATGCGTCCGGGATGTGGGCGGCGCCACCCGAACCCTCGGTACGACTACCGCTTAATTTGCGCAACCAGCCCATCATGGCCCGGTTGCACCTTCAGCAGGCGTCTGCGGGCAACAGGCGCCGCAGATCGACGGGTTCACCGGCGCCGTCCAGGGTGAGCCGCAACACCTGCGCCCGGGGCGGTGTTGCGTTCAGGTCCCAGTCACTCAACACGATGCGACGCAAGCCTTGCGCCAATGCGTGATCGGCGGGCTGATGGGTATGGCCGTGGATGAGCGTGCTGGCATTCGCCTCGCGCAGCCATTGCATCGTTGCCGGTGTGTCCACCGTCGAGGGAACGGGATGGGCTCTTTTGTGCAGTTCGCTTTGCGCGCGCAACTGGCGTGCCACGCTCTGGCGCCGTGTCAGTGGTTGCGCCAGGAATTCCGCCTGCCACGCTGTGCTGCGTACCATGGTGCGGAACCGCTGGTAGTCGACATCGTCCAGGCACAGTGCATCGCCGTGGGACAACAGCCAGCGCTGCGAGCCCAGTTGCAGCACGCACGGGTCGGCCAGTGCCTGCATGCCACTGGCGCGCAGGCTGTGTACACCCAACAGGAAATCGCGGTTGCCACAGATGAAGAAGAGTTCAAGACGCTGACGCGCCTGGCGCAGGGCGTCGACACACCGTGCCTCGAAGCCGGTGCGCGATGACGCGTCGTGCGCGGGGGACTGCACCAGCACATCGTCACCCACCCACACCTCGAACAGGTCACCCAGGATGAACAGCGCCTGAGCGGAGGTATTCTGCAGATAGTGTTGCCAGGCCAGCACGGTCGCGTCGTCTCCGGCATGCAGATGCAGGTCGGAAATGAAGTCGACCACCCGCCATTGCGGGCGGGCAGCCACGGACGTCAACAACGTCGCCGGGCCGGTTCCCGGGGCGTCGCCAGCTGGCAATTGCGACATGGTGGTTGGCGTATGCCGGGCGAGGACCGCCCGGTGCACGCTGCTATCAGATGGCGACGGCTTTTTCCAGTACGACGTCGTCGTTGGGCACGTCGTCATGGAAACCTTTGCGGCCGGTCTTCACTGCCTTGATCTGGTCGACCACTTCGGTGCCCTTGACCACCTTGGCGAACACGGCGTAGCCCCAGCCCTGTGCCGACGGCGCCGTATGGTTCAGGAACCCGTTATCGGCTACGTTGATGAAGAACTGCGCGGTGGCCGAATGCGGGTCGTTGGTGCGCGCCATGGCGACCGTATAGACATTGTTTTTCAGTCCGTTGGCGGCTTCATTCTGGATCGGGGTGCCGCTTTTCTTTTCCTTCATGCCGGGCTCGAAACCGCCGCCCTGGACCATGAAGCCGGGGATGACGCGATGGAAAACCGTATTGTCGTAATGGCCTTTCTTCACGTACTCGAGGAAATTAGCTGCCGAATTCGGCGCCTTCTCCATGTCGACTTCGAGCGTGACGACGCCGTAATTGCTGATGTGGAGTTCGACTTGCGGGTTGCTCATGTTTATTTCACCAAGGTTGCAGAGTTGATAACGATGGGTGTCCTGGGGACATCCGACGGAAATGGCCCACCGCTGCCGGTGGGTGTGGATTTCATCTTCGTGATCACGTCCATGCCGCTGACGACCTTGCCGAACACCGTGTAGCCAAACAGCTGGGGCGCATTGAGCAGGTTCTCGCGCGGCGTGTCCTGATACACCTTGCCCTGGTATTCGAATCGGGGTACCGGGTCACCAGGGGGAATCAGGACCGGATCAAGGAAAGCATTGTCCTTGACGTTGACGAAGAACTGCGCGCCTGCCGAATGCGGATCGGCAGTGCGGGCCATTGCCAGCGTGCCGACCACGTTGCGCTGGCCACCCTTGGCCAGGGCCTCGCGGCCTTCGTGCACGATTGACGCACGGGCCTTCTTTTGTGCGAATTGCGTGTCGAAACCTCCGCCCTGGATCATGAAATTGTCGATCACGCGGTGAAAGATGGTGCCGTCGTAGTGTTTGTCGCGCACGTATTGCAGGAAGTTGTCGACGGTTTTCGGCGCCTTGTCCGGGTAGAGTTCCACCGTGAAGTCGCCGGCGGTTGTCTTGAACTGCACGCGCGGCGCGTCCTGTGCCTGCGCGAGGGGTGTGATCGCGATTGTCGCGGCGATAAGCGCCATGATGGCGCGGCGGTTCGAGCTGATTCCTGACAGTTGCACTGTGGGTTCCCTGTGGTGAGTGGATGCCGGCGACCCTTCGCCGGCGTGCAGCTATTTTGACGCTGCGCCTGCCGGTACCGGCGGTGTTGTCGGTCCCGGGAATGGGGCCAGGCGGCTTGCCGCCGGGTTGTTGATCAGCTGGCGGATCAGCGCCAGCTTGGGCTCCACCGTGGTGTTGCCGGCGTCGAGTCGCACCGCCTGGCGGTAAGCCTTGCTGGCCAGGCGTGCATACACATCGCCCAGATTTTCATGCGCAATGGCATAACTGCGGCTGTTGCGCGTGGCCATCTCGAGCGCCTCGCGCGCCTTCTCGTAGTTGCCCTGGCTGGCATACAGTACCGCCACATTGTTGTAGGGTTCCGGCAATTCGGGGTATTCCTCGATCAGGCCGGTGTAGGTGGCGATGGCCGCGTCACGCTGGCCACTATCTTGCTGGATCAGGCCCTTGAGAAAGCGCATCTGCGGATCACGCGGGTTGGTGCCCAGGTATTGTTCAGCCTTGGCCATGGCTTGAGACAACTGACCATCGCGCAACAACTGGTTGACCGGTGCGTAATCATCGGCGTGAGCGGTTGCAATACTGAGTGTGGCGGCCAGGCAGAACAGACGTATGCACTGACCAATGCCGCTGCCGAAGTGCATCATGGATTCTCCTGTAGCGGGTATAGGGCGCACCGCACATAGCGGAGCCTTATACTGCCCGACATTGTAGCCCAGGGGTCGGGATTCTCCGTCCTTGACAAGGTCTGCACTGCGCCACGAAACTCCGTTGTCCCTGGCTTACGTCGTCGCTTGCCCATCTGCCTCGTCTGGGGCCCTTTTCCGTTGATATGAGTCTTCGCATCTACAACACGCTGTCGCGTGCCATTCAAGTTTTTTCTCCGATCGAGGCGGGGCACGTGCGCATGTACGTCTGCGGCATGACCATCTACGATCTGTGCCACATCGGGCATGCCCGCATGATGATGGCCTTCGACGTCGTGCAGCGCTGGCTCAAGGCCAGCGGATACCGGGTGACCTATGTGCGCAACATCACCGACATTGACGACAAGATCATCCGGCGTGCGCTTGAGCGCGGCATCACGATACGGCAGTTGACTGACGAGATGGTCGTTGCCATGAAGCAAGACATCGGCGCGCTGGGCATCGAACCACCCACGATCGAGCCCCGCGCCACGGAGTACGTGCCACAGATGCTGCAGATGATCGCCCGCCTGCGCGACAAGGGATTGGCCTACCAGGCGGACGGTGGCGACGTGAATTTCTCGGTGCGCAAGTTTCCGGGTTATGGCAAGTTGTCCGGCAAGTCGCTCGACGAGTTGCGTGCCGGTGAACGTGTCGCCGTGCTCGAAGGCAAGCAAGATCCGCTGGACTTCGTTTTGTGGAAGTCGGCCAAGGCGTCCGAGCCCGAAGACGCCAAGTGGAGCAGTGATTTCGGCAGCGGCCGACCCGGCTGGCATATCGAGTGCTCGGCCATGTGTGGGCAGACGCTGGGCGAGACGATCGACATCCACGGCGGCGGTGCCGACCTGCAGTTCCCGCACCACGAAAACGAAATCGCCCAGAGTGAAAGCGTTAATGAAAAGCCGCTGGCGCGTTTCTGGGTGCACAACGGCTTTGTGCGGGTCGACAACGAGAAGATGTCCAAGAGCCTGGGCAACTTCTTCACCATCCGCGAGGTGCTGGCGCGGTACGATGCCGAGACGGTGCGCTTCTTTCTGGTGCGCACGCATTACCGCAGCGCGCTGAACTACAGCGACCAGCATCTGGACGATGCGGCGACCGCGATCCGGCGGCTCTACACCACGCTGCAGGCGGTGCCGCCAGCACCGGTTGACGCGCTGGACTGGAGCCAGCCTTACGCCGCACGTTTCAAATCGGCGATGGATGAGGATTTCGGCACTCCGGATGCCGTGGCCGTGCTGTTCGATCTGGCAAGCGAAGTCAATCGCACGCAGTCGGCGAGCCTGTCCGGCCAGCTCAAGGCCCTTGGGGCCTGCCTTGGTTTGCTGCAGCTGCAGGCCGACACCTTTCTCAAGCGCGGCGCAGGAAGTGCGGTTGCGTTGGCCGATGACGCCGTGATCGACGCGCTGATCGCGCGGCGCGCGCAAGCCAAGCAGGATCGGGATTTTGCCGAAGCAGACAGCATTCGTGCGCAGTTGTCGGAAATGGGCGTCGTGCTCAAGGACGGCCCGACGGGTACCCGATGGGAGCGCGCACGATGACGGTGCTGACATGGTGACCGGCAAATTGGCTGTACCCGACTTGGCCATACCTTCGTTGGCTGAACCCGGCTATTGGCAAGATGCCTGCAAGCATCTGTCGCGCAAGGACCGGATCATGAAACGCCTGATTGCGCAATCTGATGGGGCCAGTCTGCAGACACGCGGCGATGCATTCATCACGTTGGCGCGCAGCATTGTCGGACAGCAGATTTCAGTTGCGGCGGCGCAGAAGGTCTGGGATCGCTTCGTCGTGTTGCCGCGCAAGATGACGGCGACCAACGTGCTCAAGCTCAAGGTCGACGACATGCGCGGCGCGGGGTTGTCGGTGCGCAAGGTGGAATACCTCGTCGACCTGGCGCTGCACTTCGACAGCGGAGCGATCGACGTGCAGGCGTGGCAGTCGATGGACGACGAGACCATCATTGCCGAATTGGTCGGCATCCGCGGCATTGGCCGCTGGACGGCAGAGATGTTCCTGATCTTCCATCTGATGCGGCCCAACGTGTTGCCGCTGGACGATGTCGGGCTGATCAACGGCATCAGCCAGAACTATTTTTCGGGCGATGTGGTGAGCCGCAGTGATGCGCGCGACGTGGCGGTGGCATGGGCGCCGTATTGCAGCGTGGCAACTTGGTATATTTGGCGCTCGCTCGATCCGTTGCCGGTGGCCTACTGACAGGCCAGGCAGGGGAGTGCGGCGGGTTCATGCAACCTGCCGCCCAAGGGAGCGTGGATCAAGACATGGAGCCTCAAATTGGCAAAGAAGACATTCCTCGATTTTGAGCAACCGATCGCAGAACTGGAATCGAAGATCGAAGAGCTTCGGTATGTGCAGACCGAATCGGCGGTCGATATTTCGGCCGAGATCACCCAGCTGACGAAAAAGAGCCAGCAACTCACCAAGGACATCTACAGCGACCTGACCCCGTGGCAGATCACCAAGATCGCGCGTCACTCGGAGCGGCCGTACACGCTCGACTATGTGAACGAGATATTCACCCACTTCGTCGAAATGCATGGTGATAGGCATTTCGCCGACGACCTGAGCATCGTCGGCGGCCTGGCACGGTTCAATGGCACGGCGTGTATGGTGATTGGCCAGCAAAAGGGCCGTGGCACCAAGGAACGGGCGCAGCGCAACTTCGGTATGTGCAAACCCGAGGGTTACCGCAAGGCGCTGCGGCTGATGAAGACGGCTGAGAAATTCAAGTTGCCAGTGTTCACGTTTGTCGACACCCCGGGCGCGTATCCGGGCATCGACGCCGAGGAGCGCGGCCAGTCCGAGGCGATCGGGCGCAACATCTTCGAGATGGCGCAACTCGAGGTTCCCATCATCACCACGGTGATCGGCGAAGGCGGCTCGGGTGGCGCGCTGGCAATTTCGGTGGCAGACCAAGTGCTGATGCTTCAGTATTCAGTCTATTCGGTGATCAGCCCGGAGGGCTGTGCGTCCATCCTGTGGAAGACCTCGGACAAGGCGCTCGATGCCGCAGATGCCATGGGCATTACTGCGCATCGCCTCAAGGCCCTTGGCCTGATCGACAAGATCGTCAACGAACCTGTGGGTGGTGCACACCGCGACTACAAGCAGATGGCGGCGTTTCTGCGCCGCGCGCTGGGCGACGCGTTCCGGCAGGTCAGTGACCTGAAGGTCAAGGAACTGGTTGACCGTCGATATGATCGGCTGCAAGGTTATGGCCGTTTCATCGACACCAAGGCCGACGTCAAGGGCGGCGGCAAATAGCGCGGTCCTTGCTGTAAGGCGTGTGGGACGGGTTGTGCAACGGCGACCGTTCTTCTGCGCTTTGCCGGCCGCCGGCCGCGCGTGTCCCATCCGGTCTGGATCTGCATGAGTGCTGCGTTTTCACGCGCTATTGAGGCGTTCGCGCCTGAACTTCCGCTGGCCGTCGCATTGAGCGGCGGCGCCGACTCCAGCGCCTTGCTACTGGCCTGCGCTGCCAAATGGCCGGGACAGGTGATAGCCGTGCATGTGCACCACGGATTGCAGGCTGCGGCCGATGGTTTCGAGCACCACTGCGTCGAACTGTGCACCGCGCATGGCGTGCCGCTGACCGTGCGCCGTGTCGATGCGCGGCATGCCCCCGGCGACAGCCCCGAAGACGCGGCGCGTCGCAGCCGCTACGACGCGCTGGATGCTGCTGTCCGCGCCGAAGACGGCGCCATTCGCTATCCATCCGTGGCATTGGCGCAGCACGCCGATGACCAGGTCGAGACCATGCTGCTGGCGCTCAGTCGTGGCGCCGGCCTGCCGGGGCTGGCGGCGATGCCGACGCGCCGCACGCGCTCCGGCGTGACCTACCACCGCCCCTTGTTGTCCGTTCCTGCGGCGGATCTGCGCGCCTGGCTCGAGCAGCAGGGCGTGGCGCATGTGGAAGATCCCAGCAATAGCGACCAGTCGCTGACGCGCAACCGTATCCGGGCCCGCTTGTTGCCGGCGCTTGCCTCGGCCTTTCCGCAGTTTCGCGAGACCTTCGCGCGCAGCGCGCGGCATGCTGCCCAGGCGCAGCAACTGCTCGACGGTTTGGCCGCCGAAGATCTCGCGCGGATTGCGTCGGGCCAGGGTCTGTCGATCGCCGGGCTGCAGCGCATGTCGACACAGCGCCAGATGAACGCAGTGCGCCACTGGCTCCGCAGTCGTCACGACGTGGCGCCCAGCGCGGCGCAATTGCGCGAACTGCAGCGCCAGATCGCCGCCTGCACCACGCGTGGCCATCGGATCGCCATTGCGGTTGCCGGTGGCTTTGTCCGGCGCCAGGGCGATTTATTGAGTTGGTACAATGAAGTGCCCGATCTGACCTAGCCGTGCACGGTTTTCAGGTCCGCTGCCAATTCAACGGCAGCCGCTGCAACAGTGGCGCGGGTGTACCAGAATCCGACCTTTTTCTTATCCAATGGCTTTGATCGTTCACAAATACGGCGGCACGTCGATGGGCTCGACCGAGCGCATCAGCAACGTCGCCAAGCGCGTCGCGAAGTGGGTACGCGCCGGCCACCAGTTGGTGGTGGTCCCCAGTGCCATGAGCGGCGAAACCAACCGGTTGCTGGGCCTGGCGAAGGAACTCGCGCCCAAGAAACCGTCGCTCAGCTATAGCCGGGAACTTGACATGCTGGCCGCCACCGGTGAGCAGGTATCGTCTGCGCTGCTGGCCATTGCGTTGCAGGCCGAGGGCATGGAGTCGGTCAGTTACGCTGGCTGGCAGGTGCCGATCCGCACCAACAGCGCCTACACCAAGGCACGCATCGAGTCGATCGACGACAAGCGCGTGCGGGCCGACCTGACCAACGGCAAGGTCGTCATCGTGACCGGCTTTCAAGGTGTCGACGAGCAGGGCAACATCACCACGCTCGGTCGCGGTGGCAGTGACACCTCGGCGGTCGCCGTAGCCGCTGCCATGAAGGCGCAGGAATGCCTGATCTACACCGATGTCGATGGTGTCTACACCACCGACCCGCGCGTGGTCCCGGAGGCCCGGCGCCTGATCACCGTCAGTTTTGAAGAGATGATGGAAATGGCTTCGCTCGGTTCCAAGGTGCTGCAGATTCGCTCGGTCGAATTTGCCGGCAAATACCGGGTGCCCCTACGGGTGTTGTCCAGTTTCACACCCTGGGACGTTCCCATCGAAGAAGAAGCCGTCTCCGGCACCCTGATTACTTTCGAGGAAGACGAACTTATGGAACAAGCTATTGTTTCGGGTATCGCGTTCAACCGCGACGAGGCAAAAATTTCAGTGCTGGGGGTACCCGACACCCCCGGCATCGCCTACCAGATCCTGGGCCCGATCGCCGACGCCAACATCGACGTCGACGTCATCATCCAGAACGTGAGCAAGGATGGCAAGACCGACTTCAGTTTCACCGTGCACCGGAATGATTTCGCAAGGGCAATCGATTTGCTTAACGAGCAGGTCGTCGGCAATCTGGGCTCCCAGGAGGTGGTCGGTGACGCCAAGATCTGCAAGGTCTCCATCGTCGGCATCGGCATGCGCAGCCACGTCGGCGTTGCCAGCCGCATGTTCCGCGTGTTGAGCGAGGAGGGCATCAATATCCAGATGATCTCGACCAGCGAAATCAAGACATCGGTGGTGATTGACGAGAAATACATGGAGCTGGCCGTGCGCGCCCTGCACAAAGCCTTCGATCTGGACCAAGTTCCCGCTGACAGCATCTCCCAGTCGTGAGATAATTTGCCAACTTTCGAAATGACAGGAAACGTGACCGAGTGGCCGAAGGTGCTCCCCTGCTAAGGGAGTATGGGGTGTAGAGCCTCATCGAGGGTTCGAATCCCTCCGTTTCCGCCAAGTACCAAGCAAAGACGCGCCTTCGGGCGCGTTTTTCGTTTCAGCATACCCAAGATTTTTGGCTGCACACAGCTTGGTTGCTATCGGTCTGCGTAGTGGGTCGCCCCCACCTATAGATAAGGCCCCATAAAGTATGAACTTTTTCTGTTTTTCGTAATCGAACGATCATGGAAAAAGAAAGCGCAAGAACGCAAACGCTGGAACAGCTTCACGAACGACGCAAGCAAGTCGTGAGGTTGTACAAAAAAGGCATCAAGATCATGCAAGTCGTCGCAATGACGGGCCTGAGCTATCCGACAGTACGAACGGCTATAGATCTGTTTG
>Ga0209390_10006185_pt1 | contig 16255 bp, 15 predicted proteins | sample BON01_FD_187212 | JGI IMG/M metagenome (GOLD analysis project Ga0209390, IMG submission 187212) | Freshwater microbial communities from Lake Bonney liftoff mats and glacier meltwater in Antarctica - BON-01 (SPAdes) (version 2) | ecosystem: Environmental > Aquatic > Freshwater > Ice > Glacier... | reverse complement strand
TGATCACCTTTGATTGCTCCTGCCCAAAAAACGGGCAGAGCCAGTAAAACACCTGGGTCAATTTTGGGTCGGCACAACCTCGATAAGTGGGTCAGTTTTCGGTCGGCGTCAACACTACATTTCCTTCAAAAGGCCACCCTATGTACGAAGCTCACCCTGTTCTTGTTCAGCCGGAGAATGAGGACATCCGTGTATGGCGCTACTATGGATTTCACATAGTTTGTTTCGCTAATCGACTCAAGACGGCTCTATTTCACGCGAGCCGACAAATTTGACGATTCTTTTGAGGGCTCTTGGCCCAAGATTAAAGTAGCCGCGCGCCAATTCGCCCCGTTGGATATGCCAATGGAAGCCCAGGAGAACTTCCGGAAGCATATGGCGAGCATGGGTCAGATCAATCGCCATTGGCCGAAAATCAATGCAATCAGTTGCATAGCCAAATCGCTGGCGCCCGACGAGTGAACTGCAGCAATGAAGTCTGACTCTGGACTTCCAAGTCCGGGAAGAAATATGTGTGGCTAATGGAAGGTCGCGGTCTTGTACTTCTCACGCATGTCAGAGTCGAACTCGACAGTTACCGACGATTGGCTGGCCAGGTGGCGGCCGTGGGCGATTTGTCCTGCACAAAAAGTGTGAGCAGGATGTCGGCAATCTCGCGCAGTTCAGGTGCGACCTCGTCTTTCAGTTCGCGCGCCGAAACGTTCTTGATGTCGGAACTGCAGTTGATCGTCAAGGGCTGCGATCCAGAGGGAGGCGCGATGGGGATGGCCAACGCGATGATCTCCCTGTGCACCAAGCCACGCTGCATCACAAAGCCATTGCGTTGATACTGCTTGAGCTTTGACGCGGCGAGTTCGTTGATGCTCTCTTGATCCTGTGGGAACTCTTCTCGCAGCTCATCTAGCAGCACAGCGCGGGCGCGTTCATCCAACGCAACCAGATATGCCCAGCCGAGCGTGCATTTATGCACCGGCAAGCGCGACCCCCTCTGCAGATTGTTTGCGAATATGACTTCTGCAGTGCATCGCTCAAGATACACCATATGCAGACGCTCACAGCTTGCGATTGACACGGCAGACTTGTATCGGTCTGCCAGCTTTTGCATCCGCGGACGAACAATCTCCAGCGCATTGAACGAGGCGGCCGCTGCAATGCCCAGGGTCAATGCGGCCGTGCCAAGTTGCAGCCTTTGCCCATTAGCCGTCGGCAACAGGAAGCCCTGCTGCACAAGCGTCCGGCACAAGCGCCAGGCGGTGGGCTGGGGAAGACCTGTCAGGCGCGCAATCTCTGCGCTACCGAGTTGCGCGCGCGTCACGGTGAAGCATTGGAGAATTTCCAAGCCACGAGCGAGCGCAATAACCCCTTGAAATGGTTTGAAAGTCTCGATTTCTGAAAACTTCCTGTCGTTGGTCTGCATCTAGCGTCCGTTCACTAAACAAATATTCTACGAGCGTGAGCTGCGCACGTCTCGAGCCGAGCCTGGAGCTTCATCGTTGTGTTTGATGGAGGAGTTTCAAAGACTCCTAGGGAAACTACCAACTTCACCCGGAATCAATGCCCTTGACATCGCAGCAATCCGGAAAGCATAATTCATTTGCCGGATTGATAATTCATTAGATGAATTGGCGAATATTGTGCAAATGAGATTGATTTGTCGGTCGACCCGTATCGGAGAAGGGAATTTCCCCGCGATGCACTTGAGTTTGCATTTGGTCGGGTCAGTTCCTTTCCTTTCATAGTTGGTCGAATCACAGGAGAAAGATGTTGATAGAAGAACCGGGATCGAAGCTTGATCTTCCCGAAGAACTGATTCAGTTCCAGGACATGCTGCAACGCTTTGTTGCTGACGAAATTGAGCCCCAGGCTCAGGCGATCGAGGACGCAAATGACATTCCCGATGACCTGTTGCGCAAGGCTGCCGCGCTCGGACTGTTTGGCATGTCCATTCCAGAGGAGTTTGGTGGAATGGGTGGCAGCGAACTGGCATCCAGCGTTGCCGTCGAGGCACTCAGCCATGGACCCGGAGGCCCAACCTTCTACCTGGCGCCAAGTGCACCAGCCGCTGCTATTCGGCTGGCCGGCAACGACGCGCAACGTCAGCGATTCCTCCCGAAGCTGGCCAGTGGCGAGGACTTCGCGGCTTTCTGCCTGTCCGAAGCGGGTGCCGGCTCGGATGCTGCGGGCATCAAGACCCGCGCCGAGCGTCGGGGCGACAAGTGGATCATCAACGGATCCAAGATGTGGATTAGCCGGGCTCGCCGCGCGAGTGTCTTCCTGGTTTCTGCCGTGACCGACTCGTCCAAGCGCGGCAGCGGCGCCATCACGGTATTCGTGCTTGAAAAGCGACCCGGCGTCATCGTGGGCAAGGCGGACCGCCAGATCGGTCTGAGCGGTTCGGGCAGTGCCGAGGTGACATTCCAGGACGTGGAGGTCAGCGAGGCGGATGTGCTGGGTCAGGTGGGCGGCGGCTTCGAGGTGCTCAAGTTCATCCTGGGCAGGGCGCGCCTGTGGGCTGCAGCACGAGCAACCGGGGTTTGCGCCCGCGCCCTGAAGGTTTCCCTGGACCACGCTGGCACGCGCGAGCAGTTTGGCAAGAAGCTGGGCGACTTTCAGGCGATCAAGCTCAAGCTTGCAGACATGACCTCGGACGTATATATCTCTCGTCTCCTGCTCTACCGCGCAGCACGGCTTTACGATGCTGGCTTCGATCCGGTGCAAGAAGTTTCAGTTGCAAAACTGTTCGCCACCGAGGCAGCGAGCCGCGCCGCAGATATGGCCATTCAAATCCATGGCGCAATGGGGGTGTCACGCGATTTTCACGTGGAGCGTTTGTACCGTGATGCACGGGCCTATCGAATCCTGGACGGTACCTCTGACATACAGCGGCTGATGATCAGCAGCAACGTGCAGCGCCGCGGGTTCGGCGGAGTAATGGCGCCGGGCGGACTATGACGGAAATCAGCGCAACGGAAACCATCGATGCAGACGTGGTGGTGGTGGGCGGCGGCGGTGCCGGCCTGCGCGCAGCCTACGACGCCGCCGCCGCGGGCGCACGGACTGTACTGGTGCTGAAAGGTGGTATCACCAAAAGTGGCGCAACAGCTTTCGGTGTGGCCGAACTAGCAGGATTCGCGGTTCCCGATGGTGCTGGTGACCCCCTCGATTCACCGCAGGTGCACTTTGAAGACATCATGAAAGCGGGGCAAGGATGCAACGACGCTCGCTTGGTGCGGGTTCTGGTGGACGAAGCCATTTCCGCCGCCAACGACCTCGAGCGCTGGGGAGTGGACTTCATCCTCGATCCGAAAACAGGCAAGCCGCTTGTCGCCATGGGGGACTTCGCCTCACGTCCGCGCAATCGAAAAATCTACCATCATGGCAAACCCATCACGGTGGCGCTCAAGACTGAAATTGAAAAACTGGGAGTGACCGTCATCCATCATGCAGCGGTCATGGACTTGCTGCGCGACGACAGCGGCGTCAACGGGGTGGTCGCACTGACCAATGAGGGGAAACAAATAGCCATCAGAGCCGGCGCAACTGTGCTTGCCACGGGCGGCGCCGGGCAGATGTTCAACTTGAGCCTCATGCCGCCGGACATCACGGGTGATGGATACGCCCTGGCATACCGGGCAGGCGCGACCATGGTGAACATGGAGTACATGCAGGCCGGGTTTGGCACCATCAAGCCAGCCCTCAACATCATCATGGCCTGGCTGTGGGCATTTTGTCCGGACTTCACCGATGTGCAAGGACGCGCATTGCTCGACGGACATCTACCGCAAGGCACCAGTTCTGACCAGGTCATGAAGACCAAGGTCAAGCATTACCCGTTCAGCAGCTCCGACGATTCGCGCTGGCTCGAAATTGCAGCGAAGCACGCGATGCAACGCGGCGCAGTGACCAAGGCGGGAGGTTTTCTGATGGATCTTCGCGGTGTCGACGAGGGCGTGCTGCCCGAAGGCGGCGATCTGGCCGTGATGTGGGAGATCTCCAAGAAGTGGCTGCTCAAGCGCCACATCGATGTAACGAAAAAGCCACTGGAGGTTGCATTGTTCGGGCATTCGATCAACGGAGGCCTTGTCATTTCGGAACACTGTGAGTCGACGGTTCCGGGGCTCTTCGCCGTCGGCGAAACTGCTGGCGGACCCTACGGTGCGGATCGCCTGGGCGGCAACATGCTGCTCAACTGCCAGGTGTTCGGCAAGCGCGCGGGTCGACGTGCCGCGGAGGTTGGTCAGCAGCGGCGGGCGCATGCCACAAAACATATGGGGCCCCCCCCGCTGGCCCGCCTGGGTCCAGCCGGTGGTGCGCCCGTCAAAGACGCCACACGGCGGATCAAGCAGATCATGACTGACGGTGCCCTCGTGGTGAGAAACGAGCGTGGGCTCGCCAACGCGGCACAGCAACTGGGTGCATTGCGCGAGGAAGTAGACGCCGGCCGCTTTGAAGTGGGATCAGTCAAAGACATGATTGAGCTCAACGAGGTTTCCAGCATGCTGGAGACCGGCACCATGATGGTGGCTGCCGCCAGAGTGCGCAAGGAGACGCGCGGCAGCCATTACCGCGATGATTTCCCGTCGTCCGATCCGGACATGGCGCGACCATTGATGATTCGCTGCGGCAGCAGTGGTCCTCAAGTCACGCCGGGAACGTTCGAGTCAGTCAGGTGACAGCATGAAACCGGTCATGACTATTGAGCGGCATGGCCGCGTTGCTCACCTCAAGCTGAATAGGCCGCACGTGCTCAATGCAATCGATGCGACTATCTGCGAGACGCTGAAACTCGAGATTGCCGCGCTTGAAGCAGATGCGGCCATCGGAGCCATTGTTTTGTCGGGGGAAGGCGAACGGGCATTTTCCGCCGGTGCGGACCTGGCCTACATGCGGGCGCTTGAAGGCGGCGCACCGCTACGTCGCTTCATTGAGCTCACGTGGTTTGCTTTCGATCGATTGGCAGCTTCGCCACTGCCGAGTATTGCCGCACTTCATGGATACGTGCTTGGCGGTGGTCTCGAACTTGCGCTTGCCTGCGACATGCGCATCGCCGACGCGACTGTGCAGATCGGGCTGCCCGAAATGGGCCTCGGAAGTGTTCCGGGCTCGGGCGCTTTACAGCGCCTGCCTGCGCTGGTGGGAGTAGCGAAGGCCACCGAGCTGATCATCACAGGAACGCGCATCGGTGCAACAGCAGCGGAAGCGGCCGGCCTCGTGAATCGTGCGGTCGAAGCGGGTCGCGCGGTCGCGACAGCGCTTGAATGGGCAGAGCTTGCGGCCCAGCGCCCGCCGGAAGCATTGCGCTACATGAAGGTAGCGCTCCAAGCCGGACCACAGAGTGGCATCGCGGCGGCGTTGCATGGCCTCATTTCGGACACTTGCCATGCCGATCGCCGCTACAAGGAAAAGACGAATCGGTTCCGCGAACTCGACAACTAGAAGGGGACAGGAATGGAAGTTTATCGAAAGGTGCTCGATCAGGTGGAGAGAGCCCAGGCAGCGCTGACCAGTCTGTTCTACGTGCTCACCATCGTGGTCGTTTCATTCCAAGTGGTGAATCGCTTTGTTCTGCACTGGCCGGTCGTGTGGACCGCCGATTTCGCGGTGATCTGCTTCATCTGGCTTGGCTTTCTCTGCGCCAGTCAGAGTGTGCGCAAATCCGCTCACTTCCGCATGACCATCCTGTTGGAGCGCCAGTGGAAGGGGGGCGGTAAGCGCGTGCTTGAAATGTTCTCCCTGCTGGTCATTCTCACCTTGTCCGGGGTCCTTCTATTCGAAGGCTGGCGCATCACCGTTGACGGGCTGAGAGAGGTATCTCCCGGACTCAGGGTCTCGATGGCATGGGCGTATGCAGCCGTACCCGTTTCCAGCTTCACGGCATTGCTGTTTGGAATTGAAAAGCTGCTCCAGCAGATTCTGGGCTGCGCGACAGACGCGTCGACTCTTGGGAAAGTTGCCTGATGGATCCTATCCTCCTATTGTTCCTGCTTTTCTTCGGACTGATGGTCCTGGGTGTGCCGATCGCCTATTCACTCGGCACATCCTCCCTCGTGACCATTCTGCTCGAGGGACTGCCACTGGCCATCGTTGCGCAAAAGGCCTACCAGAGCCTTGACAGTTTCATTCTGCTGGCAGTGCCCTTTTTCCTGATCGTCGGCACGTTGATGAATTCCTCCACCATCACCGAGCGCCTGCTCGATTTGGCGGGGGCCATGTTTGGCAGAACGCGCGGAGCGCTGGCGAAGGTCAATGTGGTAGCGAGCATGATGTTCGGAGGACTGTCGGGCTCGTCGGTCGCCGACGTCGCCGGTATCGGTTCCGTGCTGATCCCTGCCATGATCCGCAACGGATACTCCAGGCCATTCGCGGTAGCCGTTACAGCTGCGTCCTCCACCATCGGCATTATTGTCCCGCCGAGCATCTTCATGGCAGTCTACGGGGCAGTTGGCGACGTCTCGATCGGTGCGCTGTTTCTTGCCGGGTTGGTCCCAGGCCTGTTGATCGGACTGTCACAACTCGCCTACATCACGTACCTCGCCCGCAAGGAAAATCATCCTGCCGGCGAGCCTTTCAGCATCAAACGCCTGGGAAGGGCAACACGGCGTGGAATCATGCCGTTCGGCGTCACCGTGGTCATCATCGGCGGCATCGTCGCGGGCATCTTCACCGCGACTGAGGCCGCTGCGGTCGCCGTACTGTATGTCCTCGCTCTCGCCGTTTTCTACCGAACCCTGTCTTTCGGCAGCTTCAACGCTTCGCTGAAAGAGGCAGTAGGCACTCTCGGCCCAACACTCTTTTGTGTTGCCATGGGAGGGCTGTTCGGCTGGGTACTGGCCTTCTACCAGTTCCCCGAAATGGTGGGTTCACTGGTGAAAGGACTGGACCTATCGCCTACGTGGGTGCTGCTGTTCATCATGGCGCTGTTCTTCGTTGTCGGGACGTTTGAGAGTGGTGTCGCATCGATCATCATTTTCTTGCCCATCATCCAGCCCATGGCAGCGGCTGCAGGACTGGATCCGGTGCACGTCGGGGTGGTCGTCTGTGTCACCCTCGCGCTCGGCTTGATTACGCCGCCTTACGGACTATGCCTGTTCATCGCGGCAAAGATCGGGGGAATTTCCGTCGACAAGGCCTTCGTCGCAGTGCTTCCGTGGCTTGCACTGTTTCTCACCGTGGACGTGCTGCTGGTCGTGTTCCCCGACCTGGTTGTGTTCCTGCCAAATTTGCTGGTGCCTGAGTTCATGGGCAAGTAGAAGACGGCCCTTGTTGCCGGGGGCCACAACGAAGTAATCAGATCAATTCAAGGAGAAAACGATGAGACGACTGTTTTTTATGGTGATGGCGATTGCCGGGCTGCTTTGTGCAGCACCGGTCCTGGCGGAGACGGTCGTTTTGCGCCTGGCCACCAATGACCACTTTAGCGATCCCCCAAAGATTGGGGGACAGGTCGCGTTCCAGTGGTTCCAGAAGAAGGTGGCCGAACGTACCAACGGGGAAGTCGAGATCAAGATCTATCCGGGCGCACAACTCGGCGCAGAGAAGGATACCGTGAAGATGCTCAAGGGCGGAGGTGTCGACATTTCGCCGGACTCGCCCGGCAATCACGCCGCGCTCGTTCCGGAGGTCGGCCTGTTTAGCGCCAGTTACCTGTTCACCAGTTTCGAGCACTTTGATCGCGTGATGGCCGATGAAAAGTTCTTCAACCGGCTCAAGAAAGTCGTGGCAGACCGACAGCTTGGGTATCAACTCGCAGGGATCGGCGCGACGGGGAGCCGAAACGTCTATAACCGGACCCGCGTGGCAATTACGCCAACGGATCTTGGCGGCCTGAAGATGCGCGTCATGAACAGTCCGACTGAGTTTAAGGTCTGGAGCACGCTCGGCATGTTGCCCAGCACGATAGCCTCAACAGAGATCTATTCAGCGCTCCAATCCGGAGTCGTCGATGCTGCCGAGAGCAGCACCCCGTACATCGTCAGCAACAAGTACTACGAGGTTGCGCCCTACATCACATTGACCAACCACCAGATCAGTGGCCATCTTTACCTGATCAGCGACAAGGCGCTCGCCAGGGTTCCTGAGAAGCACCGGGCCACGGTTCTGAGGACCCTGCGTGAAACTGGGCGGGAGCATATCCAGGCGACAGCCAGGCTCACCACCCAGAAGCTCGCAGAGCTGCGATCCAAGCCCAACGTCAAAGTGAGCACGGTCGATACAGCGCCATTCATCGCGATGCTGCGTCCCATCCAGGACGAAGTCGCAAAGGAACTTGGCGTCGAAGATCTGCTCAAGATTATTCGCGAGCATCAATGACCTCGAGCCGGGGCTAATTTCAACCTAAGGAGCAGACATATGAAGTCAGTTAAGAATTTTGCGTGTGGTGCGATGGCACTGGCGCTCGCCGGCGCGGCAAGCATCACTTTTGCCGCGACAACGCTCAAGGTGGCAAGCGAAGAGAACTTCGGTACACCGCCACGTGTTGCCGCTCAATATGGGCTGGAGCACCTTCGTGACTCCATCGGCAAGGCAACCAACGACGCCTTTGACATCAAGATCTATCCGAATGCCACGCTGGGTAGCGAGAAGGAACTGATCAAGAGTGTTGCCAACGGAACCGTCGACGCGACGGTCATGTCGCCGGGCAATATCGCAGGGCTGCTGCCCGAGGCCCAACTATTCAGCACCAGCTACCTGTTCACGAGCTACGACCATGCCAAGAGGGTCCTCGCCAACGAGCAGTTTCTGAGCCGGATGAAACAGATTGTGCGGGACCGAAAAATGGGCTTTCAGCTGGCGGCCATCAGCCTGACCGGCACGCGCAATCTGTACAACCGGGTAAAGCCTATCAGTACGATCGACGGTTTGGCAGGGTTGAAGATGCGTGTCATGAACAGTCCGACCGAGTTCAAGGTCTGGAGCACGCTCGGCATGCTTCCGAGCACGATTCCCGGACCGGAAATATACAGCTCGCTTCAGTCCGGCGTCGTCGATGCGGCGGAAAGCAGTCTGCCCGCAATCGTTGGCGGCAAGTATTACGAGGTGGCACCCAACATCACATTGACCCACCACCAGTACAACCTGCACTTTTACATGGTCGGAGACAAGGCGCTTGCAAAGATACCGGCCGCGCAACACGCTGCCGTATTCGGGGTGTTCGAGGATGCGGCCAAAGTCCAACTCGACGCGGCAGTCCGTCTTGCCGACGAAAAGCTCAAGTTCCTGCGTTCGAGCCCCAAAGTGACAGTCAGCGAAGTCGATGCGCGTCCATTTGCGAAGAAACTCATCCCGATCCAGGATGAAGTTGCCGCGAAATTGAAAATGCAGGATGTGCTCGGCCTGATCAGATCGCTGGAGAACTGATTTGCGGAAGTCCAAGGTGATACCGGTGGACGAAGCAATTCGCTTCGTCCAATCGGGTTGTACTCTCGCCGTAGGCGGTGCGGGCGGGGTGCAAGAACCGGACCTGCTGATCGAACGGCTGGTAGCGCGCTACAGGTTGGAGGGCACGCCGTCGCAGATTACCGAATTTCATCCGATCCGTTGCGGTGAAGTCGAAGGTCGCGGGACCAGCTTGTTCGGAATCAAGGGACTGGTCAAGCGAATGATCGGCGGGTCCTTTTGGCCAGTCGGTGTCCCAGAACTCATCCAGCGGATCCATGCGAACGAGATGGAGGCCTACAACCTCCCGATTGGTGTCATGTACGCCATGCTCGAGGCCACGGCAGCGGGACGTCCGGGTGTATTAAGTCGAGTGGGTCTCGACACCTGCATGGATCCCGATCAAGGTGGGGGGGCGCTGAACGCCATATCCAAAAAAAGCTTTAGCCAACGGATGACGATCGACGGGGAGGACTACCTGTTCTACAGTGCGGTTCCCGTGGACGTGGCATTCATACGTGCCACGACGGCGGACACTGCCGGAAATCTGAGCATGGAAGAGGAGCCTGCAGAGTGTGGTTCGCTGGTACTGGCACAGGCAGCGCGCGCTGGTGGCGGCAAGGTCATCGCTCAGGTCAAGCGCATCGTGCCCGAGGGTTCGCTCGATCCACGCAATGTGCGGGTGCCGGGAATTCTGGTGGACGCAGTCGTGCATCACCCGGCCCAGCGCCAGACCACGCATGCCGACTTTGACCCAACGCTCGTTGGAGAGGCCAGGTTCGACCTTTCGCGCGTTCCCAAGAGACCCGAAGACGACACCAAGATCGTACTTCGACGCGCGCTGATGGAAACGAAACCGGGTGACACACTCGCCATTGGTTTCGGTGTTCCGGGTTATCTGCCAGCCGTCGCCATTGAAGAGGGCGTGTTCGACGAAGTCACGTTCACGATCGAGCACGGCGTGGTCGGGGGCATCAACGGTTATGCCGCGGGCGGGAAAACGTTTCCGGTCTCGCACAACCCTGTTGCGATCATCGACGCGGCTGCGCAGCTTCGCTTGTATGCCGGAGGCGGCATTGATTGCGCCTTTCTTGGCGTAGGCGAGATAGATTCTGCCGGCAATGTCAATGTGAGCCGCTTCGGCGACCGCATCCCGGGCGCTGGTGGATTCATCGAGATTTCGCAAGGTATTCGTCGCGTCGTGTTTTGCACCACGATTGGGGACAAGGGACACCGAAAATTCGTCGAACGCGTGCAGCAGATGACGTTTTCAGGCCATCATGCACATCGACACGGGCAGGAGATTCTCTATGTCACTGAGCGCGCCGTGTTCGAGTTGACCGAGCATGGCCTGACGCTTCGCGAGATCGCGCCTGGATTGGACTTGCAACGTGACCTGCTCGACCGAATCGGAGCGCACGTTCACATACCTGAAAAAATCATTCCGATGCCGGCACGTTGCTTTGCTGCGCCACAGGCTGCCTAAATATCACTTCACAAGGAAAAATTGATGATTGCTCTGAAAACGCGCTTGAAGAAGCGCGACTTGCTGCACGGCTTGTTCGTGATGATTCCGTCGCCCGCCGTCGTGGAAATGGTGGGTTTTGCGGGATTCGATTACGCGATCCTCGACACTGAGCACGGCGCAGCGGGCACCGAATCCCTGGAGCATCAGCTTCGAGCCGCTGATGCATGCAAGCTGCCGACCCTGGTCCGTACCGTTGGTCCGTCTGCTGGAGAAATCTTGCGCGCCTTGGAGGCCGGTGCGAGCGGCGTGCTGGTTCCGCATGTGACGACCCCCGAAGACGCGGCGGCGATCGTTCGCGCCGCGCACTACCCGCCCATGGGCACGCGTGGCATGGCGACCACATCACGTGCCGGCCGGCACGGCATCACGACGATTGATGCGCATCTTCAGCAAGCGCTCGAGCGCACCATTGTGATGGTCCAGATCGAGGATGCCGCTGCCCTCCCGAACGTGGCTGCAATTGCGCGCACGCCCGGCATCGACGCGGTCTTCATCGGTCCGGCGGATCTCGCGATTTCGCTGGGTTTTCCCGGCAACCCCAATCACCCCACCGTCGCCGCCGCAATCCAGAAAATTGTCGATGAAGTCTGCGACGCGGGCCAGGTGGTCGCAGGATTCGCCCGCGATGAAGAGGATGCACTGGTGCTGGCCAAACAAGGCATCACTTTTATCTGCCTCTCGACGACTTTGGTCTTTGCCAGGCGGCTGGTTCAGCTTGCAAAAAACCTGAAGCAGCAATGAGCAAGGTTGTCAGCGCGGAGCAGGCCGTCGCCCGAATCCCGGACGGGGCGACCGTAGCGGTTGGCGGTACGGGCCCGGTACTGGAGGCCAGTGCCGTCCTTGAAGCGCTCGAGAAGCGCTTCCTCGGACAGGGGCATCCGCAAAATCTGACGGTGTTCTCGCCGATGCTGCCAGGTGACCGTCCGGGCGTAGGGGGCCTCAACTGCTTTGCGCACGAAGGGATGCTGGAACGCATCATCGGTGCCTCTTTCAGCATGCAGCGTCACCCCCGTCTGCTGGAGTTGATTCGCAAGGGCACAAGCGAGGGCTACATCCTCGGAATGGGAACAGCGTTACAGCTGCTGACGGCGATTGGCGCAGGCAAGCCGGGCGTTTTCACCACGGTGGGAACAGGCAGCTTTCTCGACCCGCGTGTCGAGGGCGGTTGCATGAACGAGCGATCCACGCGCCCCCCGGTGCGAATCGAGGTCATCGACGGAAAAGAGTACCTGTTCTATCCGGCACTGCCCATCCATGTGGCGATCATCCGCGGCACGACGGCGGATGAGAACGGCTACATCAGCATGGAAGAGGAGCCAAACACGCTCGGCATGCTGGAGCTTGCCCTTGCAGCCAAGGCAAGCGGTGGCATTGTTATCGCACAGGTGAAGCGCCTGGCGCGCGCGCACAGCCTCGATGCCAGGCTGGTCAAGATTCCAGGGTCCATCGTCGACATGATCGTGGTGAGTCCTCAGCAAACCCAGCTCTCATCCCAAATGGCAGATCCGTTGAACGGGTGGAATCCCTTTCTTGCCGGAGCAATGAAAACGTCCTATGCAGATATGCCCATCATGCCGCTTGATGCTCAGAAGCTGATTGTGCGGCGTGCCGCGTTGGAGTTGAGATCGCGTGACGTGATCAATGTCGGCGCGGGTGTTGCTACCCACCTCCCGCGCGTTGCACTTGAGGAAGGCATTCTGGACCGCGTCGTGTTCACAAACGAGCACGGGGTGTTCGGTGGCCTCATGGCGACAGCAACCGGCGGCTCGTTTGTTCCGGCCTACAACGCCGATGCCATCATGGATTCAGCATTCCAGTTCAATTTCTACGACGGCGGCGGCCTTGACATCGCGTTCCTCGGGATAGGGCAGATCGATGCATACGGAAATGTCAATGTCAGCAAGTTCAACCGCGAATGGAATGGTCCAGGTGGCTTCAACAATATTACCGAAAAGACAAAGCGCATCGTGTTTTGCGGTTCGCTGACCTCAGGCGGCCTGAAGATCCAGATCGGCTCGCAAGGCATGCGGATCGTGGAGGAGGGGCGATTTCACAAGTTCGTGCCGCGCGTAGAGCAGATTACGCTGAACGCGCCTCGCGCGTTCGAAAAAGGGCAGTCGATTACTTACATCACGGAGCGGGCGGTCTTTCGGTTGGACGCGCACGGACCGGAGCTGGTCGAAGTGGCTCCAGGTATCGACGTCGAACGCGACATAAGGCCCTATGTCGACTTCCCTCTGCGTGTATCGGAGAAGCTGGCGCTCATTGATGAGCGCATCTATCGCGACGGCCCCATGGGACTCGTCGAGCAACTTTAAGGAAGAGCAACATGCATCAACAATCCGAACCGGTCGTTCTCGGTTCCTGGTACGAAGAGTTCAAGCTGGACGAGGAACGACTCTCTCCGGGACGCACGATCACGGAGGCCGACCTCGGCGCCTTTGCCGGCCTCACTGGCGACTACAGCCAAGTGCACACGGACGAGGAGTTCTGCAAAAAAACTGAATTCGGCACGCGCATCGCACATGGGCTGCTGGGCCTCTCGATTGCGCAAGGCTTGTCGTGGCGCACTAATTACACCCAGGGCACGGGTGTTGCCTCGCTGGCATGGAACAAGTGGACCTTCAAAGGCCCGATCTTCATCGGCGACACCGTCCGGGTACGTTGGCATCTGACCGACAAACGTGAAAGCCGCAGCAAGCCGGGTATGGGAATTATCACGGAGCTGGTCGAACTGGTGAACCAGCGCGGTGAAGTGGTTCAGCATGGTGAGCACGTCACCATGATCAGAAAGCGGCCCAATGCCAATTGACACCAGTTTTCAGTACCTTCGATATGAAGTCGAAGGTCGAGTCGCGACGATTACGCTCAATCGCCCTGAGGTGCTGAACGCATGCAATTCGGCGACCCACCAGGAGGTGCAGGACGCGATCGAGCGTGCCGAACTCGACGAGAACGTCGGCGTAGTCATCATGACTGGCGCGGGTCGGGCATTCTGCTCGGGATCCGATCTGCGCGAAGTCGGTCAGTTCAAAGGCGCTGAGGCGCGTCGCTATCTGAAACTCGACTTTGCCACCAAGAATCGCGTGGCCGCTTGCACCAAACCTGTCATCGCGGCTTTGCACGGACACGTCGCTGGAGGTGGGTTCGAGCTGGCGCTCGCGTGCGACATGCGGATGGTCGCTGAGAACGTGCTTTTCTCGCTTCCCGAGATCGTGCTCGGCACGATTCCCGGCTCCGGGGGTCTGCAGCGGTTGCCCCAGGTTGTTGGTCTGGGTATCGCGAAAGAGTGGGCGATGACAGGTCGGCGCATCGACGCACAGGAAGCGTACCGCACCGGACTTGCGAACCGCATCTATCCGATCGATCGGTTGCAGGCAGAGGTGATGGCGTTTGCCGGCTCACTCGCCGAGCGCGCACCACTGTCGCTTGCCCTGGCCAAGGTTGCACTCGATCCGGAACCGCCAGCCTCCGATGGAATCATCGGCGCATATCACATGCTCGCATCACAAGCCTGTCACGACGACCCGGTGTACAGCCAGCAGGCCGGCGGTTATGCGCGCAAGCAGAAAGGCACTTGAAAGAGCATGAAAGTGCCTGACAACGAAACTGCAGACCACGAGAAGCTTCTTGAAACAGTCGAAGCCTGTGCAGCCGGTGCGGCTCCAGTCTGCCGGAAAATACTCTCTTCGCCCGCCAACCACTATCCCCAGTTGAATACCCGTAGCGGGGGCTACACGATGGTGCCGGGCTACTTGCCTGCAGACAGGGGATTCCGCTGGGCGGGCTTCCTTGCTGGGCGGCTCTGGTTGCTTCACGGCCTCACGGGTGATCTGCTGCTTCGCGACGCCGCGCTCACGCTGGCGCGTCGTATCACTGCAGGGCTGCAGGGCAGCAAGATTGATCGCGGGAATGTCGGTTTTGACGTTTATCACGGTGTTTGCGTAGGGTATGAGGTTACCGGGCTTCCGGAACTGCGCGAAATGGCATTCACTGGCGCAAGGGCAATGGAGGACTTATGGTGCCAGTCGGCCGAGGTCTACTGGCAAAACAGCTGGATGGATGCTTTCGTCTCGGAAACACCTGCCTGTATGCTGCCTCAGCTTTGGGCGCATCGCTACAGCCAAGGCAGCGCAGAACGGATGCGTACCCACGTGCTCAAGAGCCTTGAGGGTGGCATGCTGCGTTCGGACGGGTCTGTGCAGCACAGGCTGTTCTTCAGCCGCGACGGAAAAATCACTGGGATCGATACCTCGCAGGGGTATCAGGCCAAGTCGACCTGGGGACGTGCGCAGGCCTGGATGTTGCACAGTCTTGCCTCTTGCCTGGAAAGTTTCCCGGACGCGCGCATATGCGAAGCGTTCGAACGGGCAGTCGCATGGTACCTTTCCAGGCTTCCGCAGGATGGGGTGCTGTATTACGACTTCGATGACACGCGCTTCGACGAAATTCCAAGGGATTCCTGCGGTACCCTTATTGCCACTGTGGCGTTGCTGCGAGCGGCCGACCTCGGAGTCGAGCCTGATCGCTGCCGGCAAGCGGCGCTGCGGTCGGAGCGGGAGATCCTTGCTAACTACGTCGCTCCCGGCGGCGTTGTGTTGCATGGCAGCTGGGGGACTGGGGAAGGAAAGTCACGCTGGAATTCGCTGTTCCCAAGGCAGGATGTGATGCCCTACGGGAACTACTGGCTTGCCGAACTGCTTCACCGTCGGCTTCGGACCGAATCCAGCGTCTTCAGTTTCGCCGAGACCGCAAAGACGCCCTGAACGCATGGGAAATCATCTGAGCGATAGCGATTGCGGCTTAGGCATCGACTTGATCGGTCTAAGCGAAGACTAGTACAACATCCCGTAAATCTCTTTAATAATTTAGTTCGAAGTATGGAGCAAGCAAGCTGACGACGAGTTCTGCGGTTTCGGCGAGTGTTCCGGTGCCGGGCAGTGGCTCCCAACGGCCGGTGTGGCTGCGGAAGGCCGATGAATAGGAGTTGCGTGCCTGCTCGGTGATACGTGCAATAGTGTCGACGGCGTCATCGTCATGGCGCCGCATTTGGATGAGCAGGTGTTTGCCATAGGGTCGAACGCTGGCGCGGTCGTGCCCAGTGAACTTGGCCAGTTGTCGCTGCAGCTCAGCGGACCTTATAGATAAGGCCCCATAAAGTATGAACTTTTTCTGTTTTTCGTAATCGAACGATCATGGAAAAAGAAAGCGCAAGAACGCAAACGCTGGAACAGCTTCACGAACGACGCAAGCAAGTCGTGAGGTTGTACAAAAAAGGCATCAAGATCATGCAAGTCGTCGCAATGACGGGCCTGAGCTATCCGACAGTACGAACGGCTATAGATCTGTTTG
>Ga0209390_10006182_pt1 | contig 16259 bp, 11 predicted proteins | sample BON01_FD_187212 | JGI IMG/M metagenome (GOLD analysis project Ga0209390, IMG submission 187212) | Freshwater microbial communities from Lake Bonney liftoff mats and glacier meltwater in Antarctica - BON-01 (SPAdes) (version 2) | ecosystem: Environmental > Aquatic > Freshwater > Ice > Glacier... | reverse complement strand
ACTTCATTAATGGCAATGATTAAAATTTCAAATGCATGGCTACATTTGAAATATTGAAATAGCTGAAATGTAGGAATTGAAAGGGCTGCAGGCCGAAATCAACGGAAGATTAAGGGGGAAAGTCCGTCTTTACAGATTGGACTGCGATCACCCCGGCTGAACTGCCTGCTGAGGCGCTGGGACAGATCATTAAGATCGAGTTTCAGTTCACCAGCGACAACGCCACCGTTTTCCCCGGCTGGTATCTTGATGATGTCGAGGTGGCCGTTGAGTAGTCGACATCATCCTTAGGGTCCGGAAATCGTCTTATGAGAAAGTTTACCAAGAATAAAATTTCAAGAGCCGGAGGCAGTCGATGGCTGCTAAGCCAGCTTGGAGGATGTTCACCGCCCTCTGCTCTCCCCGAAGAAACAAAAAACACAAATGAATATAATGAAAAAAACACTAGAATATAAAATCATCGTAGGAATGATCACTCTTGCGCTCCCAGCCGGTGCCGCGACCATCCACCTGTCAGCAGGTGAGGCCGCTACCAGGATCGGGACAATGCAGGGGGACGGCGCTGGTATTGAGACCATCTCCGGGGTGGTATGGAATAATATCGCGGAAATCAACACTGGTCCAAATACACCACAGGCCATTTTGGGAAGTTCGGGTGCTGCGACGCTCATCACAGCCTATACGATATCCCCGGGTTCGTTCTCGGACAGCCGTGGTGATTTGACGACGGGAGGGGGAGAAGACACTAACGATAGCCTAGTTTCGCGTTTTGGACAGGGAGGGGTCCTGGGTCAAGCTGCTGCCAATGTGAATCCCCTTTTAGTCATTGGTGGTTTCTTAGCGAACCAACAATTAGGGGGCCTGTCGTTCTATCACTTGGTTGATGATGCTAATCCTCGTGGAACCATGGATGTCACCGTCAATGGTGTTTCGCAGAGCCTTGGCGCATTTGTGACGAGCGGAACTGTGAGCACTTTCCCGGATGTGGTTGCTGACTCCAATGGCGACGTCATCGTCACTTCCACCAACTACATAAGCGCGGTTTCGCTGGACTACACTGCGATTCCGGAGCCGTCCTCCATTTTCTTGTTGGGCCTCGGGGGAATCGCTTCTTTGTTTCGTCGCCGGCGTTGCTAGGTAAGCGCCCGGCTTGGGGAGTGTCTAAAAATCCTGTTGATCGTGCACCTGAAGGGTTAGCGATCAACGGAACCTCCTTACCTTTCAGGCTGAGATCTGCTGTCTATGCGACTTGGCTCGGCCCCCGGAGAGCTGAATCTCGTAGGGACTTGATCCACCTTTGAGACCGGAGGGCTCGACAAAGGTGTGACAAGAATGAGAACGTTACTGAAGCTCTGCTGAAGAATTTCACAATGCCTTCGCGATCCTCTTGGAAAGTCGGGCCAAGGCCTCGTTCATTGCGACGATTCTGCCGCTCATTCCCGTATTGATGGGGTTGGATGGGAACTCGACGATAGGGACTGTCGTTTGGAAAGCTCGTGGTCCGACATCGCCACCACCGATTGGCTGGACTTTCCAAGTGCATTCCAAAACGAGTGTGCCATCCGGGAGAGGATCGAAGCGTTCGATCCGGATTTCGACCAGTGCCGAGTAGTCACGAGTGATAAAATTGTCGGATGGCTGGATATTTGTGGACCCGGTGAGTCTGCGGAGATTGTCAGCAACGACTCGGGTGATCCCCGCATCGAGCGGCTCCGACCAGAGATCGGTTTCGTGAACCTTGAGTGTCCCTTCTCCGGTGCGGGTCACCAGCTCGACCCGCTCCAGATACGGGGGAAGCGATGGCCGGGCGACCGCAACGGCGAGCCGGGCGGAAGTTGATGATTTCGCTGATATCGAGGACTCCAGCAAATGCCTGACCGGGTCGTCCGCCACTGGTTTGAGCAACGTGCAGCCGCCAAGGCAAATCGGGATGAGGATCATCAGATATCGTTTCATTTGGAATTCTTTCCACGTAGGAGGCTGTTTGGGTTGCGCTTGAGGTCACTGGTAAGTTCGTGAAGCGCCCGGGAGGTGGTTTCCGTCTCACGCAACAGATTCTGGAAATTAAGGAGCAAGGGAGAGCGCGGATCGGTTACGGCGGAAAGCTCCCCGGCCGTCTTATCGATTTTCTCGAGACTCTCCCGGGTGGATTCCGTAAGCGCTTTGATATCAGCAAGGAGAGGGTCGATGTTCTTGTTCGCTTTTTTACTCAGTTCACCGATCTCAAGGAGCACGTTGTCGAGATTCTCAAGCGAAGTGGCGAGTTTTTCATCGCCGGTGAAAGCACGGAGATCACGGGTGATCTCGATGAGATTGCTGTTGATTTCGGAAAGATCGAGGGCGGAAATCTGCTTATTGGCACCCTTCAAGACATCGCGCATCTCAGTAATCAGGCTGGCGATATCGAGGTCGTTGATTTTTTTCAGCCCGTCGGTGATTCCGGAAATCAGTTCGTCGATCTCGGTGGGAATCGTGGGCACGACGGGATACTTCTCCTCGCCAGGGGAATTATAGGTGAATCCGGGGGTATCGGGGACGATATCGAACTCCACATAGAGCTGCCCGGTGACGAGGCTCTGCTGCTTCATTCCGGCGCGCAGGCCTTGTTTTACCGCGTGATTGACTCCTTGTTGGGATGAGAAATCAAGCGTCCCCTCGCCTTCTCCCGCAATATTGGTTAATTGCTTCTCGGTCAGCTCGACGACAACTGGAATGATCTTGCGGTTGTCCAGGGTGTCGATAATCACATTGATCGATGCGACCCGACCAATCCGAACTCCGCCGAAGCGCACGTCGGACCCCACTTGGAGACCGTTCACGCTTTTGTCGAAATAGAGCAGGACCTTGTGCGAGGTCTCGAAATACTTTCCGGCACCGAGAATCACGAGCGCTGCGCCGGCGATCAGGATACCGACCAAGGTGAAAAGTCCGATCAGGGTCGAGTTGGTTTTTTTACTCATAATTGGTCATCGGGTTCATTGTTCTCGCCACGGTTGAGGAAAAGTCGGACCGTTTCGTTTTCGGATTGGTCGCGGAGTTCTTTCGGATTACCGGTGGCACCTTGGGTTCTGGTTTCAGTATCAAGGAAAATAGAATTATTGGCGATTGCAAAGATGCTGGCAAGTTCATGGGTCACAATCACGACCGTCGAGCCAAGGGAGTCACGCAAGCGGAGAATCAGTTCATCGAGCCGCTGGGAACTCAGAGGGTCGAGGCCGGCACCGGGCTCATCAAGGAAAAGCACATCGGGATCCAAGGCCATCGCCCGTGCGATGCCCGCCCGCTTGTTCATTCCGCCACTGACTTGGGCAGGATAGTAATCCTCATATCCGGAAAGCCCGACAAGAGCCAGCTTGTAGTAAGCAAGATCGTGTACCTCAGCCGGCTTGAGATTGGTATTTTCCTCGATGGGCATGGAAATATTTTCTGAGAGCGTCATCGAAGACCAGAGTGCGCCCGACTGGTACATGACCCCGAACCTGCGTATGTATTTCAGTCTTTCGTCGCCATCCGCTTCGGTGAAATTTTCCCCTTCGTAATAAATGGACCCCTCCGCTGGTTCCTTGAGGCCGATCATATGTCGGAGCAAGGTGCTTTTTCCACATCCACTTCCTCCCATGATGACGAAAATATCCTTTTGCTGAATATCGAAATTGAGGTCTTTCATCACCACGAAGGAGCCGAAAGCCATCTTGAGCCCTCTCACTGAAATTTTAGCGTCTTTGTGGGGCCGGTCCATGACTATATATCCAGAATGGTGAAAATGATGGCGAAGATGGAATCCAGAACGATAATCGCGGTAATGGAAGCCACCACTGCGGCGGTCGTCGCCTTACCAACCGCTGCCGAGGAGTTGCCGGATTTCATCCCCTGAAGGCATCCGGCAATGGCGATCACCGCACCGAAGAAAACACTTTTGAAAACCCCGAGCGAAGCCTGGGTCAGATCGACGACGCTCAAGAGTTCGGCCCAGAAAAGGGCAGGTGGTATTCCAACTGCGGCACCGACAAGCATCCCGCCTAGAATGCCTACGATATTTGAATAAATGGTAAGCAAGGGCATCATCAGAATCAGGGCGAGGACACGAGGCAGGACGAGATAGTCGAAGGGATTGAAACCGAAGGTTTTGAGCGCGTCGATTTCCTGGTTGGCATTCATGCTGCCGATGTGGGCGGCGAAGGCCGCACCGGTCCTGCCGCTCATGATGATCGCGGTCATCATCACACCCATCTCGCGGACCATCGCGATCCCCACCAGCCCGGCGACATAGATGCTGGCCCCGAAGTCGGCGAGCTGCACATTTCCCACGAAAGCGAGGATCATCCCGATGAGAAGACTGATGAGCGAAACGATGGGAAGCGCACTGACGCCGCAATCCTGAACAGCCTCCCAGAAATCCTCCCAGCGGAATTTCGCCCTCCCGGTAAAGAAGCGGAAGATGGAGCGCACCGTGTCGCCGACGAACTCCAACACCGATTCCATGGAATTCCATGCTGCTGTCGATCTCAATCCAAGCAGGCGCAGGCCGTGCGGTTCCTTAATTTGGGATTTCGCGTCGATGCGCTCCGGGACTTTGATCGCCAGCTCCATCAGGCCTCGCAGATCCGCAGGAAGTCCTTCGAGCTGCGGCTCCGCAATCCCGGTTTCGCGAAGGATTCTCAAAAGGAATGCAGGCAACATCGAATCGAAATCACCGAGACCATCAGTCATGAAGAGGTCAGGCCATTCGGGTTTCCCGGCACCTTCCACGACAGCCTTGCTGCCACGGAGCCAATCCCCGGAAATCAGCAATACCCTGCGGCCTCCGTCGTTCTTCCAGACAGCTTTTGGGGTATCCGGGGGTTGCTCGCGATTTTCGTTCATGCCAAGCCTTGAGGAAATGGAGGGAGCATCCGCCTTTGCCAACTGCTAATTGCCAACTGCTGGAAATTCATTTGGGGGGGGGACTGCTTGCGGGAGTCGTTGAAGGGATCGGAGAGGGGAGAGGGCAGGAGTTGGGCCAAGATGTTTAAGCACGGGAACGGTGAGACGGAGAATCAAGCGAAAAAGGGAGCGGCCTGCCTCCGCAAGGTGTTTCGAGACGGACTTTCATCTTTCGAGATCGTAGTCATCCCTCCCGCCATGCCAAGGATTAGTTTGGCCGCGTTTTGTTCTTGGCCCCCTTCGGGCGCGGGCGGATTTGCCGTGGAGCGATGATTTCGTCGAGATCACTGGTGACGAGTCCCTCCGCCCGCATTTCCCGATGCGCGTGAAAATGGGATGGGACGAGGAGTTTTTTAGCGGCAGTAGTGGGCTCTGATGCGGAAAAACCGACGTTCCCGGCCGTTGTCCGGGACGACCCAGATGGTGGGGGATGGTGAGGCGGGGAGACCCACTTCCACCGGAGCCCAAGTCTGGAGGTCGGATGATGATTCGACGCTGTAGCTGCGGCCGCCGACGGTTTCGAAGGTCAGGCGAGGGAGACCGGTCGAAAGGGTAAACGTGGCGACCTTCAACAAGTCCGCCGGATCGCGAGGTGAGGTCCCGGCAAGGTATTCCGCGGCATCGCTCTGACCGTCCCCATCACGGTCGCCGCTCCCGTCGCCGGCGGTGGTGCCGAGGTTGGTCAGCTCCCACGAATCGGGCATCCGGTCGCCATCTCCGTCGAAGGGTTCGTCGGGATTTGCCGACAGGACGACGTCGGCCCAGGTCGAGGGTCGGTTCCAGACTGCCGAGGCGGGCCAGAAGCGGTCATCTCCGCTAAAATTGCGGTGGTAGTGGCCGACGGCGATCCCGATGGGAGTGGCGGACGGTCCGCCGATACGCTCGAGATTGATCGCCAGTTCGGCGGACCAATGGTCGCTGTTCCGGGAGACCCGGGCGTCGAAGCCGAGGGGGTCGGGATCGGTGGTAAAGCCAGAGGTTCCGTTGCCCCGGAGGGAGGCGGTGCGCCCATCGGAAAAGACGTCGAAACGTAAATCGCCCGGGTTCGGTGAGTTCGGATTGCCATTGGCGAGATCGACGGTGATGCCTACGAATTCGCCGGAATTGGTGCCGTTGCTGAGACCGTCAAGGGCGACGAGGAGCTTGCCATTTTCAATGACCATTCGCACCGAGGCGGCATTTTCGACCGAGGCGGCGTAGCGGATTTCGGTCGGGTGGCGATCATCCATCCAGGCGGCCTCATCCGCGTATCCGTCCAAGACAAGCGGCGAGGAGGCACCGGAAACGAAGCGTGCGGCGACAGATATCCTGATTTTCGCCGTTCCGGTCAGGCCATCCGAATCGGTGGCGGTGACGGTGGCGGTGTAGTCGCCCGGCAGGAGATCTGCAAGGTTCCAGCGGGGTCCGACCGCGCTGCGGGTGACCCGTCCGGTGAGCGACCACTTCAGGGAAGAGTCGGGGAGGGTCCCGTCCTCGCGATCGACACAGCGGGTGCGGAGGGCGAGGAAATCTCCGGCGGACAGGAAAACATCGCCCACGAGATCGCAACTGCGGGCCTTCTCGGTCTCGGTGAAAATGTAAATCTGCGGGGCTTTGGCGGGAATGGTGAGCGCGGCCACGGTGTCGCTGACGGTGAGGATGCCGTCACTGGTGATGACCTCGATCCGGCAGCTTTTTGCGGCACCTGGCAGTTCGGCGGTGTCGAGGCTGACGGAGGTGAGCGGGGTGTCCGCGATGACAGTTTGCCAGGATGAACCATCATCAAAGGAATAGCGAATGGTGTGGGTGAGATTGTCGCCGTCCGGATCGCTCGAACTCCACTCGATGTCGAGGCGGTCGCCGGAAACGATGGCCCCGGCGAGGGGAGTGGTAATGACGGTGACTGGCGGGGAGCCGCCTCCATCCACTGAACTGAGAACATTGGCGGAACCCTTGGGCCGGAGTTCGACGCGGGCGAGGCCCTCGATGGAGTCGATGAGGGCGAGGTAGGAAAAGGCCTTGTCGATTTCGGGGATGCGGGTCCGTGCCGGGGGAATGCTGAACAGGATGTCTCCGCTTTTTTCGAGACCGACGAGTTCGTAGCCGGTGAGATCCGCCAGAGGGGAAGCGAGATCCTCGGTGGCCCGGGCGAGGATTTCGGCGGTGACGGGAATGATGCCGGGGAGGAGATTTTCGCCGCTTTCGGGATCGTAGAAGCCGGAAATGAGATAACGGGATTCCGCGCCGGCACCATTGGACTCCTTCGCGCGGCCTTCGGGGAAGGTGACACCCTCTGGCATGGTCGAGATGCGGCGCACGCGGTCGAGGCCGTGGGTGAGTCTGCGCCAGTTGTAATCGGAGGCCCAGCGGTCCGCGTTGTAGGACATGGTGTCGCCAATGCGGATGCCGTCGGCGATGACGAACTGTCTACTGAAGAAATCGTAGCCGATGTCGGTCCCGTCGGTGAACGAGCACCCATAGGGATAGTCGCCATCGGTGGGGAAGTTCTCGATGCCCGTGATGCAGTTGTGCCCGACGCCGTGACTATGACTGATTTCATGGGCCATGGTCTGGCCTCCGCGCGGCTCGTCGAAGGTGCTGGTGATGTCGCCATACCACATGTTGGTGAGCATCGAGTGGCCGTGGGGAAAGGCTTGGCCGCCGATGCCCCAGTTGGTGACGGAGGGCGGAACCATGGCCGAGTGGATGACCCGGCTGTTGGTGCGGTTGGCGATGTCGGGATCGGAGGATCGGCGCCAGCGGCTGGCGAGCTTGAAATTGATCTTCATGGCCTCGAGCCCGGCCGCCGATGTGCCGGAGGGCAGGTCGTAGGGTTCGTAGGAGGCGGGGAAATTGTATTCCTCCAGAACGCGGCCTCCGCGAAAGACGGGAATGATGCCGCTGGTCGGTAAAAGTGAGGCGGCGCGCTCGAAGTGGGGTTCCATCCAGGGGAGATAGGTTCCGCCGATGGTTCCGGCGCGGGTGCGCAGGGGGTGGAACCAGAGGGTTACCGGAGCCTTGCGCAGGAACTCGCGGGTGACGGTGAGGGAGTTGTTGGAGCGGGTCGTTTCATTCAGGGCGCTGGTGGGGTTGATGGTGCCGCGCAGGGTCACCGTGCCCCGGCGGGTCCATTCGTCGGGAACGCTAAAATTGAAGCCCTCGCTTGGGTCGGTCCGCACGTGGGGGCGGTTGAAGATGGGCGGGAATCCCATTGGAGCGAGCGGTGAGCCGGGGAGCGGGCTGCCATCGGACGCACTCCCGTAGAGCAATGCTCCGGGGGTGAGGGTGGCGGACGTTTCCTCACCGCTCAGGGCGGCGAGAAGACGGACCGTGGTGGGCTTCCCGATGATGAGATCGACGTCGTTCGCGGTGGATTGGACCGACTGGATGATCTCCATGCTGATGGCGCGGAAATCCCGCTCGACGGCCGCCGCTCCGATGGGAATGCGTTTGAGGGCATTGCCATCCTGCCAGTAGATATAACGCACTCCGGAATGGAGACCGCCGCTGATTGAGGGAAAGATACTGGTGATTTCGAACGCGGTTTCGACCCGCGGAAAGGCCGGGGCGCGTTTGATGGGGCCGGATGATCCGCCACCCTGGGATTGATAGTAGAAGCTCCGACCATCGAAGACAAAGCTCTTGACGGTGCGTGGAGTCGAGTTGAAATCGAAGGTGTGCAAGGTGGTCTCCGTCACATCGGAGAAGGGAGCCGAGCGGAAGAATTGGCTCCGGTTGTCCGACGAATGATCGCACCAATAGATACGCGGGCCGTGGGTTTGGAAGGCGGTGACCGAGCCGTCAATGATACGGGATCCCCAGGTGACAATAGGGGTCCCGCCAATGTTGAACACGCTTCGTGAAAAGCGCACCAGATTTCCGTTTGAGAAGAGAACGAAGAGGGTGGAATCGTCAGGAGCGTGCAACTGGAGAACAAAGGAGCCTGCGGCGCCGCTGCCGGTAACTGTCTCCGGGGTACCGGGAGCGGAATTCGAGGCCCGGTAGATGCGGCCCGCGACCGGAATCTCACCAATGACTTCGCTCCAATAAACGAAGTTCGGCGAGAGGGCGACGCGTGACTCGCTGCGGACGGCGGAGGGATTCGGAGAGGTGGAGAGGATCAGGCTGGAGCCCGCCAGGACCTTTCGCATCGCTCCGTCAGCGTTGAGATGAAAGCCGGTGGAGGCTGTAGCGGGCGCGAATTCACCGACGACGACTGCGGAAGGGGGGCAGGGATTGATGTTTCGGAATGTCCCGAAGCGCGGTGTCTCGTCCGCCGCCTCGGTCGGCATCGTGGTGATGGCGCAGTTGTTGATGATCCAGAGATTTCCCGCGCCGGCATCGAGCCGGGTGATCGGCCCGGGCGGAGTGATCGTGACAGGAGTGACGGCGACCAGCGGCTGGGCCAGCCCCAGGCCGACGGCGAGAAGAAGGAGTTTTGTTCGAGAGCTATTCATGAATACGGAAGGGGTCTATGGTGTTCCTACCGAAAACCGGGGCGAGGGTTACACAGGTCGTGAATTTTTTTTCGAGAACGGAGGTGATGCCCTCGATTTTCCCGCTACTGGAAAATTCGCAGAATGTGCGAGATTTCGGAATCGACGTCCTCCGGCGCGGGGACGGTGAGGCTGATTTCCCGAACCAGCAGGGTGCGGTAGCGTTTGCGCATGCGGTGGACCGAAACCTTGATGGCCCCGACGGTCATCCCGAGGCGCTCCGCCAAGTCGGCGTAACCAGTTTCGGTGCTTCCACCGAGACAAGGACTGAGCGCGGTGTAGAGTTCATCTCGGCCGGAATCGCGGAATTCCTCCTCCAACTGGCTCGATGCCCGGAGCAAGAGGGTGCAAACCCAGTGGCGTTCGTAATCCTGCTCGGGAGTCGAGCTTCCCGCCGGTTCGGCTTGGAAGCGAGTTTCCGCAGTCCCGATATCGAGCGGGATGTGGGGCAGTCCGCCACCGCGCCGTGGCGAGCTTTTCCTTTGCCACTCGCTCGCCATGAGATTGGAAAACGAGCGTAGAAGGAACGAGCGCACCCGGCCTTTCTCCGATTCGAGACGCTTGAGAGCGTCCCCGGCGAGGAGCTTTTCGAAGAGGGCCTGGGTCAGGTCCTCGGAATCGACAGGAGAATATCCCTTCCGCCGGGCGAAATGATAGAGCGGATACCAATAGATCCGGCAGAACTCCTCGAGAGCCCGGGTGCGTCGGATCCCCTGTGGTTCCCCCAGAGCACCGATCAAAGTCCATCGCGTCTCCTCGAACCTTTTTCGCCCGGATGAATTAATCGATTTCATGTCATATCAAATTAGATCGCCACGGATGAAAGGCAAGGTCGAACCGCATCCGGTTTCCGCAGGGTGAAAGGGTGGTAAGGAACGACTCCAAAATTAATATAAGATATGACACTCGATCCCGGGACCGTCAGCCAGTGACCGGCACAGTTCGTTCGACTTCACCTTGAGGAGCACCCAAGGGCATTTCATCCACGACACAAAGAGAAGCCTGCCTCACTGACAGTCCCGATCTCTTCGCGCACTCTCTTAATGAATGCCCTCGCCATTCCTTATTCCGCTGACTCTTTCAGCAGTTTCGCCATGGCTTCGCCGAGGGCGAGCCCGACGTTCATGTAAGTACGGGCGTCGCCGTTGTAGTGGCCGTTTGAGGCCCCGCCCTTGCTGAGCGGATTGCTGTAGACGGTGGCAACGCTGCCTTTGAATTCGGGGTGCTTACCGTTCTCGCCATCGACGGCGAGCTGGGCGTCGAGGATGAGTTTGTCGTTGCCCTTGGCGTCTTCCTTGGTGCTCTGGCCGAGGGTGGCGCAGACGAATTTCGCCTCCGGGGCGTTGAATTCCTTGCGCAGGGCCTTGATGAAGTTGACGAGGTTTTGCTCATAGCGGCTGGCGTGAGCGAGGCTGTAGCGGTCTTTGTCCCCCTGCCAGTAGATGAAGCCTGCCACTTCGAATCCTTTGGCGTCGGGATAGTATTTACTGAAATCCTCGAGAACCTTCTTCGCATCGGCGATGTCGGTGTCCCACTGCTTGCCGGCGTACCAGCCGATGGGTTCGGGGTCCGTGCCTTTTTCCCATTTCCCGGGGGATCCCTTGTAGCCGGGGTAGACATAGGTCTTCATCTCCTTGGACTTCTTGTCCATTTCCTCGAATTGGTAGGACTCGCTGCCCGGGGGCAGGAGATCCCAGCCGAGGCTGCGGTTGCCGATACAGCTCTTGAGGATCATGACCGGTTCGTCGAGGGCGTTACCCAGCTGATGGCCGATCCCGAGTTCGGGGCCGATCTTATTCTCCAAGACCGACATCCAGTCATTTTTCAACTCCCTGCCGCTCATGTAGCGAATGTAGCGGACGTCTTTCCTTTGCGTCCAGTTGCCTTCGCCATCAATGAGGAAGGGGTAGAGGTTTTCCGTTTTGGTGGCGTGTTCGAGGGATCCTTCCTTGTCGCCTTTGACCTTGCCTGCGCCCACCATATTGGACTGGCCCATGAGGATGAAGACCTTGACCGGCTTGGACATGTCCGCCGGTTTGCCGTCGGGAGCGGGTAAATTCTTGGTTTGGGCGTAAGAGACGTAGACCGTTTGCGTGATCATTCAAGCATTCTCCCTTGGCGACCCGGTCAGCGACCTCATCCGCCGGGCGATTCGGGCCTTGTGCGCCGTTGATGGAGAGATTTGCTGGTTTGGGACCGGGAAAGGCACGATTGGCCGCACGGTGGACGGTGGGCAAACCTGGAAGCGCTTTGTGGTGGAAGGCTCCGAGGAGATTGAATTCCGTGATGTCGAGGCCTTCGACGCAAGGCGGTGTCTCGCGATGAGCGTAGGCGAGGGAGCGGCGTCACGGATCTATCGGACGATCGACGGTGGCGAGACCTGGAAGCTCGTTTAGCGCCCAAGGGATTTCATACCTTGAGTGTTGGAGGGGGCTTGAAGGCGATCTGGGCGGCGGGAAGCGACGGTCGCATCGCGCGGCTCAAGTAATCGTGATGATAGCCCGCTTGCCTACGAGGGGCAGGAAGCGGTGGTCAATGGGAGCCCGCAGGCGGGGTTATTTTGTTTCTTCCTTTAGGTCCTTGAGTGAAGCAAGGTAGGCGACAAGGTCGCGGACTTCCGATTTTTTCAGGATTCCAACCATGGGGGGCATGGTGGAGAGGGGACGGGACATTTCGGCGATGTCGGAGCGGAGGTAGGTTTTTCTTTCGCCGTTGATGAGATCGGTGAGGATCACCTCCTTGTGATTCTCATTTGTCAGATTTCCGGCGCTGATGGTGCCATCTTTCAGGGTGAGGGAGACCGCTCCGTAACCGGGGGCGATATGGGCACCGGGGTTGACGAGGGATTCGACGAGGTAGGCTCGTTCGTGGAGGCTGCCGACGTTCCAGAGGTCGGGACCGGCGACACCGCCTTTGCGACCGCGTTGGCCTTTGTGGCAGCGGGTGCATTGGGCGGCGCCATGGTTGTAAAAAACCGAGCGCCCCTGGCTGAGGTCACCACCTTCGATTGCGACCGCATAGGATGCCAATGGGTCGGCTGGATCGAGGGCGGCGTGGTAAGTCGCGAGGGCTTCGACGATTTCTGGCTCGGTCCTTTGAGCGGCAGCTTCGAGGATGTCGAGCTGGATTGCGGGGGGCTGTCCTTTGAGATCTTGAAGGCTGGACAAGATGAGCAAAGCCGCATCGGGGTGCTTGAGGGTGGCAAGAACGGAAAAGGCTTGTTGCTGGTCGAAGGTCTGATCGGCATCCAGGACTTTACGAGCCTGCGTCATGGCGGCATCGGGATCTTCCCCGGCGAGGGCGGCGAAGCTTCGGGTGCGGATTTCGCGATCACGATCGTTGAGCGTTTGGTCGAGAGTTTCGCGAAGTTTGGGGCTCTTTGATTTTTGCAGGGTTTCGAGAGCGGCGAGCCGGATGGCGGTGGCGTTTCCGGGGTTGGCAAAATGGGCGAGGAGAACGTCGGGTGCGATTTCAAGACCGAAGGATTCAGTGGTGCGAATGACTTCGGCGAGGAGTTCGCCGGTGGAGGTTTCTAAAAGAGCGTTGAGAGTCTTGGCAATTTCAGGGAGGTGGGCTTCGAGCGGGCGCGGACCGCTGAGCGGGCGGTGCTTGCCAGTGGTGGGATCGGCGTTGGGTGGATTTCCCCAACGTTGGAGGACGAAGAGGGCTTCCATGCGGACGTTGTTGGGGAACTTTTCGTGTGAGGCGATGTCTAGGATGCGCCGTACGTTCTCGGGACCGCCGACACGAAAGATCGCATTGATGATGCGGTAGTCCATCATAGGGGTGGATTTGCCGATCCAGGTGGTGAGGCCGGCGAGGGCGGGGCGGGCACTCTCGATGTAGGCGTCGTTGATGGCTTGAATGGTTTCGATCACGACGGCGTCCTCGGAATCGGTGAGGAAGGCCGAGATCCCTGGGTGTTGCAGTCGACGCAGGGTCAGGACGGCACCCAGGCGAACGGCAACTGAGGGGTGGGATTTGAGAGCGACGATGGCATCAGTTGATCCGGAAGATTGCGCGATGGATTGCAAGGCCTGGACTGCGCCGTGGCGGAGGTAGGCATCGGAGTTATCATTTTTCTCGAGGAGAGAAATGAGAACGGGGATATCTTCGGTGTTTCCGGCTTTGCCGAGGGCGATGGCGGCGAGCATGCGGGTGTTGAGGTTTTCGTCGGTGAGGAGAGCGGCAAGGGCTTTGCGATGGGCGGCGGGATCAGCCTCACCAAGAGCTTGGGCGGCTTGTCCGCGGATGCGCCAATTCACCTCAGTGGTCAGCTTGGCGAGTGCTTGGACAGATTCCTGATCACGCTGAAGGCGAGCGAGTTGGCCGAGGCCCCAGACTCCATGGAGGCGGGTGAGGAGTGGCTTATCAGTCGCGGTAGCTTTGATGAAAAATGGGTGATTCTTAACGGACTTCGCGAGGGTGAATTGAGCCCGCTGGCGGACGCGGAGGTCGGTGTGTTCGAGAAGGGTGGCTAGTTCTTTGGCGGAGAGGTTGTCGAAGCCTTTGGCAAAGATCTTGCGGACCTCGGAGGTGACCCGCTTGGCCAATTCTTCGGGATTCTCGAAGACGTAGATCGCGCCGAGGTCATAGGTGTTCCAGCTGCCGGTGAAGTCGCTGACGTAGACTCGCCCGTCGTAGCCAAATTCCATGTCAGTATTGAGCAGTCCTTGGATGAAGGTTTCATCGCGAGCCACCGAGTAGGAGGCACCGGAGGGTGACATTTCGAAGGCGATGATGCCGCTTTTTCCGCCGCGGTAGTCACAGATGAAGAAGTTGTTGTCCCATTTTTGCGCTAATCCGGTGCCGGGGTTGTAAGTGAGGCCGGAGGGTCCGGTGCTGAGATGGCCGACGGGTGGGAGGTAGGCGTTGGGACGGTTGCTGCCGGAAAGATCCCACCCACTTTCGACCATCCAGGGAATTTGGTGGCGGTTGCTGACATCAATGGCGTTGCGGAAGTTGCGAAGGTTTTGATTGCCGCGATGCCAGCCGGAGTCGGCACCCTCGACCATGTAAACGACGCGGGCCTTGTCTCCCATGTCGGCATTGTTATCGACTGAGAAGGCCGTCCCGTATTGATCGAAGGCGATTTCCTTGGGGTTGCGCAAACCGGAGTGGACAACTTCGAGTCCGCTGCCGTCGGGTTCCATGCGGAAGATCGCTCCGGCGTATTGATCGTAGAGGTGACGACCGTCGGGAGTCTTGAGGTTGTAGCCGCGGTCGCCAATGGTGAAGTAGATGCGACCGTCGGGGCCGAAGGTGAAGCCATTGAGGTCGTGTCCGCTGAGACTCACGCTGATGCCGTAACCTTCCTGGAGTGATTTGCGGGTATCGGCGATGAGGTCACCGTCGGTGTCTTCGAGCATCCAGACATGAGGGATGCAGGCGAAGTAAACCTTGCCGTTGGCGGCCATGATGCCGGCGGCGGTGCCATCGAGAGGGTCGTTGAAACCATCGGCATAGAGTTGGGCGTGGTCCATATTGCCATCGCCGTCGCGGTCTTCGAGGACGCGGATTTTTTCGGAATATTTGGTGTAGTAGTCGAGCGGTTTGACTGTGGAGTGTTTCTGATACATCTCCAGACGTTCGGCGGTGGAGGTGAGGGCGATCTCGTCGCGCAGCCAATGTTGGTTGCGGCGGTTGTCCTCGATACCGCGGTCGAAACGGTGGGTCTCGGAAAGATAGAGGCGGTTTTGTTCGTCAAAGGCGATGGCGGTGACATTGAGGGCATTGGGCTGGCGGGCGTAAACGCGGGCCTTCATTTCCCCGGGGAAAGTGATAGTGGAGAGGAGAGCCTTGTCGGGATCCTGCGCCGGAAACTTCCCGGTATTGGCAGTTCCCTCGATCTTATCGGGGTCCTTTTCCGGAGGAACGGCGAAAAGATTAGCAAAAAGGAGGGCGCACAGGGTGAGAACAAAACGGGGTCGAAAAATCATTGGGGGAGATAATCTAAGTCAGGCCTGAAATCTTACAAGAGTTCGCCCAATGAACCTGCCTGCGCGCGGGGCAAAGGAGCAGGATCTGTTGTTCAATGAGTCTGAGGATGGGACGGTGGTCGATGCGGGTGATCGCCGCTTGTTTGGCGGCCTTGAGCGGCAGCATAACGAAGATGCTGCGGACAGTTCTTGGAACGCTCCTGGTAATATCGAGGCTCAGAGCACCTGACTTCGACGGAAGTGGTTATGATACCTTCTTGTAGATGAGACGCAGTTTTGTGCCGGGGTAAATTGTTTGGGTTTCGGTCAGTTCGGCGCAGAGGTGTTCCAGCGCGGTGTTGTCGCGGAGGGTGCTCAGGCTGTCGATTTCCACGGTGAGGGTGCCCTCCTCCGGGTCGGGGCGCAGGTTGGCTTCGGTCGCCATGATCTGCTGCGCCAGGCCTCGGGCTTCATCCCGGTGATGGGCGTGCATGGTCTCTGCCAGGATCTGCGCGGGGCCGCCCTTGCGCGAGCGGAGCGGAGCGAGCTTCCGCTTTTGAGTGCTCCGAGAATCGGAGCTTTGAACCGGAACCCAAGCCGTGCGCCCTGCCGTCCGATTGAAAGCGGCGATCCTCGCCGCAGTCAAAAGTTCTGCCAATCCTTCGCTCTACCGAGTGCTATTGATCCTAGTCTCAGAGCACCTGACTTCGACGGACGGCAGGCCCGGGGCGGGTTGTGAGTCGTCCGTCGGCGATCACCTTGCGCACCGTATCGTAGCCGATGTCGAGTTCCCTGGTCGTCTCTGAAACGTTCGCTCCGGTGTCGAGGAGGAGCTGGGCTTTGGTGCGAACCTCCGGGGTCAGGACGGTGGAATTTCCTCGTGTTTCGGGTGGCCGGTAGAAGGTGTTGGAGCCTTTTTCGCGGAAACGTTTGACCCATCGTT
>Ga0209390_10006181_pt1 | contig 16263 bp, 12 predicted proteins | sample BON01_FD_187212 | JGI IMG/M metagenome (GOLD analysis project Ga0209390, IMG submission 187212) | Freshwater microbial communities from Lake Bonney liftoff mats and glacier meltwater in Antarctica - BON-01 (SPAdes) (version 2) | ecosystem: Environmental > Aquatic > Freshwater > Ice > Glacier... | reverse complement strand
GTCAAGGCTACCTAGGTCTTGTTTATGTCGTTTGAGATTGTCTGGCGCCATCATTACTGGTGGCCACCCAACTCGTTCACACACACACGCGTCCCCCCCTTTGTTTGCCCTGGTGCACGCCCCCCCTGCAACACTTACCCCCACCCAACAAGACGAAAGAGGCATCAATCTCCTCCTTGACTGCGGCCATGCGTGCAACCACTGCCTCGGTCTTGTCGTTGCGAAAGCCATGATCACCAATCTGTGGGTGGGAATTTGTGCCAGATGAGATAGAGAGGGGGAATTGAGCGCGGGGCAAGGCGAGACATACGAGCGTGAGGGGAGGCTCGGAGGGAGGGAAACAAGGATATGAAGGGCGCACTTACCGAGAGGAAATTGAGGCTGGCCGGTGCATTGGCCCCTTGGCACAAAGCGAAAGAGGCGACTGCGCAGAGGGCACGGGCTAGGACCGCGCGTGTGGCTAATGGTGGCATCCTTCGAGAGGGCTTGCAGCTAGTTGCTGCGTTGGTATCCCCCGCCCCCGAAGTGGATCAATCACAGGGCAACAACAGCGGTGCCGTCGACCTGGTTGGACACGGGCGAGAGGGGGGCATGAAGGGGTGATGAGGAAGGGTGTCGTGTACTTCTCGTGTAGGCCTGGGTTGCAGTCCAGCCAAGCAGAATAGTGCCGCGGTTCGCACGTCGTGGGCCACGAGGCGTCGGCCTCTAAGCGGACAAATCATGCGCTTTCCCCTCTCTGCGTTGGTAGATTCTGCGTGAATCTCTAACATAGCTCCTGGTCAAGGATGGCTCGAGGAGCGTCAGCGGTTCAAGTTGTTGTCTTTCTCATCACGCAGTCATCTTTGCTTGCTTCGAGATCGATTCTCACTTACCCAACACATGCACACAACCTACCGAGACAGGCACATTAATGTGGTGCCACGCCTGGATCACCACTGCCACCAAGCTGACAAGTAGCAGCCGCGTCGTCTCGCGCAGCAGCATCACCCGCAGCAGCAGTCGACGCCGGCCCCTCTCCTCCTCGTCTTCGTCTCCAGGCTCCCAGCAGCACGTTTGGGGGGACATCCAACCAAAAGCTGGCAGCAGCAGCGCCGGCAGCAACACCAGCAGCTCCACCACGACCCCTTCCGGCAGCGGCAGCGGCAGCAGCAGCAGCAGCAGTGGTACCCCACGCTTTGTCCGTCGCAAGCCAGGGGAGGCCGCCCCAGCCCCTGCAGCCGAAATCGACTTTAGCAAAGTGACGGGCGCGTTGTTTGACCGGGTGGAGGCGGGCGTGGCTGGTATGAAGGCACTTAATGATCCTTTTATCATTAATCGACAAGACGAGGCGGAGCTGGTGTTGGACCTAGGGCCGGGGAAAGGAGCGTTTACCCTACAAAGGGATTGGGCTCAAAATCAATTGGTGTATATGTCGCCGGTTTCGGGGTGTAATAAGTATGCGTATGACGGGGGGGAGGGGAGGTGGTTGAGTGTGGCGGAGGATAGGCATGATTTGGTGGGGATTATGACCAGGGATTTGATTCGGATGTGTGTGGGTTGTCCGCAGATTTAAGATGAGAAAGAGATAGAGGAGAGACAAAAACACAACAATAAGGTGTAGATAGAAGTTGAAACGTAGTGGTAGTTGAGTGTGGCGGAGGATAGGCATGATTTGATGGGGATTATGACGAGGGAGTTGGATCGGATGTGTGTGGGGTGTCCCCAAATTTGAAGAGAAGGAGGGAAGACAATTAGATGTAAATGAAAATTGAAAGAAGGAAACGCAAGTGAGAATGTGTCTGTGTTTTGCTTTGCTGCGTGTGTATTCTGCTGCTCTCTTGATATTCTCGTTATATGACGAGGGACTCGGTCAGGCTGTGGGTGGAGTGTCCGCAGATATGAGAGGAAGGGAGGAGAGAGAGACGAGGTGTGAATACAAGTAAAGAAATAAGAAGGGAGTATGTGTGGGTGACAGAGAAGCTGCGTGTGTTTCCTTGTTGTTCAGCTGGCTTCCTCTTCTTATTGTTCCGTTTGTTTGGTAGTTGTAGTTTATCATGTCTTTGTGTCTCCCTCCCTCTTTGGCGTGTGACGCGGCGCCCGTACGGCAACCAACACACTCACAAACCTTCCTACACCCCACTCTCTCCTCACACAACCCTTCCCCTCATATCTCTGCACCTGCTTTTTCTCAACTTTTCTATTTCGTATACACACAATCTCATCCACACCCTCAACAAAAACTCACATACACTCCTTCCTCCCCTCCCTCCCTCACTCCTTCCCTCCCTTAGGCCATAGCAATCCCAATCTCATCATCATCATGCCGACGGGACCCCATCCCCCCTCCTCCCCCCATTCCTCCCCCGGCACCTCCCCCTCCACCTCCTCCAGCAGTATTAGAGTTGAGGTGCACAGTGGTAAAGCCAGCACTGGCGGCGTTTCGTCCTCCCTCCATGTCAGGGCAGCCCGCCTGCTGCTGCTGCTGCTGGGAGGAGGAGGAGAAGTATGGTTGTTGTTGCTGCTGCTGCTGCAGGAAGAGGAGTTGCCGTTGGAGTTCTTGTTGGTTCTTCATGAGGATGTGCGGGACCTAAGAGGAAGGAGGGAGGGAGGGAGGGAGGGAGGGAGGGAGGGAGGGAGAGGTGAGGTCAGACGTAGGAATGTGCGCGATAGAAAGAATGGAGAGGACAGTAGTATCTCAAGACTACGAGTAGCTCTCCCTCTTGCCCTCCCTCCCTCCCTCCCCGCTCTAACTCTCCCTCCCTCACTTCTCTACACACCACAAGTACGTACCATCAGCACCGAAATAACCACTTCAGTAAACACACGTGCCGCCATAGTCAGCAACAAGAAGAAAATCGGCGCCAGCACCAGATACAAAATGGCCAGGCCCGCCGAACCCATAATAATAGCATTGGCCACGTTCAAAAACATCAATACCCCCACTATGCTGTAAAACAAGACGAAGAACCATTCTATGATAGAAACGCCTTGCCAGCTACTGAAGCCAAACACGCCTTTAATCGTGGCGATCCGTTCTTTCGGCATGGGGATGTATTCCAGACTCATCCCTTCTTCCGCAGCAGTAGCGGCAGCAGTGGTGGTGGTGGTGGTGGCGGTGGTGGGATCAGAGGGGGAGGTGGAGGAGGGATCTTCAATTTCCTCGTTATAGTGCCCGCTGTACCGGCGAGAGGTGAAGAGACGCGAGAACCAGGAACTCATTTTTGATGAAAAGCGTTGAGTGTTGTGGGTAAGTCTATGTTTGTGATTAGGGTAAGGTGGAGGAGATGTGAGACTTTGAAAGGATTAAAGATGAAGGCGTACGGCGCGTAAATGTACACGTGTGGTGGTGGGGTGGGGTGCGTGGACGCGGAGCGTGAAAGTCGAAGCATGCCACAGGAGGGCAGGGAGCAGGCCTCCTTGTAGTGCTGTGGTTTGTGGGTGGGTGCGGGGATAAGCCCTCGGCGCACGAGCAAGAGGAGGAGGAGCAGCGTATGCGTAGATCTGCAGATGGATGGGGCATGTGGCGCATGAGTGTATGGCCGGCGCACGAACAAAGATCAGAAGCCGTGTATCCTCTATCGGGCCTTGCCACCGCATGGATGCGTAATTACTTCCCAAGGCATGCTTTTGGTGGCCTCCCAGCACCGGCACCGGCTCCCCCGACGTGTCTGCCTCGTCCTCCTGTGCGTAGGGTGTGTGCTAGGGCGTCGTGGGGTGAAGACACAACATTAATTTGAAGCGGGAGACGCATCATCCTTGTCAACCTCCCCATCAACGACGGCATCGCCATTATTTACGCTCGCTGCCTCCCTCCCTTCTTTTCACACCACCTGCCATTCCGCCCTTGTGTGTGTCCAAGGCCCTAGGCCCCAAGACGCACGCCTTACTCACCTGACTAGCAACTCGACTCACTTCTGCCGCCCTTCCGCCTTCCCCCATCCCTAAACTGACAGGCCAAAACCCAAGTCGCTTCACCCGAAAAGCACCCCTTCCCCTCGTTTTCCTTCTTCGCTGCGCCTCTAGCCCACCACCCCACCCACACCATCCACAAGCAATGGACCAACAAGTCTTCCAAGAGGTGGCGTCCCACCAAATCCTCCAACTCGCCCAACAACAAGAGGCGCAGCTCGACCGGGAAATTGTCAAGCTTGAGACCTTGGGGGAAGACGACTTTGACAAACTCCGGCAACGCCGCCTGGAGAAAATGAAGAAGGCAGAGCAACAAAAGAACCTCTACAAGCAACTGGGCCACGGCGAATATACCGAGTTGGCAAACCAGCAAGAATTCTTCGAGGCGGCCAAGCACAGCCCGCGGGTGATTTGTCATTTTTACCGACCTACGACCAAGTACTGCGAGGTGGTGGACGCGCACATGTCACGCCTGGCGGAGCGGCACCTCGAGACGAGGTTTTGCAAGCTTAACGCGGAGAAAAGTCCTTATTTAGTGGAGAAGTTGAATGTGTACATGATGCCGACGTTGGTGTGTATTAAGAATCAGGAGACCACGCACCATATTAAGGGGTTGGATGAGTTTGGAGGCACTGATGAATTTTCCTCTGATATGTTTGCTTATGTATTGAGCTCCCACGGGGTGCTGTTTTATGACGGGGGACGACCCGAGAGTCCTACGCAGGCGGCGAAGAAGAAGGGGGTGAATGCGATAAGAATGGCGTTGGGCGCGGGGGGGGGAGGGAAGAAGGGGGGGCCGTCGATTAGGGAGGGGTTGCATGAAAAGAAGTATGATAGTGAGGGGAGTGGGGATGATGAGGAGTTTTAAGGAAGGGGAGGAATGAGAGGGGAGGAACATGGAATGCGTGCACTGTGTGTGTGTGACGTAACTTGTGTGTGGTGGGAGAGGAGGAGGAAGGGGGAGGAGAAGGGAGCAGGCAAAATATGTGTAAAAAGGAATAGGAAGGCAACAGCAAGAAGGAAGAAACAAAAAGCGGACACGACATCACGAATGAGAGACGAGACGGTGCTCATTCTTGATGCTTCCTGTTCTCTAGTTTATTATGATTTCGTTTTTGCTGCTTTTGCGTTTTCCATTTTTCTTATGCGTGGCTGCCCCTCATGCCATTTTTACGAGTAGTACAGCTCCAATGACATGCCCTGTGTGTAAGGGTGAAGGAGGGAGGGAGGGAGAAGTGGGTAAGGAAAACGTGGGCGTTACTCCAAGAGGAATAAACAGCAGCACTTTTTGCCTTATACAGTGACAGAGCAAAAAACCCTTCCCACCCATCCACACCAGCACTCTCCCTCCCCCAGCCCTCTCCAGCAAGCCATCCATCCTCCCACCCGAATAAACGTACCTCACTTATTTCATAATCCGCCAATGTGATGTGGTCCTTGTAAACAGTGTACCATTTTTGGATGCGAATCTTCTCTGGTCGCGTGCCTGGGAAAGGGTGAAAGGTGTGGGGTGGGCGGGGAGTGGGGAAAAGGCGTGTTAGTGAATGCGATGAGACTTGATAATCACGCATGAAGCACGGGGCGCTATTGGCAAGCACCTTCAGGAATGGAACGTTCGCAAATCTCTCTCCCCTCAAATCCTGTCCTCATCCATCACACCACTGCACCACACCTCTCCTCTCCACGCACACAGGACCCTCCGCCCCTTCCCCCCGCGCGAGCTGCATTTCTTGAACAACACAGCCAAGCCCCTACCTGTTTGCGCCGCCACCAGCTTCTTCAGGTCCCCGATGGTATCGTCCTCGTTACACTTGACCCGGATCTTCTTGCCCAGGCGATCGTTGAGAATGACCTCGATCATTTGTCTTGGTCTCCCTGTGTTTGTTGTGATTAGGGGGGTGGGAGGTCGTGTTGGTTTCGGTGACTTTGGAGATATAATTGTGCTCTCCGCCATTGGGCTTGGCGGACAGATGGGCAGGTAGATGCGCTGCTTGACAAGGTCCTGGGCAGCGGCTGGTGGCTGCCTGTGCTGTGTGGTGGTGTGGTTTGGGGCTTTACAAGTGAGGGGTCTAGAAGCATCATCATCATGGCGTCAATGCGGCGAGCGGAAGCGGAAGTGGAATGAGACACAAAACTCACGCCTTACAAGCAACGACATTGAAAACAGGGGAAGCCAAGAGCTCCTCCATCAGCTGGGCACCGTCTAGACCCCAGCCACGGCCGTCGTAATGGGTCGGGCGGCACGTCTTCTCCTGCTGCGCTCTTCCTCTCTCTCTCGCGATTGTTCTTTATGACCGCGCATTGCCTGGCCGGCGCGTACGGCAAAAGGGTCAAGAAGCATAGCCCACTGACCGCCGCTGTCTAGCGTACAAGAACCATCCACCCCCGTGTTTCACACGCCTGCCCTCCTTTACCCATCCCCCCACCCCTTTAGGAACGCAGCTATGAGCATGACCGGGTACTGGGGCATGATTGTGCTCAAGTTCGGTTTGGCCAGTGTCGTCCTTACCCTCTTTGCCAGCATGGGGTCCCAACCGTCCTACAACTTCCCCATCGCCTTGCTGAGTGTATTTGTGCCGCACCTCCCCAAGCCTTTTTTGACTTCCTTGCTCTTCGTCCTTTTGCCCATTAGCCTTTTGCTGGACATCATCTGGGCATCTCTTTACGGCCCCTATCTCGACAGCGGGGCACCGCTTCTGGCCTTGATCCTGATGGTTTTGAACCTCTTTTTGAAGGTCCCGTGGGCCTACGCAGCTTATGAGCTGATGAACGAGAGTGGAGGAAGCCCCATCGTTCTGCTCAACCCGGAGCTTGCCATTGGAGGCGCGGGGTTGGGAGATGGCTCGCATGAACGAATTACTGACATTTGATTCTAGCTGATAGTGATAACATAATTTTTGTGTATTATAGGAAGAAATAGGAGACGCGCAACAAAAACAACAGCCAGTCTCATTTTGCGAAATGTGTTTTGTCCCGAGACTTTCTTTTGCTGATAAGGATTTTAAAATTCTTCTGTGCCTTTCCCCCCCCCCCCTGCCCTACCCCCTCCCGCAGGGCCGACAAATTGACTTCACTATACACACAAATCCGATTTAATTAATGCGAGAGCTTCTCCTTCTTGTGTTTCTTGTGCTTCTTGCTCTTCTTCTTGCTAGGCGAGGCCTCCTCCTCCTCTTCCTTCTCCACCACCATCCCCTCCCCTTCCTCCTCCTCCTCCTCCTCCTCCTCCTCTACTTCCTTCTGCCGCTGCGCAGGTTCCGCCGCGTCCGCCTCAAGCCCGCCCTTATCCTTCTTCTTCTTCCCTTTCTTGTCCTTCTTTCGCTTGGTCCCTGCGTCCTCAACCGGCGCCACTGCAGCAGCAGCTTCCTCGCTCTCCTCCTCCTCCTTCTCCTTGTGACTGTGCTTGCGCTTCTTCTCCGAGGTGGCATGATGACCATTCGTCACGCCGTTCGCCTCCCCACCAGCAGCTGCTTCTCCCTTCTTCTCCTTCTTATTATCCTGCTGCTGCTGCTGCTGCGCCACTGCCACCACCGGCGCCGCCGTCGCCGCCTCCTTACCCTTCTTCTTCTCCTTCTGCTGCTGCTGCTGTTGTAACTGCTGCTGCGGCTGCTTTTGCTGCTGCTGCTTCTGCGCTACCAACCCTCTTCCATCCTGCCCCTGAATCTCCTTCAAGCTCGCTCCAATCTTCCTGACCACCTTATTAAACATCGCTAGCAACGTCTCCCCATCTATTCCCAACTCTCGTGCAAGCTGATCAACCGTCCGATGCCTCAAGCCCAACCCCACCAAAATCGCTTCCATCAGCTTCGACAATTTCATGCTCGCCGGCAACATCCTTAAAAAGTAAACCCGGGCAAGAGTAGGCAATAAATCGGTGATCAAATGATAATCAGCCAGGTTGCGTGCATACAAATGCAGACGTTCCAAATCCCTCGGTATCAACAAATAGCCCAATTGCTTCGCCGTGATAGGAGGGCCCGGGGGAGAGAGGCCTCCGCGGACATTCTCAAGAATAGCAAGATCTAAGGCAGTATCCAGCTGCTCCCTAAATTCAAACGACAAGAGACTGACCAGCCTCCGCAGGGCATCCGCGGCGAACATGGCAAGCCAATCCGCATTGGGCGCTTCTTCCTTCATCCCCTTCGTGTCCAACGCCCGCAGCATAATCGCCGTATGTTCTCCCGTTAAGTCATTAGCAGTCTGTCGTAAATACACCATACGCATCCCCAGCCTCGACCAGAAATTAAGCAAATTCTCAGTCAAACCAAACGAAGTCCCCAGCCAATGCAACCTCTCCGCGTTCTTAACCTGATCCACAGGCGTCAGCAACGGCGGGAGCTCCTTCCGCGGGGCCACACGCTCATGCCGCAGCTTCTTCTTCGTGCCCTCCCCTTCCTCGTTTTCCTCGTCCTCTTCCTCCTCCTCCTCCTCCTCCTCCCTCTCCTCCCCTTTCTTCCCCTTCTTCCCTCCCTCCATCACCGCCACCGCCAACCCTCCCTTCTTCGCTTTCCCCGAATAATGCTCCAACAACAACTCAAGCGCCCGGGTGCCATACCCCAATTTTTGCGCGTCCGGGTGCGTGGCAATCCGCACGATTCTCGCGCCTGACAGCTTGGCGAACTCACTATCTTGAAATTGTTGAGACATAGTCCAGGGGATCAGATCACCTGAGGCTCGATGTCCCCGAGCGAGGGATGCTTGGACGGAGGCTTGGGAAATGCGGCCTTCGAGCGCGACTTGGATGACGCACAGAACGTCGGGTAAGCCGGAGGAAGAGGAGGAAGAGGAGCCGGGGGGGCCGAGGAGGACGAAGAGACGGTGGGCGGGGGCGTCGGATAAGAGCTGGAGGTCGTTCGGTTGATTTTTGTAGTGTGCGGCTGTGTAGAGCGCCATGACGCGCTGGAGGAAGGCTTCCGAGACCTTGTGATAGGCGAAGAGGGTGTCACGATCGACTTGGTACAGCTGGCAGGTATTCACAGCAGGCAAGGTAGTCACAATCCGATGATCAGCAATTTGAGCATCTAAACACAACACCTCATGCAACCACCTCTCCACCGGATCTCCCCTTGCATACCGAATCGGCGTCTCCAACGCCACCTCCTTCAACTTCCTTGTGCCCACCATCGCCTTCCCCTGCTGCTCGCGAAGCTGCGCCACCAGCTTAAGGGAAAGCGAGCGCCCCGTCCCCTCGTACCCCGTGACAGTACTAGACAAAAACACCAAATAAGGCCCCAGCAGCTTCTTGACCAACGGCAAAGGAATAGCAGCCGCCTCATCCACCGCCACCAACTCCGCCTGCGACAGCTTCTCGTGTTCATGCGGCGCAATATATTGAATCACCTGCCGATGGCCCCTGAAAACCGAAATCCGCACAGTCGCCTTCGCGTCCGGCCCCCCATGGTTACCCTGCTGGTGATGCCCTGCCTGGATCACCTCAAAATCCAGATGCTCCTGATACTTCAACGCCACCAACCCCCGCTTCACGAAATCAAAAACCGTCTCCAAATTCTCGGGGCTCGGAGCCGTGACATATATATTACTATACCCAAACGCAATCGCCCCCGCCAAACACAACCCCACCGCCGCCGACTTCCCCCTCCCCCGCGACGCCGTCAAGCTCACCGTTGTCCGCAACGCCTTATTCTGCACGGCATCCAAAAACGCCACCACTGCCTGGGCTTGGTCCACCGTCCTCGCCACACCCACCAAAGCACCAAGAGGCTGCATTTCTGCCACACTCTCCTTGAGCTCCTTCAGCTCCACCTCCGCCGCGCCTAACACCCCATCATCCAGCGCTCCAGGCAACGCAGTCAATGCCCGGCTCTTCTTCGAAATCGGCAACACATTCAACTCATCGTCGAGCACCAAGCAGCTATGACAATCACCCAAAGACAGAATAAATCGTTCATTAAACCGAGCCACCACATCCCCATGAGCCTCCGTGCGAAAACGCGCATGCACGTCCATACTCATAGTATAAAGCTGACGGAGCGACGCCACCGATTGCAGCAGCAACACCACCAACCCCCCACCTTCCACCGTCTCCACCGTGCGCGCCAGCAAGTTGGGTGTCAGGGCCTCAAAGTCCTGCAGCACGCACATCCCGAACGTCTGTCCCAAAATGCGGTGCGTCTCCTTATAGTAGCACCAGCGGATGTTAGTCGACGAGACAAACAAATCAAACGGATCGTCCTTATCCGGATCATGCAACCCCCTCTGCACGTTCCGCTTGATTTGACGCATGCGCTTCTTCCGGTGCGTGGAGAAGCCCAGCTCCTTCTTGTAGCACCACAGCACGGAGGGCCGGGCCTTGACCTGAGTCCGGCTCAGAATGTAATGCAAATTCGCCACCTGGTCCTTGCCATGATCCCCCACCAGCACCAGCAGTGAGCGGTGCCGGGACTTGACGCCGTTCTCAATCAGAGTCCGTACCCGGTCGTCCACCTTTTTGCGCACCATCTTTGCGAGGCCGGCTACTGGGGGCGGGCAGCGCTGTGTTGTGTGGTTGGAAGAAAGGATTGGGGTCAGAAAAGGTGGAATGACAAGGCACGCAGCACGACGCTCATCTACACATGCAGGGAGTGGCGAGGAGGTGCAAGAGAATGACGGGAAGGGGGGCGGCTGTTGTGGTTGGCCTGTCTAGGGGAGGCTGGGGCTTGACTGGCGGGGGAGCCCAAACAACAGGGCGTGTCGCAATTAGAAGACACCAGAGCCGCGTTGACAAGGAGCGCCGCCTCGACCAGGACAAGGGATGGCACATGCTGGTGCGATTCCTGTGGTGGTGTGGGTGTGTGCGTTGTTGTTGTTGTTGTGGTTGTGGACGTCCTAAAATCCTTGACCTCCTCACCACCCACCACCCCACCATCTCAGCTCCAACAACCGCCCGGCAGCAACCAACAAGCGATTGCTTCCACGCCTTTGCCGTCCGCTTTACTGTGACCCCAAAAGCATGTGCTTTGTGCATGTCCACACGCCTGCCAATTAATGTCCAATGCACTTGTCTTTGACCCAACCACCAGTCACGTCCCCATCTCCGACACACCCATTTACAGGCAGCATGGACGCCCAATTGGCGCAGCTCTGCGAGCTTTTGGGCTCCCCCGACAAGGCCACGCGCCAGCAAGCTGAAAGCTTCTACGTGCAGTACCGGGATTTCAATCTCAACCAATTGCTGCGGAGTCTCCTGCACATCGTCCGCACACAACCGGCCCCAGCCTCTCCCCTCGCCAAGGCCATGGCCTGCATCCTCCTACGGCAACTGTTTGACCCCAATGTACAAGGCGGCGTCAATGCTGCTGGGGCCGCCATCGACCCCGCCGTACTCCAAGAATTGCGCCACGGCTTAGTCGAAGCTGTGACCAACGAGCCCGAGCCTGACCTTCGTCGGAAACTCTGCCACGCCCTCGCACAAGTGGCCGCCGCCCTGCCTCCCGATAGCGCCTGGCCCGAGCTGCTACAGCTCACGGCGCAACTGATGGGCGCCGGGACTGCAGAGCATCGCGAAACGGGCTATGAACTCCTCGATAAAGTGGCAGAGTACCGCGCAGTTATGCTAATTCCCTTTGCGTCCCAGCTCCCGCCTATGCTGCTTCCGGGGCTCCAAGACGCTATCTCTCCCACCGTGCGTCTGGCAGCGCTCAAGGCCACGTGCTCCGTGGTGCTGGAAATGGGTCCTGGTGGAGGACACACGCTCTTTCAACCCTTGGTAGAGCCTTTGCTCAAGGTAGTGGAGGTATCAATCAAGGAAGAAGACGAGACGGCGGCTCAAGAGGCCATGTCCTCCCTTGCGAGAGTCACGGAAGACGTACCTAAATTCTTCCGTGAATCCTTAAATCAACTAGGCCCCCTCCTCGCAGCTATTATTGACGCCAAGACCGGCGTAAACGTCTCTGTTCGGATCGGTGCGATTGAGTGGGCAGCAACTCTGGCCGAAGCCCTTCCTGCGCGTTTCCGTCGAGGGGAGTGGCTGGCGGGGAGTTTATTGCCTGCTCTGATGGGAATGATCAATGCGCCTCCTACGGTTGTGGAACTAGAAGACGCTTGGGCACAACGGCCGGATTCGGCTGCTTTTGCTGATTTGGAGGGGGAGGGGGATGAAGAGGAGATGGCTGAAGCAGCTTTATTTGCGTTGGATAGGTTGAGTCAAGCGTTGGGTGGTAAGGCGATGTATAAACGCTGCTTGCCCTTGCTTGTGGCGGGGTTGCAGGACGGGGGGGATTGGGCACGGAGGCGAGGGGCGCTGTTGGCTTTGTCGATGATGGCGAAGGGGTGTGATACGGCGCTACAGCTACATTTGCCTGAGTTCTTGCCTTTTCTTGTGGGGTTTGTCCGTGACCCCCACCCGCGGGTGCGGTATGCTTGTCTGGTGTGTTTGGCGCAGCTTTGTGATGACTTGCCTAATGGACCCGATGGGAGGCCGTTTCAAAAGCAGTATGGAAGCATCGTCTTGCCTGCTTTAGCATCGTCTTTGGCCGAGCCGGGCAATCAAGCCTTCCCTCGCATCCTGGCGTGTGCGGCGTTGGGGGTCTCGGCTTTTGCCGTCCCTCATAAGTGTACGCCTAAAGTCCTGAAGCCTCAATTGGAACCGTTGCTCCGCTCGCTTTTTCATTTGTTGAGCAATGCACCCTTGTTTGTTAAGGAGGAGGCCATGACGGCTGTGGCGGTGGTGGCTGCGGTGGCCGAGGAGAGCTTTCGTCCGTTTTTTGCTACGTTTGTCCCGATTGTCAAGCAGTTGCTAGGGGAGGCGACGCGGGATAGTGATGGGACGATGTGTTTGTTGGGGATGAAGGCATTGGAAGCGTTTGCGATGATGGGGGAGGCGGTGGGGAGGGAGGCCTTTAGAAAGGACGCGCATGATTTATTACAGCTCATTTCGGGCTTTCACCAAACGCCGTTGGAGGCTGTGGTGGCGGGGGGCGAGAAGGAACATGAGGTAGCTGCGTATGTCATGAATTCTACCGCGAGGATTGGTTCGGCATTAGGCGCGGAGTTTGCGCCTTATTTGGGGAATGTTTTGCCGTTGGTCTTGACGGCTGCTGCGAGGGCGCCTGAGTACAAGGTGCAAGCTGCGTCGGAGGCGGACGTTGATGAAAAGACGAACCCGGGGGAGCAGAGCGTGGCGGTGGAGATGCGGGGTGGGGGGAAGTTTGAAGTGAGGGTAAACTCATGGGAGATACAGCAGAGGGAGGTGGCTTGTCAGAGTTTGATGCATTACGTGACTGATTTGGGGAGTTGTCTCGGCCCTTATTTGAAAGATATTTTGACGGTGGTTCTCGAGTTGATCACACCGACTGCCACGCCCGAAGTCCGCATTTGCGCCTATGGCATGCTGCCGAAGCTCTTGCGGTGCGCGGCTCGCCAACCGGCACCACATGATGCGAGCAGCCCTTCCCTAGGGCAGGAGGCGTTTAACGAGGCGGTGCGACGATTACTGGCGGGGTTGCTTCGTGAGGCTGAGATTGTGGAACAGGATGATAGTGGGAGTGAGGATAGCTTGGAAGTGTTGTGTGTGGGGCTTGATACGTTGAGCCATGTGTTGGAAGCAGGGTATAATAGTCAGCAGAGAGGGGATTGGACCAGTATGCCTTTGGCGGATGATTTTGTGCGATCGATAATGGAGCTATTCCAAAGGCTCATGCTTGGCACGATTCAACGGAGGGTCACGCAGCAGCAGGAGACGGAGGTCCTTGACGACGGGGACAATGACTTGCTGGAGCGTCGGGAGGAGTGGGAGCAGAGTCTGTTGAATTCGTGTCAGGAAGCCTTGGGATGGTTGATTCGGATTAAGGGCGAAGCGGCCGTCCCCTTCTTTCAAGCTGTTTTGGATCCGTTGGTGGTTCAAATGCTGCTGGAGGGCAACTCGATCGAGGTGCGGTTGGCGGGCATGTGCATCTATATTGACGTGTTGGAGTTTGGGGGACGGCTGGGAGCGGGGGTTGCGGGTCCGGTGGCTCCTATTTTGGTCGAATTTCTGAGAGGGGAAGACGAGGACGCGCGGCAGACGGGGGCGTATGGGGTGGGGGTTCTGGCGCAGTATGGTAGAGATGCTTTGACGCCGGCTTTCTTGGCTGAAGTCATGCCGATGTTACTAGCTCTTATCCTGCCGCCGGGCGAGGAGAAGGCGGCAGCAGCAGCAGCGGCGGAGGCGAAGAAATGGGGTAGTGACGCCGAGGATGATGAGGACTTTTTTGATGATGATACCGATAGCTGTGTGCGTGACAATGCGATTTCGTCTGTCTTGCGTTTGTGTCGTTATCGAGGGAATATGTTTGATGCCCAGCAGCTCTTGCAAAGAGGGGCCTTGACCTGGCTTCCATTGAAAGACGACTTGCGAGAAGCACACAGCTGCCACTTGCAATTTGTCGAGTGGGCAGCCTCGGGTGATCCTGCTCTGTTTGGACCGCAAGGAGAGCACCTTCGAGCAGTAGTGGGGGTGCTGGCTTCGCTCATGGTTGACACTCGTTCGGACGTGGAACGTGCCGCGGAGGCGAGGTTGGTGGAGGATGGAGACGCAGAGGAGGAGGAGGATAAGATGTTTGAAGAGCAGTATGTATCGAAAGGAACACGAATGGCAATTGAGGCCTGCCTAGCGAAGTTGCAAGCGACGTACCCGGCGGAGCTGGCTCAGGTGTGGGCGGCGCTGCCCGAGGAGGAGCAACGGGTGGTACAGACGCCCACGGCGCAATGGGGTGCTGCTCATGCGAATGGTACTAACGGATCGACTTGAGGGGAGGAGGAGAGGGGGGGGGAGGAAGATGTACAGTGAAAGACAAGGAGCAGTGTGATGATTGAAATGAAATGGAAAGAATTGAAGGGGAAAACACATAGAAAAGAATGCAAAATTCATATATCGGGGCAAGCATGCAAAAGCAGATACCAATTCTTTATATTTTTTTGATCATTTTGCTTTCCTACCGCCGATGCACATGATGTCTTTATATCACAATTTCCTCCTCTTCCGCCGCTTCCGCCGCTCCCGCCGCCCCTGTCCTCTCTGCGCCTGTCGTCGTCGTCGTTGCACCAGGTAACCTTAAGCTCTCCAGTTCTTTATTGGCCTCCCCCAAAACTGTATCTAACTCCAGCATCGCCGCATCCATGCTCCCTCCCCCCGTACCCGCATGCCTCCTTCCCTCTCCTCCTCCTCCCCCTCCTCCTCCACCACCACCACCCGAAGAAGACGAAATGCTATCACCTCGATCCCGGCCGTCTACTGCTGCTACTGAGGCGGGATCATTCAAGTTTAGGTCAAGCAACTCTTTTAGTCGAGAGGACAAGGGACCCAATCTCTGCTCTTCACGTGCTAGCCCATCATCTTCTCCTTGTGCCATTTCTGCTGTTGCTGACCGTGGCAAGACCTCGCCTTTGCGTGGTTTTGGCTCTGGCGTAAAAGGATTAAAATTGACCTTGGGCAGGGCGGGGAGAGGGGGGGGGCGTCGTCCTGCAGCAGCAGTAGTAGGAGTAGGAGGCGGAGAGGGTTTGTTGGTGAGGAGGTCTTGGACTAGCGGGTGACTGAGGAAGGATTGGAGTAGGGTAATGGCCTCGGTTGTTTTTTGTTTGTTTTCGTCTGTCGAAATTGTGGCGAATTTTTCGATGGCATTTTTGTATAAATCACACACTTCCTGCATCTTTTCAATTGACATTTTTGCACCACCTTCCCCCAGTAAGGCGGCCTCGCGTCGTTGTGCTTCCTCCAAGCAGGCCTTGGCCCGTGTTACGTGATTGAGCGCCGCTTGACTCGTCCTTCGCCCCACCACCCCTTTTACTTGCAGCGCAGCTTGAATCGCTTCCACGCATTCAGCAGCCCGTGGCATCGCAAACATCCACCTATCCCCATCCCTGAACTCCACCGAAATCGACACCCCCATTTTATACTTCAACTTGCTCACTTGGTCCTGTGGCTGCGCCTTGATCACCACCACCGTCTCTAGCTTCGTCTCGTGCGCTTTTACATTCACTAGCCAGCTGTCCGTCACCCCCAGATATCTCTGTAACACCCCTCCACCCTGCTGCGCCACCGTTCCCTGAAACAGCATATCTCCAAACAGCTCTAAGCTCAACGCTTGGCCGGGCACAAAACATGTGCTGTCGTCATCTTTGCCTTCCGCGTGTGCTTGTACTGCCTCGGCCGCTGCCAGCATCAAATCCGCTAGCCCAAGCTTGGGCGTCCACGCTCTTAGCATGGACAGGAGCAGTGCCTGGTCCTCGCTTCGCACCGCGCTGCTAGACAGGAGCTCCGCGCCACGCAGCACCTTGAGGGCTGGTGGGACAAACGGGTAGGCGACTCCTCTTCCCGCTGCTGTGGAAGAGGCGTCAATCTGGAGCACCACGCCGCTCTCCTCTGCCAGAAATGAGTCCTCGTCGTCCTCCTCTTCTTCC
>Ga0209390_10006180_pt1 | contig 16263 bp, 16 predicted proteins | sample BON01_FD_187212 | JGI IMG/M metagenome (GOLD analysis project Ga0209390, IMG submission 187212) | Freshwater microbial communities from Lake Bonney liftoff mats and glacier meltwater in Antarctica - BON-01 (SPAdes) (version 2) | ecosystem: Environmental > Aquatic > Freshwater > Ice > Glacier... | reverse complement strand
AGAGTCTTTCGATTTCATTGTTTCTTTCTCCTCTTCCTGAGGTTAATCTTTAATAAACACCCTCAAATCAAAAAAAAAAAAGTACCACTTGCCTGGCAAACTTTGACTGCAAGATGGTCGTGGTACCGTCGCGGCTGTGGCTACCCTTTTTACATCCGTGACTTCTGGAGCTCTACTTGCGTAGGGGCCTTGAACACAATGTTACAAGCTCGCTCCCCAACCCACTGTTCCAGAAAGTCCATATGAAGGTGCAAGGATGAGTTTTGCGAACTGCGAAGAACAGGGGCTGTGGGCGCTGCCAAGGATATGTGCGCCCAACTGTCTTTCTGGCCTCTCGCAACAGTGCGATCGTTAGGGCCGTTTTCTACCATTGGCAAGGGTCGCATTTCTCTGGTAGCCGAGGTTGAGTGCCTCGACCTCTGCACACGACGGAGTCGACAGCGCGTGTAGTGCCATTGCCAAGAGAAAAACGATCCTTCTGATGCCCCGCAAGGCAGTGCCCAAGGCAAAACAGGACGCGTTCGAGCATGTCTGTGGGAAGCGACGGACAGTGGTCAAGCGACTGAGTGGCAGGCAGCGGGATTACGCACAGCGGCTGCCAACCTGTGCTACAGGGCAATACCCCAGGTGATCCACGTACAATCCACCCGCGCATGCTTTGCTCTGTGCGTACAATATGCACAGCGCTCCTGCCTGAATTCATGTATGGTTGCGCATGCCCAACGTTGATTCCCATTGTTCGCGGACAAAACAACGCTTGCTGTCGCTGGTGCATGCGGACATGTGAGTGCGTATGGGCTGCTCGGTGGGTGTGCACACGCGCTTCTCAGCATGTGGGTGCATGCATACTTCTTTTCTGCGATATGCAACGAACGCTGGGCACTGATTAGTTTTGATGACATTTGTGGGTCTGCTTGTCATTGAATTTGTGGTTACACTCTCACCATTCCCCCTCCCCATACCCTCCCCTACTACCCTCGGACCAAACATCCCCCGTGTCCTCTTTTCCACTTGAAGACCATGGGGGGAGGACTCCCTCCCTTTACGCGCGGCGGCAACCCCTACGATTGGCGCGCGGCAGCGCCGACTCTGTTTGTCCTCGCGCTCACCACTACCTGCACCATACGCCGCCAAGACCTCACACCCGGCCTCGCACCTTCACGACACCCTTCCATGCAACCACACTTCACTCCCACATGTTCCCCACCCGCACAGCTCCACCTCATAGCCATCTCTATTTTGGCTATAAACAGCCTGTCCCGGGCGCGCTACTGGGTTTCGCCTCGGCAGCCGCTAAGGATAGAGCGACCCTCCACATCCACTCAACCCACTCCATTAACACCCGTGCACACCCAACACCCACACGCCTTGGCCAAGTATACACAAGGGCCTTGGTTGTACCCTCTTCCTCCCCTCACCAAAGAGCGTTCGTCTGTGGGGCGTGCACAGGCACCGCACAGGTTGGCGTCTCGTTGGTGTCCCTTTTCGATCCACTCTTCAAACGGTCCAGGTTGCATTGTTTCGATTTATTTTTGACGTGATACTTATGACACATAAAAATATAATGACGATACCTGGTACCCACATGGAGGGTCTACACACCACCCAGGTACGCCTCCATACCCAAATTGACCTGTTGACATGTCGTGTCTGTTTTGTTAAACATATGATGATCACCACCCAGGTACGCCACCATACCCATCTTGATCTGTCGACATGTCGTGTTTGTTCTATGAAACTTATGATGATAATGCGTCAGTGCTTCCCTCGACTCTGATACGATCCCTATATGATGATCAGCACCCCGGTACGCCACCATACCCATCTTGATATGTCAACATGTCGTGTCTGTTCTGTTAAACATATGATGATAATGCGTCAGTACTTCTCCCGACTCTGGTACGACCCCTACCCATTGCATGCGCGTGGTCTGGGTCTCTCTTTTTTTTTTTTAGTGCGCTGGTCTGTGATCTGCTGCCAAGATGGTTGTTTGATGGCTTCGCTAAAGGTGCATTGCCCGAAGAGTATCTCAGTCACAATTTTGATGAGCAATGCTTGGGAGGACACTGGGCTTATTTGATGCCTTTCCTACCCTAGTGGGGAGGTACCATTGATCCCTGGGCACTACGTTTCTTGGTAGGTAGGGAGATTGATTGTGGGGATTGGTTATCCCGAGGATACATGCCAGCCCACCAACATTGTGATCTATTTACCTACTTGTTCGGGATCTGATTGGGTCTACCATAAACTAGGTAATTCTCTGGTCCTCCGGTCCGGGACATGTTCTTGGGTCATAAGTGGCTAATCAGGTGCTTGCCATCTGCTTAGTCTAGTTATTAGGTTGGGTCTTCGAAACCCAAGAAAGAAGAAAGAAAGAAACGAAAGGCAAGACAGGATTCCAATTATCATGCTTGCTGGCGAAGAAAGAAGGGACGGCGCCAGGAGTGGCCCAGGGCGCCGGCACGGCCTTCCAATGCATGCGCGGAACCATATCGCCGTGCCACGTGGCATTGTCGAAGGACACCCGGCTGCTCTCTCGGATGCGTCCGTGCGGCCCATTCTCGACTATTTTCGACAGGCGTAGTCGATCGAAGATGGCACGAGCTGACACGTTGCAGCCAGGGGCGCGGAGAACTGGTCTACGCCTGGCAAGTTCGAGAACACCCCCAAGTCTTCGGCCACGAGCCTCGACCTGGTGCCCACAGTGCGCTCGTTAGGGCATGATCCACCATTGTCGTGGGTCGCATTCCTCTGTTGGCCAGTTATGCCAAGGAACAGCGACAGCGACAAGTCTGGTGCCTTGCCTGGGTGCTTGCACTGCATCATGTCCTTCCTGTTTGTGCGTACTCTGCACCTGCCTGCGCGTACCTTGCCTTCGTTTGTGTGTTTGCCAGTCTGCTTGTGTTGGCAGATACCGCGTGCCTGCGAGAGCGTGTGGAGCTTGCGCGGGCCCCTTGTGTGTGAATGCCCTGCACTTGTTTGCGCGTGCCTGCCTTGTGCCTGCGCGTGTGCTTTGTCTGCACTCCAGTACTGCGCCTCCACTTGTGCGCGTTTCGGCTGTACTCGGCACGCTAGCCGTGTGGATACCAACCCCCCCCCCAAAAAAAAAAACGACAGGTTCCCAGGCTTGGGTTCAAAGTGGCTAATCGGGTGCTCGCCATCCGCTTATAGTCCAGTGATTAGGTTGGGTCTCCGAAACCCAAGAAAGAAAGAAATAAAGAAAGATTCCTGTATGCGTTCCTGCTGTAATAAAGGGCTAGCTGTGTGGCGGCATTACAACCCAAAAACCAAAAACCAGATACATGCCAGCCCACCAACATTGTGCGTTGTTTTACCCACCAGCAGGGGACTCGTGACTTGATCGGGTCTGCCCTCCACTAGGTAGGCTCTAGTCCTCCGGTCCGGGACAGTTTCTTGGGTCCTAAGTGGTTAATTGGGTACTCAACATCTGCTTTGGCCGAACTTTAACACTCTCACTTCGCTTGTCCCAACCTCAAGCAGACAAGTTCGCTTGTCCCAACTTCGGTTAATCAATTTATTTCGTACTCTTCTTGGAGCAATCGAGATTACCCAATGCCGAATGCCAACATGATGATGATTGCTTTTATTACTATGAATAGTGATTTAGTACCCTTGATTCAGGGTCTATTCGCTCAAATCTTATATTTTAGATTTGAGATTATCGGTGGCTTGCGTCACGGTTCACATCTTTTGGTTTTCTTTTTCGGAAGGAAAAATATGTTAAAGAAAAAAGCAGTTAGTCCAATATCTCATCCCGCCTCCTAGCATATACATACACATGTGTACTTTGTACACATATACGAATATATGTATGCCGAGATTTAGTCCATCTGGAGTCTTCGGGCCCTCCAGGTGTCTCATCCCGACTCCTGGGCTCACATCCGAGTACTCCATCTGTGCATTGTGTGTGTGTGTGTGCGTATACACACACAGTACGCAAATGTGCCTGCTGATGTTTACAACACCTGTCTAACGTACACACCTGCACATGCATGGTGCTCACAACACCTGTTGAACTGCACATCACACTCTCCACAAAAAAATGCATATGCGCTCGTGCATGTGCACATATGCAATGGTGCACAAGCTTCTTTGCCATGGAATCTATTGCGAACTTATCTTGAGTCTTGCGCGAGCACGCTCGCTACAGGATGTGCATATGCGCTCATGTATCTGCAGTTTGGTCATTTAGCGTTGGGGGAACGAGGATGGGGGGGTTCAGCCTGTGAGAGCGTGCTCTTCCCACTAGGCCAAAAGCCCCGGGGAACACGCAGAGAATAACTGATCAGGTATTCTCTGCGTGTTCCCCAGGGCTTTTGGCCTAGTGGGAAGAGCACGCTCTCACAAATGTCATCTTTCGAGTGATGTGGGATTGGTACGGGGCGTTTTCATCAAAACTGTTATTCAACGGCGAAAACACATTTCCTCGGTCAAAAATTGTCGTGACCTCATTGAAGCTCGAAATCCCCGTAGTGGAGTGTCGAAGACCTCGCGGATATGGTCAAGTTCGAGCCGAGTCAGATATATCAGCTGAAGTAATCAGCACTGGTCAGCCACCCTCCAATACAAAAGCTTTCTCAGACTCAAGGCTCAGTCTTGCATGACGATTCAAACACGAGTTTGCGAGAGTGCCTACAAAAGGCGAGGCGAAATCAATTGATCCCACGTCACACGCAGTTGATTTTTATGAGAGCGTGCTCTTCCCGCTAGGCCAAAAGCCCCGGGGAACACGCAGAGAATAAGTGATCAGTTATTCTCTGCGTGTTCCCCAGGGCTTTTGGCCTAGTGGGAAGAGCACGCTCTCACACAGCCAATCTATGAAAGCACTTGTTGCTTGGCGTGGGGGGTTATTTCTGACAGAAGGAAAGATAGGGGTGTTACTTTGTTTTATTGACCCGAGGGTCAGGAAGTATGGAAACGAGGCCTCCAGTTGCCCTGGGATCTTCTCCAGAACGTTGTCTGTGTCTTCTCTATTTTTAACGCGGGTGAGAGTGTATGTGGGTGTATATCGTGCAGGCCGTCGTTTGCCGCCCGCTCTTGCTGCCCCCCCTGCTGCCTCGACCAAACCCGTCGCCCGACGCTGTTCGCTCAAGAAATTCGTCCAAATCCACGCTGGCTCATGACGCGGTCGTCGCTGCGGTGTCGCACAAGCATCATTCAATCATCCACGTTGGTGCAGGCCTCACCCAGTTTGTCCATGGGTCGCACTCGTGTTTGGCCACGGAGTTTACCCACCACAGAAATGTATTTTTGCCATTTTTCGCGCGAGTTTCGCAATCATCTTGGAAATTCCCGACTTTCTTTGTTTCGATCCTAACAAGTCAACCCTCACAATTTCCAACGACCCTAACAAGTCGACCTAATGAGCCCCAGAGTGTTGCACACATTTTTCTCAACTATTAGTGATCTTAATGTTTCTTGCTCCTCTTGCTGAGGTTACTCCTTAATAAACACTCTTAAATTAAAAAAAACTATTAGTATGGGAACGAAATTACAGACTGAAGTTGGTACTGAAGTTGGAGAAGGAGTTCAAAACAATCCCACATAAATATAGCCATATTTGTGTGGGATTCTTTTTAACTCCTTCCCCAACTAGCCCCCGATACGTGATCGTTACGTCTATTAAAAATGATTTACAATATTGAAGTTGTGGCAAGCAAGTGAAAGTGTTAAAATTTGGCCTTAGTTCAATGAGGAGGTTGGGTCTTCGAAACCTAAGAAAGAAAGAAAGAAAGAAAGAAAGAAAGAAAGAAAGAAAAATATACCACATTACAATCAAACAAATATTGCACATACGAACATGATCGGTTCTCCGTGTCAAAGCGAAAGGACAAAACAATTTCATTTGTGTAATTCATGCGTGAATACATGTCAACTTGTACACGCACTTCCCTCCTCTTCTATATTCATAACCATTCATCGCCATATGTGTATGTCTATATGTTTTGACTATTCTGTAATGACTACGTATAATCTGTATGCTCCAATTATAATATATCTCTGTGTACTTGCTCCTAGAGACTTCACCCGATGTTTACACACTTGCGACCACATGTGCAAGGGTCTGTATTTCACTGTTCATCCGTGTCTTTGCTTCCTATGAATACACTCATGCCATGCTCATATCAACAAAAATCAAGTCTGTGTTACCCCTCCCATATGTGTGTTCTTTAACAATGTCTTTATTCGTATCTATTCCATCCAATTAAACACGTGCACACGTGTGCATGTCTACACCAAGACTATTCAACCCACATAAAAAGAATACATGTAAACAAATTCAACCCACATAAAAAGAATACATGTAAACGAATGCGAAACAAAATGTAAATGTGTGCCTACATACATATACATATACCATGAACATCAACCAATATAAATGATGAAATGTATATCACATTTGAAAGAAATAAAAATAAATAAAAATGAAATAAATGAAAAACCAAAAAATCAATGAATAATAAATAAATATGTATACATATTTATGTATACACATAAATAAAACGAAACAACAAAAATAAACAAAATTAAGATGACACCTGTTAAACATCAATACATAAAAATCGACAATGGAAGTAACATAAATAAATACATGAGATGATATTAATTTCAATACACCAAATAAATGATGGAATATCTAAAGAAATGATTCAATAAATAAGCTAAATATAGAATTTACTTGCTATCCCGGGTGTGTGATGTTCATCCATGTTGCGTGCTTTTGGATTTGTATTTTGTTCTACTTGTCTTTTGTCTGTCTACATGTGTGTGCGTATGCCTTTAAGTTCAAGGTCCATTGCGGAAGTGCCTTCGAGCCGGGCGCTTCCAGGCTTCCCTATTACTGCACACCACCTGTGTGCGTTCCTGATGTAATTGGCGCGCTAGCTGTGTGGCGGCAAAAGAACAAAAAAAAATGGCACGCAGTAGTCCTTTCGTGATACAAAGTCCACAGTCAGTCTCTCCTACGTGTAATAGTCACGCAGTAATTTTGACTTGTTCCCACGTAAAAAATAGTCACAAAGTAGTCCATGCGTGACATATGTCATTTAGGAGGAGACTGACTGTGGACTGACAATGCAGATGTCTTGCTTGAAAAGCAAACCTAACATGGTGGCAGGTGCAAAGGGGGGCAAACCTGAGGTCATCGGTACCTCAATATAATACGTATCCAGGCACAAGAAATGTCAAGTACACACTGTCGTGTACTCGGCCTAGCAAAATTGTAACAAACAGGGTAAGGGTACAGCACCTTAGGACATAGGTCGCCGCGCGTGGCCGAAGACTTGAGAAGGTCCTCGAACTCTTTACATTATTTACACTCAGTGGCAAGTCAAGACAACACCCGCTCGGGTAGGGATGAATATCTGCAACAAACGTCCGATGGCTACCTCTGGGGACTCACTAGGTCTCAATATACTACTCGCATTCATGTCACAGGCCCGCATAAGATAAATCAAGACGCAGTATGTCTTCAGAGAGTACTGTCGTACAGCATGTGGAGTACAAACAAACCACGGTCGCTCGCTGGGGCAGGAAAAAAATCAGACTGATGTCCCGCGACAACACAACGGTTAGGCTGGTGCTGTCAGCAGACGAACGCATGTGATCTTTTTCCTGCCCTGTTCGCTCTATAACATACTGCACGCCACCATACCCTGAGGAACTCAGACTATCTATGGGGTTGGTCACTCACTGTCATTGATCGTGTCTAACATTTGCCTGTCAAAGCTTTTTTTTTTTGGTCTTTTGCCGCCACACAGCTAGGACGACAAGAACGCACACAAGTGGTGTGCAGTAATAAGGAACCCCGGAAGCCCCCGACCGAATCGAATGGCACTCCTGCAATGGACCTTGCACGCATCAATGTTGTTTTGAAGTGATGTATTTGTATGTTTGTAAAGGATTTAGGAATTGGAATGATTATTATTATTATTATTTTCACTACTATTTTCATGATTTGTTTGGTTTGGTCTTGATTTATTTTGTTTTTTTCTTTTCTTTCTTGTTTGTTTGTTTTGTTTGTTTTTTGTTATAAACCCCGAAAATCTTAACTTCGCTTCCCGTTTTGGGTTCAAAGTAAACCCCCTGGGAGTATATCTACCCGGGCCACGTGCCTGCAAATCTAAAGGGCCCGATTATTGCGGCTTGCCACGCAGTCTCCGAGTCCCGGTTTTTTTTTTTGGTTTGTTTGTTGTTATCAAACCCGCAAATCCTTACTTCGCCTCCCGTGTTGGGTTCGAAGTAATTTGCGAACCCCTGGGCCCGGGAGTATATCCACTCGCGACACGGGTTCCACCCGAGCATTTTTCCGAAGTTCGGGGTGAGCCGGTTCAACTTGAAGTTTCACCCCCAAATCGGATTCATCCGGTTCAACTCGAATTTTGTTTCCAAATCGAGTTGAGCCAGCTGAACACCAATTTTCCACAAAATCTCGAGTTGAGCCGGTTCGACTCGTGTTTTTTCAAACAATATGAGTTCAGCCTGCTGAACCCCATTTTTTTTAAAATTCAGGTTCAGACGGCTGAACTCATTTTTTTTTGTTTGAATGTGGGTGCAGCCGGCTGAACTCAAATTTTTTTCCGACAACACTTTTTTACACCAAAATCGGTCTCAGGCGTTTTTTTGGCCATTTTTGAGTTCAGCCGGCTGAACTCACATTTTTGACTTTTGGGTTTAGCCTGTCCTGTCCTGAACACTCAAAGTGTGAGCACTCAGAGTGTGATGTCCTGGCTGAACTCGAAAATATGACCAACAATTTGGGACAAAACAGTGCGTATGAACTCTGGCTGACTGCGAGTGGCGCGAGGCAACTCCGGGGCTAAAGCCCCTCCGCTTGCCGCGCGCCCGCTCTTCCTGCGGTCCTACGAAAGGTACACCACCGCCCAGAACCACTCTACGGTCCATCTGAGATTAACACTCTACAAGTTGACGGGCTAGCTCGCATCCCTGGACTTGAGCAAGTCGTATACAAGTTGCATCCTCAGCCACTGAATAGCGTCCCGAGATCCTCCACATCTGATCCCCCTAAACGTCAACACTGAAAGAACTTTGATGTCTCCAGTACCAACTTGAACACTCAAGGGAGTCAGGGTGAGAAAAAGGGGGAAAGGCAAACCCATGAACGATTTCGTAGTTGGAAAAAGCGGCCTCCTGATAACAAAGTAAAACTAAACCTAGACCATATGGACTTTCGTACCTGAAGGGGGGAAAATGTGGACGCGTCATAATCATATTTGTAGGAAAATAGACACAGTATGTACACGGATCAAGAGGGTGGTGGCCTTATGTTTTAAGGAGAACAGGTCCAGTACAGGCATGTTCATGATGGGTATGGAGGCGTACCTGGTCTAGGTACGTGCCTGAGTTGAGGAATTTTGGATGTATCATGGATCATTGTTTTTCCTTTCTTTCTTGGGTTTCGAAGACCCAACCTAATCACTGGACTAAGCGAATGGCAAGCACCCGATTAGCCACTTAGGACCCAAGAATCTGTCCCGGACCGGAGGATCGGAGCCTACCTAGTTTATGGTAGACCCAATCAGATCCCCTACGAGTGGGTAAAATAGATCACAATATTGGTGGGCTGGCATGTGTCCTCGGGCTAACCAATCTCCACAATCCATCTTCCTAACTACCAAGAAACGTAGCGCCCAGAGATCAATGGTGCCCCCCCACTAGGGTAGGCAAGGCACCAAATAGGGGAGCAGAGTTTGTCGGGTTTTATTCCAACAAACAAACAAACAAACAAACAAATAAGCCTAGTGTCCTCCAAGCAGTGCTCGTCAAAATTGTGACTGAGATACTCTTCTGGCAATGCGCCTTTGGCAAACCATGAAACAACCGTCTTGGCAGCAGATCACAGACCAGCGCACTAGGAAACAGGACACAGACCTAGACCACGCAGGCACAGTAGAGACAAACAACGCACCATTGGCAAGAACAAAGATGGGAATAGGTGAGTAGGGGCGCTGCACCTGGGGAGTGCATGCGGTGGAGTCATTCTTTCTTTCTTTCTTTCTTTATTTTCGAAGACCCAACCTAATCACTGGGACTAAGCGGATGGCGACTTTTGTTTTGTTTTTGTTTTGTTTGTTGTCAGCGCAGTGGAAGAGCGCTCGGAAGAGAGGACAAAGATACCCAACTCGCTGGATATTAATCTGATCACCACGCGACTGCACATAGCCGCTAACATACGCGTGATGAACAGGTTCTCCTACAGCACGTCGCGAATAGGGCGTACCACGTCAAGGTGTGCCGCGCCGCGCCACGCTTGCGACGTCTCATTGATCTTTTGTAAGATTTGGTCGATTTTCAGTTAAGAGATCGCAGAAAGAAAGAAACACAGATTTGTTGCAAAGTGTTGCACACATTTTCCTCAAATCCACAAGCTAGGCTTCGTTCGTTCGTTCTCACGCACTTTTATTTTCAAGGCACCGAATTTTATGTTGGCCCGGACCCTTTCCGAAAGGGTAGTCTAACTGGGAACTGGACCAATCCCCGACCCACACCCCCCATTTTTATTTATTTATTTTTGGTTTCCCCAGGGTTTCGAGGCTTGTTTTTTTTCCTTTCTTTCTTTCTTCTCTTCTTTTTCTAAAATCGTGTTATAAATCTCTTGATAGGATTTGGGAAAGTCGCGGGGAAAAACAGGCGTTTTGAAGTCGCTTTAGTCGGTAAAAGAAGTAGACACTATCCCATTGAGTAAGGATTTGCTAGCATGCAAGCATGCATGCATTCATGTATGCATGTATGCATGTATTCATGTATGCATGTATGCATGTATGCATATATGTACGTGCGTATGCAGATACAAGGCACAAACACGAAAACATGAACATACACATCTCCACAAACAGGAGGAGAACGATGGGCATGGTGGCTGACATGAGGACTACCGTCTTCACCATGGGAGGTACGTCTAACCCGCACATCCCTGTCTTCTGTGAATTTTCCCGCTACCAGCTTGCGGCCTGCATTCAGAAAAAGAAGGATCGCTAGCATGCATGCGTGCTCGTGTTTCGACCGACACTCCTCTGAAATTTGTTCCAACTTGCCCTCCTCGCGCCCCGCTCCCTCTCTTCCTCGAGCTTCCAGCGCGCGATGTGTTTGTGTGTTTCCTGGCAGGCGCCTCAATCTACTTCTACTTCCGCTCTCGTGAGGAGGTTGTGCATCCTGGAGACACGGTAAGGCGCTTTAACTGCCCGCGACCACTGCATTGTGGCGTTTCCTGCGGTCCTGCCTTGTGATAATCAAGAACATTCGCATAACAACTGCTCGCTTCTGATGAAAAATCGAAACTGATCGTTGCAACAAGCATCATAACGATAATCGCAATCGAGTCTGATCATAACAACGTAACGATACACAGTTGCTGGAGAGCTGGATGTGGCAGTTGATGGCAGCCGTGACAATAGTTCCATTCTTTCTTGGTATTGGCCCCAAACTTCGCGTCCTCTCGGTGCTAGTAGCGCGGCGCAAAGAGGAAGTAAAACGTACGCAAAACAAACAAGAAAATTACACGGCCAAACGCAGCATGAATGGGCTGGTTACACCTTTGAAATTGAAGATTCCGTTTGCCTCGTCGTGGAAGAGGAAGGATGTGTTTGATTCTGAGCCCTCTTCGCCTTCTGCTCTCAGGTATGCCCAGTCTTAGCGCAAATGTAGATGTAGAGGTGTGTTCACCGTGCTCACTTCAGATTTCTTCTCTCTTTTCAAAGTTCCCATACATTTTTTCTCTCTGTCCAAATCCAGCATGCATGCATGTATGCATGTACGTACGTATGTACGAATCTGACTACGACATGTGTGTCTCAGCCCAGTGAGTCCTAAAGCGTTCCAGCGGTTGGTATTGGAGCGGCTGCATTTCCACGGCAACAGACACGAATTTTTCGCGTCTACAAAGTTTGCCGGGTGTCTGCGCGAGGACGAGCACGACGAACTCTTTGCGCTGTGTACTTGGAGAACCGTCGCAGTGGGGGAAACCGTGTTTGAAAAGGGCGAAAGTACTGCAAGCGGTCTTATCATGGTTGTGGACGGTGCACTTGGAGTATATGGCAAGTATGACCAAGACACTTTCGAACCGACTCCATCCTTCTCACTCCCAAAATCTTCATCTACTGACACTCTTTCAGGCGCAGCGGGGTCTTCGAGTGCACTTGGCAGGGGGGGGTCATTTTCTGGGCTCAGATGGGGCATGGACAACATGGAGGAGAACGCGGGAGGAGGTGACGGCGAGGCGCGTGCAGGCGAGCTGCTGCACTATGAGCTGGCTGCAGGAGAAAGCATTGGTGATTTGGATTTGTTGTACGCGAGCGAGCAGCGGCGTTTCACAGTGCGTGCAATCAAGGCGTCAACAGTATTAGAGTTGTCGCAGGACAAGTTCCGCAAGTTCTGCGTCGAAAACCCCGATGCACTGCTGCTCTTTTTGCGGCTGGCTGTGGGCAGGCTGCACCGCGTGTCGAGCTTTGTGATTTCGGAATTTCTGAATTTGAACGTCGAAGGCTCAAAGCACGATTTGGTTGTCCTCAAAAAGGAGGGCACAGGGCATGAGTCCACTGCATGTAACGCCTTGATATCGCGCCTTTTCGAGGGCAATGGCGTGTTCAAGTCAAGTGTAGAGGAGCGAAGCCCGGGGGATGTCATCTTCGTCAAGGGCGACACGCCTAAAGCATTTTGGGTGGTGTTGGATGGAGAAATTGAGCTCATGGGTGGCTCTGATCATGGTAAAGATGGAAAGAGTGCGACAGGGAAGAGCTCTGATGATTTGGATGCTGTGTTCAAGGTGATTGAATGTGTATACCTCTCTCTCTCTCTCTCTCTCTCTCTCTCTCATGTCGCGCTCTTTCGCTGCCGAATGTGCTGCCTATGTTGTGATGTTCAAGACGAGACTTTGTGCTGGTGTTGCTTTCCCTTCTTTCTCGCTCCAGCTACTCGCTTTCTCTCCTTTTTTTTCCTCTCCCCCTCCTTTCCCCCTTCTCCCCCAAACTCCCATGCACACAAATACGCACCCGTAGGCATACTATTAAAGTCCTCTCTCTCTTGCTCTCTCCTTTGCTGTCTTCTAACGTGTACGTGCGTGTGCTGTGTACCACAGGGGCCATACATAATGGGGTCGCGGCAGTTTCTGACGGCAGTCGAGAGGAAAGAGACAGCCGTTGTAAAGAGCACCTGCAGAATCGCGCGGTTTGACATTGAGTTTCTGATGAAACTGTCGGCTAAGTGTCCAAGTGAGGTTGTTGATCTCATACTGCTGGCGGCGCAGAGTCTCTTTCCGACTATCAAACAGGTTTGTCGGCCTCGATACTCGTGTGATTTTAATACATACTAAGATTTGTTTTGAGACATATATACTGCTGCGTATTTTGCAACGCAAAATTTCCATGAATTATAGGGCTTATTTGCGGAATGAGACCTGCAAAGATAAGGCAACCTATGAGTCTTAGTTACCCGGAAAGTGTGGTTGGCACGACGTGAGTCTTTGAAAGTATACGATGCAGTACCAACACACACAGAAACACATACACACAATACACTTACACACACACAAGAACACACACACACGCACACACACCCCCACACACACCCACACACCCACACACACACACACATACACACATACACACATACACACATACGTACACACACACACACACACACACACACACACGCACACACGTACACACACACACACAAACGCTGTCTCTCACTCTCTAAATATCTCGCTCGCTCTCTCTCTCTCTCTCTCTCTCTCTCTCTCACACACACACACACACACACACGCATTACAGTTCACGGGACTAGGTCTGAGTCGGCACTGGCACAATGTGGGCGACATAGTCTTCAAAGAGCGAGACGCAGTAACAGATGGTCTCTATGTCCTCATCACGGGCCGAGTCAAATTGAAATCACGAAATTCGAAAGTTGTCACCGAGATTGGACGCGGCGATATGTTGGGGGAAGAGGCTTTTCTTGACGAGACCAAGGCTAATCTTTACAGGCGCTCAACAGCAGTGTGCATGCGCGACTGCGAGCTTGTCAAAATTTCCCCGCAGGTGTGTATGCAATAAATTATGCAAGTCCCTGTTTCGCTAACGCACACGCACGTGAGTTCTCTATGCACGTCTGGTATTGATTTTGACATATACACACACATGTACGTCCGTGCGCGTACACATACACACACGCGCAAGCACATATGCGCACGCGCACGCACATATACACACATACACAAATACACAGAACTTTGAACTGATCTGTGCAAAACACCCTCGCGTGGCACTCAAGCTGATCAAATCTATCGCTCGCCGTTCGTTGGGTAGCCGCGCGCAACAGGCAGGGGCACGCGAGCGAATTGCAGGACACAGTCTGACGGCCAATTTAGCCACATTTGCCGTCATGCCTCTGAATAGTGAAAGTGAAGAGGCAACAGCAGTGCTGGTTCGGCGCATGGCGCAAGAACTTGCCAAGTTTGGCACCGTGTTGACGCTTGATGTGGCCACCATTGCGAGCGTGCTTGGAAATGAGACTATCACGACGATGCACCTGCCCTTTTATAAGACGCGTGTGGCTTCGTGGATCGTGCAGCAGGAGGAAGACTATCGCTTTCTTCTCTTAAAGGGCGACCTCAAAAATACAGCGTGGTCGTCGATTTGTGTGAGTCAAGCAGATTCCGTGTTGCTGGCGGCAAATGTGCGGTCGCTACCCACGTTAAGCGCCTTCGAAAAAAGCTGTGTCTGGAACGGCGAGGAAGGGTGTGTGCGCGCGTTTGAGGAAATTGACGACGACTGCTGCAAGGACCGCATGATTCTCGATGTTCGCAGAGAGTTGGTGCTCCTTCATCCGGGAATCGGATCTGCAGGGTCAGCGCCGCCGCCGGCGCGCTGCACGAAACGCTTCTTTGATTTCCGCCCGGGTCTCACTCTCCACCATCACATTCGTCTCGGCTGTACTTCTGATGTGCAGCGTCTCGCGCGCCATCTCGCTGGGCGCTCTGTGGGTCTAGTCTTAGGAGGCGGGGGGGCAAGAGGGCTCGCACATCTTGGGGTGCTGAGGGCCATGGAAGAAGTGGGGTTGCCCGTAGACTTTATCGGCGGCACCAGCCAAGGTGCATTCATGGCCGCGCTTTATGCGCAGTGGGGGCATACCGAGGCGATGGGAGAAAGGTCAGATGAGCTGTGCCGCGGCATCGGCAGCGTGACTGGTCTCTTGCGCGATTTTACCCTGCCCATCCTGTCTATGTTTTCGGGCAAGAGCTTTTCTGCAACTATTCGCAATGCGCTAGGACATGGGGATGTGCGAGACACCTGGCTGCCTTTCTTCTGCATTACTACCGTCATCAATCCCGTCACGCACATTGACAAAGACCACCAGACTGAGCACATGCGTGTACACAAACGTGGGCCCATCTGGAAGTATGTGCGCGCAAGCATGACGCTGGTGAACTTTCTGCCTCCTATTTTCGATCAAGGCGAGCTGTTAGTCGACGGCGGCTACGTGAATAATCTTCCTGCTGATGTCATGGCCTCGATGGGTGTCAACACCATTATTGGAGTTGACGTGGAAGACAAGGCAAACGCCTTAGATCCGGGTAAAATGCTGCGGCTCAAGGACTCCGTGTCGGGCTGGTTTGTGCTGTGGCGATATGTGCTCGAAATGTTGGGCTTGGCTGGCGGTTTCAATATTGCTCGGCACAAGGACATGACTGTGGCGCTCTGCTACATTGCGCACACCACACAATTCCCGCGGCAGCGCGCAATGTTAGACCTTAAACTCGAGCCGCCCTGTGCTGACGTGGGCCTGCTCGACTATCACCGCAAAGAAGAAATCATCCAGCATGCCTACACATACTCGCTGCCTCTGCTGCAAGACTTCGTGCGGCAGAGCAATGCGCAATCGCAGTCGAATGCTCAACACTATAACTCGCGTTCTCAAACTCATACCACTGCGCTCGGTGATGCTCAGCCCATTACGCATGCTGCACCGTCGTCCATGCCTCAGATGACGCGCTCCAGGTATGCAGAAACACAGACACACACGTGCACGCATGTACACGCGCGAAGATATACGATTTTTTTTTGTATCATGTAAACCTTTAAGTATGCAACGCATACACTCGAAAACATAGGTGATATACATGCATATTCGTATGTACATATATGTATGTACATATGTGTATATACGTATATATACATATATATATATATATACATATATACACACGTATATATATATATACATATATAT
>Ga0209390_10006177_pt1 | contig 16266 bp, 13 predicted proteins | sample BON01_FD_187212 | JGI IMG/M metagenome (GOLD analysis project Ga0209390, IMG submission 187212) | Freshwater microbial communities from Lake Bonney liftoff mats and glacier meltwater in Antarctica - BON-01 (SPAdes) (version 2) | ecosystem: Environmental > Aquatic > Freshwater > Ice > Glacier... | reverse complement strand
AACATGACGTCAGTGGGACTCGAACCTCTGTAGCAAAAAGGCCTGCGTGAACGCATCAGCCCGATTTGTACCTTGAGCCAAAATGGCTACGGTGATCTCGAGTATGTGTTTCCAGGCGCGCGCCCCTTTGCGAAAATGACGTCAGTGGGGCTCGAACCTCTGAAGCAAAAAGGCCTGCGTGATCGCATCAGCCCGATTTGTACCTTGAGCCAAAATGGCTACGGTGATGTGTTTCCAGGCCTGACCCTTTTGCAAAAATGACGTTGGTGGGACTTGCATTTCTAAAAATGACGTTGGTGGGACCTCAATTTCTTCAAAAGCATAGTTCCAATCAAAAGCAGCTTTATTCGATGTGACAGCAAAGCTTTCGCTGACGGACATACCGAGTCGAATGCACCAGATTTCTTCCGACCTCTCAAGTTAAGCGACTCAGGGCCCGATTAGTACTAGGGTGGACCTACTTCAATGTTTTTTGTACTATGTTTTTGTGCACTGCAAACTTCACGGGCACATGGTGTAGTGGTATCACACCCGCTCAGCATGCGGGAGGCCCTGGGTTCAAACCCCAGTGTGTCCATTGTTTCTTTTGTTGTTCAGACCCGATTTGGCTTGCTTTGGTAAAAGCAACTGACGAATTTCTTGCGTTCCATGTTGGGAAGGCAAGGGGCTATGGCGCAACGGCAGCGCGTCTGACTCCAGATCAGAAGGTTGGGAGTTCGAATCTCTCTGGCCTCATTTTGGCTTTTGGAAGCGAATTTTTTAGAGAACGTAAATAACGCTCCCAGGGAGGCTCGAACTCCCGACCTTGAGGTTAACAGCCTCACGCTCTAACCAACTGAGCTATGGAAGCTTCTGCTGAATCAAACCGCCAACTGCGTTTGCATATTCTGAAACCTTGTTTTCCTGAGCTGGGGAACATGATAATACCATGACAGTTTGGCCGAGTGGTCTAAGGCGCTGGCTTCAGGCGCCAGTCCGCAAGGGCGTGGGTTCGAACCCCACAGCTGTCACTTGTTGCTTCTGACTCAAAATAAAATGTGGACACACTGGGGATTGAACCCAGGGCCCTCCGCATGCGAAGCGGATGTGATACCACTACACCATGTGCCCTTGAAATATTGGAGCGACACTCTCGAGTTTTCTGCAGAGCTACGTACGCTGCGAAACCCAACAAATGCCGAGACCCGGGATCGAACCGGGGACCTTCAGATCTTCGGTCTGACGCTCTCCCAACTGAGCTATCGCGGCTTGATTTCGGATTGCGAACCGAAAAATTAACCAAGCGACCCTACCGAAATGCAAATGACCATACCAGGAGTCGAACCTGGGTTGTCGCGGCCACAACGCGACGTCCTAACCACTAGACGATATGGTCCTTGTGTTGCCTGCGCTGTCTAGTTTGAATTTCAAGATTCAAGCAGCGGCTTTCAATGCAAAGGGCTGTTCCGGGAATTGAACCCGGGACCTCCTGCACCCGAAGCAGGAATCATACCACTAGACCAAACAGCCAATTGAAGAGCATGTTTTTTGTTTTTGTCTTTAGCAATTGCATTCAAGGTGAGCGTCGCCTTCTTTCATCTTCAAAAATGATCCCACGCGGGCTTGAACCGCGGACCTTACGGTTATTGGCCGTACGCTCTAACCAACTGAGCTATGAGATCCGATGAAAGACACGACGCCACTTAGTCCATCGAAAAACGCCCCTTGCAATGATGTGATCGATTGCAAAATAGACTTCGCGCGGATTTGAACCGCGATCGCTGGATTCAGAGTCCAGAGTGCTAACCGTTACACCACGAAGTCAGGTGTTCATCTTGTATGAACGTTTAATTTGCCTTCACTTGATTGTTTCCTGGCAAAGAAATCAAAATGCATCAGCCGGGAATCGAACCCGGGTCACATCGATGGCAACGATGTATTCTACCACTAGACCACTGATGCTTGTTCTCTAGCCATCTGTTTCGGGTTGTGCTGCGCACGCATTAGGATTGCCCCAAAAAGCCTCCACTGGGGATTGAACCCAGGACCTTCAGTTTACAAGACTGACGCTCTACCACTGAGCTATAGAGGCCGTGCAAAACCTAACTAGGATATGTGTGTGTTGGGGGTAAGGATGACAAATGGGAAATTGAGCTTGAATTACTGGCAGTGGGTCGTTGGAGTCCTCCCCGCGTAAGGACCACAACGAACTGCTGGTTTTATTCTTGACCAAATCACGGGCGATCAAATACGGTCCTAGTCTGAACCATACATTTTGCCGACCGTGGACTGGAGGTCGTTCTCAATAGGACTCCTCAGCCAGCACTTTTTCCGTCTTGGCCGTCGTCTCCGTCGCGTCCGTCGTGTCCGTCGCGTCTGTCGCGTCCTCGCGTCCGTCGGGTCGTCGCGTTGTCGTGTCCGCGTCCGTCGCGTCTTCGCGTCCGTCGATTCCGCGTCTGACGCGTCCGTCGCGTCGGTCGTGTCCGTCGCGTCCGTCGCGTCTGTCACGTCTACGTGTCTGTCGCGTCCGCCGTGTCCGTTGTTGGGTCCGTCGTCCGTTGCGTCCTCATGCTGTTTTCGCGTGTCGGTCGTGTCGTCCATCGCGTCCGTCGCGTCTGTCGCGTGCTGCGAACGCCAACTCCAAAATCGCCTTCAGAAGGACGTTCTCGACGCAGAACGTGATGAGTAAGAGAAAAGGAACGCAAAGGAATCATAAGGAAATCATGAGGAAATCTGATGAAATCATAAGGAAAGCATAAGGAAACCATTAGGAAATCATAAGATATCATAAGAAAACCATGAGTAAATCATGAGGAACGCACGAGGAAATCAAAACAAAATCAAAAGGAAATCATAAGGAAACTTGACGAATGAGGAAACCAGGAGGAAATCATAGGAAACCATGAACAAAACACTAGCAAATCATGAGGAACTCATAGGAAAATCCAACGAAATCATTAGGAAATCGTAGGGAAATCATGAGGAACACAAAGGTAATCGTAAAAAATAATGAGGAAACGTTAGGAAATCATGAGGGAAGCATGAGGAAACCATGAGGAAATCGTGAAGATATCAAGACGAAATCATGACGAAATCATGAGGAACGCACAAAAAAATAAAAAGGAAATCAACAGGAAATCATGAGAAAATTTGAGGAAATCATGAGGAAAGCATTAGGAAAATATTCGGAAAGCATGAGAACACCATGAGGAAAGCAGGGGGAAACCATGAACAAATCATTAGCAAATCATGACGAAATCGTAACGAAACCGATGATTGGCGTCCACTGCCATGGGTCGTGGACTTCCGTCCGACACTCCAGCCGATCCGACTCGAGCTGCTGCAGCCAAGTTTCTTTGGATGAACCTACCTTCCGAGCAGCCGCGCTCAAGGAGGACGAGAAGATCATCACCCCGAAGCTGCCTCGCCATCAAGGATTGGAGCGCCGACCTTACCATCTTGCTGACGTCTTCTGCTGGCCCCAACCGCGACGCTGCAGCTTGGATCATTCGAGCTTTCCAGCTCGCTTGCCCAGAAGAGGAGACGCTGTGCGATGCGCCGCCGTATCTCGATCCTTGAGCTTGGCCGTTCTCATCTTGCGAAAGGGTGTGATGGCCCTGCAAGCATGCAGCAGCACCGAGGCCTTATACGCCGCGACTGCTCAGTTTGCGTTGAACTTTCAGTGGCGACAGTCAATTGGAAGTTTTCCTCGCTACGTACGTGACGACGCATCGAAAGTGTCGCACTCACGTAACAGATGCAGCTGCCGCGCAGGCTCTCTACGACAAGTTGTCTGTCAAAGGCAACTCAAGTGCAATCCTCGATATCGAGTTGCGCGACTTTCGTCGCATCCCCAACGAGAAAACCATGTCAAGTTGATCAATCCTGCCCTCGAGTAGTTCAGGTTGGAACGACAACGCCGCAAGGATCGAGCAACGCAAAGGCTTGGTTGCGTCTGTTCGACCTCAAGGACAAGGTGCAGGAACAGGGCAAGCAGGTATTACAGAAGGGGCCATGCCCAAAGGTGCCAATGTCAAGGGCAAAGGTGCTGGCAAAAGCTTTTCTTCAGCAGCAAAAGGCGAGACGCCTATCTGCTGCAAATTGCGCGACAACGGACGATGCGATCGAATTGATTGCCATTTCAAGCATGAGCAGACCGATCGAGCCGTTGGGTGCGTCATGTCTCCGTCGTGTCGTCGTGTCCGTCGTGTCCGTCGCGTCATCGTGTCCGTTGTGTCCGTCCCTTCTGTCGTGTCTGTTGTGTCCGTCGCGTCGACCGTTCGTTGGGCCTGCGGGATCTAAGATGACAGGCCCACATGTTGAACGTCGGGTCCGCGAGCTCACATGTTGAACGTCGAGTCCGCGGATCCATGGTGCGCGCGATGGCGGCGAACCTACATGAAAGTTGAGTCCGCGACCCATGCTGAGACGCACGTAAACTTGTTTTTGTTTTTGGTTTTTCTCGTTTATATTTTCAGTATTTTGGTTGTCAAGTCTGTGAATTGTGTTGTTCGCTCCTTTTATGGTTGCGAAAGGTATGATGAGGGTGGTGAAGGCATGCTGGTGATGATGTGATTTTCCCTGCCGTTTTCGTGTTGCTTTCAACGTATTTCATCTTGGTTTCACGCTGCGTGCCTGGGCTTCACCATTTTGTCGTGTTTGTTTCATGTTGCTTTCGCTGTTCTCTTTTGCTTTGTTGTTTTCATACAATTTTTCATGGTGAGTTCGCGCCGCGATGCCTGCATAGTGCTTTCTCGCTGCTTTCATGCTGCTTTCCTGCAGTTTTTCTGTTGTCTTCAAGCTGCTTTTATATTTGCTGCTTTCGCGGCGCTGTTCTCAATGCTGTTTGCGTTTTGTTTCCAACTTGTCGTGCCACTGTCATGCGGCTTTTAGGTTTTAATGTTGCTCCCTCGGCAGGCGTACGCTGCTTTCTGCGAGAGGGGGTTGGCGTGCACCGCCTTCGGGCGTGCTGCTGCCTGTGTTCTCGTTGAAGTGGTATGCTGTCACGTGTCGCTCTGGTTCTCTCGTGTCTGACGGTCTCGACGGTCAGTCCAGTCCCAGTGTCGTGCGCCCCCGCTCGAGTGACACTTCGAGTTTTTACGTGACGTTTGAAATGGAGTGAAACATGCAACGTTTCTTTCACGAACATATTTGTTTTTGTCCTGCCAAGTTGTTCGCATTGTACGTGCAACAGCCCCCTTGGCCTAATGGACAAGGCGTTGGACTTCTAATCCAAAGATTGCGGGTTCGAGTCCCGCAGGGGGTGCTTTTCATTAGATGCGCTCTTGCTGGGAGAACTGTTTTTCACAGTTTCATTCCATCGTCAGTTTGCCCGAGTGGTTAAGGGGGTGGACTTAAGATCCACTGCAGGAAACTGCGCGCGGGTTCGAACCCCGCAGCTGACAATGCTGGCAACACGCTGTGTCGTGAATCCTATGGGCGTCGAAACTGGCAGGACGCTCCTTTAGCTCAGTGGTTAGAGCGCTGGTCTTATGAGCCATAGGTCGCGGGTTCGAACCCCGCAAGGAGCATTGATACGATAAGTTGCGTCTCAAACCTCATTTCTTTCTGTGAAAGTCAATTGGTCCTGTGGCCTAATGGATAAGGCGTTGGTCTTCGGAACCAAAGATTGCAGGTTCGAGTCCTGCCAGGATCACTTTTTGCGTCGTTGTTGTTTGTGTTGCAAGTTGTGTGTGTGTGTGTGTATGTGTGTGTGTGTGTGTGTGTGTGTGTGTGTGTGTTTGTGTGTGTGTGCCTCTATTTTCGAACGCCTTTTGTTGACAAGACAGTTTGGCCGAGTGGTCTAAGGCGCTGGCTCAAGGCGCCAGTCCGCAAGGGCGTGGGTTCGAACCCCACAGCTGTCATTCTTCTCTGGCATGGATTTGCCCAACAAAGTCTGAGCAAAACAAAGACGACACCTGTGGGATTCGAACCCACGCGGGGAGACCCCATCGGCTTAGCAGGCCGACGCCTTAGCCACTCGGCCAAAGTGTCCTTGCTTGCTTTTGTGGCTGATTGTTCCCAGAGCATTGGAAGCCATCGCAAAATAGCGAAGCGAGGTTTCGATCCTCGGACCTTTGGGTTATGAGCCCAACACGCTAACCACTGCGCCACTTCGCTGTGAATGCTTGCGTTTGCAGCCTGGTGATTGCAGGTGGTAAGAAGAAGCCAAACAATTATGCGGCAGGTGAGGATCGAACTCACGACCTTAGGATTATGGGACCTACGCGCTGCCAACTGCGCTACTGCCGCTTGCTTTCCAATGGCGTATTTCAGTTACTTTGGTGGCCTCTGTCTCTGCAGCTGTTAATATTTTCGTGAATGATCATGATGTTTTGCAGATGGCCGTTTGGTCTAGTGGTATGATTGTCGCTCAGGGTGCGACAGGTCCCGGGTTCAATTCCCGGAACGGCCCTATTGTGAATTCTAATGCTGATCTTACGGCTGAGAACAACAAATTCCGCCGCCGGGAATTGAACCCGGGTCTTCCGCGTGACAGGCGGAAATACTAACCACTATACTACAGCGGATCTGAAAACTCTAGCAATCAGTTTCTTTCCTTTTTAGCGCTTCAAGTCAACACCATTCCATTCCTGATGTATTTGCTTTGTCTGCTCCTTTCCAATTGCCCGTGTGGCCTAATGGATAAGGCGCCTCCCTCCTAAGGAGGAGATTGTGGGTTCGAGTCCCATCTCGGGTATTTTTCAATGTTGTCGGTGCAAAATCGACACCGAAGGGATTCGAACCCTTGCGGGCAGAGCCCAATGGATTTCTAGTCCATCACCTTAACCACTCGGTCACGGTGTCTTAAACTTTGCGCTGGGTTGCCTAGGCTGAGAATATTTGCTAGTCAGAATTGTTTTTATGGTTTCTGCCGCAAGAGAACTGACTACTCACTTGCCTCTTTAGCTTAGTTGGCAGAGCACCTGCTCAGTAAGCAGGAGGTCGTGGGTTCAAATCCCACAGGAGGCTTCTTTGCAGAATTTGCGTTCAGCAAACACAGGCTGCAATGAAATGACAGCTGTGGGATTTGAACCCACGCAGCTCGCGCTAGTGGAACTTGAGTCCACCCCCTTAGACCACTCGGGCAAACTGCCATGCTGAAAAGTGTCGAGCATTTGCGGTTTCTTTTTCCAACCGATGTCTTCTTGAATGTCTTTGATCACTTTGGCTTTGCTTTCATGTTCAAGCCGGCTATAGCTCAGTTGGTAGAGCATCTGACTGTAGAATGCTGCAGCAATCAGATGGTCCCTGGTTCGATTCCGGGTGGCCGGATTTTTTGCAGATATCAAGCTTCACAGGAGCAGCGCAATGATAGCCCTCTTTGCCAGAAAGCATCTTGCACAGCCTCTTTAGCTCAGTTGGTAGAGCATGCGCTCCGTAAGCGTACGGTCACGGGTTCGATCCCCGTAGGGGGCTTTTATTTAAGCCGCAAACACCAAGCCTCTTTCGAATTTTGACGTTGTCGTGGGTAATGCGAAACGGTTGAACTGAATTATCACAGCGTTCACTTCATAACGCACCAATCTTTCGCCTTTTACTAAAGGTTGCCGTGAATGGGACGCATCAATGTGACTTCCCAAATTTTTTCCGGGGCTTTCGGGCCCCAACAAAAGTTCAACAAAATTTAGATGCAAAGGTGTTGAAGCAGCAAACAAAATTCAGGCAGAATCACCATCAGAGGCAGGGGCAAAGGGAACCAAACGAAACAAATAGAATCGAGAGCTGCACTTGCCAGAGGCAAACTATAAAAATGCTCCAGGGTACCAGAAGGTTTCTTTGTTTGCTTGTTGGGCCGAAGCCCGCGTAAAAATTGCAAGAATGACCTTGACGATCAAACTTGACGGGAATTGGAGTAGTTTTCAACTAGCAAACAGCGCACCTCCGCTAAGCGTCACTGGTAGCGCTATTGCCCCTTCCGCAAGGATACCATTTCACGAGCTTGCATGTTTTTTTGCATATAAAGAAAAAAGCGCAGCCCGCCGCGTAAAGATTGCAAGGTTTAACATCTTCAGGGCGCTCTGTTGAAGAAAATTCTGCAAGAAGTTGCAAATATATTCGAAGAATAGTAAACTTACCTGGCTAGTGCTGGGCGGAGATCCAGCAGCTCGCTCTCATAGGGTCGAGCAGTTCACTGCACTCTGAGGCCTGTAACGCCTTAGGAGCCTCCGATGGAGTCATCCATAGCAGTATTTCTCATGAGGCAGACAGCTTACGAGCCACTGCCAACACAAATACAAACACAAGTACAAATACAATGCAACAGTACAAAAACATATATGATAACTGCAACACAAATGCAACACAAATGCAACACAAATGCAACACAAATGCAACGCAAATGCCACACACATGCAACACACATGCAACACAAATGCGCACAAATGCAACACAAATGCAACACAAATGCAACAGAAATGCAAGACACATGCAAGACAAATGATAGACAAATGCGACACAAATGCAACACACAAAAACAAGAGCAAATGCAATTCACCACGAATATCACCACCACTACCACCACAATCAAATGCCTCGCCTACTTATTCTCTTTCGATTTCTTTGTTTGCTTGTTAGTGTTGTCACCCCAAAGGGTGTGCTGCAACCAGCTTGGTGCGATGCTGGTGCAACACGCCAGGGCCGCCGAGCAAGCTCGTGCGAACACCTGCCCAAGAAAAATTAATGTGACAAGCAAATCTCCAGTTGGAGATATATCAGTTGTCACACTGATAAGAACAGATACTACACTTGATCATAGCCAAAAGGCCGAGAAGGTATGTTTGAGATCGAGGCGCTTTCTCTTTTCTGGCTTTGTTGCCAACAAACGCAAAGTTTTTGTGAAGAGCAATGCCGTTTGCTGCAAGACGTCGCATTCGAGCCAGATATTCTCAAAAGCATGGTTGTGGGCAGCACTCGTTGTCGACATTTGGTTAGGGTATGGTCAGCACTCGCAACTGCTTTGCAGAGCCCGCCTAGCTCAGTCGGTAGAGCGCAAGGCCCTTAACCTTGTGGTCGTGGGTTCGAGCCCCACGGTGGGTGTATTGACGTTAATTGGTAAACTTTCGATCTGCAAAAGCTGTCCTGATTCTAAGCTTTGCAGAGCATCTGTGGTCTAGTGGCTATGACGTCAGCCTCACACGCTGAAGGTCGCCAGTTCGATCCTGGCCAGGTGTATTTGAACATTAAGTTTGTGTTATCCGAGCAAAAAGGGCATACCCGGATTTGAACCAGGGACCTGCTGATCTGCAGTCAGCCGCTCTAACCACTGAGCTATATACCCATACATCCACCCTTGCAGAATTGCGTCTGATTGTCATGTCGGCATTACAATGTTCAAGTAAGGAAGCGCCGATTAGACATTCAACAAGACACTGTGTCCGAGCGGTTAAGGAGATGGACTCGAAATCCATTGGGCTCTGCCCGCATGGGTTCGAATCCCATCGGTGTCGGTTTGCATTTGGTTGTCTCAATAAAATGCGCCAGCCGGGAGTCGAACCCGGGGCACAAGCATGGGAGGCTTGTATGTTACCGCTACACTACTGGCGCGCTTGCACATTGCCGTTTTTTTGTGCGTTTGCGTACCAGCAGCCACAGAAGTAGCAGCACCGCTGTTCGTTTTCCTTTTGTTTTCCCGTACTGTCATTTCAGAAGGCCTTGTGGCCCAATGGATAAGGCATCGGCCTACGGAGCCGGGGATTGCAGGTTCGAGTCCTGCCAAGGTCATTTTTGAAGCTTGACTGTTCTTGCTTTTCACATTATAATGATTAAAATTCCGCCACCGGGACTCGAACCCGGGTCGCTCGGGTGAGGGCCGAGTATCCTAACCAGCTAGACTATAGCGGATGTTGTGTCTGAAGCGACGCTGTTGTCTGAATCGCGTTCTCCCTCAGGTTTGGCGGTGCGCGGCAAAAATACACCCAGCCAGGATCGAACTGGCGACCTTCAGCGTGTTAGGCTGACGTCATAGCCGCTAGACCATGGGTGCGATGTCATGCAACGCCACAATTGAATTGCTGTAACACTTTTCCGTCTGGGTAATGCATAACGCTGAAAAATGATTGTGGCGGTGGGAATCGAACCCACATCTCTGTGCGCAGTTTTCTTGGGAACCCAGTCGGTACTAGTAAACCACTTCAACCAGACTCCCCAGCGTACCCTGCAAAGAAATGCTCCAAGCCGACACGTTCGATAAGAGTTCTCAGGTGCGTACCTCATCGCACCGCGATCTGAGTGGCGGAATTCGCACGAAATGTCATCACGCCACAATTGAATTGCTGTTACACTTTTTCATTTGGGTAATGCATAACGCTCAAAAATGATTGTGGCGGTGGGAATCGAACCCACATCTCTGTGCGCAATTTTCTTGGGAACCCAGTCGGTACTAGTAAACCACTTCAACCAGACTCCCCAGCGTACCCTGCAAAGAAATGCTCCAAGCCGACACGTTCGATAAGAGCTCTCAGGTGCGTACCTCATCGCACCGCGATCTGAGTGGCGGAATTCGCACGAAATGTCATGCAACGCCACAATTGAATTGCTGTTACACTTTTTCGTTTGGGTAATGCATAACGCTGAAAAATGATTGTGGCGGTGGGAATCGAACCCACATCTCTGTGCGCAGTTTTCTTGGGAACCCAGTCGGTAGTAGTAAACCACTTCAACCAGACTCCCCAGCGTACCCTGCAAAGAAATGCTCCAAGCCGACACGTTCGATAAGAGTTCTCAGGTGCGTACCTCATCGCACCGCGTTTCCTTGTGATTTCCTTGTGATTTTCTTATGATTTCCTTGTGATTTCCTGAAGATTTCCTTGTTTTCCTTTTGATTTCCTTTTTTTTCCTTGTGATTTCTTTGTGGGTTTCTTTGGGATTTCCTTTTGATTTCCTTTGTTTTTTCCTTGTGATTTCTTAATTTTGGGCTTGTTTTGGGATGTGTGCCAGTAGTCTTATTTATGATTTCCTCATGATTTCCTCATGATTTCCTCATGATTCCCTCATGATTTCCTCATGATTTCCTCATGCTTTCCTTTTGATTTCCTTGTGATTTCCTTTTGGTTTCCTTGTCATTTCCTTGTGGGTTCCTTGGGATTTCCTTACGATTTCCTTAGGATTTCCTTAGGATTTCCTTGTGATTTCCTTTCGATTTCCTTATCATTTCCTTGTGGTTTCCTTGTGATTTTCTTGTGATTTCCTTCTGGTGCCTTGTGATTGCCTTGTGATTTTCTTATGATTGCCTTGTGATTTCCTTGTGATTTCCTTGTGATTTCCTTGTCATTTACTTGTCATTTCCTTTTGCTTTTGTTTGGATTTCCTTGGGATTTTCTTGGGATTTCCTTGTGATTTCCTTTTGATTTCCTTTATCATTTTCTTGCGATGTCCTTGTGATTTCCTTATCATTTCTGTATGATTGCCTTGTGATTGCCTTGTCGTTTCCTTGTGATTGCCTTGTGATTTCCTTGTGATTTCCTTGTGATTTCCTTGTGATTTCCTTGTCATTTCCTTCTGATTTCCTTGTGGTTTCATTTTGATTTCCTTTCTATTTCCCTGTGATTTCCTTTTGATTTCCTTATGATTTCCTGATGATGTTCCTATGATTTCCCTGATATTTTTTTATGATTTCCTTACGATTTCGTTATGATTTTCTTTTCCTTGTGATTTCCTTTTGATTTCCTTATGATTTCCATCTGATTTTCTTGTTTTTGTATGTTTTTGTATTTTTTTAGTTGTTTTTGGAATGTGTTCATTGTTTTGGCTTGTTTTGCTTGGTGTTGCTTGGTGTTCCTCGTTTTTTTTGTTTGTTTGTTTGTTGTTGTTGTTGTTCCCTTGTGGTTTCCTTGTGATTTTCTTGTGATTTCTTGTCATTGCCTCGTGACTTCCTTGTGGTTTCCTTGTGATTTCCTTGTGATTTCCTTTTTATTTCCTTTTGATTTCTTTTTGATTTCCTTGTGATTTCCTTGTGATATCCTTGTTTTTGCATGTTTTTGTTTGTTTTTGCTTGTTTTTGCTTGTCGTTGCTTGTTGTTGTTTGTTTTTCTAATTTTGGGCTTGTTTTGGGATGTGCGCCAGTAGTCTTATTCAAGATTTCCTTAGGATTTTATAATGATTTCGTGGCGATTTCCTGATGATTTTCTTATGATTTCCTTTTGGTTTCCTTTTGATTTCCTTGTGATTTTCTTGTGATTTCCTTCTTGTGTTTTCCTTTTGATTTCCTTGGGATTTCCTTGGGATTTCCTCGGGATTTCCTTGGGATTTCCTTGGGATTTCCTTGGGATTTCCTTGTGATTTCCTTGTCATTTCCTTGCGATTTCCTTCTGATTTCCTTGTGATTTCCTTGTCATTTCCGTGTCATTTCCTTGTGATTTCCTTTTGATTTCCTTGTGATTTCCTTTTGGTTTCCTTGTGATTTCCTTGTGATTTCCTTTTGATTTCCTTTCGATTTCCTTATCATTTCATTGTGATTGCCTTACGATTTCCTTATCATTTCCATTTGATTTCCTTATGATTTTCTTGTGATTTCCTTGTGATGCCTTGTGATTGCCCTGTGATTTCCTTATGGTTGCCTTGTGATTTCTTGTGATTTTCTTATGATTTCCTTGTCATGTCCTTGTCATTTCCTTTTGATTTCGTTGGGATTTCCTTGGGATTTTCTTGGGATTTTCTTGTGATTTCCTTTTTCTTTCGTTTATCATTTCCTTGTGATGTCCTTGTGATTTCCTTTTCATTTCTGTATGATTGCCTTGTGATTGCCTTGTCGTTTCCTTGTGATTTACTTGTGATTTCCTTGTGACTTATGATTTTCCTATGATTTCCTCATATTTTTTTTTAAATGATTTCCTTACGGTTTCGTTATGATTTTCTATTCCTTCTGATTTCCTTTTGATTTCCGTTTGATTTCCATGTGGTATCCTTGTTTTTGTATGTTTTTGTGTGTTTTTATTTGTTTTTGGCATGTGTTCATTGTTTTTGCTTGTTGTACTTGGTGTTGCTTGGTGTTCCTTGTTTTTTTCGTTTGTTTGTTTGTTTTTGTCGTTCCCTTGTGATTTCCTTGTGATTTCCTTATGATTTCCTTGTGATTTCCTTGTGAGCTCCTTGTGGTTTCCTTGTGATTTCCTTTTGATTTCCTTTTTTTTTCCTTGTGAATTCTTTGTGATTTCCTTTTGATTTCCTTGTGATATCCTTGTTTTTGCATGTTTTTGTTTGTTTTTGTTTGTTTTTGCTGGTCGTTGCTTGTTGTTGTTTGTTTTTCTAATTTTGGGTTTGTTTTGGGATGTGTGCCAGTAGTCTTGCTCAAGATTTCCTTTTGATTTTCTGATTTTCTAATGATATCCTCATGATTTCCTCTTGATTTCCTCATGATTTCCTCATGATTTCCTTTTGATTTCCTTGTGATTTCCTTCTTTTGTTTTCCTTTTGATTTCCTTGGGATTTCCTTGCGATTTCCTCGGGTTTTCCTTTTGATTTCCTTGGTATTTCCTTGGGATTTCCTTGGGATTTCCTTGGAATTTCCTTGGGATTTCCGTGGGATTTCCTTGTGATTTCCTTGTCATTTCCTTGTGATTTCCTTATGATTTCCTTGTGATTTCCTTGTCATTTCCTTGTCATTTCCTTGTGATTTTCTTTTGATTTCCTTGTGATTTCCTTAGGATTTCCTTCTGATTTCGTTGGGATTTCCTTTTGATTTCCTTTTGGTTTCCTTGTGATTTTCTTGTGATTTCCTTTTGATATTCTTGTTTTTGTATGTGTTTGTGTGTTTTTATTTGTGTTTGGCATGTGTTCATTGTTTTTGCGTGTTTTGCTTGTGTTGCTTGGTGTTCCTTGATTTTTTGTTTGTTTGTTTGTTTGTTTTTGTTTGTTTTTGCTTGTCGTTGCTTGTTGTTGCTTGTTTTTCTAATTTTGGGTTTGTTTTGGGGTGTCTGCCAGTAGTCTTATTCATGATTTTCTTATGATTTCTTCAAAATATTTTCATGATTTCCTCATGATTTCCTCATGATTTCCTCATGATTTCCTTTTGATTTTCTTATGATTTCCTTATGATTTCCTTGTGGCTTCCTTGTGATTTCCTTTGGATGTCCTTAGGATTTCCTCATGATTTCCTCATGATTTCCTTTTGATTTCCTTATGATTTCCTTATGATGTCCTTGTGGCTTCCTTGGGATTTCCTTGAGATTTTCTTGTGATTTCCTTTCGATTTCCTTTTCATTTCCTTGTGGTTTCCTTGTGATTTCCTTGTCATTTCCTTGTGGTGCCTTGTGGTTGCCTTTTGATTTCCTTATGCTTGCCTTGTGATTTCCTTGTGATTTCCTTGTGATTTCCTTATCATTTCCTTGTCATTTCCTTTTGATTTTGTTTGGATTTCCTTGGGATTTTCTTGGGATTTCCTTGTGATTTCCTCTTAATTTCCTTTATCATTTTCTTGTGATGTCCTTGTGATTTCCTTGTCATTTCTGTATGGTTGCCTTGTGATTGCCTTGTGGTTTCCTTGTGATTGCCTTGTGACTTCCTTGTGATTTCCTTGTGATTTCCTTGTCATTTCCTTGTCATGTTCTTATGATTTCCTTGTGATTTCCTTTCTATTTCCCTGTGATTTCCTTTTGATTTCCGTTTGATTTCCTGATGATTTCCTGATGGTGTTCCTATGATTTCCTCATTTTTTTCTATGATTTCCTTACGATTTCGTTATGATTTTCTTTTCCTTGTGATTTCCTTGTGATTTCCGTCTGATTTCCATGTGATTTCCTTGTTTTTGTATGTTTTTGTGTGTTTTTATTTGTTTTTGGCATGTGTTCATTGTTTTTGCTTGTTTTGCTTGGTGTTGCTTGGTGTTCCTAGTTTTTTTTGTTTGTTTGTTTGTTTTTGTCGTTCCCTTGTGGTTTCCTTGGGATTTTCTTGTGATTTCTTGTCATTGCCTTGTGACTTCCTTGTGGTTTCCTTGTGATTTCCTTGTGGTTTCCTTTTTATTTCCTTTTGATTTCTTTGTGATTTCCTTTTGATTTCCCTGTGATATCCTTGTTTTTGCATATTTTTCTTTGTTTTTGCTTGTTTTTGCGTGTCGTTGCTTGTTGTTGTTTGTTTTTCTAATTTTGGGTTTGTTTTGGGATGTGCGCCAGTAGTCTTATTCAAAATTTCCGCATGATTTTCTAATGATTTCCTGGTGATTTCCTGATGATTTCCTCATGATTTCCTCATGATTTCCTTATGATTTCCTTGTGATTTTCTTGTGATTTCCTTCTTGTGTTTTCCTTTTGATTTCCTTGGGATTTCCTTGGGATTTCCTCGGGATTTCCTTGGGATTTCCTTGGGATTTCCGTGGGATTTCCTTGTTATTTCCTTGTCATTTCCTTGTGATTTCTATGCGATTTCCTTGTGATTTCCTTGTCATTTCCTTGTCATTTCCTTGTGATTTCCTTTTGATTTCCTTGCGATTTCCTTGGATTTCCTTGTGATTTCCTTGTGATTTCCTTTTGATTTCCTTGCGGTTTCCTTGTGATTTCCTTCTGATTTAAAAGAGTCAGGCCTGGAAACACATACTCGAGATCACCGTAGCCATTTTGGCTCAAGGTGCAAATCCAGCTGATTTCATTATTGCAGGTTTTGAGATTGGGTTACTGCTGTGGCGGTCTCCTGGCGGCGGGCACTCTGGTCAAACTCCATCCGATACGACGTCTATCCTTTGGACAATTTGTTCGGTGGCGTCACAAAGTCACCTAGAAAGCGACATTGGCGATTACCGTAGCTAGTTTGGCTCGAGGTACAAATCCAGCTGATGACTCTACTGGAGGCTTTGAGATTGGGCTACTTCGTGGCGGTGTTCTGGCGGCGGGCACTTTGGTCAAACTCCGTCCGAGGTGGGATGGGGGGTGGCTAATACGACGTCTATCCTTTGGACAATTTGTTCGGTGGCGTCGCAAGTTCACCTTGAAAGCGACATTGGCGATTACCATAGCCATTTTGGGTCAAGGTACAAATCCAGATGATGAGTATATTGGGGGCTTTGAGATTGAGCTACTTCGTGGCGGTCTCCTGGCGGCGGACACTCTGGTCAAACTCCGTCCGAGGTGGGATGGGGGGTGGCTAATACGACGTCTACCCTTTGGACAATTTGTTCGGCGGCGTCGCAAATTCTCCTAGAAAGCGACATTGGCGATTACCGTAGCCATTTTGGCTCAAGGTACAAATCCAGATGATGAGTATATTGGGGGCTTTGAGATTGAGCTACTTCGTGGCGGTCTCCTGGCGGCGGACACTCTGGTCAAACTCCGTCCGAGGTGGGATGGGGGGTGGCTAATACGA
>Ga0209390_10006175_pt1 | contig 16275 bp, 14 predicted proteins | sample BON01_FD_187212 | JGI IMG/M metagenome (GOLD analysis project Ga0209390, IMG submission 187212) | Freshwater microbial communities from Lake Bonney liftoff mats and glacier meltwater in Antarctica - BON-01 (SPAdes) (version 2) | ecosystem: Environmental > Aquatic > Freshwater > Ice > Glacier... | reverse complement strand
ATATATATACATATATATATATATATATATATATATATATATATATATTTATATATTCATATATACATATATATGTGCTAGACGAGGACCAGTTCTGGAACCTGCAATTCCAACAGCAGCTTTGCACTTGTAACAACCGCCACAGCTTTGCGCAATTCTGCGGGGACTATGCTCTGCGTGACCAAGACGCGTGGATGACTCACAGCGACGGCGGGACGCGGCAGCTCAGTTTATTTACAGGACAAATTGACCTGGCGGGCTTTAATATCAAGCGCGAGGGCGAGTGCCAGCCGTGTCTGACATGCCTTTTAGAACACTTCAACGGGAGGTGTGTACAAGGTCGCGAGGGGGTGTGCGCGCAGTGCCGTGTGCTTGCGAGCTGCACTGTGGTGGCAAATCCTTTGCGTCTTGTTCTGCTTCCGAGAGCAAATCCTTTGCGTCTTGTTCTGCTTCCGAGTGCGTCTTGTTCTGCTTCCGAGAGCACACCAGACACAACTTTGCCGGGCTGCCATTCCTGCCTGTTTGCACCCAAGTAACGTCCTTGCGATCTTGGAGGAACTGCCCCTGTTTCCACCCGTTTTCCTTTGGAAATGTGCACAGCCTTTGCAGGTGCAAATGTATGTTTCGCTGGCAAGGAGGGAGATTGGGCCGGCGGTTCTGTCCCAAAGGCAGCTTTTGTATTGATCTATCCCCTTCTTTGACAATTTCATTTGTCTTTTTTTGGGAGTTGTAGGACCAGAAGCCTGAAGAGTGTTTTGCAATGTAAAGTCTTCATCATCATCATCTTGCAAAGCTGCTGGCGTGTGCGAGTCTTGTACTGGTTGTTGGAAGGAATCATATTTAGTGGGTGGGGTGGATGGCGAGGGCTGAGAGGTGTGAGACGGTATCGCACCAGATGAAACCTGCGAGGATGAACTGCCAGTGGGTCGAGGAGACTGGTTCTCGAAGGCAGGATCGACAGGATCGCTGGCTACTGATCCCTGCCTGGACCAGGGCCTGGAATTTGATCTGTGTCTAACAGGTGACTTGCTCCTGGCTCTGGAGCTCGCAGTGCTTGCATCTTGGACAGATTGTCTTGCTTCACTTGCAGGTCGACTGACACGACCTGTGGAGTTAGACGAGGCAGCAGATACGCCGCCCTGCAATGTTCGCGACGCAGATGCCGAGCCACCTCGTGGTGAATGTTGTGATGATGCTGAGTTCGGTCTTGATGCGTTGGGTGCGACTACGGAAGGCTGTATCACAGAGCGTCCATTGGAGTCCTGATTTTGTGCGGATGCACTTGGCCTTCTACTGTTGGGTTTTTGCCCATGCATCGTTGCAGGAATGGGCGAGGGAATGGGCGAGCCTTCTTCCGTGTCAACATACACGAAATTCTTTTCATTGGCATCATCATCAAGTACACTGCCTTTCAATGATTTCCTGCGGGTTGCAGAATTCTTTACAGCTGATGCTGGTCGTGAATATGGCCGTGGTGAATCATCTGTATTTTTGTCTGCTTGCAGCATTGACTCTGAACCTGCTCCTCGGAAGGCTTTGCTCCTTGTTAGTGACGGCCTGAGCCTTTTAGAGTTGGACAGATCAATTGCCTGCATGGTATCTTCCTTCTGAAGACGAGCTTTTGCGCTTGCTGGCCTGTTTCGAGGTGCAAACACAGGAATCTCACCACCAACCTCATACTCTTTTATCTTCAGAGGCGGCTTCGGAGGTGGCTTCGGAGGCGGCCCCGTTGGTTTTGGCGGACTCGGGTTGGGCTGTTTGATGACTTTAGCAGAATCATCTTATCCCCATCCTGCCTCTGCAGCTTCTGCACTTGGGGCCTCTGGTGTTTTATCTGTAGAAACCTTATATTTGTCCGCCGGATCTTCTGGTTTGCTTCTCTTGAAGAAATTCTTACTGCGAGCCCACATTCCTGCTTGCGGAGGATTCTCCACCTCATCAAGTTCTTTTTGGCGATTTTTTTGTATTTGTTTGTCTGCGGCTTCCTTTTTTTCGCGGGTCAATTTTCTTTCGTGGTCTTGTTTTGCCCTTAGTTCTCGGTGTTCCTCGTTATAATTATGTGTTTCTTCTCTCTGAAATTCACGAGCCAATTTTTCATCTTCATCTTCATGAGGGCCTGCTTGATCTCCCCTGCCATCCCTGGCCGCATCCATCAGTCTCTCTCTCTCTCGTTCTGCTGTTTCTTGTCTTGCGTGTCTTCTATCTTTCTCCTGCGCTGCATGTTCAAGCGATGCATTGCTTACCACAAGATCAGTGTCAGCTTTTTCTTCGGCAATTTGTGCCTGTTGCTCTCTGTTTCTTTTGTCTTCCATAGTCATGACGGTTTCAACATCGTGCTGATTTTGTTTGTTCTTTCGAATATGCTCGTGGGTTTCTGCCAATTTCTTTGCGTCGACCGTGTCGAATGTCACATTGAGAAAACGCGCAGTGATCTCAAAGTGCTGTGTTTTGTCGCCCTGTGGGAGATTGAAAGTGCCAATTTTGTAGTTGTAAAGAATATCTTCTTCCACATTTTCCCTCTTCCTCGTTTTCATATTCCACTTGAGTCCAGGTTTCTTGTTGGGCTTTAGCCACGAGACCGTGCCTATGAACTCCGGAAACACCACCTTGACACCCCCAAATACCCTGTTGTTGTACGAATAAAGGTCTGTTTGCATGGTGTCCGCGAGAACCACACAGTATGGGTTGTCAATCTCCACCTCCATTGAGTTTGCACAAGGAATTGTTAAATACCACCAGCCGCCAGACCCTTGTGCAATTGTTTTGTCCAACTCAAGCTGCGCTTGTATATGCGAGCCGTGCTGGAAACTGCAATGGCTTTGACTGAAGCAGCCGCTCTGTCAGTCGCGAGCTGATGGCGTGTCTTTTGGCCGTCCCGACAGACCCCTCCGCGCGGGCAATCCAAGCATGTCAAGTCCATCTTTCAGCGCAGTCGATATTTTCGCGCCTTGTATGCCATCAGTGTGATTTTGTTGATGTCTGCCGCAACTGGGAGCAGCGTGGAGATGACGTGCGAGTCTTGCCCCGACGGCCTCTTTCTCAATCAGACGTCACTGTCGTGTGCCGCCTGCCCCACAAACTCGCGCGTGCTGAATCCCGCCAACACGTCCAGCGTGCTCGAGTGCGCGTGCGAGGATGGGTACTCGAACACCTCCCTCGAATGCTCGCTGTGCAGGCTCGCCAGCTACAAGTCCGCGCTTGGCAACGTAACATGCACCGCGTGCCCCGTCAACACCAACACGACAGGGGTGGCGCGCGTGGCGCTGACAGAGTGTTTGTGCGCGCTGGGCTTCTTTTTAAGTGCGTCTGCGTGAGCGCCGTGCGCCGTGGGGTCCTTCAAGGGGAGTATTGGAAACGAGGCGTGCGCACCATGCCCTGTCAACACATACTGCCTGGCACAGTCTTTGATGCTTGTGGTGTGTGTGAGGAATAGCTCGCGGCTGACGGAGGGCGGACAAACAGTGCAAGACTGCCCGTGTAGGCCTGGTTTTTTCACAGAGGACAGTGTTTCCCGCACATGCCCCGCGTGTCCCGTAGGCACCTTCAACGCCTTGTTTGACCAGACAAATTGTACCGCGTGCCCCGCTGGCACTGTCAACACACAACAAGCCGCAGATGATGCGGCCGCTTGCATCACGTGCGGCGCAAACGCAGCGGCGCTGGCGGGCTCGAGCGACGCCACGGCCTGCGCCTGCAACCTGGGCTTCTCAGGCGAACCTGGCGATACCTGCATCGCGTGCGCGGCGGGCAAGTTCCGCAGCAATGCGTCCGAGTATATATTCGTGAATTGCCCCGCAGACACCTACAATGCACAGCTTTCTGTGGCTAGCATTGAGTCGTGCCTTGCATGCCCCGCCAACACGTCCACTACAAACCGTATCAGATCTGGAAGCCAACTGGATTGCGTCTGCCAACCGGGCTATAGAACTGTCACAGATGATGCAAGCGCGAGGCAGTGTGCGCAGTGCGGCGCAGGTCGTTTCCAGCCGAACCACAACGCGACCGCTTGCTCTGACTGTGCGACGGGCACCTACTCTGCGTCCCTCGCCGCCGTGTCAACCACCACCTGTATCCAGTGCGCTGCAGGCTCCTTCACAACCGCCGTGGCAAGCCGCGCTTGCGAACTGTGCGCTGCAAACACATGGCAAGACCTCTGGAGCATCGATGCACTGGGCCAGCCCTGTCAACGCTGCCCCAGCAACTCTAGCAGCGTGGTGAGGGGCGCCTTCAACGTGTCGTCGTGCATGTGCGAGCGGGGGTTCTGGCTGGCAGACAACTCGTTTGCGCCAGGCGGACTGGAAGAGGCTGACGCCTACGGCTGCGTGCTTTGCGATGCCGGCAACTTCTGCCCGGGCAACGGAACTTCTCTGACATGCCCCCTCAACACCTGGTAGGCTGTGCGCGTCAACGCTGGTCCCTGCGACGAGTGTGCAGTGCGCAGCTTCGCGCTGGAGGATGCAGGGATGCGATCACCAGCAATGTGCCAGTGCATTGCCGGCGCTGAGGGCACTGCCGACAGGAACTGCTCGCTGTGTGCCGCAGGTTCCTTTCAGCCGTGTGATTTGTCATACAAGCGCGAGCACGCCTCAGTGCACAGCGAGGCGTGCGAGACGCTCGTGGTTGGCATTGGCGCGTGCAACGAGGCTTTCAATATCCGCTCTGAGGTGTGCCCGGCCAACTTCTATAGCGAGGCGCCCGGCGCTAATTCTTGCGAGCCCTGCCCGGGCAATGCTTCGAGCCCCGTGGGCAGTGAGGCGCGCTCGCGCTGCCGCTGCAACACGGCGTTCACTGGCGAGGACGGCAGTGAGTGTGCGACGTTTTTGTCAGACTCTTTCTGCAATGGCGGACTGACGCATCCGTGCCGCCTGTACAGCAACTCACCCGCAGACTCAGACAGCGCCGACGACTGCTTGTGCAAAGCGGGCTTCTTCTCCCACAACAACACCAGCCCGTGTTACAAGTGCCCGGAAAACACATACTGCCGGGGCGGCCAGACCGTCAATCTGTGCACCTACAACTCCAGCAGTATGCTGGGATCAGCTGTCATTGAGCAGTGCCTGTGTGGCCCAGGCACCTGGCGAGGGTGTGTCGACGGCCGCAACGCTGAGGGCGACTGCACGGTGGACTGGAGCGTGGGCTGCTTTCACTGTGACGCGGGCGACATTTGCGTCAACAGCACGCTGCTGCAGTGCCCGGAACACAGCACGTTGGCTGTTGGCAGCGACGAGGGCGCGGACTGCAAGTGCAATGGCGGGTACTTTAATGTAAACACGCACGAGCACGCAGACAATGAGAGCACGGGGCACACGCACAGATAGTTTTTTTTTGTGTTAGGCCTCTTTATTATAAAGACATCATACCCTAATAGGGTTTGTTGCGCTGCCCTTTGTCCCACAGCGCCACTTGATTCACTTTCAAGTTGTCGTCGTGGTATTGCTGGCGGGGTTTTCCCTTGAGCAATTGCTTTTCAAATTCCATGAATTGGATGTGCTCAAACTTTGCCATCGGGAACATGGATTTCGCCGGGCACTTATACAAAGGAGTGCGGGCAAGTGCAGATGACATATAGCCAGATTGGCACTTGCAATAGACATCACAGGCACAGAAGAAGGACGTGGGCATGTCGTTGAACTGATTCCATGCCCATATCCTCAGCAATTCGTAGAAGAGCAGCAGGCCTGCTGCTCTTCTGCAAATTGCTTGCAGAGGGCCTCAGCGATTTCGTGTTCGTTGGTACAATCCATTATGAATGTTGTAAATGGTGACACGTGTTGGCAGAGTCCTTTCTTAAATACTTTTTTGCTCATGTTTGCGCTCGAGCGGCCCCATAATGCGTGCTCCCCGCTGCGGCCTCTGCGCCTTTGGCACCTCTGCCAACCTGGACGCCCCTGTCTCGTACGCCTTCGCGCTGTGCCACGGCGCGAGCTCTATTGCCAGCGTGTAAAAGGACGAAAATGCGACGGCGCAGGCCCAGGCGTTGTCTGGCGTCTCATTGTACTGCGCAGAGTGCCGCCGCATAACGTGGCTGACGCGTGCCGCGGACCTGCAGGACGGCCTGCTGCAGATGCGCACGGACCGCGCGCGGTGGCTGGCGATGCACGCGGCGCTGGGCGCGTCGTGATGTTATTTAAGGCTAGACAGTGCCGCTTGCATACATGAGCTTGGTATCTGACAACCCGTACATTGTGGAATCTCAGTTTCAGAGTGATGGATGGAGAGACACATGGAGAAACCTTATGTCAGGGAAATCCACACCAAATTTGGATCCAGAACCGGCAGGGAATTTAGGTGACTGTATCCAACAAGTACACAAAGATGTTCAAACGCAAGTCAACAGTATGAAACAATATACAAAACTACAAAAAGCAACACAATACTGGTCCAGCGATTTCAAACAGGCAAAGCTGGGTCTTTATGGATGCTTGTTTGTTTCGTTTGGCAAATTGTATCAGGGCCATAGTATACTTCATGACATTTATAGACATGAAACACGCAAGCCTATAAGAGAGCCTGGTAGAGTGCTTTGCAAAATGTATGAGTGTGGCTTTGCAACAGAGGGAGAAAAAATGTGGGTGCCAAAAAAAGGCAATAATGTACTGTGGCGAATAAAGTCGTATTATTAGATACAGGGTCTGGACGCGGTCCTTTGCGTGTGGTGAGTTTATTTAAGATTGATGATTCCACGTTCTCAAATGGGCTTATTGTCAGACAGTCCGTACTTTGTGCAAGCACCGTTTGACAGTGATGGTTGGAAAAAAATGTTCTGAAGGAACAAGGTGGCAAATAAGGAACAAGAAGCCTCAAATTTACCTCCACCCATGCAGAATGGTCAACCGTTAAGAAAACACACATCAATGCGAAATTCAAATGTAGAAAGATTCAATTTTTTGAAAACAAGTAGACATTGGTCGCGAAACTTCCAGACTGCAAACAAGTGTCTTTACCAGGTCTTGTATTTGAAAGACAACATTGTTTATGAGGGCCATAGTTTGCCAGTGAGTATGCATGCATTCCAACAACAAGAAATACCAACAGACCCATTGAAGGTGTACTGTGAGATGCGCGTGAGTGCCACAAATACAAATTGGCAATACATGTGGGTGCCAAAAACAACTACGACAAGCGCGAGAGATCAAGTACTTTGGCAAGTAAGTGATGGATGACTAAGGACAGAGTCATGAACGTCGTAATTTTTTTTATGATTCCTCAGTGAAATTCAATAAAGCCCACAATTATGCGCAGCGTGTCTGCCTGCAGCCGCTGCCCGGCGAGCGGCGCACCCGTGGCGGTGCAGCCCAGGCGCGCGTGTGTCACGCAGGCGAGGGCCAGCACATACTCGCGCACACAGTGCCGCGGAATGTACACAATATCATATGTGGTGGGGTGCAGCATCAGGGCAAAACACTTGCGGTGCATGGCGTGAAGACTGCTGTTGCCGTCGCACGCTGTTCTGATTGCGAGAATCATAGCTCGCAGCATGTGTTCCTTGACCTTGGTGACGTAGATCGCTGAAAGCACAGGCGTTTCGCCCTTGGCCATTTGAACCATGAATTTTGACATTGTGCGATCCTTGTACTTCTCGCAAAATGTGCGGTAGGCGATCGTCACTGCCACTATGATACTGTTGTTGAGTGTCTGAATGAAGCACAGGCCTCTCTTGTGTGTCAGCCCGAGCAATACGAGTATGCTGGCATCTTGCAATTCTGGAAAAACGGAGAGACCCATGAGCATTTCCTCGGTGAGGGTCCAGGCAAAGCGAGCTGAACGAACCTGGCTCTGTGTGTGATTGTCCACGACTCTGAAAATGAGGCGGGCATAGCGCGCCTGTGTGATGTGGCACAACTGATAAAACTCCTGCACATTGTCGAAATCCACGAAGGGAGCAGTGGTAAGCGAGCGCGATCACCACTCGCCAAGCATAGGCCAAGTTTGGTCTCGTTCGCGGCGGAATGCATTTTTTCCTTGTAATTGCATTTGTGTCTTGTCATGAAAGAATATTCCATTGCTTTTTCTGTTGTATTTCCTGCCGCAAACGGCCACCATCCGAAAATGGTGTTGGTTGTCGAGGTCGACAAGCTTCTTCTTGCACAAGAACTGACCAGTGAGACGATGTTGGGACAACTACTTGACGCGTGGATAACAGAGTGCGACCGATCGCAGCAGGTTGATGAGGAGACAAAGTATAACGAGATGCATGTAGTCGGACTTGAAATATGTGTCCTTTTGCACCGTGCGCCGCTTGGCACACCTGCACTTGCCACGTATGAGTGCTTGTGCCTGACCACAGCGCTTGGTCCGTACGCCTCTCGAGTGGTGCTCCATGACGAAGCGCTCAGTGACATGTGCTGGATACAACTCAGTGAGACGCTGACTGCATTGCAGCTGATTTTCAAGGACACGATCCAGTGGGACGCAGCGCAGGGTTGCCATACAGTGGTGGACTACCCTGTGCTCATGCTTGTACTTCTCAAGAGGGTGGGCTTCTGGCTTGCGAGGCAGTGGCGGCGCGTCGAGGACGACGTGGCGGACGGCGAGGATCCCGAAGCCCTGCAGGGCCTCGTGGACCTCGACAAGGAGGGTTGGCGCTGTGTGCGGCCTGCTTGCGTTGTGCAGGTGTTGGATGACGTGCACGCGCTGCTGTGCCTGGCTCGGCTGCTGCTAACAGCGCAGGTGGTCAGCCTGCACACGGCCGTCGCAGACGAGATTCACGACGAGGTGCGTCTTTACAACCACCACCGTGAGGCCTCGATTGACGACTTTTACGAGATGAGCATGGTGGCGGACTGCATGGTCGGGAACGTCACCCAGTACAAGCACAAGTTCCAGTTCCTGTTCCACTCCATCTCACAGGTCGTGTACTACCACTTTCCGAGCTACGAGCGACAGCGACAGCAGCCCATGGCGTTTCTCGAGGGCTCTGGGATTTCAGGCACGAATTTGCTGCCGCTGCTCCTGCAGCTGAACCCCGACATCCCGCTCTTTTACGAGCACACTGGCGCGGGCCAGCGCACGGTATATGATGCACACCGCTTCTCGTGGGTCTTTATGTCGGGGTACATTTTACTAATTAGTCGGGAGGGGGCGGCCTTCTGCGCTGAGGATATTCGCTCTCTGCTGCTGCTCTCCGCTGATCCCGCAGGCGATGGTGCACCAGTATAAATGATGCTTGCATGAAACTCAATGCCTGACATGCGCACACAACACGAGTTGGCGGAAATCAAGCACATCCACGAGCGCTACGAGCGGGACTACCGTGCCTACGTGTTGAAATTGAAACAGACCTGTGCAGGGAGCGGAGCGCTGCCTGTGTGGCGCTGAAGTATTATTTAAGATGGTCCAGCGTGTTTGCGACGCCACACGCCCCTCTGGACCCGGGCTACTACATTACCGCCGAGCAGTGTGGATTATTTGCAGACTATTGCAAGGTACAGCTGTACACAAGGTCGGGGGTATTTGTCCACGCGTTCCCACACCACGAAGCCGGGTTGGCTGCCCAAAAAATGGAGGAGAACTTGAACAAGGAGACTCGATTCAAACATGCTGTGCATATGAACGCTCACAAAACACTGCATGAAATGATGCGGACGTGGCTGCACATACACTTTCCAATCCAGACTCAAATTGTAGAGCACTATCTCATGAAAATTAACAAAGTGGGGGTATACACTCACGTGACAAGCCCTCAAGCACAAGCGGTGATTTCGCAAAAATTTCTCAGGGATTGCATCCGAGATGAGCGGGAGCAGAACTCCAGCATCTCAAACTCGTGGGACGTCAAGTTTGTAGACCTCCTAGTGTCTCGTCATGCCACCTCATATTACGCAGCGCTGGACAGTTGGTTGAGATCGTCTCGTTGACTTGTTCAAAATCTAGCAGCTACAAGAATCAGGAGAAGACAATGAGGAAGAGGTTTGAAGAACAGTGCAACGCCTCTTCATTCATATCATTAAGCCTGCCCAATGCAAGCAAAATGACCATTTGGCAAACACAAGCATTGAGTCGATAACTTGCTTCCTGAGTTTGTTAGCAATATGGAATGAGAATTTTTTGTTTGATCAAGTCCAAGAATCGGTAAACCTGAAGGAGGCAATTGAAGCACATTTAGCTACAGCTGACAAGATCACAGAGCTTTAGAGGAGTCGCCCAGGAAAGAACGCAGTGGCAAGACGGTGAATCGGTAAATACATGGTGGTCAACATTCACCGTGATACCATGGGAACCAGCTTCGTCGGAAAGGTAAGAGACGTGCGACAGGTGGCAGACGAGTAGAATGGAGAGGGAAAGCCCGACATGGTGGAGTCCAAATACAGGTAAAACGACACAAAGTGAATAAAAAGGCCAGCAGAGCCCAATCCTGGCTGAACCTTCAAGAGTGGCATCTAGCCGACATATTCAAAAAAGACGCCCATCCTGCTCTTACTGGATTTCTTGTGGAGTGGGTAATACATGTCAGAGTTTGAGAGTGCAGGATTGTGGCAAAAGCCAACACGATGAGTGCAGTGCAAGCAATATGCAAGGTGAAACTTGAAGGAATACAAGGTTCAAATTTGGACTGTTGACTTGGACCACAACTTCCACGATCTCTTCCACAAAAGGGAAATTGGTCGAGGGGGCACTTGCATAAAGTGCAAATGAGGGTGCTGAGAGAAGAATCTAAACCCACTGCCGCTACTGACTTGTTACGGCATCATATAGTTTGCTGCTGCAGATCTGAGGTTTGCTGGCAGATTAGACGAAAAGTAAGATGGCGACACTATCGTGACGATAGAAAGGGCTAGAGAAACAACCAAATTCAACGCGGAGTTGGATATCGAGTCAACATAGTTGTGGCTCACATTGGAGCAAATAGGCTTTTCCCTGAGGCAGGCAGTAAAGAAACGGATGAGGAGAGAGAGAACTTGATCTGACACCTACGCTGCTGCACAGTGAATCCGAGACGATGTAAAACTAGCTCAGTTGGTCAGAGTGCGGGACTGTTCATTGCAACGAAGTGATGCCAAGGCAGTGGTGGTGTACGGGTTGTCTGCGCTCAGTGGGTACGAAGAGGCCCGACACAACATTGACGACAAGAACTGCGTTTACGAAGGGTCGTAAACGTTTCGAAGGGCTTCTTTCCCTCGAGTCCCAATCGTGACTCTCCCTTGAGGGTCTTCTCTGACTCCCCCTCAGTGTCTTGTGACACTTTCTCACACTTACATCCGCACGTGGTGTCCCGCACCATTTCTCGCGTAACTGTCATGCGCAGGCTAAAGTAGTATTCTCCCCTAATAAAAAAGTCACTACTGTATACAAATCAAGACACACACGAAACAAAATCACATCACACAACTATGCAGTGGTGTATGTGTACTCCTACATGTATGCACATCCACAACGGGATCCATCACGCTTACCATAGGCGCAACGCATGAACATCTGGAGGGTAGACGCACATACCCATAGGCCTCTGAAAACAGTGAATGATGCGCAAAAAAATTGCGCAACATACACACCGTCACGTACGGAGTAACCAGAAGTCCCCACTAATATTTTGGTCAAACGGGAACTCTCCTCTAATAAAATCATATCGCGATACAAATGAAAATACACACAAATTCACAATTTAAAGCATCGAATACATATATGTTCAAACCTCATTTTCAGCTACATATACCCTGGCATAAAATAGACATCGTTGACACGCCTTCATTTACAGTTTGAACTGCTCGTCGGCCTGTTCGTCTAGCGCCCCTGCTCGTCAGCCCAGACGCTCTCGCCGCCTCTTCACTCGACAGCCGTGGACCACTCGTTCTGTCCTTGCTGGTCCCTTGACCGCTCGTTGCGTCCCTGCTCGTCAGCCCTTGATGCTCTCACCACATTGTTGCGTCCCTACTTGTCAAACCTTGATGCTCTCACCACGTCCTTATGACCACTCATCGCGTCGGCCGTCGTTCTGTGCCTGCAGTGCTTGAAGGCCCTCATGGAACAGCCTTCAATGTAGCTGGCCAGCCTGGCCAGCCCGGCCGCTGTGACAATCTCAGTCGTGGCCCTCTGTCACTGGCAACGCGTGCAGGGTGGTGATCAGTTTTATCGTCAGCCGTAGCGGCTGCAGTTCCTTCCGTACAGCTACTGTAAGCTGCCAGTGTTCTGCGTCGTAGCTGTGCCGTCAAGTAGTGTCCCGCAAAAAAACACGTAGTTACTCTATGGTTCGAATTTCATGCGCGGAGAAATGCGGTGCGAAGTGCCCTCAATGACAGTTGCACTTGCGACCGCCAACAACTCCACCTCCTACTCAGCGAAAATGCCAATAGTGATTGGAAAGACTTGGTTCCTCGACGAAGCGATTTAGAAGGTGCTCTCTTCAGAATCCAAGATTTTCATCTGGGTCAGGAGGAATGAGTGGACGAAACGATATTTAAATCGAGGGTTTGTTTAACCACATGCCTAGACCCAGATAAGTAGACTCGGAGACTGGAACTTGCTGAACAAAGACTGTTGATGAGAAGGCAACAAGCAGACGCTGATCAAGGAAACTAAGTGAACAGAAGACATGGAGAAAGCTGGATCATGTGACAGGTCACCTACATGGGCAGTACTACGAGCACTGCAGAAGATCAACATTTGAAGGGGAAGCATCAAGGTCCATCCCTCTTTCCTTTGAGTCGGCAGGACGGGGAGATCTACTTTTGGATGGAGAGGGAAGATTGACCAGCAGTGGCAACATGGGAAAGAGAGACAGAAAGTTTATTATATGACAGTCACCAAAACGGGAAAGCCTATCAGAATGAGAAAAGAAAATTTTGTGGAAAGTGACTAGATTGTGTGGTTCAAGTCGAAGAAAGGCCACGAGTCCAAGACTGATCACCACAAAAATCTGCGCGACCAAGCGCGCTGCGGAAATACATTTTATTTCAGGTTCATTGAATCAGGAGATATCTCGATTTGCTATAGCCTCACCTGATAGCCCACCTGTTTTCCAGGTTTAGCAATCATGTCCGAAATGGACATGATTTATTCAAGGGCCAAAATATAACAAGGTTGACGTGCACGAGTCCATAGGATTGAATCCACAGTAGCACACGTTTCGTGAATTTCTCACCTCGGACAGAAATTTTGTGTCATACTTATAATGAACTTGAACTATGATGAAACGAAATGGAAAATGATCAGGAGAAAGCAACGGGAGAACGAAAAGGGCACGATTGAGGGGTAGAGCGTATTATTGAGATAAATGTGTAGTCAGATCAATTTCAATATCATTTTTCATCATAATACATCATTCTGGGTTCACAAGGATTGCATTGTCACAAAAGAGCCAAGTAAGGGCCTCGATAACAGCGACGAGGGCGTCTGGTGGAAATCACGAAGACCAGGTACGACTGACACGTATTGAGCGGGAGTATTGGATGGGCACAGAGATAAGCAGACTACTAGGTTGTGGCTTCAGAGCCACAGTTACAGCAGGTGGCTGTTGCAACCAACAGGTCGGGGAATGGAAGCAGGGTATGTCAATCTGTCAAATAGGAGCAGGGTATGTCAATTCAAGGGGAAAATAAATCCAAGCAGATGAATGTGGGGCGTGGAGAAGGAGGATGCAGCTCGGACCGTCCTGAAAACGTAATCTTTGTCTTGTCACGGTTGTTACACGACACCCAAGTGACAAACCCCACGCTGTGTTTGCGCTATTACCAAGTGATGTTGGAGGACTTGAAAAGCTTGATGGACAAAGGTGGAAACGTAGCACTAGTAGGAGTACTAGACAAATTTGTCGGAGAAATTGACAGGATTCAAGAAAGGACAACGCAATGAGCAGCAACGTTTCTGGTCAAAGTGAAAGTGCATTCAGGAGAACCCGCAAACGAAAAAGCTGACATCTTAGTCAATTGCGCATCATTTGGCGCCTGCGATCATTGACTTTATTTTGGATGAAAATCAGAAATGCTGTGATAACAAAATTACAAATACAATGACACTGCTGCACAGTGAACGGAGGTAAGAGATCAAGTCCTCGGGGCAAAACTGAACATATCATCCACTCATAGTCAGCAACATAATCAACAAAAAAGGTTTGGAGTTCATGCGTAGAGTCATGCGAAGGGAAGCGCCCTCGATGCCAACGGCTAGATATGATCCTCACCTCCTTCCTGAGCAAGAAATGCCACCGTGGCTTGGCTGGAAGAGGCAAGCACGACACACGACTGGGTCATGTGGTACAAGTCCAAAAAAGGGGTGGAAGAAATCTGCTCATTTGAGCTCAGCGGAAAAATATCTTCTTTAAATGTGATAAAACGAAATCGAAAGAGATTAAGGAACAAAAGGACATGAGCAAAAAAAATGTATGCTGTGGGCAGAGCATACAAAAACGTCATGGTGGAGACAAGACAATATCAAAATAGCAGTGAGCGAGGATCATGCTTCATACTGGGTTCACAAAGATCTCACTGTCACAACAATAAAAAATCAGGCGTTGTTGACACTGCGGCAGCGAGGGCGTCGGGCGGAAAGGATGAATGTCAAGTACCAATGACAGGTACCGAGCGGGAATACTGGATGGGCACAGAGATCAGCAGATTAGGAGGTTACGGCTTCCGAGGCACAGTCGCAGCGGGTGATGGATCTAACCAAAAAGGGGGGGAAATGGGGGCAGGTTATTTAATTGTGCGGGGGGAAAAGAAAAGGCAGCAGAGGATAGTGGGCCGCGAAGAGGAAGGATCCAGCTCGAACCGTCCAGAACTAGCGGCCTTGGCATTACGCGGCACCCCTTTGACAAACCCCACGCTTTGTTTGTGCGACAACCAAAGGCTGGCAGTGGCAAGCGCTGATGAAAGCTGTGAAAAGATGGGTAGGCAAAGGCGGAAAAATGATGTCAGTACTAGCGCCAGATGCAGACATTTTACGGGAACCAATCGAAGAGCTCTGAAAAAGAACAACAGCAGGAGCAACAACGTTTCTGGTCAAAGTGAAAGCGCATCGAGGAGAAACTGCAAATGAAGAAGCCGACATCCAAGCAGACAAGGCTTTTTCCAGCAAAGATGTTGCCACGGAATGGCACGACAGGACAAATCGAGCAGTCTTCACATGACAAGAGCCTCGGAAAAGGTGGTATGGTGAACTATGAAGATCGAAAGTCGATGTGGAACAGCGGGGTGCAGAAGGCGACTAGACGAGGATCAGCAGAAGAAGAGGTGCGCAAGCACCGGGATCGTGTGACAGGAGCTTGAAAACAAATGTAATCTATGACCCGAGTATGGAAGCGGCTCTACAACGTGTTACATGGATAGATAAAGAAAGGTTCAAAAAGACTTGTATCAAGGAAAAGGAATAAAAGGATTGCATCCACCAACCTTTCTATGGCACATGGGTAGCAGACTTCATGCTGAGACAGGATGCCTAAAAGTTTATGCTGGAAAAGTATTTGGGTGACAAACAAATTCCATGAAGGCGAAGGAGACGTCTATGGCTGTGGCAGGAATGAACCTAACGTCCAGCCTGAGTCAACTAACCAAAATAGGCAAGATGCAATCAGCAGGGTCACGGTGTCGGCTGTGCAGGAAAGTGTGAGATGCCCTAGGAAAGCGTGAAAGGCCCGAGACGAGAGCACTTACAATCTGGCGGTTGAAACATACGGTCACATCAACAGTGCATGCTGCAAAGGGATGGCAACAACAGTTAAGGCTGCCCACCACCCCATTTGGAGGCACCTGTATGACAGCAATGCTGCTGCACAAAAGCCAAAAAAGCAAGCGCAAAATTGTCACGCCTGACAAATGAGCACGCTGTGGCGATGAGAAGACTTTTTAAGAATCTGCAGCGAGGAAGATCAGGCTGAGAAGGCATACAGAAAATAGGTGACAATACCAGTCAAAAAATAGTCAGGAGGAACGGTGCAATCTTGATCCAGTGTTCCTTTTCATCAATACAACCTCGATCCAGTGTCCCTTTTCACGCGAAGAGTTTCTAAGAATCTGCAGCGAGGAATAGTTTTTTAGATGCCAGTGAGCGTACAAGTGCACGACGTGCACTTCGGTCTTAACCACTTGGCCACGGTGGTTCAAATATCTAAGATACTTGAACCGAGACGATGTAAAACTAGCTCAGTTGGTCAGAGCGCGGGACTGATAATCCCGAGGTCGTCGGTTCGATTCCGGCAAAAACTCCAAAAACCGAGAATCCAAATCTGCATGAATTTGAACTACATAGCCAAAAAATGGGGTGACACCGAAATTGCCGAGCGAGGTCGCTCAGTGCTTGTAATGCGCGCCCGCTATAGATCAGCTGGATTGACTCCGCACCAGC
>Ga0209390_10006172_pt1 | contig 16278 bp, 6 predicted proteins | sample BON01_FD_187212 | JGI IMG/M metagenome (GOLD analysis project Ga0209390, IMG submission 187212) | Freshwater microbial communities from Lake Bonney liftoff mats and glacier meltwater in Antarctica - BON-01 (SPAdes) (version 2) | ecosystem: Environmental > Aquatic > Freshwater > Ice > Glacier... | reverse complement strand
GTGGGTGTGTGTGGGTGTGTGTGTGTGTGTGGGAGAGAGAGAGAGAGAGAGAGAGAGAGAGAGAGAGAGAGAAGGAGAGAGAGAGAGAGAGAGAGAAGGAGAGAGAGAGAGAGTAAATAAGTCTGTATGCTTGTCTGCTTCCACGTATGTATGTGCGCGTGTGTTGGCATGTGTGTACGCGCGCGGGTGTGTACGCGAGAGAGAGAGAGAGAGAAGGAGACAGACAGTAACTATTTCTTTATGCGTATCTGCTTTCTGTGTTTGTGCGCATCTGTGCAAGTGTGCATGTTTTTTTCGTGTACATGCAATCTTGACCGTATTCGTGTACACTTTTGGCACAAACTGCGGGGTGTGGGGCTTAAGAGACTCAAAGAGAAGAGAGCGAGACACAGGACCAAGTAGGTGCATTGCCGCGAAAATTATCTCCGTTCGACTACGCTTTTACGGTTTCAAACTGCCAAAAAACTGCCAGTTCTGTTCAACTGGCGGAAGAGCAAATCGGTCGGGTGACGGCTGAGGAGGCGTCCTCTCTATCGTCAATGCTGCCCTTGTCATAGGCGCACACATCCTACGCGACCGTGTCCTAGATGGGCAGGGGCACGCTGATCTGAGGCCAGCGACATCAGGGAGGAGCGCGAGGGCATCACGTTACCACGGACCATGTTTGACCCGCGGCATCAGTACGTGGCGCTGCGCTTGGAGGTGGCACTTGATGGGATCAGATACACTCCTAGTGTGGCTGCCGTCCTGGATATCAAAATGGTGCAGGATGAGCTTGTCAAATTCTACTCGGTTGACGGCCCGGGCTGCGTTACGTTCACGGTGGACAGAAAAGAGAAGGACGGTCCGCAGCACAAACTCAACTTTCACCTAGGTGCTCCAAAGACAAGCCCAGCCACAAGGTAATTTTCGATACTCCCTCCGCACAGCTTGATTCGTTTTTGTGTCTCAGTGTGTGTGCGTGTGCGCGCGCGCGATGGTATCTGTGCACGTGTACGTGCGTGCTGCGGAGGGAATGTTTTTCTACAGACTTCTGATCTTGTGCCCATGTCCTTTATGAAAATAGCAAATTCGTGTACTTCACCAAGTCCAACCCGGCAAAGGTTGTTGATGTCAAAACAATCGATGTGGACTTGCTCTGCGGCGAGATAGTGGGCATGCCGCTCGAGAGTCTACAAGCTGCAATTGCAAATGTTTACCGACCCATGCTCGCTGGACAGGAAGCTTGGGGCAAGTGCTCTGCCGATCAGGTCAAACCCCTTCCCCACAGGTCATTGCCTGGCGTTGTGTGCGTGATGCACGGTCGTTGCCTGGCCTTGTTGTGTGTCCTGCACGAAATTCAGCAAGCATGACACGATATTTTGCGAGCAGGCAAAGGATTACCTTGCGGCAGTGAACAAATTTGATACATTCCTGGAGAATTCGGTCGACAACATGAGCAGAGAGGTGGAGCTGCAACAGCCGGAAAAGAGGTATGAGCTCCAGGAGAACAAGCCCTCAGCATGGGCGCGGGCAGCTATGGATACAGATACGCTCATGCACTATGAAGGATTGGTTGAGAGCTGGTCAACAAATATTGAGCGCCTTCTGAACGAGAAGCCCAAGGGTGAGACGGATGATGCCGATCCCAACAGCGAGTACGACTATTGGCGGCAGCGCATGACGAGATTCAACAGCGTAGCTGAGCAGCTCAAGCGCAAACAGTCAAGGAACATTATTGGCGTGTTACAAACAGCCAAGTCCAAGGTCATCCACAAATGGAAAATGGTGGACAACTCTGTTACCGACGCGCTGAACGAGGCCAAGGATAACAACAAGTACCTCTCGACTATTGAAAAATATACGGAGCCGCTGTACAGCGCCAACCCCTTACTTGCAATGGATGCGCTGCCCGCACTTATCAACAACGTGAAGATGATGCTTACTATTGCCCGCTACTACAGGTCTGCCTGCCATACTTGTCTTGTCCTCGTTTTCGTGCAACCCCCCCGGCAGCTCGGCATGATGTGGTCACCAAACAATAGCCAATGGAATGGTGGTCCACTGCGAGTGGGCACATGTTGGTGTCGGGCGAGTTAAAAACGACAAAGGATCATCTTTGTCCAAACAAGATCGTCTTTTTTTTTGAAATCAGACGATTTTTAAAAACATGTCGTTTTCCAGTTTTCAGAGGAATTTGGTCACCATGCGTTCCAGTTGGTGGGGCAAGTCCGACCCCTACGTGCAGCGACGTGGGGCGGAGGGGGGGAGCATCTGTTGCAGAGCCCCCGTCCAGCTACCTCGGCCGCCGTGCGCCCCTGCCAAACTTCAACTGATCCACTAATGAAAGAATATGTATGTGTTTGCTTGTAAAAATCAACAGCACTTCGGAGCGAATGACCATGCTCTTCTACAAGATTACAAACCAAATGATAACGATGTGTAAGCGATACGTGCTTTATCCTGGTGCAAATGGAACTGGGCAGAAGGTCAACATGTGGGATCAGAATTATGAAGATCTGATCCCACGCCTCGAACACTGTGTGAAGCTCAACGATACATATCAGGAGCTATATCGTGCTGTCAAAGAAAAGCTTGCAGCGCAACCCAAAGGCAAGCAGTTCGATTTCAATGAGAGCCAAATCTTTGGCAGGATCGACCAATTTTGCAAGCGCATCAATAAGCTCAAGGATCTTTTCACAACAATTACGCAATTCTCACAACTTGCTGCGCACAATCTCGAGGGCATCGAGCCGATGATTAAGACATTTTCCACGATGGCTGACGAATTGAAAAAGAAGGGCTACGACTTGCTTGACTTCACGAAGAACGGTTTTGACAGAGATTTTCTCGAGTTCAACGTGAATGTTGGCGAACTTGAATCGAGCCTTGCTAACTTCATAAACTCCAGTTTCGATCATATTCGCAGTACCGAGCGCGCTCTCGCCCTGCTGCACACGTTTGACAATGCAATTCATAGAGATTCCCTCAAGGGCGATCTTGGCAGCAAGTATGCTGTTGTTTTCAACAACTTTGGGCAAGATCTGCTTGCTGTTCAGCACCTGTATGAAAAGAGCAAGCATTCTCCTCCGGTCATTCGGAACTCGGCGCCCATTGCAGGAAATGTCATGTGGGCCCGGCAGTTGCTCCGTAGGATTGAGGACCCCATGAAAATGTTCAAAGATAACAAGTCCATTATGAACAGCAAGGATTCAAGGCGAATATGCAAGATTTACAACAAGGTTGGACGTGCACTGATTGAATTTGAAACGCTGTGGGTTCGCGCATGGTGCGACTCGATTGAAGGTGCAAAGGCTGGGCTGCTTGCGTCGCTTGTAGTCCGACACCCACGAACGGGAGCACTCTTCGTGAATTTTGATCATGAAATCCTGAAGCTTATCAGGGAATCGAAATGCCTTCAGCGTATGCTCGGGGATATTCCAGAAAGCGCCAAGATGGTGCTTTTGCAGGAGGACAAATTCAAATTGTATTATGCCCAGCTCAAATTTGTCCTCAAGGAGTATAGCAGAGTCATGACAAAGGTGATCCCAGTCATCGACCCGCTCATCCAGGCACATTACGAGCACTTGGACATCAAAATTGCACTCGGAATTAATTTGCTCACATGGCAGTCACTGAACATTGACCAATATGTGGGCAGCATACAAAACGCCATCTTGAAATTTGAAGAGCTCATGTACAAAATCAACGAAATGGTCGACGTGCGAGTCGAGAAGAATCTGCGTGACATTAGCAAAACGATGCTGGTAGACATTTCTGCTGAGAGCACATTTACCCTCGACCAATTCGTGACAATGCAAGAGAAAGTGACAAAGCGCAAGATCCAAATGATAGATGCCAAAAACCTGGAGGTCGAACGAGCTACTACCGATTTGATCGAGCTCGTGCGCAATTACCCGCTCGAGGATACCTGTCTGGATCCTGCCTATGACGATCATGCTCTGAAGCTGGTATCACACTACCAGCGGCTCATGTACCTTGCCATTTTGAACTCTACGAAGCATTCCTTCTTTGCCCTCAAGAAGAGGCTGAGCAATCGTGCTTCAGGCACGCTTCTTGCCATGACTGAAAAGCCCTCGCTGCCTTTCTTTGATCTCAACGTGGAGCTCTCCCTTCCGCATGTTACTATTAATCCTGGGCTTGAGGAAATTCAAGCCGCCATCAATCGTTGTGGTTTGAATGTGTTGCGCTGCTCCAAGAGAATATGTCAGTGGGGCCAGGATCGTTCGAGGGGTATTAGCTCGCTTTTAACATTTCACACCACGATTGCTCAAGATAAGGAGATTGTGAAAATGGTCCTGCTGCTTACCGCAAGTGTTGAGCTGACTAAGCGACAGGTTCAGGAATATCTCGACTTTTTCATGTTGTATGACCACCTGTGGAAGACGGACAAATCGCAGGCATATTCAACTTTTATGAAAACTAAGCCCTCGCTGGATGCTTTCGACGACGAAATCACCAAGTATGATAGCATTGACAACGAAATCGCTGCGCTACCGGGCAAGAAAACAATCGGTTGCATGTGTCTGGATGCGTCTCCCGTCAAGGACTCGCTGCGCAGTGAGGCTGTTGCTTGGAAGTCACAATATGCAAACAACCTTCACAACCAAGCCATGGATGAGATGAATCAATTCTGTGATTTTATGGAAAAGGTCTCCGCCAACAACTCTCTCGCCCTCTCTTCATTTCTCCCACGTGCACTCATCCTTTTGAATGTCCTATTGTGCCTGTCGTTTGGGCGCGCGGCGGCGGAGGGCTTTAGCCCAACTGCCGCGCGCCATAGGAGTTGGACTGGCCCAACGGGACCCCAACTTGCTCCAAAAATAGATGGTCTTTCCAAAAAAATCAGGATTGTCTGGTGAACTATATTAATCGCGCGACGCTACCGTTGAGATTTTTTTTAAATTTTAAATTTCGACCATGGATAATCCGTAGAACGGCGGGTTCGGTTCGAGATGCGGCATACATGACGCGCGCACCTTTTATGACTTGCATTCTTTTTACCTGCTCACTTCTTTCAGGTATGTCTCAAGTTGGATCGCCCTGTCGAAGATCTTGACGACGTGCGTCAAGTTATGGCTGTTCTCAAGAGCATTCGAGAGAGGGAAGCAGAAATCGACACGATGATCGTCCCGATCCAGAACAAGTACACAATGTTGCAACGATACGGGGTGTTGGTGGAAAAGCATGAGCTGGACACCCTCAACGATCTCAGAAATTCTTGGAAAAAGGTGCGCAGTGCCGCCATGGATGCCACCGATAAGTTGAGCCAGCTTCAGGGCGGATTCAAGAAGGATCTAATGGAAGATGTTAAGAGCTTCCTAGGCGATGTGCAGGAATTTAGGAAGGATTTGATGGAGAATGGGCCAATGGTGGCTGGTCTTCCGCCGATGGACGCTGCTGAGCGCCTCAACAAGTACAAAAGGTTGTTTTCAGAACGCCAACGAAAATGGGAGTCGTACGTGGAAGGAGAGTCGCTGTTCGGCTTGCCGGTTACTACATATCCAGAGTTAGAGGAGTCGCAAAAAGAGCTTGAGTTGCTTGATAAGCTCTATGGCTTGTATGTACAGGTCGTGCAGACTATTAAGGGATATGGCAACCTGATGTGGCAAGATGTCGTGGCCAATATTGACAGCATGTCAGAGACTGCGGGACAATTTCAAGCGCAGTGTAAACGGATGCCCAAGCAATTGCGAGACTGGGATGCATATCATGAGCTGAGAAGCACTATTGACGAGTTTTTTGAGGTTCTTCCGCTGCTGCAACAGCTCAGTCAGTCATCCATGCGACCAAGGCACTGGGAAACCATCCAAAAGGTGTGTGAAAAGGAGCTTCCCATGGACGAGCTTGGACCATCAGCTGACAACTGCAAATTGCAGCACATCCTTGACTTGGGTATGCTCAAGAACCAGGAGGAGATCGAGGACATTACGGGTGGTTCGTCTAAGGAGCTTCAAATAGAAGCAAAGCTTGCCACAATTGAAGAAATCTGGGTCTCGATGACATTCCAGTTTCAGAATTTCAAGAATCGTGGCCCTATCATATTGAAGCCGAAAGAGCTTTCAGAGATCATGGAGGCCTTGGAAGATAGCCAAATGCAGCTTGGCTCCATGGCCAGTAACCGGTATTCTGCTCCCTTCCGGGAAAAGCTACAGGGATGGATTGTATCGTTATCTACAGTGTATGATATTGTCGAGCAGTGGATTGCTGTTCAGAATTTGTGGATATACATGGAGGCTGTGTTTTCGAGTGGGGATATTGCCAAGCAGTTGCCTCAGGAAGCCAAACGGTTTTCGGGTATTGATAAGAATTTTATGAAGATCACACAGAAAGCACTTGAGACGCCAAGTTGTGTCGACTGCTGCTGTGGCGGCGACTTGATGAAAACCCTTCTTCCACACTTGATGGAGCAACTTGAGCTCTGCCAAAAATCCCTCACAGGATATCTTGAAACAAAACGTGCTCAATTTCCTCGCTTTTATTTTGTATCAGATGGTGTGCTCTTAGAGATTCTAAGCCAAGGATCGGATCCTCATGCGATTGTGCAGCATCTTCAGAACGTCTTCGACAGTTTGGCTGCCGTCACTTTTGAAAAGCAGAAGAAGAACAATGCTGTGTCAATGGTTGCCAACGACTCGGAGGATGTGCCCTTTTCGGTGGCTATTGAATTGAAGGGTAATGTGGAGGATTATCTTGCCGACGTGGTGAAGATGATGCAAGAAACACTGCAAGATGTCTGCCGCGACTGTGCCTCTGAGTGCGAAGGATTGACCAGTAAGGAGATCGTGGAAAGATTTCCAGCCCAGGTCTGTATCCTTGCCATCCAATTCGCTTGGACCATAGATAACGAAGAAGCACTTCTCAAGACGAGAAGCGACAAGACTGCTATGGTTGCCTGCAATAAGAAGGCACTTTCTGTGCTGAATGACTTAATCGGCATGACTGTCACGGACCTCAGCAAACTAGATAGGACGAACGTTGAAACGCTCATCACAATCCAAGTGCACCAGAAAGACATTTGCGACGATCTTGTCAAAAAAAAAATCAAGGATCCAGGAGACTTTGAATGGCAGAAGCAGGCGAGATTCTATTGGAGATATGAGAAAGACACTACTGTTATTTCTATTTGTGATGTCGACTTCGACTACTGCTATGAGTATCTGGGATGCAAAGAACGCTTGGTCATCACACCACTGACAGACCGGTGTTATATCACCCTATCTCAAGCCATTGGAATGTTCCTTGGTGGAGCACCAGCAGGCCCTGCGGGCACAGGGAAGACCGAGACAACCAAGGACATGGGAAGGACGTTGGGTATCTTTGTTGTGGTCTTCAACTGTTCTGATCAGATGGACTACAAGGCTCTTGCAAAGATTTATAAGGGCCTCGCTATGGCCGGCTGCTGGGGGTGTTTTGATGAGTTTAACCGCATCGATCTTGACGTGCTTTCTGTGGCTGCACAGCAAGTAGCATGTGTGCTCACTGCACAGCGGGAACGCCGGACTGAATTTATTTTCGTTGACGGCCAGTTGGTGACATTGAGGGTGGGTTGCTCTTACTTTATCACAATGAATCCTGGGTATGCTGGGCGCCAAGAACTGCCACAGAACCTAAAGAGTCTCTTCCGAGGTGTGTGCATGATGGTTCCTGACTTTGGACTCATCATGAGGGTCAAGCTGGCATCTTGTGGTTACTACGAAAATCAAATCATTGCCAAGAAGTTCGATCTCCTCTACCTCCTCTGCAAGCAGCAGCTGTCAAAACAGACACATTACGATTATGGGCTGCGAAATATTCTTTCTGTGCTGCGAACTGCAGGCACTGTGAAGAGGCAGAATCTCGACGCGCCTGAAATGCTTCTCATGATGAGGACATTACGTGATATGAACACGTCCAAACTTGTTGCCGAGGACGTACCTCTCTTTATCTCCCTCATCGGCGATTTGTTCCCTGGTCTGCAAGCAGCGAAGGCAACCTTCCCAGAGATCGAGGGTGCCATGCAGAAAGTAGCTTCCGACACTAATCTGCAATATGAGTTGGCCCCAGAGTGGGCCTCCAAATGTGTGCAGCTTCTTGAGACCTACTACGTTCGCCATGGTATCGGGGTGGTGGGTCCTACTGGAGGAGGCAAGACCACAATGACAGAAACGCTTGCAGCAGGATTGTCCGTAGTCGACATAAAGCATGTGCTGTTGCGCATGAATCCAAAGGCTATCACGGCGCCACAGATGTTTGGTAAGATGGATCCGGCCACGGGCGACTGGACTGACGGCGTTTTTGCCGTTTTGTGGCGGAAAGGAACGAAGGCAAAGAATCAGAACACCTGGATTATTCTTGATGGGCCAGTAGATGCCATTTGGATTGAGAACTTGAATACAGTACTTGACGACAATAAGCTTTTGACTCTGGCTAATGGAGACCGAATCCCAATGAGCTCAGCAATGAAGGCTTTCTTTGAACCCGAAAATCTCATGAACGCTTCACCTGCTACTGTCTCAAGGATGGGTATCATTTATGTGTCAATCTCCATCTTGGGCTGGAAACCGCTGGTTCCTTCTTGGCTTGCTACACGTCGACCAAAGGAGGCAGAAATCCTGCAGCCGTTGCTCGACAAATTTGTTGCACCATTGCTCGACTGTCTTAATAAGCAGGTCAAGGCCGTGATGTATTCCACAGACGGAATTTACGTGAATTCCTGTTTCAAGCTGATGGAGGCACTACTGGCATCGTCCGAGACAAACAAGACGATCTATCCAGAAGACCACATGGAGAGGCTTTTCATTTATTCCTTGTGCTGGTCGTTGGGGGCTCTTCTCGAGCTCGACGATCGAATTGTGTTTGACAAAAATTTGAGGTCGATGACAGAATTTGCCCCACCTAAGAATGACGACACGTGCTGGGAGTACCATGTGACTGAAAAGGGTGACTGGGCACACTGGTCCAATCAAGTTGTTGCATGGCAGTATCCCAGCGACTATGACCCTAAATTTGCGGAACTCTTGATTCCGACGCTGGACAGCATCCGGTACCAATCGATTCTGCAGATGTTGGTACCACAGGGCAAGCCAGTTCTCTTCACTGGGGGTGCGGGCGTATCAAAGACAGCAACCATGTTGCAATATTTGCAGAGCTTAGATATGGAATCATACGCGCTCAAGATGACGCCATTCTCGTTTGTGACGACAGCTGAAATTTTTCAGCGCACTCTAGAAAGCTGCGTGGAGAAGCGTCAGGGGAAAACTTTTGGTCCACCAGGAGGCAAAAAGTGTGCTTTTTTCGTTGATGATATCAGCATGCCTATCATCAATAGCTGGGGAGATCAGATCACCAATGAAATTGTTCGTCAAGCCATTGGTGAAGTGGGACTTTATAATCTCGACAAGCCTGGTGAGTGGAAGAATGTCATTGACATTTGCTACTGCGCTGCCATGGTACATCCTGGTGGCGGTCGCAACGATATTCCCAACCGGTTGAAGAGGCAATTTGTGCTGCTGAATGTGACTATGCCGTCGCTGGTAGCCATTGATAACATCTTTGGCTCTATCATCCGAGGCCGTTTGCCTGCCAATCTTGTCGGGCCCCAGGTTGCTGAGGTGGCTGACAAGCTCACTGATGCCACAATCCATCTTTGGCAAAAAGTGCAAGCCAAAATGCTGCCTACACCAGCCAAATTCCACTACATGTTCAACATGCGTGAACTCTCTCGAGTTTTTGCGGGCATCTTTGAAGCGCCGCGAGAGACAATCCAGGATGAAGTATACCTCGTCAAATTGTGGCGCCATGAGTGTGAGCGTGTTTTTGTGGACAAACTCACAAACCAGGCCGACAAGGATTGGACGCATCAAACCATTCTTACCACAGTCACTGATTGTATAAAAGATGGCATGCTATCAAAAGTGCAAGGAACATGCTACTTTGTTAATTTCCTTCAAGATCCGAAGTTTGATGACGATGGGGTGTGCGTAGACGAGCGTCCCAAACTGTACCAATTCGTTGAAGATCTCGAGCTCGTGAGGAACAAAGCACTTGCATTTCAGAAGCAGCATAATGAAGAGACACGAGTGGGCAAGTTGGAGCTTGTGCTTTTCGAGTACGCCCTTGAGCATTTGATGCGAATCAGCCGACTCATCAACATGGACAGGGGCTCGGCTATGCTGGTAGGTGTTGGCGGGTCGGGCAAGCAGAGTCTGACCAAGTTGGCGTCGTACATTGCTGGAAATTTTATTTTTCAGATCACAATCACCAAGTTCTACGGGGTTTCGAACTTGTTTGAGGATATTAAGCTCTTATACAAGACAGCTGGTGTCAAAGGCCAGCCAGTTACCTTTATCTTTACTGATGCGGAGGTCAAGGACGAAGGATTTTTGGAGTACATCAATCAGATTCTTGCCACTGGCGAAGTGTCAAACCTATTTCCGAAGGACGAAATCGATACTATTCTGAATGACTGCAGGCCTATTGCAAAAAGAACAATCAAGGGCTTCATCGATACAATGGACAATCTGATGAAGTTTTTCATGGACAGGGTACGAAATAATCTGCATCTTTGCCTCTGTATGTCCCCCGTGGGCGATACTCTAGCAAGCAGAGCAAGAAAATTCCCAGGCATCATCAACTGCACAACTGTGGATTGGTTCTTGGCCTGGCCCACAGAGGGCTTGCACAACGTATCCGAAAAATTCATTTCCGACTTTCAAATGGCAACAGATACGCATGGAAAGAACGCACTGATGTCGCACATGGCAAACGTGCACAGTATCGTGCAGTCTACAACCTTGGAGTATTTTGACAAGTACCGCAGGAATGTATATGTAACGCCTAAGTCCTACTTATCGTTCTTAAAGTCTTACCAATTGCTCTACGCAGAAAAATTCGGCGAAATCAATTCGCTGGCCGACAAAATTAATAATGGGCTCCTGAAACTTCGCGAAGCGCAAGAGGATGTGTCAAACATGAAAGTCACTTTGGCCGCAGCCGAAGTGACGCTTGCTGAGGCATCGAAGAAGTCAACTGAGCTCATTAAGGAAATCGCCATCAATACAGCCTCCGCGGACAAGACAAAGGCGTCGGTTAAGATCATTGCAGATGCTGCCTTCGAGAAGGCCACGACAATTGGTGCTGAGAAGGAAGAGGTTGAAAGAGATCTCGAGGCTGCAAAGCCTGCACTCTTAGAAGCCGAAAGCGCATTGAATGCCATCAGGCCAGAGGATATCAAGAATCTCAAGGCTCTGAAAAATCCGCCGATCGTCATCAAAGTCATATTCGATGGTGTTTTGCTGTTGAAGCGCAAATTTATTCCCAAGTGCCAAATTGTAGAGCTGCAAAGCAACATATTTGGCTATCAAGACGCGTACAAGCCGTGGGCTTTCAACATGATGTCTGAAAGCACATTCTTGACTGATCTGCAGCAATTTGCAAAAGAGTGCATCACAGATGAAGATTGCGAGCTTTTGCAGCCGTATGTGCAGCATCAACTCTTTACGATAGAGGCCGCTCAGAAGGCATCTAGTATGGCTGTAGGGTTGTGTAAGTGGGTGCGCGCAATGGTGACGTATCATGAAATTGCAAAAGTTGTCGTGCCAAAAATGGACTCACTTGTTCTCAAAGAGGCCGAGCTCGGCTCTGCCAATCGCAGGTTATCGGACGCGAATGCTGAGCTGCAAGAGGCGCAGGATCAATTGGATGCCATGCAGCTTAAGTTTGACACTGCGATGGCGGAAAAGCAGAAGCTTCAAGACGAGGCAGACTTGACCAAGAAACGCATGGATGCAGCAAATGCGCTCATCAGTGGTTTGGCTGGCGAAAAGGTCCGTTGGACAGAGCAATCGGCAGAATTCGCTGATGAAATCTCTCGTCTAGTGGGCGATTGTGCTCTTGCTTGTGCGTTCATGTCTTATTCCGGCCCTTTTAATAAGGCCTTCAGGGACAAACTAGTTCAAGAGTACTTCATCGAAGACATGACCTTCAAGAAAGTGCCTTTCACCAAGGATCTCAGTCTTATTGACATGCTCACCAACGACGCAGTTCGTGGAGAATGGAATCTGCAAGGTCTTCCTACTGACGATCTGTCGGTGCAGAATGGCATCCTGACCACCAAGGCCAGTCGATACCCAATTATGATTGACCCTCAGGGACAGGGGTTGGGATGGACCCGCGCCAAAGATGCTTCAAATGGGTTGAAGGAAACGAGCTTTAATGATCGGTCCTTCCGTAATACACTGGAGGATTGCCTTTGCCTTGGAACTACTTTACTGCTTGCGAATGTGGAGGAAGAACTCGATCCCGTTCTTGACCCTGTTCTTGACAAACTGTTTATCAAGAAAGGAAAAGGGTGTGTTGTGCAGCTTGGAGACAAAGAATGCGATGTGGAACCTGACAGCTTTCAGTTAACCATCACGTCACGGATGCCCAATCCGCACTTCACTCCAGAGCTGTCAGCTCGTGTTACTGTGATCGATTTCACTGTGACGTTGCAAGGACTTGAAGATCAGCTCTTGGCTCGGGTGGTACTACAGGAGAAGCCAGAGCTCCAAGAAGAGCGCACCAAGCTCGTGCAAGAGGTGAATGCATACAAGACCAAGATCATGGAACTGCAAGATGACCTCTTGTTCCGCCTGGCCAACTGTTCTGGGTCTCTTCTCGATGATCCAGAGATTATTGATGTGTTGAACATCACTAAAAAAACGTCCGCGGATGTTCAAGAGAAATTAAAGAACGCTCGCGAAGCAGAGACTCGTATTACGACAGCGTGCGAAGAGTATAGACCTGTTGCAAACCGAGGCAGTGTATTGTATTTCTTGATTGCTGAGATGTCAAGCATTGATGTCATGTACCAAACTTCGTTGGTGCAGTTTGTGGAAATTTTCCAAGCGTCAATGGTGAATTCTCCAAAGGCAGCCATTCCCACCAAAAGGATCGGAAACATCATTGACGAACTCACCTTTTCTACATTCCTTTACATTGGAAGGGGCCTTTTCGAAAAGCATAAGTCTGTGTTTGCTCTTCTGCTTGCCCTGAAATGCCAGCTTGTATCGGGAGCCATCACAATAGATCACTTCAACGTTTTCCTCAAAGCAGGCGCGGCGCTGGATATCGCGTCGGAAAAGAAAAAACCAAAGAACTGGTTGCCCGACGCAGTATGGCTGAATTGCACTGAGCTTTCGAAGACAATTCCTTTATTCAAGGATCTACCCGAGCTCATTGGCCGGAATGATAGCAGTTGGCAGCAGTGGTACGACAAGGAGGCTCCAGAAGCCCTTCCTGCCCCTGAAATAGGTGATCGGCTTGACATGATTCACAAGCTCCTTCTCATACGCTCTATGCGGATGGACCGTACGATGATTGTGGCGCAAGAATACATTAGCAGCACGATGGGTTCAAAGTACGTGGATTCGCACCCTTTGAATGTCGAAGCAATGCATGCTGAAGGAAATGAGCGGACTCCCCTCATTTGCATCCTTTCCATGGGATCTGATCCGACTGATCTGATCATAGGACTTGCAAAAAAGAAGAAGAAGGAAGTCCAATCTGTCTCCATGGGCCAGGGGCAAGAAGTAATTGCACGTAAATATGTCGAAACAGGTGTTGCAAATGGAAGTTGGGTTTTGCTTCAGAATACCCACCTGGGCCTCAAGTACTTAGAAGAACTTGAAGGTCTCATGTCCAAGCTGGAAGAGATCGAGCCTGAATTCCGGGTGTGGATTACTGCCGAGCCACACCCCAAATTTCCCATTGGCCTCCTGCAGATGTCCATCAAGTTTACCAACGAAGCCCCGGTAGGGATGAAGGCGGGAATGAAGCGTTCCTATGCCTGGATTAATCAAGATATGCTGGATACGGTCCCGAGGACAGAATGGAAAACATTATTATGGGTCCTTTGTCATTGCCACAGTGTACTGCAAGAGCGACGTAAGTATGGCGCCATAGGATGGACCGTTCCGTATGAATTCAACCAGTCTGACTTGAATGCCTGCGCGCTCTTTTTGCAAAACCACCTGCTCGATATGGACGCTAAAAAGGCCAAAGATGTCACGTGGAGCACAGTGCGTTACATGATCTCAGAGATCCAGTACGGTGGCAGGATCACCGACGACTGGGACAGGCGACAAATGAATACCTTCGCCGAAAAGTTTTTCGCACAACCGAGCCTGGTGGTGGGAAATTCTCTTCATGAAGGCTATCCCATTCCAGCCGGCAATGATGTCAATATTTACCGAAATGCTATCGAAAATGACCTGCCAGATGTCGACAGCCCTGAGGTCTTCGGGCTTAATCTCAATGCTGATTTGCAGTTCAGAGAGTCCCAGGCGGCTGAGGTGTTCGATACCATCATGGAGACGCAACCCAAAGGCGGCGGCGGTGGCAGTGGTAAGTCGAGGGAAGATATCGTCACTGAAATGTGCATTGACTTGCTGTCGAAGCTGCCGAATGATTTTTCCAAGGAAGATCTGCGTAGTGGGCTCAATCGGATGGGCGTGTACAAGCCCATTAACATCTGCTATAAGCAAGAAGTGGACGTGCTGCTAAGGTCCTTGCAAGTTGTTCGCAAAACTCTCAAAGACTTGCAGCTAGCTATTGCCGGCACCATTGTTATGAGTGACACGCTCGCAGACGCGCTGAATGCTATGTTTGTAGCCAAGGTTCCCAGTGCCTGGCTCAAGAACGCGTGGTTTTCGCCAACTGTCAGCCTCTGGTATACAATTTTACTGGCACGCTACGAGCAGTTGGATAAATGGCTCAGGCATGGGCGCCCGAAATCGTTTTGGCTGCCCGGTTTTGCCAACGGGCAGGGTTTCCTAACTGCCCTCTTACAAGAAGTGACGAGGTCTAGGGACAAGTGGGCTTTGGATGATGTTGTTATGTACACTGAAGTCACGAAATTCGAAGAATCTGATCTGCGCGAGCCTCCAAGCGAAGGAATCTATTGTCACGGCCTTTATTTGGAAGGCTGTAGTTGGAACAAAAAAGAGACGACCCTTGTAGATTCGCCTCCCAAGATGCTCGTCACCCCACTGCCCGTCCTCTTCGTCACTGGTGTGCTGAAATCGCAGAAGAAAGTCGAGTATATGACGTACGAGTGCCCCGTGTACTTTAGGTTTGATGCGCGCAAGCGCGGCATGACAGCCGCGCAGCCCAATTTTATGTTTGCCCCCGATCTCAAGACCAATGAGCCTCCGTCAAAGTGGATTTTGCGAGGAGTTGCGCTTCTCACGTATCCTGGCGATTAGGTATCCTCAACTCATATGATCACACGCACACATACATGCACACACATACGCACACATGCACACACACACACACGCTCCGTCAAAGTGGATGTTGCGAGGAGAGGCGCGTCTCACGTATTATCATGACGATTGGGCATTTGACTCTTTTAATGCTCAGCGAATTCCTTTCAACTCGTCCTATAATTGTTGCGATTTGAGGTTTTCAACAAATACAAACAGTATCAAATTGCATGTGTTTGGTTGTTTTTTCTTGTGCACTCGCTCGCTCGTTCGGCGTTCTCAGCAGCGGCAGCATCGCAGGGGTGCTTAACGCGGTGGCGGCGATGTGCCGTCTTGGATTCTTGTCATCGCAAGGCATCAGCGGCATATCGCGATTCACTGCAATGATACAGTATTGCGCTCAAGTGGAAACGGCTAGTTCGAAAGAGACAGAGAAGAAGAGGAATGAGGCAAAACAGAAGAGCTCTGTCCACTGAGTTTTGAGAACTGTCACACGGTGATTGTTTGGAAGCGTAGGTTTAGGGGCATAATCAGGGGCATAATCACACATCAAAGTCCGTGCGACTGTGTATCCAAAAAAAAAGTATGATTGGATGCAATAATGTGATGCGATCAGGGTACATTGTACATGGTGGATCTCGAGTATTGTTGCGCTGCATTCTTCCGACAAGCCGTTTGAACTCGATCGAGAATACATCAAAAGAACTCAGTTGGGAAGCGTGCGAGCGAGCACGCTTTCCTGCCACTACTCCCCAAAACTCCCTCGACTACTCTCCTCTCTGCATGCCCTTCCACCTTGCCCCCTCGCTTTGCAGCGACCTCCACTTGCTCGAAACGTCATGTCCAATTGCTAGCTGAAAAGTCCTCAAAGTCAGGTGAGCAGTCGTTTTGTATGGTAAATTAAGTAGCGAGCTGACTTTGGAAAACACACAGACTCGTCACAGACACACAGACACAAAGACACACATAAACACACATATACACATACGTAATGAATATATATATATATATATATATATATATATATATATATATACAAATATATATATAT
>Ga0209390_10006165_pt1 | contig 16297 bp, 18 predicted proteins | sample BON01_FD_187212 | JGI IMG/M metagenome (GOLD analysis project Ga0209390, IMG submission 187212) | Freshwater microbial communities from Lake Bonney liftoff mats and glacier meltwater in Antarctica - BON-01 (SPAdes) (version 2) | ecosystem: Environmental > Aquatic > Freshwater > Ice > Glacier... | reverse complement strand
ACGATGCAGTGGTCGCAATTGTGGGGATAAAGGGAGGGACAGAGTTTTCTTAATTGCTAAGCCGAGTCCATCATTTCTCCTAATGGGAATGAAACCAAAATCGTCATCCTCGGCCGCAACAGGTCTAATAATAGTTCTCATATTGCAACGCTTACAGTGTAGGCCTGCTTCGGCATGCGCCAGAAAAAGCCCTCCCAGAGGGTGCACTCTAAAGAAACAAGACAAGACAAGACAAGACTTCGAGCCCTAACCACACCCCACGTACGCAACCACAGCATCCTACACAGGCGGATGCCTTATGACGCACCTCAAGGACGACGCGCTCGGTCGGAGCGGCGGGGACTCGGGCCTGTCTCCCACCACCCCTATAAGCTCTCCCCTAGCACAAGCTACGACTGTCCCACACGCCGCCCAGACTACTTCCAATGCCTCTCCGACCAAGACAAAGACACCCATCGCAGGCGCGTACCACGACCACGACTTTGATTACCAGGAGCTCCGGGCCTTGGCCGAGCCAACCCTTCAAGACGTCCCACTACTGGCCCCAGAAGAGCGTGCTCGACCCAAACCCACGCCCTGCCAAGCCTGGGACGGCTTCTTCCTTCTCCATGCCGAGAAGTCCAGCTTTTTTAAGACCAGGCGGTACCTGGCATTGGAATTTCCAGAGCTCCTCGACGGTCTACCGCAACGCTGTCTGTTAGAAATAGGATGTGGGTATGGCTCGAGCCTCGCCGCCGTGATGGAGGCAAACCCCACGCTTCAGTGCTTTGCCTGTGACTTGAGCGCCACCGCCTTGCGTCTCCTCGATCAGACACTCGGGCCTGTCTACGGAGAGCGCTTAACAACATTTGTATGCGACGTGGTTGAACAGGATTTGCCTCACGAGGTAGTGCTGCCTGGAAGCATGGACTTTGTACTGATGACATTTATGCTCTCAGCCGTAGGGACGAAGGAGGCGCATCAGGCTGTTCTCCAGCGGGCTCACGCCGCGCTCCGACCTGGAGGCTTGCTTTTGTTTCGGGATTATGGGTGGTGTGACGCCAAGATGATGCAAAGTCGGAAACGACTCGGGCCACAATTGTACCTGCGTGCGGACGGTACGCTTGCCTATTTCTTCAAGGAGGAAGAGGTGTGGCAGCTGGCCAGGGCGACAAATTTTCGAGTACTGGAATGCAAATATGCAACTGTATTATCCAAAAATAGGCGGAAGGGCACGGCAATCCAGCGTGTTTTCTTGCATGCCAAGCTACAGCGAGACGAAGCGTGATGAATTATGATGCTGGTATCGGGTGTGAGAAACTGTAAAAGTTCGATGTATTTAAAGTCAGACATCAACATTTGCTTTCTACGTGTTTAAGTCAAAGCAACAAGAACTGATTGATTATTATGTGGTCATTGGCGTGTGATTGTGATACTTCATTCTACTTATTTTTGTTCGTTTGTTTTCAAGATGAATTCAGTACTCTTATTTTACACTAAGACACTCGGGGAAAACACACACACTGCGCACGACTCGACACTCTCTCTCACTACACCCCCAAAATAACAAGAGGATAAAAGAACAAATCCCCATCATAATTCATTGCAGCAGCCCCAGTATACATCAATTCAAACAACTGTGTGCTTTGCCTACATGCGCGCGTGCGTGCGTGCCGCGTGCGTCCTTCCCTGCCCTCCAGCACTCCATCCGCACACATGCTGCTTCCCCCTTTCTTACTCTCCTCTCTCCTTCCCTCCTCCCTTCCCTCCTCCTCTCACACTACTGCGCCGCAAACAGCAACGAACGCACCCCACCCACATCCAGGATCGTGTGCACTTGCGCCCTCTGCTCCGTCGTCAAAGGCTGCCCGCTCTCCAAACTCGCCACCAACCCCTGGACCTCCCTCTCCTCCTCCAAGTACCGCAAACACAGCTCCGCCAAACGTTCCCTCGGTTGGGATTCAATGAAATGCGTGCCCTCCCTATAGACGATACGACTGGCCAGGGTGCAAGCAAAGGCATTCTTGATATATTGCGCAGGCACCTTCTCGCGGACGTGGTCGAAACCCAGGGCCACCACCGTCGGCGGCAAGTGTTCTCGGAAGAGGGGGAGGAGGTCTTGGTATTGCTCTTCGGTCATGTTTTCCAGGCCGAGCGTCAGGGCGTCACGGGCGAGGTTGATGGCATTGGAGATGCGCTCGCTGAAGTAGGGGAGGTGACCGGGATAATTGGCAAATTCACGGAAGAGGAGCTCGGCCTCCAGGCGAGCGTAATGACGTAATTTTTCCAGGACCTCAGCCACGATCTCTTCCTTGTGTTCCTTGAACTGGGCGTCGGACAGAAGCATGGAGGAGACAATCTCGAAGGAGGAGCAGATAACCCCACACTTATTAGCAGAGGAATCCTTAATAATCAACACACCCGCCTCCTCAAACAGCTTTTTACGCGCTTCGGGGGTGATGAAAATATTCGCCCCTTCCACAATCAAACGAGCGCTGGGCGTCTTGAAATCAGGTCCCTGCAAAAAAGCGCGATAATTGCTGCCATCAATCGTCCCCGGCCGCCCACCCGCCGGAATGAACGCATCAGCCACCACCCGACTATGCATGGTATTCCGCAACCTGATCCCCTCCTCGCTCTCCACCGTGTGAAACTGCCCCGTGCCCGAGAGCGTGCTCGAATCAAACGACGACAAGGGCAACGAACCCTCCACCATCCGCAACAACTCCGGCATCGGCAAGCCCACCGGGTCCTCCACCACGGCCGTGCCATCCGCCAGGCCCACCACCCGCGCGCGCTCTCCGTAATCACGGTGCAGAATCTTAATCATGTTCCCCGCCACGTCTCCGTCCGTCCCTCCCGTCAGCTTGATAGTGAAAGGGTCTTTCCGCGGGTCCAGCCCCAGCCGCTTCAACCCCACCGCCAAAAAGACCGCAATCCCCTCACTCGTCACACCATACACCTTATGATTAATCCCCGCATCGGGCTTAGAGGACATAAAAGTGGAAGGGTTGGTATACTGTCGCTTCTGCGCTTGCCGCACGATCCAGGTGATGTCCTGAGGGATGATCTGCTCGTCCGGCCCCAGGTAAAGGTACTCCCGCCGCCCCCAATAGTCCAAAATATTCGCCTTGGTCTCCTCCGTCTCAGTAATCAAATCAAGCAACCCGTCAACAAAACCCTTGACTGCCTTGCGCTTGGCGAAATCGCGGGCCTTCCCTTGCACGTTCGCCGTGTCCACCAGCACCACGGCCTTGGACCCGCCTTCGGGGATGTCTTTGTTCTTGAGCTGCTGCGCGTAGGCGAGTCCGTAGGCCTCGTCGAACTGCCGGGCGGATTCTGTGCGGTAGGAAGGTGAGGTGCGTGGGGTGGTGGAAAAAAATAAGTGCGTGATAGGTGACGGAAACACTAAATTAAGAGAAAAAGCGGAGAGTTAATTCTTCCTCCTCAAAGGCGCAAGCGTCTTCGCCCCCATCAACCACAAAAACACACCCCACCTCTCTACCCCCAACCCTCAAAAAGAAAACGTACCAATCGCAATCTGCTCCGGCATAGGCGGGCTCACAATCCGAAGGCCCCCCCGGGCAATATCCCGGAAGCGGACATGAAAGCCATTGAACCGACGGCCATGCACAAAAAACACCCCAAAAGGCTGCACGCGGTTCTCGCCCGGGGCCATCATAATCTTCGGGTCAATCCGCAAGGCCAAGCTGTACCGATCAGGCATGTAGAGATTCGTACGATAAGTCCCTTCCACCACCTCGAGCATCTTGTCTAGGAGGACGACGGTCGTGCTGTCCTCGACGCTCTGCCGTATGCCCGCTCGGAGGGCAGTGGCGCGCTTGGTCACTTCTTCCAAGGGCAAGGGGTTGGTAGGGTTGAATTTATCGGCGAACAGATCAGCGATCTTGGCGGCGTGGACGACGATGCGGGCGTCGGAGAGCTTGGTGAAAATGGAGGCTTTGGAGAAGGCCCACAGGTTTTGCTTGGCTAGGACGCCGTGCAGCATGTGCCCGAGGGCGACGATGACCTCGGCGCGGTCCAGACCGAGGGTCACGCACTTGCTGGTCGCGACTAGAGAAGGGTTAAAGGGAGGGAGGGAGAGGAGGAGAGACAAATTACTAAGGCGCCACCTTACGCGGGAGAGGGAAATATCAAAGACGAGGTCATGCACTCCTTCCCATACACAAACAACATCCACCTACTTCCAACCCAACCTCCCCAACACAATAAAGACTTACGATCAATCGTCGCGTCATCCATCCACTTCGCCCGGTGCAGCTCCCGACTCAACTCCCTCCACTCCGGTCCATCCACCGGCCAGGGGGCCTGATCAGCATCATGCAGCTGGACCAACATCCGCAACAAACACACCTGCCCATTCCCCGGATCATTAACCCTGTCCATATGGCAACGCAACACGTCCAACTTGTGCAAACCAAAGAGCTTCAAGCACTTATCCAACCCCACGCGCGGCAAGACATTAGTCTGCGCCACGCTCACCCAATACCGACGGTCGTTCAAGGCCGGGCTAGGGTCATAAGGCTCCACATCCACCGCGCAATTCTCCGAGCCCTTGATCTTATCATACAACGTCTTAATGCGCAAGAATCGGCGAGGATTAGCCGTGGCGACGTGGAAGCGGGTGCAGAGGTCAATGTGGGTGTTGAGGGGCCCTGGCTCGAGATCAGGGGAGGGAGTTGGGTGGCGGGGGTCGTCCAGGTACTTGCCCGCTTGCACGTCCACGGCATACTTGACAATACTCTCCCGGTCCTGCGCCGAGGGCTTGAGGGCGTCGTCGGCTTCCGAGCCAGCCGTAAAGATGTTGAGCACCAGGGTCTGGTCGAGGGAGGTAAAGACCTTGACGCGGCAGAGGGGGCCAAAGTCGCGGGGCAGCTGGGCAATCATCTCTCGGAGCTGGCCCGTGTAGTTACCGGAGCGGATAAAGGTCATCTCGCGGCGGCCGTCCTCGTTCTCGGACTTGAGGATGATGTTGGTGTTGGTGCCCGTGTCTTGCAAGGCGCAAATGGCCTGCAAATGCTTGACGCGGACTTCCTCGGGGACTTGACGGAAATAGGCCGAAGGCATCTTGTCTAGGAACCAAGGGACCACCTTGTCCGCCGTCGACATCTGCACCTGCGTCAGCTCGTGGACTAATGCCTGGCGGGTCACCTTTTGCAGGGATGCTCCCTCCACGGGCACCCAGGACTTGTTCTTCCCCAAGGGGGCTCCGTCCCCGCCTTCTTCGCCTTCTCGGGCAGAGGCGAACCACGCCCGCTGCGCCCCGCGTTGCGACACGGCCAGCATGGACGGGTGCAACATCCCTCGACGGCGGGCAACCGCAGCGGTTGCCCCTGCGAGCCCACTTCCTCCTCGTGCCATGGCACGCAGCATGGTTATATATATGGGGGGTGTCTTGACGTTTCGAAGTTGACACGCAAGAAGAAGAACACGCGCTGTTCTGTCTGCCTTGCCTCTTCTCTCACGAGCGACTTGTCCCAGGACGAGCCAGCTTGGCCGGGTGTGCCTCCTTCTGCTTCTCCTTGTCGAGCTGCTGGGGGTGGGTTTGGTAAGGGTAGAGATGTGTGAGTGAATGTCAAGGGGAATCAACGCAGTCCACAAAGAAGGCTTGACAAAACTTCAAAGCACGCTTTCCACTTTTCGGCGAGCTTCTGCATCAGTAGCGTATGGGGGAGCAAACGCATTTATGTAGCCAGACTGGAACGTCCAAAAAGGAATCAGGGCCTGGCCCTTAATCGTTTGATTATGCTTTACTTCTTGACGTGTCCTGGCAATGATTGTTGTCCTTCGTAGAGCCTCCTTTCGCACACTCACTTCTGTGGAATAGGAGCGCTTCCGCAGGTGGTCCCGCTATTTCGGGATGAAAGGTCTAATACCACATCAAAGAATCTAGAGTTCTGGGCTTTGGCATTACCAGAAAGAGGTTTCCGCACACATACCACACACGCACACACACAAACAACGCAATCAGCTCGCGAGACCAAGTAAAAAGCAAAAAAAGCATCGAGCACTAAATCTGTATTCTTTGATTCCTATCCTCACTTCTCCATAGATGACACGCTTTTCATCGTTCTGCTATCTCTCGCTCCGCTACCCTACCCCTCCACACTCTCCACCTCACAACCTATCCTAAGGAAACCTCTATTTGCGTCGCCGTTTCTCTTCGTAGGCCTCCAAAACCCTGCGTGCCTCACTCGCACTTTTAAACTTGGGCGCTGGAGAGAGAGAACGGCGTCTGCCCCTGCTTCGGCTGCGACTGCCCCGGTGGTGCTTATCCTTTTTCTTCTTCTTCTCCTCCTTCTTCTTCTTCTTCCCACCGCCGCCCCGTCCTCCCTCAGAATCACTCCTGTCGCTGCCCTCGCCATCATGATCCCTGCTCTTACTGCTCCTCTTCGAAGACCTTTTCTTGCTCCTCTTTTCCGGGGACGGCGACGACGAGGCCTTTTTCCCTCGCTTCCTCAACCCCCCCTTCTCCAAACCAGAAGAAGAACCCCCACCACCACCACCACCAGCTGTCATCCACGCAGGCAAGGTCGCGCCACGCCCCCTACCTCTGCCAGCCATGAGCGCAGCACTACCTCCTCCTCCATTACCACCGCCGCTGACGCCATCATACCCATTCAACCCCCCCCCACGATAATCACCACCACCACGTCGATCAAAAGAAGAAGGAGGAGGGGGAGGAGGAGGGGGAGGTGCATCCGTAAAACGCGAACGCCTGCTGCTGCTGCTGCTACTACTCGCCGGAGGAGGAGAAGGTGCACGATGAGACGAAGAATAGGAACTGGCACGAGCAGCGTCGTCGAGCGACAAACCCTGCTTGGCCATCCATGCAGGCGTGAGCAAGGCCCGTCCTCGTCCTCTACCAGCTGCTCCTCCACCACCACCGAAACCACCACCACCGTAAGATGCAGAAGGAGGAGGAGGAGGAGGAAGGGGAGCAGGCCTAGTCAAGGCCGAGTATTCATCATCATTAATCAACCCGTAAGTCTTCCCTTCCACCACCCCCCGACACTCAAACGGCATATGCCCCATAACCCCACACTTGCTACACTTATTATTCACCACCGCGCCCAACTCAATTTTCCCCCGTGGCTGCAACCCTCCTCCTCCCCTTCCTCCCCCTCCCCCTCCCCCACCCCTCGCTTGGTCCCGTTCAAATTTCTCGTTTTGGGGGTCCAGATCCTCTCCTGTCTTTTGGTGGGCATAGCGCATCGACAGGCTGACCTTGGGTGCGCCTCCTGGCCCTCCATCCTTCACCTCCACCACCTTGACAAAGACCTTGTGGCCTGTTACTACTACGTCGTCCACTCTCTCTGTTCGTCCGTCGCGTAATTGAGAAATGTGCACGAGGCCCTGTGTGTGTTTGGGTGTGTACATATATATGTGCGTGTGAGTATGCCATGCTTGGTGGGTTGGTGGGAGTGGGAGTGAGGGATCTTTCCCCCCGTCCTACCTATGTATGGGAAGGGGGTATCATTCTTTCAAATGCTTACCTGGCGTTGAAAGCCCGGGATGCGCACAAAAGCGCCATAAGACTCAACCTTGACAACCTCCCCTTCATAAATCTCGCCCACAGCTGGCAACGGCCCTGGCCCCCCTCCTCCTCCCCCTCCTCCTCTTCCTCCTCCTCCCCCATAGCCGTACTCTCCTCCTCCTCCTCCTCTTCCTCCATCCACACGCTCGTCATCTCGACGGCGGGGGGCTGGACGAGAGGAAGCGGACCCAGATCGAGAATAGCTACGACGACGACGTGGAGGAGTGCGGGACCGGCTACGCGAATAGTTACGTCGGCGGCGCGGAGGAGACCTCGAACGGCTGCGTCGTGCCGGCCGAGGGGAAGCCGACCGAGACCTCCTAGACTGGTTTCGTTTCGGGGGTGGGCTGCCACTATCCCCACTGAATGATCTACGCCTGGCTTTGCCTTTGCTTCTGCTTCTAGCGGGTGGTGACCTAGAGCCAGACCTTGGGCGTGCCTGTGTTGGTGGGGCCGAGCGGGTGGATGGGGAGTGAGTTTGGTGGTTTGTCATGATGGGAGGCGAGAGGAGGAACGTATCGATTTTCGAGGGAGGGAGGCTAGAGGCTAGCTGCACTTACCATTTCGTCCAAAAAGGGGTCAAGAAGCCGGAGACAAGCTACGGCTACTTGGCTTCCTGTTGATGATGGTAAAATGGTCGTGGGATGAGTTGGTTGGTGTAGATGACCTTTGGAAAAGAAGAAGAAGGAGGCAAAGATGACCTCCTCTGCCTCCCCTCCAACCCCTCTTTTTGCTTGCTTACTACCCTACCATGGTATGCTTATGCCCCACAACAACACAAACAGAGGCTTGACGACAGCCGAGGCGCTGCGACGCCGGCGCCAAACTCCTGTCTCCGAACCCGCCCGTCTTATGAGCCCCCACCAACACAACACACAAACCCACAGGGGCCATGGCGACCCCCCAGCCGACACCACAGGCGCCGCGCCTCAGGCACTGCGACGACTGCGACCAGGACTACGAGACGCGGGACCGGCTCTGCCCCACGTGCGGCGCCGCCTTCGCTTCCACAGCAACCTCGTCGACGCAACCTGATCCGTGGTTTGCAGGAAGCTATTTAGCAACAGACGGCCCGCCAATGTCCAGAGAAGAGAGAGAAGCGCAACAGCGACAAAATGATGCGGCGTGGTTCGAAGGCAGCCATCCAGACTTGGAGGACTTACCTGAGGCAATGCAACAGCGCATACTTGAGCTGATCAATGGCCAGGGCCTCCATGCGGAAGGCGGGGAGGGCGGGCCAGGCAGGCGGAATGGGTTGAGCGAGGAGGACATCGCCCGGCTACCTCTCTCCCAACTACACACCACCTCTTCCATGCTCATGTCAGGTACGTATGTCTTTATCATGCATGCGTTGGAGATGTACTTCGATCGATACTCGGAAACGAGACCCTCACCCCTTTCATCCGCTCCTTTCATTCCCTCCACACCCTCCCTCCCAGTGACCATCACCTTGGACTCAAACGACGGCCAACGCCCCCTCGCGATGGAATGCATCCCCGGCGCCTTTTCACCAGTACCACCCGAGGGCTTGCAATTTTCGTTAATCCAAGCGGACCCGCTGCTGGCTGATACGCTGCCGTTGCGCAACCATGAAGCATGTCGGGGCAAGGTGATTGTGACACAGAGGGGCAAGCAGACGTTTGGAGCCATGTTGGTGGCGGCGAGGGCAGCAGGGGCTCTTGGTGTTGTGGTGGTTGATTCGGTGCCGCTTTGGCCGTACTTGATGCGAGATGGGAAGGGCGAGGCGAAGGTTGAGTTGGGGAGGGAGGAAGAGGGAGAGCAAAGCGCGGCGTGTTTTATTGTTATGGTTTCTCAAGCACATGGTGAAGAGCTTTTGAGATGCTTGGCTGCTACTGCTGCTACTACAACTGCTGCTGCTGCTGCTTTGACGGCTTGTTTGGCTGTGTCGCAGGTGGAGAAGGAGTGCTTGATTTGTATTTCGGCTTTTGAGGAGAACGATACTATTTTAAGGTTGCCTTGTCAGCATACATATCATGAGGAGTGTGCGAAGAAGTGGTTGAATTTGCAGAGGACCTGCCCGGCGTGTCGGATGGAGGTGAAGCCTCGGAGGGAGAGTTGATGCTTGAAGAATTGAATGTGAAAAACGAATGGGAAGAGTGTACATGAGGAGTAGTGTGCGAAGAAGTGGTTGAAGTTGCAGAAGACTTGCCCGGCGTGTCAGATGGAGGTGAAGCCTCGGAGGGAGGGATGATGATGCTTAAAGAATGGAGAAAGAGTGAGTAGGATTTACATAGAAAGAGGTACAAAGAGAAGGGGGAAATACAGACCTAAAGAAGAGGGAAGAGTGTGGTGGTGGTGTTATCGTCAAAAGAGGAAGCAGCGCCTTCTGATCAAAGAACTCATCCTCTTTGTTGCTTCTCTTTCGTTTCCTTTCCTTGTGATATGTTGCTCTTGCTTGCTTGCTTTGCTCTGTTCTTTCGTTTCTCCCTGTCTCGTCCAGACACACACACACGGGCGGCCAAGGCAGATTCCTTATCCCCTCCTCCCTCCCTCTCTCCCTCCCTCCCCTCAATCTTAACACGCCTCGTTCATCTACTCCTCCTCCTCGTCATCCTCATCATCCTCCTCCTCCTCCTCTTCCTCCTCCTCCTCTTCCTCTTCCTCCTCCTCCTCCTCCTCCTCCTCCTCCACTCTCCTCCTACTACGACTACTGCTCGCCTTCGCTCCCCCCTTCTTCTCCACCACCTCCACCATCTCCTCCTCCACCTGCCCTCCCTCCGCCCCTCCTGTCCCAGCCTCCACCACTTCCTCCCCCCCTCCCTCCTCCTCTCCAAACCCATCCCCCGCCGCAACCGCTGCCTCAGCAGCCGCCTCCGCCGCTGCGACCTCGTCCTCCTCATCAAAACGATGGGCCGGCTCCAGCTTCGTACGTAATTTGATACCATACAAAGCAAGGAGCTGCGCGGTGCTCGACAGAAAATGTTGCACTTCAGGGTATTGCCTCGCGTAGCTCGTCTTGAACCGATCGAGAATCTTGCGGACCTCTCCCCGATCCGCACCTTCAAAGGCCGATACCTCATTATCAACAGCCCAACGGAGCTTATCATGGGAAAGCCTGAACAAATCATATACGTCCCTAGCGACTAACTCCACACACATCAAGGTCACCTCACTCTCCGCCTCCTCCTCCCCCTCCAGCAGAGCACACTCCAACCCAGACGCCAACACCTTCTCCGCCTTCCCCAACTGCCCCACCAAGTCCTTCGGCACAATATCCCTCTCCCCAATCACTTTCATCTCTTCAAATTTCGACGTGAAAGTCTTAGCCCTCTGCAAGACATACTTGCTATACCTTCCAATGAAAGCCCGTCGATCCAACCCTGCCCCTGCTCCAGCTGCTCCATCCACAACCTCCACAGCATTAATGGCTCCTACGTCGAAATAACGGCATTTCGTCTTCTTGCACCCCTCCCGGCACATCTTCGCGTAGACCTTCTTATAGATCCGCACGTCGTCTGGCTCGCATTCCCGGAGCAAGACATGAAACAAATATAGGGCTTTCGCCACCGTCCTCCAATCTTTTTCCGCCATCTTAGCCCAGAGCTTCCTCAAGGTAACCCGATACGGATTACTGTTCGAAGTGACGTCTTCGTCTCTGTGAAAAGTACCAGTCGCATCGAGAATCGCGCCGATAAATTCAGGGGGAGGACGAGCATCATCAGGCCTAGTGGCCTTCAATAGCATACTCTCGAAATCCCCACTAAAATACTCCTTCATCTCCCTCGTCAATTTCTTGCCCTTGCTCGCCATCCCCTGCACCTTCTCCGTGAAAAAAAAGACATTTCGCATCACCCGTGCCTGGAGCGGCTCTCGTGCCACTCCATATCCCGCCGGCTTGTACGCCAACGCCTTCCCTCCCTTCCTCCCCCTCTCTCCCGCATACCGCCCCCCTCCCGAGCTCTTTCCACCACGGCGGCTGCTGCTGCTGCTGCCTTTGCCCTTTTTCGACGGTGGTGGCGGCGGAGCACCACGGCGCTTCTTGGCGCCTCCGGCCTTGCTTGCGTACCGGCGTCGGTCCCGCTCGTCCTCCTCGTCCTCGTCCTCCTCCTCTTCCTCCTCGTCGAAGTAATCCTCCTCCTCTTCCTCCTCCTCGTCAAAACTATCCTCCTCTTCCTCCACGTAGCCACGGCGAGCCTTGGTGCTTGTGCCCATGGCACGCCTGCCAAAGTCGGGCGCTGCCCGGCCGCCAGCGCTGCGGCGGGAGGGAGGGGGAGGCATCACGTCCTCCTCCTCCTCGTCCTCATCCTCCTCGTCCTCGTCCTCCTCGCGGTAGATCTCCACTGGTGGTTGCCTTCTCCGGGCACCGGCCGACGACACGGGTGACTTGCCCACTTTCCTGCCACTGTGAATTGTGTATGTGTAAAGGAGGGGGAATGAGATTGAGTCGTGGGGTACCTAGCTAAGCACGGAGGGGCCGTCATCATCATCATCAAGCAGCTCTCCCCACAAAACGAGATTGAAAGGAAGAAGAGCCATGCCCCCCTTTCTTTGTACAAGCTCATCGCTTCCTGTCGCAGGCAAGCAGCGCAAGTGGGAAGGCCATCACTAGCACCCGCCGCTTGGTCGTCTCTACTTCTATCAAAGTATCCGCACAAGCCCCGTCAAAGCCACCCATTCCTGCCTGCTTACCTGGTCGCTTTGGCCGCAGGCTTGGCACGTCCCGGCGCGCCACTGCTGCTCCGCGATGTCCCCACCTTCTTGGCGTCGTTCAGCAACACAAGCAGCAGCACGGCCAGGCCCAGCCCCAGGTATCGAAGGAGGCCTGCCATCCTTCAACAACACAAGCACTCGCCTCCCCACGTTCCGCCTGGCTTGGCTAGCTGCTCCCGTCCTGCCTCGGCTGCTGCTGTGATGGTGCGGTGGGAGCCAAGCGGGCGTGTGGTGAGTCAAGGCATCGATGCGGTGGTCAGAGAGGTAAAGGTTGCAAAGGACAATGGTTGTTTTTGTCAAGGGGAGCGGCCAGCCCTGATGATCTATCGAAAGGGCAGCCGGGTAGGGTCGAAATGCTTCGCGCAACTCCTTTTCAGACTTTCAGACCGCATGCGAGCGATGAAGCAACATCAAGACAACAAGAGGCTCTCTCCCATCGACATTTGTTGTGTCTTTGTTTGCTTTCTTTCATTCATTTGCTTGCTCTTTCTTTTGATATGTTTGTGGTTGGATTGAATTCAAATGATTTTCCGATCTCCTCTTCTCTTTTTACACTTGACATCTTTATCGAGGGGGCACCGCGTTGGTGTCCCTCCCTCCCTCCCCCAATTATTTTCGGTAGCACCCTCTCTACTTTCTTGTAGAATCTGAATTCCGATACCTGTCTCTCTCACTCTACTTTACGCCCTCTCCTCAAGTCTTGACTCCCCGTCTCTCTCACTCCCTCCCCCTTTCAGCTCTACCTCACGCACTCCCCTCCAACCGGGACAACTGCGACGGCAACAAGTAGATAACCGACGCCGTCATCGCCCCCTGCGACGAGGCAAAAATCCTCAACCTCATAAAACACGGCATCTCCAGACCAAACCGATCTACACACTTGACAATCTCACACGCCTTCCCCCCCAAATTCTGCCCCTTAAAGTACGCCTGACACAAGGCCTCAATCATACGCCGAAGAACACTCCGGACTCAACAATCGGCGCCACACCAGCTCTGACCTCACTTTGTCCCTCGCCACCGTCGCCTCCAGCGTCACATACATAGCAGCAAACCTCGAATTCAACGTCAACTGCAACCGGCCCCCACTATGAACCGCACTACAAATCGCCGACCCATCATCATCCACGCACATATCCGAAAAACTCTGCACCTGCTCCTCCTCCTCCACCGTTGCCGACGCCGCGCTCGCCATGGCTGCGCGGCTCTCCGCCTATGCAGCCACTGACGGAGGCAAGGTCAGTCGAATCAAACTCGCGACCTCCTTCAAATCCTCCTTCGCCTGTCGAGACCCGCCCCCTCCGGACGATTCCACAGCCGGGTCATTAGTACTGCCACTACTACTGCTGCTTCTGCTGCTGCTGCTCCCACCATTCGCCACCCCTGCTTCCAGACTCCACAGATGCCACGAGGTAAGCAAGTGCCTCGTTCGTTCCACCGCGACCTCCCCACCCGAGAGCATACTCACAAAGGGCCTCATCATTTTCAAAGCCGCGCTGCCCGGCGTCCCGGCCTCCACCACTGCTCCTGCTCCATTCACCGTGGCAAGGACTGTTGTTATTGGCGCGGCAGCTGGGTTAGGGTCTTCTTCCATCATGCTTATGGTGTCACGTCCATGCCCGTTCATCGCCGTCCTGTCCCCCGCAGCGGTGATCATCGCCGTGCCTGGGTTGCTGCTGCTGCTGCTGCTTGAGTTCCCGTTCCCCTCCCTCCCTCCCTCCCTCGTATCCATGGAGACGGACCCTTCGTCGCTGCGGGTGCTACAGACACTACCATTGCTACTCCCCCCCCTTCCTCCTCGTCACCACTGCTCCCGCTGCTGGTGCTGCTGGTACTCCTGCTGCTGGCCCGGCTGCTGATACTGCTCTTGTTGAATTGCTGTTCTTCTTACTGCTCGTGCTTGGGGCCCAGCCTCCTCCTCCTCCTCCTACGCGTCCAAAAGGCGGATAATTCAGCTGCCCGGAAACAGGAGGAGGAGGAGGAGGAACGCCTGCGGAGCCTGCAGCAGCAGCAGCACCAGTCCCTGCTGCTGATGCTCCTCCTCCCAGAAACGACGTGCTGGAACTCGTTGGTCCTCTCTCGCGCGCCTCTGTGTTCGGCTGCTGATTCAAGGCCGACGGCCAGCCGCCCGCTTTGTTTGGGTGTTGCTGCTGCTGCTGCTGTTCGTGCTGCTGCTGCTCCCGCTGTTGTTGCTGTTGGTGCTGCAGCTGGAGCTGGCGTTGGACTTGTTTGCGGAGGGCGGGGTTGGTGATGGAGGAAGGAGCGACATTTTCATACGGATTGACACCGCTGCCGCTGCCGCCGTTGCTCACCCCTGCGTGGGGTAGCTGCGGTATCTGCGGCCCGCTTCCTCCTGTAGCCGAAGAAGCAGGTGCGTCGCCCGAGGAGGAGGTGGAGGAAGAGGAAGAGGAAGAGGAAGAGGAGACAGAGGAGGAAGAGGACTTGGAGTTTTGGTCGTCGTCAGGCGGCACGTTGTTCACGCCGCCGCCCATGTTTCCTCCTCCTCCTCCACCACCAGGAGGAAGAAGAAAAGCAGGAGGAGGAGGAGGAGGTGAAGGAATATGGGGAGGAGGGGGAAAGGGAGGAGGACCGCCAAAAGGCATTGCCCTATTGTTGAGGTTGCCCATCCCCGCTTGATTCAACATTGCCATTGATGGCGGCATTTGTATGGGTGGTGCGGGGGTATAGTGCGGCGGCATGTGGGGCGGCCCAACCATATGAGGGTATCCCATCGCCATCGGATGCTGATGATGGGGAGGGATCATGCCAGGGTAGGGGAAATGGTAAGGAGGAGGAGGAGGGCCGCGCATTCCTCCCATCATCCCTCCCATCATGCCTCCCCCTCCCCCGCCGCCGCCGCCGCCGTGGTGGATGCCCCCATGCCCGTGAGCGGCGTGGGGATTGTTTCCCGCATCTTCAAAGGAGCTCTTCTTAGGACGACCGCGGGGGCGTGGGTTCGGTGTACATCTCAGATTGAGCCTCACGCATCGACGGCATGGCTGGCTCTTTTCACACTTGACGTGCGACCTGAAGCAGTTCAAGCAAGTGACGTCCATCATGTTGCCTTCCTCTAAAAGTTAAGGGTTTGGTGGATGGCGTGTTAGTATCGGGGGGCATCAAGGGGGCGAAAGCAGCTCAGGTAGGTCACGTCCATCGTGGTTGCATCCTGAGAATGTGTAGGGTGTGGTGGGTAGTGCGCCTTAATCGAAGGGTAGGACATAAACCATTCCTGGACGCCACGCCCCTTCTGAAACCCCGTCCTAACAGGGGATCAACCCATTCCCCCACCCCCCCATGGCGTCGGAAGGGCCCCTTGGTCATGCCTCTCTAGTTATTGGTTAGAATGAATATAGGTCCCCGGTGGCATCGGTCCAAGGGGCTTGACGGAAGACCTGCCCAGTATTGAGCAAGACTCAAGGAGGCAGCGGAACAACGACCATTCTCACGGACCCACCACACACAGGACATACCTCCATAGTGACTGGTGTGCTGCAGAAACGGGGGGCCTTGAGTCTCTTGCCCTTCTTCGCAAGCAAAAAGATGCGAAGTCTTGCTTGCTTAGGCGTCGGGATAATGATGCAAATTTCTGTGCAGTTTCCTCGTCGCAGCTGGCTGCAGCAGCAGCAGGCTCCAGGCGTACCCGACAGCCAACGCCGCACAGTCCCTGTAGAGATAGGAAGGGAATGGTCTGGTTAACGAGACGCGTTTTGGTATTGTTAGGAGCGATTTGTTGACGGCGGCGCTGACGCAGCCCGAGTCGTCCAACACTCCGGCACATTGCTCCGGCATCAACAAGCAAGCAACGCCCTTCCGCTCCAGATGGTGACTTGCTTTTTCCCCACGCCATGGATTTAGGAAGCTAGAATTGCCGGTAAGAACAAGTACATTACGATGTCTGTTGGCCATGTTTTGGCTGCTTTGTGAGGCGTCCAATGGGTTTGATAAGTAGCTCATCGGCGCAATAGACCTGTTGCGGCCGAGGATGACGATTTTGGTTTCATTCCCATTAGGAGAAATGATGGACTCGGCTTAGCAATTAAGAAAACTCTGTCCCTCCCTTTATCCCCACAATTGCGACCACTGCATCGT
>Ga0209390_10006164_pt1 | contig 16301 bp, 10 predicted proteins | sample BON01_FD_187212 | JGI IMG/M metagenome (GOLD analysis project Ga0209390, IMG submission 187212) | Freshwater microbial communities from Lake Bonney liftoff mats and glacier meltwater in Antarctica - BON-01 (SPAdes) (version 2) | ecosystem: Environmental > Aquatic > Freshwater > Ice > Glacier... | reverse complement strand
GTTTGTAACCCATTTATGCTGTGTGACCTGTGGTTTAGGGGTTTACGCGAGGAATTGCGGTTCAATCTCCCCGCACCAATGAGTACGTTACAAAGGGTGGGTGTCTTGCGGCTTCCACGATGCGCCGTATAACCTTCTTCACACTGTACGGGTACCAAGGAACCTCTGCCACACCGAAGCACAGGAGCACGCATATCGCGGACAACGTGGCCCCGAGCATCTCGGCTCCCACGTACACGCCCAGGAACTCTCCCTTGCATCCTGCGCCCTCGTTGAAGACCGTCGGACTTGCCAACACGCGGGCAGGATTCATTGCACCACCGGTGAGCGGTCCTATGGCAAGGGCTGGTGCAAGGAGAGCCAGTCCGATCATGATAGGACCGATGGTACCGTACCCGTGCTTGTTTTGAGTGTACCACACGACCGCGAAGACGCACAGTGTGAACACGAACGTTCCGAGCCCTTCGATAGCCAGCACGCGCCTGTCTGTGATCCCTTCGCTTGGCGAGAAGCATCCTAAGCCAGGTCCCCCCACGCTGACGCCCGGGATCATGAGCGAGAGGTACATTGCGCCTAAGACGCATCCAACGTACTGCGATACAGCGTAGAGGACTGCCTCGTGCGGGTGCGTGTACCCCATCAACGTGAAAACCCATGTGACACAAGGATTCAGGTGCGCCCCGGAGATGCGGGCGGTCGCTAGAACCATGATGGACAACGTGGCTGCGTTGCACCATGGTGTAGGGGATAACGACCCCAATATGTGGAAGAAGAAGCATGCCACGACTTCGGCTGCACAACGATTGGATAGCGATAACACTGTCGGCGCGGATTTATTTTGTTGTTCTTGCTCATTCTCGTCATCATGGTGTGGCGGCCCCTCGTCATGTTTGGATACAACCACACTGATTAGGGGAATATTATGAGGAGGACGAGGCGAATGTATGTCGCTACCTAATCCTCTTCGATCCTGATTTAGATTCGATGTACTCATGATGGCAAAATGTTGAATACAGTACATTCAAATGAACACTAAAATGAAACTGTGAAAATAAACTCAAATGAGAGTGCCGCTGTTCAAGACCTGACTCTAATGCGGGCTTTTGTGACGAGGTTGGTGATGTCGTCCTGTAGCGTTGTATTTAGCGCGAAACATCATGTTGTGGGTACTGGCTGTGGCGGGATTGTTTTTTTGATCCATGTGGCGGTAATGTACGGTTGAAGTACATGGAGTTGCCGAATTTGGGAGGACCCTCCATCATCTTCAGGTTGTACCGGGAGAACAGGTACCGACGTATTGAGAATGTAAAATCACGCATTATATGTCCCGCTGTCCCATGTAGGTTTCTTATTTTTGTCATACAAAACGACATTATTGTCAGTTTGCATCACGAGAATATATGGTGGGGTTCCCTTCCTCCATGTGGAAGACGACCATGTAGGTTTTCCGTTTCCATACAATACCAAATTTCCATCTGGTTGCATTAACAACTTGTAGGGTCCACTTCCTTTACCATATGTACCACTTGACCATTTGGGTACTCCATCACGATTGTACATGACCAAATTGCCATCGGATTGCATGCATAATCTTCCCTTGGTCGATTGCAAACATTTTCCTTGATGCAATGTACTATTGCCATCACTTGATAACCTATCGATTGCGCTCGCCTTCTGAGCATCTGCATTTGCACGCGCCTTCTGAGCATCTGCATTTTCACGCTCCCTCTGAGCATCTGCATTTTCACGCTCCCTCTGAGCATCTGCATTTTCACGCTCCCTCTGAGCATCTGCATTTGCCTGTGCTGCAAGAGACTGCGAATCTGCATTTGCACGCGACTGCGAAAGTGCCTTTGCTGCAAGCGCCATCGCCTCTGCATTTGATGCATTTGCACGCGACAGCGCCTCTGCATTTGCAAGCGACTGCGAATGTGCCTGTGACTGTGCCTGTGCCTGTGCTTTTGCCAATGCCTTTGCCTTCTCTTTAGTCTCTGACAAGTCATTCTTTAGTTGAGCAATGGATCCTTCATTCATCGCGGACAAGGTTTGTTGTGTCTGAACAAGGGAGTTCGTAGCTGACAATTCCTGCTGTAGGTTAGCGATGGTTATTCTATTCTCTGCGGACACCTTCTTTTGTGTCTGAGCAATAGAGGTCGTCGCGGTTAAGTCATGTTGTAGTTGTGAGATTGATCCCTTCGCGGCCTTGAAAGTGTTGATGTCGCCCTTGGTAATGCATGCCCCTTCTACGCAGACCTTGGCATTGCCACCCTGTACATTCAATTTTCCAGAGGCGGTGATGTCATTAGTGTACGTGGGCCCGTTGAGGTACGTAGCCCCTCCAGACCACAATCGCCCGGCAGCCAGACCCCCGTAGTACCCAGTCCCATCTTTATTGAATAGTCGCAACCAGTCGTCGTTCCCATGCTTGTCACCCACACCACTTAAACTCCACTTATTTCCAATCTTGATACGATTTACATTGGTTACGTCTGCCGTCATACCACCCTTGTGCCATGCATTGCCATCCGCAGTGAACTTGTGAGCGACGGCACCTTCTCCTCCACATTTCCCGGTTCCGCACGAGTCGCCCCAAATCTCAAAGACCTCATCCGAGTTGTCGTTAATCGTTAGGCGCAGAGAACTCTTATCGACGCCGTGGACTACTTTACGCAGGGTGTAATTATCCGTATTATTAGTCTTAGGCGTCTGGAAAAAAATCTTCCCTTTTACAGAGATATTTGGTACAACCTTGTTATAAGCAATGTTTTCCAACCCGTAAATGCCGTTGTCTACGACGTTGTAGGATTTCACGTACCTTTTTCTATTGATTGCTTTGAATGGTTTGTCAGAATGGTTGGAATGGTTGGAATGGTTGGAATGGTTGGAATGGTTGGAATGATTGGAATGGTTGGAATGGTTGGAATGCTTTGAATGGTTTGTCGGAATGGTTGGTCGGCATGGTTGGTTTGAATGGTTGTTTGTGAGACCCTCCCTTATCGGGGGATTCATGGATATACCGACGATTACGGAAAGCAAAATAATTGCGAAGAATTTGTACACTAAAAGATCATCGGCCATGTTTACTGATAATAATTACAGGTACATTTTTATGTATTTATACCAAGAATTTAAACCATTGTGCTCACTCCATCCAATCATTTTACTTGATCAGGAATTTCTCGAGTCGCTCTAGGTCCCGTATGTACATGTCCTTCTCATCCGTGACGCGCACCGCCTCCAACTCGGTGCGCCTCGCGTCACGTTCGCGCTCCAGCGCATCCTTACGCTTCCGAGTCAGGCACGATACTGGCATCGACAGCAGGTACCTGAACGACCCTTTCACACACTCCAGTCCGTGCCTCTCGAGTGCGTGTACACGCTTCCTCTCTTTAGCATCTGGTGATACAGTTCCTTGTTGCATTGACGACGAGTCAAGACCTGATGAGTCATCGTCATCGTCATCGTCATCTTCCACCTCGTCATCATTGTCGTCATCGACCACCTCCTTGAACACGTCCAGTTCGCCTGTGACCACTAGCTCCACGAAGCGCACCTTCTGCTCCAACACGCGCAGGGTCTCCGCCAGCTCGCGCTCAAGCCATGCCTTGCGCTGCACGTAGACCTTCATACGCTGCTCGAGGAACTCGTCTAGGATCTCCTCTGGACTGGAGTACTTGCGGATGCGGCCGCTGGCATCGAAGAGGTGCATGTTGGTCATGCACAGAGGTTTGGAGACGTACATCTTGAGCTCTATCTCCAGACGCGTGAGACCATTCACGGTGTCTCCGTATCCTATGTCGTCATCGTGTGCTTCGGATTCTTGAGTAGTATTCACCTGTAGCCAAGAGGATGCCGTGGCGGAGTTCGAGAACGTGATGGTGAAGCTTACATTGTCCTCCGTGCTCTCGTTCGAGAACCCTTTGACACCCTTGGCGTTATCCCCGACGAAGTTCTCGAGCGTCTCCTTGAAGTCGTCGATCCATACGCCTACCGGTAGCTCGGTGATGCGCGCCTTGGTCGCGCCTACCTTCACCACGCTGCCGGTTATGACCTCGCGGCCGTTCACGCGAATGCCCCCCACTTCGCCACGGAAGCCCTTGTACCATGGTTTCAGCTTCGTGATGCGTTCTGTTCCGCAGATGCGTTCCCGGATCGCGATCACGAGGTCTCTGGGATCGAAACATGGGATGTGTGTGCTGTAGCCGGTTCCGATGCCGTCGGCTCCATTAGCTAGCACAAGCGGTATGATCGGGGCGTAGAACCGGGGCTCCACGCTCGTCCCGTCGTCCGTGAGGTACTCTAGGACGCGGTCGTCCTCCCTGGGGAAGAGGGCGCGCGTCACGGGCTCTAGACACGTGTGGATGTATCGAGGTGAAGCGTGGTCCGACCCCCCTCCGAGGCGGCTCCCGAACTGTCCGATGGGCTGCAGAAGGTTCAGGTTGTTGCCGGCACCCACGAAGTTTTGGGCCATGGCTATGATGGTGCCCTGCATGGACGCCTCGCCATGGTGGAAGAGGGAGTGCTCCGAAACGTAAGCCGCGAGCTGAGCGACTCGCGCTTCCGGGAAGTTGTCGTTCGAGGGACCGCATCGCTTGAAGCAGCCGAAGAGAGCTTTGCGCTGGGACACCTTAAGACCGTCCACAACGGATGGTACAGACCTGAGGACGTCGTAATTCGAAAAGTGTTTCAGATCCTTGTCGATGAAGTCTCCGTAGCACACCCTCATCTGCTGCGATGCTTGGTAGTCCAGCGTGTCGTTGGTGTCGTATGATTGTAGCCACGCCTTCCGATCGTTCGCGCGACGCTTGTCAAACGATCTGGATAGTGCGTCGGGACACGTTCTCTCGTCTGCGATGTGGTAGGTTACAGTACGCAGTTCTCGGAAATACTCTCTCGCCTCCTCTGATGTCGATGTCCCCAGCCCCTTGTAGTACTTTGCAGTCCACGACTTTCTGGAGGAGTCGGACTTCTTCTCTTCTTGCCATCGCTCAAAGTCCGAGATATTGTAAAAGCTTACGACATTTTGCTTCTGCTTACTAGAATGTTGCTTGACCTTCACGATTGGTGTGAGCATGGATGTCATGAAACCATCTATTGCGAGGAGCGATGGCCAGAGCTGGTGGAAGAGGTTGAAGACGAGCCCTTTGATGTGCGAGCCGTCGACATCCTGATCGGTCATGACCATGATGCGTCCGTATCTTAGATCCTTGACCGAGTCGTACACGCGTCCGCTTTGGAGACCCATGATCTTCTTGATGTTGCTGATCTCCTCGTTGGCGGATATTCTCTCTGAGGGAGCGTCGCACACGTTCATGACCTTTCCGCGTAGAGGGTAGACTCCATAGAGTTGTCTTCCTACGACGGCGAGGCCAGCGACTGCCATTGCCTTGGCGCTATCCCCCTCCGTGAGGATGAGCGTGCACTGCTCGCTCTTTGCCGTCCCCGCCCACTCGGCGTCGTCTAGCTTTTTGACCCCATAGACAACGCTTCGCTTCGCTCCGTCTGTCTTGCGGGTGTCGCGTTCTGTGGCCACGCCGCTTAGTGCGCTTACTCGATCCACGAATCCGTCTAGCTTGCAGAGGCGCCCGATGAAACGTTCGGAGATGCCTATGGATGATGATTTCTTGTTCGTCCCTCCGAAACGTGTCGCCGGTGTAGTGAGGAGTTCTTTGGCCTGCGAGTCGAACGTCGGGTTGGGGATGGTCGCCCTAACGAAGAGGAATAGGCTCTCTCTGACGAACTGCGGTTTGACGACCGACTGTTTGAGCGAGCGTCCGATCTTGGTGCTAGTGTTGCTGACGTACTCAACAACGCGTTTGCATATGTTTTGTAGTATGTATTCTACGTGCTTGCCTCCGCGTACGGTGTTCAGTCCGTTAACGAACGAGACTTGTTGGAACCCGGTGTCCGATAGCTTCGCCCCCACCTCCCATTCGAGTCCCTCGAACATCTTCAGGTTTTCGAAGACGAGTTCGGATTCCGTGTTACCGTGTATGTTGGCGTACTGCTCGAACGACCGGATGGGCAAGATATGGTCGTTAAATGTGACGGTCACGCGAGTGGGCGTGAGCGCTGCAATGTCGTACGCGCGCCTCTCCATGACCTTGAGGATATCCTCAGGAAGAGACTGAAGCCCTCCGAAGCGTTTGTAGTCGGGGAGGAAGCGCACGCTGACGAATTGCTTGGGATTCCTCGTCCTGGCTGGCACTGCGGAGATTGTGGGTGGCAGCGTGCGCGACATGTTCTCCTCGAACCGCTGGGTGTACTTGAGGCGGCGTGTGGCGTCTAGCGTCTCTACTTCGAACCATTCCGAGAAGATGTTGCAAGCCTTGGCTCCGATGCCATTCTGTCCGCCAATGGTCCTCTCCATGTCATCGTCGTAGTTGGCTGACGTGAGCATGTGTCCGAATATAAGTTCTGGGGTGTAGCACTCGTGTTCCGGGTGCATCTCCACAGGCAGCCCTACTCCATCGTTACGCACTCCGATGACGCCCGTGCCGCGGTCGACGCTAATATCGATGCGGCGGACTGCATCGTTCTCTTGCACCTGATCAAGTGCGTTCACGAGTATCTCGTCGAAGATTTTGAACAATGCCGGTATGTGCACAGTCGAGTCGTGCGCCATCTCAATGCGCACATTAGCAGCATCTGCGGTGACGGAAGCCTTGGTTCTTGTTGATACCGCTTTCGACGAGTCGCTGATGGTGCTTGACGCATCATCATCTTCGTCTTCCTTGTTTTCATCAACGCATGTTGGTGTCGTCGTCTTGATCGTGGTGTGAACGACGATGCGCTGTTTTGCGTCGGTCGTTTGCTCCACAGAGCCTACGTACATACCGGGGCGCAGGAGCACATGGTCGCGTTGCGAAAGCTTTCGGTATGTCGGGGGTTGGTGCAACATTTACTGGAAACGGTTCATACATTGAACTTCATACATTGCACATGTTTACACCAATAATTCACGGTTTACAATGTTTATCACCAAGAATTCACGGTTTACAATGCAATGTTCATCACCAGAGCCTGCATGATTACGTTTGAATTGCATGAGGATGTCATGGGTTGCTTTTGATGCCTGATAATGAAGCCACCAAAGAGGGCTAGGCTCGCGTAGCTTGCATCATTCGCGGGCCTGGTATGAGAGTTGCGCTGGTGCAGGTCAAGCAGGTGTACAACCAAAGCCGGCTGCTTTTCATGACAACGCCCGGTGCAGCAGCTTGACCTGCAACTGTATGTCACTCTACAACAACATGCTCCCTCTCAAACTCCAATTCTTGTGCTTCATCAAGCTGCTCCTTCGTTACTTTAAATGTTTCTGCTGATGGCTGATGTGCTCCTGGGTTCTCAGAATTGACACAGGACCACAACTGTTTTGGTGGTTGAATTGCGTACCATCCACCTTTGGGGTAGACTGTTATAATGCCTTGAGCTTCCGCAGTCACATGCATGATTTCAGTGAAACCAGGGGCACCAACAACACCAAATATCTCCGTACGCCCAGAATAGGTAGCCCATGCGGCGCACAACTGTCGTTGCTGAGTTGTTACCTTGCCAACTGGCAGACTGCCTGTTGCACAGAGATCAATGAACTCCGCAGTCCGTTTCATGCGGGCTTGCATGCCAGCGATGTGGCTGTTCTCCACGCTGCTCTTCGCTTCAATCAGGTAAAGATGGTTTTTTTGCTCTGCATACAATACACCATCCCACTCCACACCATTTGGAAAGACATCTGGCACATGCTCAATTTTTTGATGGGACCGTGGCAGCTCAGAAACATCATCGTGCCCTGCGTGCAAGTGCATCTTCATTAGGCTGGTTACCAGTATCTCATATGAATCGTTCTGCTTCAGATGGTAGTTGCTGAGCAGTGACCCCCAGGCGCATTGACTGGCAGCTGTCCTTGGTGATTGTGAGTTCATGCAGCAAAATCTTTTGCTGCTTGGTTACACTCAGACCGGCCAATAATGTTATAGTATATTGAATCAATTTCAATTCTCTATGTACAACTTAGACAGACGGTCGATTGTTGTGCACAACTGAGTGTAAATTATTCATGAGGACTGAGTGTAAGGATGGCTTTGATTACCTCTTCCCATGCAAGTTGTTTCGCGCACAATGATAATGTCTTAGTTGGTTCCAGATCTTTAATGTTTTCAGCAGAATACGAAAGTCTTGCGATCGTATCAACGATTTCTTGTTCTGTTCCAGTCTTGATTTGATTCTTTTTTTCGAACTCCTCAAAACACCTTTGTGCACGGCCCTTCATAAAGTTATCATGGGGTGGGGAGTGCTTGTTGTATATTTCTCTAAGTGGCGTCGTTCGATCTAGCAAGCACGCGATACGGTCCATTTTGTGATTGTGTTCTTGGTATACTACGGGGTCTTTAAGACAACAACAACATGGGACGATAACATTTAACCATGGATTAGTAATTGTCCAAGACCGTTGTTTACTTGGAGGTGCACCATCAGACATCCTCCTCTCCTCCAAAGATGTTGCTGCCGCCGAACTCGCGTGACAGGTGATGTACACACCGTTCAAAATTATTCAAGTTGGGTTTCCGCACACTGCATGAGAGGAAGATGACGTCGTCGTCCTCGTCCAACACGTGACTGACGCATATTGTACCAAGCATGCGTGTGTGTGGCATGTCATCGAATTCGGTTCGCGATATATGCTCAAGTATTGGTGTTCTTGATGTGTCGGGATCTTTGGCGGTGGCCAGGAGGATACCCCTCTTTTTAATGAAGAGGGTCTTGTTCCTGTTGTTGACATAAGCGACATTTTGATGCATCTCCCCTGCATCCAGCAATGACGCGACGTGTTCCGCGATACGCACTTCTTCTTCTTTGAATGCGACTACGAACCGCGTGTCTCTGTGCGTTGCTGAGAATAGACGACGTTGACGAGGATGCAACGAAGATTGATAATTATTCGTTGTTTTACGACAAGTACATGGGCTGAGCCCAATTACAACGTACCTCTTGCTCATTTTTGTACCATTGTATCCTGTTGTACAATTGGTCATTACAGTTGTTCTCAAATAAAGTGGGACACCCCTTATAATCATCCAGACCTCAGAAAAAAATTGAAACCGATTGAGTTCCCTGTACTCACAACGAATCTTCATTCATTCAGATCTCACAATGTCCTCACAGATTACCACCGAAACTCGCTGCCACGGCTCGATCGTCTGCGGTAGGTGCCACAACACCGTATTAAGCTGCAACCCCACCACGATAGTGTCGGGGAACAGTTGCTTTAACGCGTGCAATGTGCACTACGCGGTCGTCGAGGAAGTTGCCACGCGATGCGCCGGTGGACTAAACTCGCCGTGCACCAACCACAGCAAGAGCTCCTCCCCTACGACGAAGATCTTACCACTTGATAAGTGCCACATATACGCGTGCGACGATCACCACAACCAGGTTTTCACAAACATGATCGGCGAGAACGTGGACTACATCATCCACAACGTTCGCTTGACGGTACCCCACGTCGAGAACGACATGGACATGCTCGTCGACGAGATCAACACGCTTAAGCTTGCGTTTCAACACCAGATCCTCACCCAATACGCCGAACTGAAGAATGTCAAGGCAGAGCACAACGCCCTGCTAAAGGAGCACCAATTCCTGCTGAAGAATGTCATGCATCAAAGGATCCCCGACGCTTCCCACGAGAAGCTAAGGATCCCCGACGAGAAGAGCGCCGACCCAGGACTGTTAAAGAGTCTCGAGAAGCGCTTACTCATCGCCGATGCAACCGCAATCTACAAGTAGATTATGGCATGAATTATTGCTACCGTCATTTTTTTTGAATCTGCTGTGTTCGCCAGCGTAATATTTAGTTTATTTGATAACAAGCTTTATTTGAGAACAACTGAATCTGCTGTGTTCGCCAGCGTAAAATCCTGCTTCGTCGATACAAACAATGTTACAACCGGTCAATAATGTCGTTTTTTCACAGGAACGCCCATTCTATTTGAAAATTATTTTACACGATGCGAACATGGTCCCAGTGGGGAACTGTGGGAAACCGTATAAAAAACAGTAGTTCATTTTATTGATCCTCACACTTGTCAATGAAAAATAAGAAAAATAAGTCCTCTTCATCCTCTCCTGCATCTTCTTCTTCTTCCCCGTTCGTATTGCGGAAATGGACATCCGTTTCGTCGTCTACACCGGTTAGTATCGGGCTGCCTCCAGGCTTTGATTGCCATAGGCTTTCCGTTCGCGCTCTGCGTGGCGCACTCGTCCGGTCAGGACATGCCCGCACGAATGAGGGCGTATGTTTCTGGGTTTCTTATTCGCCTAACGAAGAAGTTTCTAGCACTACTAGCACCGTACTCGGAGGAGGGGACGCTACACTTCGAGCGTACCTGGACAATCCATATCTTGACCACGTGGTCTCGCACATCATGGCCAACGTTCGCGCGAACTCGGACCCTCGCTTTGGAGATGTCTTAAATGGCCGCGTTTCGCGAGAGCGCGTATACAAAATGTTGTTGGCTATGCATGAGCAGCCCTTGTCCGATAAGGCGCTCCGCGCATTGGACGTTGTTGTTGGGCCCAACGACAAGAATGCGATAGTGGTTTCGGACCATGTGTCTCTTCAGCATTTCACTTCTGCCGCTATGCGTTTCTTCGCATCCGAAGGGTCGGTTGCTTACCGGCGAATGGGAGTGCGCTACGTCCAGCAGACAACCTCTTCAGATGTTCTCCTAAACGCTTGGAGCGTGAACCCATTTGAACCGCAATTACCTCTTGTGGAGAGGGGGGATGAGGACCCGGACGCATGGTCCTCCTCCTCTTCGCGATTGAATGTAGCTGAGTCGCCCTTCGAGTTCGAGACAATCGGTGACTTGCTTACATGGGGCATCGATAAATCCTCGAGACTCATGGTTGTGAACTTCGCCACAATAGAGGACGTGCTGGGCAAGAGCAAGCACAAGTCGTCGCCATCTAGAGGGTTTGTTCTCAAATACTTTCCATTAACACCATCTCGTGTTGGTACTACTAGTAGTACTAATACTAGTAGTAGTAGTAGTGTCGGACCTGGTGTCATCATCGCCCCCAACCCTTCCAATCCACTTGTTGAGGTAGTATCCATCGAAGTCAGGAGCGTCGTTGCGGTTGCTCGAGCATCGCCTTCTTTCTACCGAATGCTTCCTTCGATCCGAGGTCTCTTCTCTGACACGATACCTGCCATATTTGGTCGGTTAATGAGTGGAAGTGGTGATCTCAAAGATTTGCATGCTGTGCAGTTGATGAATGGGGTACTTGACAATCTGGGCCGGTCAGTTTCATTGAAGGTGCGTCGTTCTACTGTTTATGAGGACCCTGCCATGTTTCGCCAGGTTTTTCGTTGGCTGCGCCGCCCTCCCTCATCGGACTGCCGCATGCGCGCATTCGTGTCACTGGATAGCGTTGGTGGGGGAGTGGCGATCGTTAGCTTTGACGACGACCTTTCCGTCAATGTATCATTCCAGCGAATCCCGGATGCTTCGAGAATTCCGGATGCGGTCCGGTTAGTGAACATGGTGTGCATCGGGGAAGCGAACGACGCCCTCGATCGCATTGATTGCCCAGTGCGTATTCGCCCACTCGTTTCCGTTGGTGATTCTAGTCTTGAGTGGGATGCACGTGACTCTCGGTACGTTATTTCGGTCGAGGACCGACGTGGAGAACACGGGAAGTTGGTGAAAGACCTTCGTGAAGACATCTTGAACTTTGACGCAATCACTCCTCCTTCAAAATCCCAATTTCTCTCTTACCGTGGAGTTTCCGGGTACACGGACCCCAGAAACCTCTTTAAAGCAGTTGCAAACATGCGTCAGCTTTCTAAGACGGATGCTGTTAGACTCATTCGATCCCGTTTCGATCACTTGACACAGGACCAATGCGAGGAGGCGATCGATGCTGATCGTAGTAGTAGTGATGCATTGAGTGTCGTTAGTGCCTTGACCCTGGAGCCGATGCTCCAAGTTCAGTCTCGTGGCGCCTTCTCGTACTCTATCACGCTTGAGAACGCGCGACCGCATGTAATGATGCGGATCGCCGGTATCATTGGAAGGGTGCGTAGTATTTCAGAACTATCGGCATCTATGTTACAAGTAGGTGGTGGTGGCGAGTTATTGAATGCCTCAAATAATGACTTCTTGAATTCGGAGGCAGATATGCTGTTTGGCGCCCTCTCGCAAGAAGATTCTCCAGAAAAGAATTTGCATACCGGAAGTTCTCGTAGCGGAAGATCTAATTACGTTACCAAAAACGGTGATAGTAGTGTTCCTCGGAGTTTTTTGTTGGAGAGTCTGTATCGCGCTGACCCCAATCTATTTTCCGGCACAACGTACTCGAAGATGTGTCCTCATGTGGACAAACGTCAACCTGTTGTGGTGACGCGCGAGGAGTTTGACGTCCTACCATCAAACTCATACGGCGACCGTGCGATTGCTTATGGAAGCTCTAAGGAGACATCTGAGCGTAACATTTACATTTGCCCTACTGTGTGGTGTCCGATGAGTCGCGTGAGCATGACACGTGATCAACTTGTCAGCGCAGGGGGTCGGTGTCCTGGTGGACCTGCAGAGGAACCTATCTTGTACGACAGCAAATACTTCAGGAAGTCAAAAAACAAGAATCATCGGCACGTCGGGTTTCTGGATCCATCCAAACATCCTTCGGGGTTGTGTCTACCGTGCTGCTTCAACAAACCTGGGAAACGCGTCGACCAGTGCGAAGCCAAGGACGCAGGAGGAGGTTCTGGTAAAACAAGTAGCAACAATATTACTGGTAGCACCAACCGTAAGACTAAAAATAGGACTGACGAAAAACATGTTTCAGTATCGTCTCCTAGTAGTAGAAATATTACATCATTTTCTCGGTATGTCATGCATAGTGGTGTCGTTCCTCTTCCTGTCAAGGGGCGTCTAGGTGCCTTGCATTCGGTCCTTGTTTCTTCACAAGACGACGAGGACCACACTTCTATAATTGTTCGTGTTGGATCTTCTGGTACCCCTCTAGATACGAGTCTTCTTAGAGCTTTGGCTGATGTGTATACTTCAGGCGACGTGCGGGTATTTCTCCTTTCTGTGCACGATGTGTTGGTTAAATCTCCCGGGATCTTCGTTGCCATGGGGGATGGTTATGTGTGCTCGCGGTTCATGCGTGGAGGAGACGCGCGTGATACTCTGTCATCCCCCTCTATATTCGAAGCTTTCCTTGTGCATATGCGATCCGGGTCGTACGCGACCATATTCGGATTGGACAGTATTCTCCTTCCTTTGTTGGGGAAGGTATCTCGTCCGCAGCTCCTTAAGGAGTACGACTCAGAGGCTGTGGACGCAACTTGGGCCGCCTTAATACGTGAGCTCTGCATTTTCGGAGCGTTCTCACGTTTCCTTGTCGCGTTGGAGGAGGACAACAACCTCGCACTCTCTCGCCCCGATGTCGATGCGATCGCCGATTTGATGGGCACCATAACGGGGCGGTTGACGGTCACCTTATCCGTAGGAGGATCTTGTGTATCTCGTCGTAGTAATAATTCAACAAGCAACGCAGAAACTCGAATCCACTTGCCTTCTCTGCACACTCTCGAACGTGCGAGCTCGTTTTGCATTCTACTTGAACAATTTGTGGGCGGACGTTCAGTTGTGGAACGTTTGGGTATTCGGGGGGAGCAGCGTGCTTCACTTGAGCATTTCATTCCTCTTGATGATAATTCTAATGTACCCCCCCCGCTTATTGTGACCGCGGTTCGACAATCTCTTGCTAAGTTGCAGAAAGGCGTACATCCTCCTGTTAAAAACAGTCATGTGAAGAGTAGTCCCCTTCGTATCCATTTGATTGCAGAGGTCTTTTTAGGTAATGGGAACAACGGCTTTCGAGTTAAGATGTTGTCTCCGAAATCTTCGATGATACCTTTTTTACTTAATTCGAAGTCTGTGAGCGTCGGTGGTTTGTTCGTTTACGTTGACGAATTCCAACATCACGTTGACGACAGAGTTTTCATGTCCCCATGGGAGCGCGATTTGCGTTCCCGCGACATGGTGCGAGATGTGTTGCGGCGTGACGTTTCTATGGCCATACGCTCAGATTTGCAGTTATTGTTTCATTTGTCATCCATTCGATCGACTGCTTCGCGTCCGCGTGAGAACGTTCCTATTGCGCGAAAAGACGTGGTTGCGATGATTTACGGAATCATTAGAACTCCGAAACGTAACGTTCGTGATGATGACGTGTATTGGCTGGCAGACATTCTTCTTTTTTCTGATGAGCCCCTAACGATTCGTCGTGGCACGGCGTCGTTTCATGTGATTGATGGTGGTGATGACAATAAAAATATTATGTTTTTCAAGGACGTCAGAGAATTCGATAGAGTCACATACAATGGGCGTTCCTGCATTCCGGCCGATTTTTAATGGTTGCGAAACATGGTCTGGAGCGGATTTGTGCTGATATCTTAAGCTAGCGAGTCGTCCGGATGCTCTAAATTCTGAGTAAAAATTTCAAAAAATCCGCCGGGAGGAATGAACGCCCATTAATTGTGCATAAAAAAAACTTGTTGTAAAGGAGTAACGTTTGTACACATATACACTGATGCAACACCATCGTGTTTCAGGAGATAAAGATACGGATGAGACAAAGATCTCGACACGTGAACTGTACAACAACGTAAACAGTGAGTGTGAAGGAGATGCCGAAGGAGAAGATTCTGAGGGCGAAGGAGATGCCGAAGGAGAAGATTCAGGGGCCGAAGGAGAAGATTCTGAGGCCGAAGGAGATGCCGAAGGAGAAGATTCTGAGGGCGAAGGAGATCCCGAAGGAGAAGATTCAGGTGCCGAAGGAGATGCCGAAGGCAATTTAGATACCAAAGGAGATGCTGATGCGTCTTCTTCTCAAGTATCTGCGGGTCCCTATTTGTTAGATGATTTCAAGTCCGATGTATGTACATGGATTGAGCTTGATGATAGCATAAAGACCTTGCAGCATGCGATTCGGGACCGTAGACTGGAGAAGCAGAAATTGACCCAGCGTATTATTGGCTTCATGGATCACCACGACATAGAGGACCTGAACACAAAGAGTGGTCGCATTCGTTACAAAACGAAATACGTGCGTCCTCAAGTGTCTAAGACGAATATCAGGGACCGCATTTCCTCATTTTTTCCGAATGACGCTCAATTTGCAGACGATATTGTAACTGCTATATACTCTTCTAGAGAGGTTACCGAACGACAGAGCTTGCGGCGTTTGAAGTGATCTCAAATACTCGATTGAAGACTAAAATCGAGAAACCGCTTTCGGGAGTAATTGGGCGTTCCTGCATCACGGCGGATTTTTACTGTTTGCGGAACATGGAGCGGAATTGGGATTTCTCGGTGTTGATATCCCAGGATAGCAAGTCGTTCCGGAGACTCTAAATTCTGAGTATAAATTTCAAAAACATCTCCGGGAAATCTGGTTCCGTCAAATATAATTCATTTTTTCATTCAACAATAGTCGTGTATTCGTACAATAGTCTCCTTTTACATATTGGGTGTTTTGGGTCTGAATTGACATGTTTCCAAGTCTTTTGTATAGATCGCGCGGCTGTATGTCTTCTTATTATTTTGTAAATGTCAGTGTCAGAAAGCAACATGTTTTTGTTGGCGCTTAATTGCCGCCAGTTCCATGGTTTGTCTTTGTTGGTTTGTACAATATCCCATGTTACGCTTTCGTGTCTGCTCAATATACTCCAGTTCCATGGTTTGTCAGGGTCTGCTTGCACAATATCCCACGTGATTTCCACGTTATCACTTAAACTCCGCATGCACAACATTTCGTCATCTGTATCGTATTCTGTGTTATTTAAGTGCTTCTTTAAGAAATACCAATCCCATGTTTTTTCTGGGTATGCATTCACAATGTCCCAAGTAATGTTTGGGTTTGCACTGATATACTTCCAATCCCATGGTTTTTCTGGGTTATCTTGTATAATGTCTATAGTTATGTTTGGGTTCATACATAATTCATTCCATTTCCATGGTTTGTATGGGTACGTTTGTATAATATCCCATGTAATTCTTTCATTACAGCTCAAGTTACTCCAATCCCATTTATGTTCGGCATATTTGACCCGTTTCAATACCAAGTCATGTATATTTACTGCAATAGCCGACTTCATAACAAAGTAATGTTATAATGAAAAAATCGACTTATACTGTTCCGTCGAGTGTATAATTCACATTACGTGTACCAAAAATATTTGAGACCCAATGTAAGTAACTCACAACCTATGAGTCGTTGTCATCCTTCGC
>Ga0209390_10006161_pt1 | contig 16303 bp, 19 predicted proteins | sample BON01_FD_187212 | JGI IMG/M metagenome (GOLD analysis project Ga0209390, IMG submission 187212) | Freshwater microbial communities from Lake Bonney liftoff mats and glacier meltwater in Antarctica - BON-01 (SPAdes) (version 2) | ecosystem: Environmental > Aquatic > Freshwater > Ice > Glacier... | reverse complement strand
GAACAACCACCTCCAGATGATTTTGAGGCTTTTGGGACCTCCGATTTGTTTTGGATTTGTTGTGGTTTTGTTTTGGTTGAATTCATTTTTTGGCCTATGGGTTCAACAGGTTTTGTTGCGTTTTTTTGTGTGGTAGTTACTTTTTCAAGTTCTTCATTTACTCCAAGAAATTTATTCACGTGTGGATGAATATGAGATTTATATTGATTTTCTAATTCAGGCAGCACATGTTTTCTTGTTGTATCAACAATTACGCCAACTGCAATAGCTGTACCTATTGAGGTTAATACAGGACATATTTCTCCTCCCTTTACGTTGTGTGCCCTTGACACTCGACGTTTTCCATTCGCAAATTGCTCTTGCTCACAGCTGTCCCGATTTCCGTTACAGTTGCAACAAATTCTTTGCTGTTGGTTCCACGCGCTGTAATCGGGTTCATCTGGTATCAGCAAGTTGGGACAAAACATCCTATGTCGATTCGGGAAATCCAGCTCGAGTTGATCAGGTACCAACAAATTGCGGTGATACAACGCATGTCGGCTATGAACATACAGTTCACATTGACCCAATCTCTCAGACATGTAGTCATCTCCAGACTGTTGTCCGTAGACTTGGCAGCAGTTGTTTCCTGTCTCATATGTTGACATTTTATACACGATTAAAAGTATTCGCATATATATAGAATTTCTCATAACAAAAAAATTAGACACCCCATCGAAAAAACACTACAAAAAGGGAAAACATATTGTGCACAATCCTTGGAATATTAATATTGCGAGGTCCGAACTTGATGACAAACAAGATAGCAACGAAAATAAAAAAAAAATCCTATAGACTTGGAATACTATTCTTCAATGCGCGCGTTGCAAGTATCTCATGAACAAATCCGTCCAGAAAAAAATACATTCATGGTGGCACAAAAATCAAAATTGCTTCATGCTGCCAGCAATGTACGGAGGGCACGAACATGACTGGATTTTTCTCGAAGCAGGGTGCGTCGGGTGTCGTTTGTGTGGTGTTGTGCATATTTGCCAGGAAAGGTGTAATATTATCCCGTGCTGCTGCGAGCGACAAGATGACTCTAGCGAAGTTTGCTTGTTGACTGGTATTGTGTTGAGCACAACAACATTCTTCGAGTCCGAGATATCGATCTTAGACTTCAAAAGCGACTCATATACAAATATGCAAAAGCCTGCCAAAAAAATCAAAGTATCTCACGAAGTGTCACAGCAAGTTATTTCTGATACAACGCATGCCATGATGGACTTGTTGCTGTCTTCAGATAAAGCGAAACTGGCCAAGGAAATGGAACAAAAAAGGTACAAGAAAAAAATAGCGGCTGCCTTCAGCAAACACGTCTCCGGCCAGCGATACAAGTTCAGTCAGTACAACGTCATCGAGGGAATTGAGTTTGCTATGTCGGCAGTGAGCAAATACAGAAAGATCGAACAAATCACATATACTGTTAGCAAGGCTGAAACGGATGAAATCAAAAAGGTAATCATTGAATTTGTCAGCAAGCTGGTTTTGCCAAAGCCCTACATCCTGTGCCATCAGACAGAAAAGCTAAACAATCTCATCACATCCATCATCTACATATGTTCAGACGGCATCTGCTATAATGGAATCACTTATCTGAAGCGTTTCAGCGTGCTGGAAAAAGTACTGCCGCTTGAACTGACACTCCTGTCTTGCTTCAAGATACAGCCCAAGATTGTCACTGACGGAGAAAATGTCATCAAAATGTGTATTAATGATATGATTAGCAGGAAAAAATAATAAAAAAATAATTGTCAGTATATAAAGGTGCACGTCACCGCTAGGTGAATGCTAGTATGAACGCACTCGGTACATATAGACACGAAAACATTCCTAAATCAGGAGGTCTGTGGTTTGCAGTGCTCAAGGACTTGACACACTATCACGCTAGTCGCACCAACAAAAAGGGCATAGTGTGCGCTGCCTGGGATAAGAATGCAACAGGATCGAAAGCCTTTGGGGTTTTTGAAAATGGACAAGAATACTTCGACACTGTGCAACAAATGCCACTTTCAAAGCGATCCGGATATGAAATCATTCTGCGTGATGCGCCGTGTAAATTATACCTGGATGTTGAATGGGAAACCGAAAACCAAGAAGACGTAGATGCCCGCGATAAAATAAAGGCCATCTGTGCTGCAATTTCTTCCAGAATAGCCACAGAGTACCCCAGGATTGTCGATGACACCATTGATTTCTACGTTTCTACCTGCTCGCGCATGAAAAATATCAAAGTGTTTAAGAATTCGTTTCACATTGTTGCTACCAATGTAATATTCTGCAACAATCACAGTGGTGACATGGAGCATTTTGTACGCGAGCTACATTTCGAAAATGAGATTGATACAGCAGTGTACACACCCAATCGGTGTGTCCGAACGGAGTTGTCTTCCAAATTTGGACAGAATGCATTCTTCGAAAACATCCAAAAACTCTCGGGAGAGGAGAGTAGTGTAGCACGGATGGCATCGCTAATCACAGTGTTTGATTCAAAACTGCCAATTATTCAGGAAAATACAATCTTTTCGAAAAATAGCGCCAAACGAAAAAATCAAACCCCATTGACAATTCGCAGCAAAAAGCAGACTACATCCTGCACAGATGTCAATTACAAAATCCCTGAATATTTCCTGGACATGTTTGATAACAAGATAAACACAATTTTCGAGAGGAAAGAGATTGACGAGACAATGCACAACCAGCTTCCTTTTTCAATTCAACAACTACTTGTAAATAAAAATATCGATGTGTCAGAAGTGCAATTCATCTATATCAGACATCCGAAATGCTGCATCAACAAATTATTGTGCGGAATAAACCACGCACATCACTCGAATAATGGGTGTGCAGTGGCCATACGAATCAACGGGGTAGTCGAAATGTACAGCAAGTGTTATGGGTGTAAAAATAAATCGCTGTCGTGCATCAATAAATTTGACAAGTTCCTACTTCTACCCAGTCTCCACACACATCCGGTCTTGTATCAGATCATCCACACTCGCTTTGGCATTGACAGTGTCTCTGATTCAGAGCCACGAAAACGAGTACTGAAAGTATACATGGAAAAGCAAAAAAATCAAATCGACAAACTTTTGGAAAATAATGATCCGTTGACATACAGCACAAGTTTCCGGTACCTGTGGCACAAATATATAAACAGCGCTGCTTCAGGGTGGTTGGTTGTGTCGGAGAAGAGGTAATGTTTATTCATTGCATAAAACCCAGACTTGAGCTATTTTTCGACTCGTCTAAAAATAGGCATTGTTTTTTTTCAAAGATACTTTATAGTCACTTGTCCAACAAACAATGTGCACACTAAAGCACAATGCTCAACAGTTCGCCCGACAAAGGACTCATGCTGGTTCTGACCTCTTTCCTCAAAGATGATCTTAACGGAGGCAAAACCTTTGTGTATGAAGGAGAGTTTCCGTCTGATGACCTTTTACTCATGTGTGCCGACAAAGCAGTTGGCAACTGGTTCAACATCAGGAAGCTCAAGGATTCGGAAAACAATGTTTACAATGAGAAAGTGCACAATAAAGATGTACAGGCCTCAATGGTTAGTGACATGTTTATGGAGTACAGAAAGTATGCGCTTGAAAATTGGTCTGGAGTTGAAGGAGAAAAGGAGCGGCAATTCCAGTTTGCGTCTCATGCCGTTGCAATGGCAGCGACTACCCCTAAAGCTTAAATTCTTTTTAATAAACCATTTTTATCAAGTTCAATCATTCATAAGATCAATCTGGTCTGTGAGTTTCAACAGGGGCTCTCTGAATAAAGAAAACTTGTCTTGAAAAGCACTGAGATTATCAGGACTCATTATGATAGCAAATGCAATCACGTCAAAATCAGAACGCATCCGCGAGATTTCTTCAACATATATCTCGGCAACAAGACTTGGTGGATTTTGAAAAGCACCACATCCGAATGCACCCAACACAACGCAGCGCACACAATTGTCCTTCAATGTGAGTAATTGAGCTCGTATTCTTCTCCGACAGTCTTCCATGAAAACACTCTGTCGCAAATTGTCGACACCTCGCAAATCCCACGCAGCCGCTCGAAGTTCAACAAAAGGGAAAATCTCATTTCGAGATAGGAATGTGTAGCCGTCAGATTCAGGACCTCGAATTACCACGTTGTGTTTATTATCAGCAAAATCCATATAGACTCTTGGATTTAAGCCCTTAGCATTGATCAACGTGGACATATGTTGCGTATACTGGGATCCTGATAAGTTTGTTTGTGACCTGTAGAGTGAAAAATGTAAATCTGTTCGGCGGAAAATGTTTTCTTCCTGTGCCGAACACCCCTCCACGTACCCGCCTCCTGGAACAAACGCGTTGGCGAAATTCAAAACAGCAAACTCCCGCCCGTGCAAATTCGTCAGTATCTGCGTACACTCCCCCCAGTCAAGATTGATTGGCTCATATATACCAAGCGCAGCAATACTCTTACCGTCGACAATTCTTTGTATTTGCGTGTTTTCCATTCTCTTCAGATTCTGAAATGCAATCCGGTTATAGTAACCTTTCGGCTTGATCGCAAACGCGTACAGTGTTTCCAGCAAGATTGTGTGCCTCCACTTCATTTTCCTTTGCCCGTGTGTCAATGCATCATCATGAGCAAACTGTTTTTCAAGAGAGCGCCCTTTTAATTTAACAAGGTCGAGGTCTAACCCCTGTTTTAATTTACGACATTTGATCGTGTTGTGTGTGTTCTCATCACATATTGTGCAGTTTTGCATTACCGTAATAAATACATGGCATTTTCCATGTTTATATAGTGTCCAGACAGTTAAATGTTTTTTTTCTGCGCAGATCAAAAACACAGTTTTCATGCAACATCACTTGGAACTTTTTCATAATCAGAGTTCGGACCTGGTGGTGTTACAAGGTGAGATTCGGGCACCTTTTTTTCAGCCGTAGCATGATACAGAGCATAGATGGAAAGTATCCCAATAGCAGTACCCACAAAAATTGTAACAAGAACCATATCACGACTCCACAACACAGCCCCACTCGATGATGAATTCGTAATCTCGACAGTACCAACCGTCTTGTTGACATCGATCAAGTCGGATACATTCACAAACATTTCATGTATTCCCATATTCTCATGATTCTCACAAAAATAGTACAATTTTTGTGAGAATCCACCGCCAGGAACAGTAAAGGTTGTATTCTTGGAAGCATAATCCACAAATACGGGGAAGGGAGCACCAGTGTATGTTTTAATAGGATTCCACTGTACAGACTCGTTATTACTGGTAACAAGCACAGGGTGGTCCGAAGACGGCCACAAAATAACAACTGTATCAGCATGTTGCATGTCTATCCTCATGTCCATGAAGTTATTCATTGTCAAAACAACACGATTCTCCATCGCATCACAGAGTATTGGTCCAAACGCCAATACCCAAATGAATAAATACCCTGCACAACGTGTTATTGACATTGTTTCAAAAATGGGTAATCGTGCTTATATACAAAAATAGATTTTCGACAATCAACTTGACTTGCTATGAAAGGATTGATCGAGGTTAGCACAAGCAAAAAAGACCATGGAAATGATTTTCAACAATGTTGGGAAACAATTAAAATGCTCTGGAAATACAAATCTAGGACATGATGTGCAGTCGAATAGCGTGTCTCTGATGTCGAACTCGAGGCTCCAGCTTATGAACAAATGTTCTAAATGTGGTGTTGTCTGCACAAAGATCCGCAGGAGACAAAATGACTTTCTCAAGAACAATGAAAATTCATTTTCACAGTTTTTTTACGTGGAATATGACGAGAAGGACTCCAAGTTTAACAAAATCCTTTATTTTTGATGTATATTCTTGCAACTGATAAGGATGATACTGAGCTCGAAAAGGCTTTGACCACAGAGCAGAAGCAGAAGAAGACTGTACAGTTGCTCAGCACGTGCGCGACATTGATGAAATATTTTCGGAATGCGCATTTGCAGAGATTTCTGGCATCAAGGACAAGATAAGTGCAGAAAGTTTTTCTGCACTTGAGGCAGCAAAGACTGTCAACAAGAATACTGCCTTTTTGGCTTGTGATCTTGTGATTTTAAGAATTTCCTAGAATTTTATTTTGGAAACAATAAATCGGGGTTTCGAAACTGCAACAAACAAGTATTCACAAAAAATATAATAAAATACAGCATTCATTATTGTTGTACTATTTCTAGTGAATATTGCATGTACATATTCGACGAGTACTTCGTTTAGAACTCATATACAATTAATTCAGTTCAAGCAGAATCAACACAAGCTATGATTTTTTTACATGTTGCGTTTTTATGACTTGTGTTTTCTTGCCTTATGCCACGCGGGCCCCTTGAGAAACTCTCTATGCTGATCAGCACATGCCTCTTTGCGACTATCAGCGGACACAGTCGTTTTGGCTATGCGACGCCATTCGTCAAGAAGCGGGCATATATCTTTGTGCCGCACTACATTATGGCCAAGGATCTCATCACGTGGAAAACCCGATAATTTGCGTCCAGACGCAATCATTTGGTGGTTTTTGTCACAGAATCCAACAACGTGACACCCAGAGCACACCAGTATACTGCAGGTTGGGACTGTTTGACAGCCCATGCATACTTTGTTTTTGATCGTCAGTTGTGTGTCCAGATGCTTTTTCAGTTTCGCCATCCCCAACTCCTCTGAACCAATCTCAAACAAATTGAATGCGAGATGCAACAAGACATCATTCTTAATGTACATCAAATTGTGACAATAGCTCAATCCAATCGCAGTGTCAAACCAATGGCTTGCCTCGTGTAAAGTCTGCATATAGTTTGTGTTTTTCGATTCCTTGTCTGTGACAGTGTATAAATACGCACGCGATCTCAAATCGATTCCAATTGCGATGCAGGTTAGTATCTTGAATTGATTGCAACCCTGGCAGTCAAGCGACACTGTGCAGACATTGCACTGGAGAGACATTTCGCGTAATAATCCCCATACCTCTTTGCGGATGTCGATGGCTGCTTCAAAACAGCATTTCAATGAATGGCACTGAGCGATTTGAAGCTTGAGCAAGACTATCGTTTCAAACTTTTCCCTGACGAGATCGTCGTTGTGCACAATCGATAGAGTTTCTAGATGCAACACCAACGCATCCTCGTACTTTCCGGTCCAAAAAAGACATCTACCAAGTGACTGCCGCGATTTTCGGACTTGATCTCGATTTTCCAGCTTCTTGCTGAGGCATAGTGATTCTTTTGAAGCTGAGACTGCCTTGATATATTGCTCCATCATACAATATATCCGAGACAGATTGCAATACATTGAAGCAATTTGATTTTGTATTTCCAAGACCTTCGAATCATACAGCTCTTTTGGCACCTGTCCCGAAAGTTTCAGTGGACAGATGTCAGCTCGATCTAATTTCTGGGCTAAAACCAAACTGAGTTGCAAGAGCTCAAGTGCTAACGTGAACTCACCCTTCCTTTTGTGACAATCTGCTAGCTTCGTATACAGCATCATTGCAGCAATTGGTATGTCTGTCATCCGCCAAAGGTAGGCCGAAGACATGATCTCCGAACTACAACTCAAAATGTCATCAAATTCTTTCTTTTCAAACATGTGGTCAGTCCCTTGTATCAGGAGTCTCATATTTCTCAATGTAGTTTCCGACACAGGAGCTTCATTCAAGTCTGGTGGTTTCTTGCAAATACGTTTGTGACCCGATTTCCACGCTTGGTGCTGGCAATCAGTCGAACAGTATTTGAACATCAGACAGCGAGTACAGGTGAAGGTCGGATTTGCTACAGCACAGTTTGCATTGCAGCAGAAATTACCAATTTGCCATTGATCGGAAGCAGACGACATTCTAGAAAAATTCACCAAACGACGATCAAGAACACTTTTACAATGAAGGAAGCAAGTTCTCAATGCACAAGACACCTTTCTCGACACAGGAAAAGTTCAAATATTCAATCTTTGGCTAGAGGCTAAAAATAAAACTATTTCATCTTTCGCTACAATACACAAATAAATAAAAAAATTTGCTCCGGTACCATCCCACTGGTACATACTTTGCTCCGGTCCTGATGAATGACATTTTCGATGAAATTCGTTCCGGTTCCGATTCTTTAGCCTCGGCAAAGTTCTGGTTCCGATGAATGACATTTTCGATGAAATTCGTTCCGGTTCCGATTCTTTAGCCTCGGCAAAGTTCTGGTTCCGATGAATAACATTTTCGATGAAATTCGTTCCGGTTCCGATTCTAAACTGCTGATTTTGGAATTCGGGTTTTGATTCTGAGTTGAGCACAGCAATGCATCATGTTAAATGTCCCGGTAGCCTCAACATCATAAAAAAGGTTGCGGCGGGGACGAATCCAGAGGCGTTTGATTCGAAACGTGCCAAGGCAGCACATATTCCTACAGCAAGCGGAGGTAGTGCGGCCACACAAGCCGTGCCTGAGGATCAAAAGAGCCTTGAACAAAATAAGACCATCGTGCAAATTGTGAAGGAGCGAGAGCTATTCAGTCCGCTTCGCGTCATGAGCAGACCCAAAGCTTGGTTGTCAAAGTGGAACGGTGCCAAATCCCTTTACTGTTTTGTCCACAGCGTTTTACTCGAACGGGATCCGGAACACATGGCGGTGTTGCATGCTGTCGTCGATTCGCAGGAAGCATTTCGCAAAGAGTACCCGTTGGAAGAACAATGGACTCTTTGGGAAAATTGTTTGGCATTGGAGCATGGTGACTCCAAAGACATGGAGCTGTGGAAAAGGGGTATGGAAGAAATCAATGAAATCGTCAGAGAATGGTCTGACGAGCTATACGACGTGGATTTTTCTCCTCTTTTCCTGTACTTGCAGTCCGAGTACAATGATGACTCTGATAAGGAAGACGATACAATTATGATGTATCCTGAGAAATGGCACAATAACAACCCTGTGCAGTTTGAGATTTGGAATCGCATGTATGTGAAACATGTATTGACGGGCCAGGGCGAGACAGCAGATAACAGGGCGATTCTTGAATGGACACTTCGCTATAATATCAAGAAGGCCCTCCACGCCCTCAAGACCATTGCCAACATATAGACTCATTGTCTCCTGCTCGAATGCACACTCGTGCACAGAAAAATAAAATAGTGTTTTGGTCTTTATTAAAATAAAGAGATCGATGTTTTTTGGTGAGGAAAAAGAACCAACCCCGGCTAGTTTTGAATTTATCGAACCCACGCCGATGAACATAGAATATTTCAAAATAAATTTGGTACAAGAGATGGTTTTTCCTGAAACCAGACTTGATCATCGTGTTTTGATTGAATCGGAAACGAAATCTCTGTCTACAACAGACTCTAGCAGACTATACACTGCCTCTGACGTTTGCCTATTTTCGCTCTGAGAACATACTGTTCGTTTTTAGTCATATGTGAGAATCTGTCATCCTCCAACCAGTTTATATTTTCTGCTCGCAGGCGTAACAACTGTTGGCGACTAAAGTCTTGTTTCTCTTCATCTTTCCATTCATCGAAAAACGGGTCGTGCAGATAGTCAATATACATAGTCCGACCAAGTCTCGAATCCTGTCGTATTTGATATTCTTTCCTCTGTGATTTTTCCCAGTGATTTAACCTTTCATCGTTTAGATAGTGCAGGTATGGCTCACCATGGAGTCGGTTTTGCAAGCTCATTCAATTGGCAGGAATGTATTGTCGCTTCCACTGAGTACCCAATACAAGCCAATATGTAGTTCGTGTCAAGGTAGAATATTATCTTCAGCACACGTGGGTTTATATCAATATAGTAAAAAAAATCATATTTTTAGAAAATTCTTATTTATAGAACTAAATCGAGCATAAAAGGGGCGGGACGAATACGATTCATCCACCACCACCACCACCATGGCTCGTGCCAACTCTTTCAGCATGGGTTTGATGCACAGCGTGCAAAAGGACAAGCGTGAAAAAGTACAGAGCTCGCTTGCCAAATTTTTCTCATTCAGGTTGTCGCTCGCTATCGAACATGAGATTCACACCAAGTTCTCGCACGATCCAGAACTTTACATCAAAAAGGCCTTTAGCATCCGCAACAACATCAATCCGCTCAAGAACAAGGTGTTGTACGACGCTTTGGTTGCTAAACACATCTCGGTCGATTTTGTGGTGGGGTTGACTGTTCAAGACATGGCCACGGGCGAAAAAATGAGGTTTAGGCAATTGGCAAAAGAAGATTCTTTGTTTCAGTCGACGATGACGGAACAAACACGTATTCTTCAACGCGCCTCAATATTGTTTGAGGATTCGACAAAGAAAACAAAACTATTTCCCAATAGCGACAGCGTTGGAAACTTTTAGAGTGTTTTTGCGGGTGTGTAAATTATTGTTATAATAAAAAAATCAAAAAAATTGCAAAAGTGTTTACAACTTGTCGTCGAGATTGCAGGGACTGACAGAAACTAGAGGCAGCGCTGGGTATATTTTTACAGTGTGGACTGATGAATGGGTTTCATCGTGGAAAATCAAGAGTGTTTGATTCGCTGTGTCGAGGTCGAATGTGCAACCTGAAACTTCAATCACTGGTACGTTTTGATACTGAAAGAATGGAACAAAAATAACAGTCGAAGCTGTCATGAGTTCAGTCTCGCTATGTCTGAACTTGAACAAGAAAACACGCGAAACAATGTCGAAACTCATCACAATCGGCGTGCCTGCGCATCTCATCACATATGGCCGGACAATGGCTTCGAATGCGCGGCCACCTGCAAAGATGTTCGGGTCGTTTTGATTTACAAGCTTGTCTGTCGAGAAAATCGACAAATCTTCACCATTCCACCCATCTCCGTGGGAATGCGTGTGATCGGGCGTGTAATTCCATAGGATCCCAGACAGCAATGATCGATCAAGAGCAGATATTGTGATATTCATCGATGAAATCTGTCGACTGAAATCGCTCGTATTGTAACACTTTGCATTGTCGATGTCAAATGGTATTCCAATTTCGCCAATAATCGTGGGGATTCCTTTACCAGAATTCAGTTTCGCAACACACCCAGACACCAGCAATAGTTGTCGACTGTACTCTTTGATAACATTCTTCCGGCCGAATACCAGTGGAAGTGAAAACTTGCTGTCTCTGACAACACCCACCCACGTCCGGAACGATTTTGTGACTAAAGGGACAAGATCGTACCAATGTGGAGCCCACACGAGGTTCTCTAGAGTAATGCTCTCGCACATTTCCTCACTAATGGAGGCAGTCTCAAAGTTGGTGACTCGATCAACGAAAATCAGATATTGGCCTGCACTGTGTGTTTTCTTGTTGATGACTGCTCTGAATTTGTGAATGAAAGGCATAAAGTAATCTTTCTGTAAATCAATGTTATGTGGCTCTCCATTGACGATTCTATATCTAAAATAATCTGGCTTCAACAACTCGGGAATGCCTTGTGCATTTCGGCCCCATATGTTTTGATCTTCCCAAACACAATTCCGTGTCCATGCGCGCGCGCCGTTTGGATTCATGAGTACTTTCCCGCTGTGGACAAGACTTGGACTGTAATTCTTTACCCACGTTGCAAAGCCGTCGCCGAGCTGAAATGACTCGAAAAACGTTGGGCTTGAGCCTTGTCGCATGTAAATGGATTCTTTGGAAAGATCTTTCCATCCGATCATGCCCAAATTGGGTTCATTCATTGAGTCGAAGCCAATCACATTCTCCTCGCCACTGAGTTTGTTTGCGACCTTTGAGAATGCTGAGAAATAATGGCCTTGCAGAAAGTCTTGAACATTCTGTCCACCAATCATAAAATTGGGGCAGAAATCATTTCCCCCAAAAAATAATGTAAACATCGTAGCAGTAGCAAGTCGGTGATGGTTTGAGGGCCAATGCATACATGGAAATCCAGTATTGTCCCCATGCTCCATGATGTATCCTTGTTGTGTGAAAGAGGCACCACTCTCGTGGAGTTTTGAGATGTTGAAGCCAACCAACTCCAACGTCCATGCAGGGGCTCCGTCACCCCCCGTCCATCGTGACCAAACATCTTGATGCGGGTCAATCATGCATGCAATGTTATATTTTGCAGCTATGCGCACAATTTTCAGAAGATACTCCAAGTACTCTTCGTCGTATTCACCCGGGCCAGCATGTTCGATGGCCTCCCACGTGACCAGCAAACGAATAAATGTCAACCCGCATGCTTGGATTCGCTGGAAATGATCGTCTGCCTTGTCGAGAGGAAACGGTCGTCCGACAAACGATACCTTTGCAGTGTTGAAGAAATCCTTTGTCACATGTGTCTGACAGTTCAGAGGAAACTTTGACGAGCCACATACATTCACGCCACGCAGAATTAACTTGCGACCGTCCTTGTCCTCAAACCACATGCCTCTATTACACACAAGTTCTTTTCGGGTTACTTGTGGATAGGATCCCAAGTTAGGCAACTTGGTTTTATCGTGAACCCCGTACTCTGAGCTTTTTGGCTTTGCGTCAGCAATGATTAGATAAACATAAAACATCCACGATGCAAGTGCACTACAGCATCCAAGGAAATAATTTCCGCCAAAGAATATAACGACTGAGATCGACATGAGAAAAAAAACACATATCTCTTCTGGAGTATAGTATTGCAAAAACTTCCCAAAGTATCTGAATGTAATAGCTAGGATCATTTGCTGCCTGCAATGTCTTATCAACGCAGTTACATTTATATACTATTCCATGATAAAATAAAATTGTAGCTCTTTGCAACCACGAATACGTATCATGTTTCTCGGGAACTCCTGCATCAATTTCACAAATCAAAATGGTGTGACTTCGAGAGGTTGCAGATTCGTAATATACCAGTTCCAGATTAGAGGTGTTAGATAACATGAAATCGTGATGTCCATGGTATAGTGATAGCGTGCCATAACAATAGTGCAGCCCTGAATGAATACAAGCAGCCACACGCAGATAGAATATATAACGCGTGTCTGATTCTTCATCGGATATGAGAGGCGGGCATATCGCAGACAACACAGTGCTGTTGTCACAGTAGTTAGTTGGTGCCCCGAAAATGTCAAATCGCCACAGTTGTAACTGCCAATGCCACCTGTACTTGCTGAATGTCCTTTCAGAGTGAAAAATATTTCATTCACAGTTTTCGGCCTGTCATGTTCAATATTGGGGTTGCTGTCTAAACAATGATTGGCAGAACCAGGCAAGGTTGTAGACATGTACGTGAAAAATCGGAGCATCGTTCCAATTGCTACTACAGACAGTAGCCTGGTAATCACGTTGACTGTATAGACTTCCTTGGCATTATCAAAAATAAAAGACCGTGCACAGATCACAACAAGGACCGTCGTCAATAACGTGAGAGGCAAATTCGTGTATTCACTGATAAATTCCGGGAGAATATCGAACCCGATATCTTGCGTAAGTCGTGGTCCGGTCCTGTTTATTTTGAAAGGGGTATTAGCATATTGACTCATCATTGGTATCACTATAGTACATCATGACCGTGTAACCAACCTATATCTGTAAAACGCCAGATTCCTAAACACCATGGAGCCTCCAAAGAAGCATACACACGCACTTGAAATCAGGACCTTGTACTGTTTGCCAAACACAGACCATTCGTCGTGCACACGCTGCAAAACATATTTTCTGGATGGCAGGATTCTACGACATAGACACCTGCTGAATTAATGTGGAGCACGTTAAGAATCTTACACATGCAGTGCGAAAAGTCTGAATTTTTGTAAGATACTTACAACTTCGTCTCGTTATCAAACATCATCTGGCCACCTGATCACATACATACTATATACAATCCTCCATTCACCTGATCAAATACATCGAAAAAATCACAACGCAAAAAAATACGCTACTTTTGTTTTCGAAACGTGTTATTTCCCGTTTTATAAACAAACAAGGTTTGTCTAACCACAGGCATATGTTGTACAGTATTCGGTAGAAAACATATATAAACAAACTCGTCTGCTGAAACAAGAATGTCGAAAAATCCAATCGTAAACTCGGCAGTGACAGCAAAAAATCGTGTACAGCACATACCTCCACGCTATAATTTGAGACAAGTGCATAAGCCATACGGTATCAAAAACAAGAACATTGGCAAGTAGAAGAAAACGCAATTTTTATTTGACAACAACCTATTTTTACGTGTGTAATACATAAATCAAACAATACCTATTCGATACATGTTGTGTGTCTGGTGGGACATTTTGAATGATTCAAGAATGACCCTGACATTTTCAGGTAACTCGTTTGGGAGTTGGATACTGAAAAACATAGATTCTGTAAAGTTTTCGAGTACGACATCCATCATCTCCTTGAACAGTTTTCGTTGGTGTTCGTTGAGTGCATTGACACGTGTTGGATGCAGGAATGAGACATACTCGACGGTGTAGTTGTTATCGGGATAAATCCGCACCAATATGATTTCTGTGTAGGCCGAATTGATTTGGTGAAGCACTGCATAATCACAATCTGACCACGTTTGAGAGATATACTCAACAGGCAAGATTTCACTCACAGCTTTTTTCCTTGATGATAGTAGCGCGTTCAGATTTATTTTATATATCATGGCTATGGAGCTTTGCCAATGTTTCTATATATATCTTATACCCCTGACAAAACACAAAAAGATCCGTCTCTCGCAAGATTACGATCGAATCGCTCGCATTGCTGTAAACGACGCAGGTATGTCCATGTTTGAGTACACAGGAATGAACTCATACTCGGAAACGATTCGTCGGTCTGATTCGTTATACATTCGTATGATGATAGTGTAGTTTTTGCCGATCTTGACATTGATCCCCTGTATGTAGTACACATGGTCAGTAAATACGAATCATTATTTTGAAAAACATATTGGGCCTCATATGATTGAATGAACAGTACATAGCAAACCTTTATCGAGGAGTTGTTGATTGATAGCTGAAACTTTCCGAGGAAATCAAGATTCAGACGATCGCATGCCGATAGTTCAAAGGAGACCCATGGTCCTTTACTATCCATTCCGCTGACAGTGTTCTGAACATGGATTCTACTTGTATTCGTTTTTGAGATGGCGTCAATAATTTTCGATTTCATGTCGTCCACACAGATCCTGGTGTCTGTATTTTTAATGTTTGTTGACGGGTATGCCTCATCACGTTTCCGCTTCTGCTGCTTGGAAATTGCAAATTGCGCATTCAGACACACAGCATCAAGAGACGATGGCAGCAAGGGTACGCGACCCACGTTGTTCATGAATTCAATCTGCATCGTCTCATTGACTAGAATCGGACCGTGTATGCGGAATGGATACATCATACACAACGTGTAAACAAGATGGGTGTCGACTATACTAGATGGCTTCATGCACAGCACAAGAACATCTCGATCGTCTCTGCAATGTGTACTCCATCGATAGAATGTCTTTTCAAACTTGTCATATAGCATTACTACTTTTAACATGGTAGCAATCTGTACAGGTACAGCTGCAGTCTCCTTTTTGTCCTGCTCGTCTGCTGGTATCCCCTTGTTTTCAGACATTTGTCTCTGCCCCGGCTTGTAACAATATATATGAAATACACATTACTCTGATGAAACACATCTTAAACCGAAATGCGGGAAATACAAATCATTGCTTCGTTTTTTTTCTAGAAATATGTCGTGTCTATTTTTGGACATGTTTTATAAAAACACGTCGAACAGCATTGCTTGCTCAAGCACTCATGGAGATAATTCTGCCGGATTGTCTCAAACTAACAAATGTGCACAGAATAGGCACAGATTTAGCTGTGCTGACTTTCCAAGACCCTGACATAATGCTTTTCACCGATGCTGTAGTCGATTACATCAAGAATGGTAACCATCTAAAGTATGACCAGCAATCCATGGATCAGCGAGGCAGGCCTTGCACGCATAGTCGGGGAGAGGGTTTTTTTGTGTGTAAAGGAAGCGGTGTTGTGTCTTACAAAATCGGCAAGACTGACATGCTTGGTGTTGGTATGCCAGATTGCATGCATGCGCTCTTGAACAAGGTGAACACGTTTGTAACAAGCGATTTCAATGCCGTATTTGTCAACCATTACAGAAACAACAAGGACGGAATCCCTTTTCATTTTGATAAAGGTGTGGATAAAGATAAGCTAATAGGAGTTTTTGGTGTTTCATGGGTTGCCACTGCATTGCGCCGCTCAGAACAAGGCGGGACTGGACGTGGTGGAAGCGCTGCTGCAGGCGCACAAGCATGCAGCAGCGATGGCTGATCAGGTATGGGCGGAGGCCGC
>Ga0209390_10006159_pt1 | contig 16305 bp, 13 predicted proteins | sample BON01_FD_187212 | JGI IMG/M metagenome (GOLD analysis project Ga0209390, IMG submission 187212) | Freshwater microbial communities from Lake Bonney liftoff mats and glacier meltwater in Antarctica - BON-01 (SPAdes) (version 2) | ecosystem: Environmental > Aquatic > Freshwater > Ice > Glacier... | reverse complement strand
TGTATAAAATCCAGTATAACTTTCATTTATAATATATGTAATACTGTCTAAAGGACTTTTTAATTCTTTGGAAGCTTTGTCTATTAATCGCTCCATTGTATTGTGGATAGATTTTTGATTCCTTGAAGAAAAACCAATGCCAACTTGATTGTTAGCAGTTTGGGCTGTTAAGTTTATTTGCCAAATAAAAAATGCCGCAGCCCATAAAAAATTAAAATACTTGCACATATTTTTTTTTAATTCATTTATTGTTATTTCAACAAAAATACAACTAATAATTTGCAAAAGCAACGCTTTAAGTTGGTTTAATAAATTTGTGATAGCCGTCACAAGTAGGCATTCTCTTCAATAATCCACGCGTACAGTCATTTTGACCATAAGCATTAATGATTTTAGGAATGCAATTGTTTATCCTACTTTTGCGTGTTTCGAGCTGTTTGGCATGCAATAAACAAATTATGTAGGCTCGCTATCTGCTAGGTGTAAGTTTTTAAAAAGCTTTTTTTATGGCTGGTTCTGTAACCAATAATATATGTAACTTTTCAATCATTGGGGCTGCTTTGTTATTTATAGATTCACTTTTTTACTCATTTTTTAGATTTGAAAAATAAGAACTTGTCAAGTTATTCATTAAATTTTCTAAATGGCTACAAACAGATTAAATAAAAATGTGCCAAACTATTTTTGATAATCTTTTATAATTAAACTGTTTATTATTGGGCTAATTGGTTTTATTTGCAATATGATTAAAAAAATATACAAGTTTTTACGTATTTATTTTAGCTGGCTTTGGTATAAAAATAATGGATATGGAAATAAAATACCTACAAAGGTGAAAGCATTTATTATTTTAAAATTACATCAAAAAACAAAGTATGGGGTATTTATAGAAACAGGCACTTTTTTAGGCGATATGATACATGCAATTTATCCCTTTTTTAAAACATTGTATTCTATAGAGTTGTCCCAAAAATTGGCAAAAACAGCACAAAATAATTTTATTCTTCAAAAGAATATTAAAATTCTTCAAGGCGATAGCACCCTAATATTGCCGCAAGTATTAGCCCAATTGGCAGAACCAGCAATATTTTGGCTCGATGGACATTTTTCAGGCGCTACCACAGCCAAAGGAAAATTAAATACGCCTATTTTGGCAGAAATAGAAGCCATTGCAATGCACCCAATTAAACAGCATGTCATAGCCATAGACGACATTCATCTTTTTAATGGGGAGAATGATTATCCTAAAAAAGAAGATTTTATTGCTTTAATTAAAAACAGTTTTCCTAATCATCAGCAAATTTTTATTGCCAATATGATGATAATAAAAAATTAGTTGGTTAAAAATAGATTAGAGTATTTTTATTTATTCATCTCGTCTAAAAAAAGGTGGAATTATAAAATGGTTGTATTTAGCTGTTGTTGCAAAAAGGCTGGCGCAATTCTTTTTTAGAATAGGTTAATTAGTCTTTCAACTTAGCAAAAAAAGGCGCTATTTTTATTCGTTTGGCTGATGTGTGTTTGATAAATACCTGCCTACAATCATGGCCACAATAAATGTTAGGTATATTTGACCACTCGCTGCCAAAAGCATGCAAAAAGATTGTGCAGGCGGGGTGATGGGATAAATATCGCCATAGCCCAATGTGCTTAGTGTCACCATGCTAAAGTAAATAAATTTAGATGGCTCTGTGATGTTCTCTAATTCAAGATTATACAATGAGCCAGGATGCATATTCTCTATTATCATAAAAATAAAACCTCCACAAATGGCTAAAAGTAAATAAATATTAATAGAGGCAAAAAGCATGGATTGTCCAATTTTATCAATATTAAGTATCTTTATAATTAAACGATAACATACAAAAAGATAAAACATCATGTAAAAGAAAAAGCTAAGATAAAAATTGATGTTAGCTTCTTTTTCGCTGTACCCAGCATAATTTACAAAATTTACAATTGCACACACAATTATAAACAAGTACAATTCTTTATTAGATCGGTGCACTGCATAAGCAGATGCAAGCATGGCGATAGATTGCATGATGTTTGCAATTATTTTTTGATAGGTGGTTTCGTAAAAAAAATTGGGTACTGATAATAAACCTACTAATGCGCAAAGTAAAAATAAATACCTGCGGGCTAATATCCTATTTACAAATTTAAAATTTCTGTTTATAAATGCATTTACCATTCTTTTTTAGATTTTTGTTAAGGTGATAGTTTAGTAAAGGCAATATAAAAAAAATTAATTTAACAAGAAAACTTTAATGAAAATCTTTTATAAATTTCCCCTTAATGCTTGTTCGCGCTCTATGCTTTCAAAAAGGGCTTTAAAATTTCCAGCGCCAAAACTTTGCGCCCCTTTTCGCTGAATAATTTCATAAAATACGGTAGGCCTGTCTTCTACTGGTTTAGTAAAAATTTGTAATAAATAGCCCTCTTCGTCTCTATCTACTAAAATGCCTAGCTCCTGCAATGGAGTGATGTCTTCATCAATTGGCCCGACACGTTCTAATAAATCAGTATAATAAGAAGGAGGGGTTGGCAAAAACTCTACGCCTCTTAATTTTAATTTGCCAACAGTAGCAATAATATCTGCGGTAGCTAGTGCTATGTGTTGCACACCTTCGCCCTCATAAAAATTAATGTATTCTTCTATCTGTGATTTTTTCTTTCCTGCAGCTGGTTCATTAATAGGGAATTTCACATATCCATTTCCATTGCTCATTACCTTGCTCATTAATGCAGAATATTCGGTATGAATTTGCTTATCGTCAAAAGAGAGAATGTTGGTAAAACCCATCACATCTTCATACCATTTTACGACTTCATTCATTCTGCCCCAATCTGTATTGCCTACACAATGATCTATATATAACAGACCTACCTCATCGGTTTTAAAAGTATTTAAACGTGCTACAAACCCAGGCATAAAAGGGCCATTATAATTAGTTCTATCTACAAAAAGGTGGACAGTTTCGCCATAAGTATAAATGCCCGCGGTAGTTACTCTGCCAAACTCATCTGTTTTAGTAATGGGGGCTTGGTAGCTTTTTGCCCCTCTTTTAATGGTTTCTTGATAGGCATATTCGGCATCATCTACTAATAGGGCAAGTATTTTCACCCCGTCTCCATGTCTTTTTACATGATTACTTATTTCATGATCAGAAATAAGTGCAGTGGTAAGGATAATACGCACTTTACCTTGCTGCAAAACATAACTTACCTTATCTCTAACACCTGTTTCTGGCCCTGCATAGGCTACTTCGTTAAATCCAAAGGCGGTTTTGTAAAAATGAGCAGATTGTTTGGCATTGCCTACATAAAACTCAATATGATCGGTGCCTTTAAGTGGCAAAAAATCAACCTTTTTTTCGGCAAATGCTTTTTCTAATATTTCTGAACTCATGGTATTTATTTGTATAATATGTGGTTGGCAAATTTATTAAAAATGTTGGACAATTATTTTTCTAATCTTAATTTTTTTCCTTTTAATATTTATGAGATTATTGTTTCTTAAAAATTGCTCATTATCTAATAGAAAATTAAAACAATCAGCTAGGTTTGCAGCACCCCTGTGCTAAACTTAGGGGTTGGTTGATGATTTGCCATTTTTATCCCTTCACTTATCACTTTTCTAGTTTCAATTGGGTCTATTACTCCATCTACCCAAAGTCTAGCTGCTGCATAATAAGGCGAAGTTTGTTTGTCATATCGTTCAGTAATTTTCTTTAATAAATCTCGCTCTATTTGCTCATCAATAACTTCTCCTTTTTTTGCCAAACTTGCTTTTTCTATTTGCAACAATACTTTTGCGGCCTGCTCTCCACCCATAACCGCTATTCTGGCGCTTGGCCAAGCAAAGATTAATCGGGGGTCGTAGGCTTTGCCACACATGGCATAATTTCCTGCTCCGTAGCTATTGCCCACAATAATGGTAAATTTTGGCACTGTGCTATTGCTCATTGCATTCACCATTTTTGCGCCATCTTTAATTATACCACCTTGCTCAGAGCGCGAGCCTACCATAAAGCCTGTTACATCTTGCAAAAATACCAATGGAATATTTTTTTGATTACAGTTCATAATAAATCGTGCAGCTTTATCTGCACTATCGCTATATATTACTCCACCAAATTGCATTTCTCCTTTGGCACTTTTTACCAAAGCCCTATTGTTGGCTAAAATGCCCACTGCCCAACCATCTATCCTTGCATAGCCACATGTAATGGTTTGTCCAAATGTTTGCTTGTAATGCGCAAAAGACCCTTTGTCTACCAAGCAGTTAAGCAGTTCTTCACTGTGATAGGGTTGTGCCCTATTGGCAGGCAAAACTCCATATATATCGGTAATATTGCGCAATGGGGGTATGCTTTCTGTTCTACTAAAACCAGCATCTAAGGGTTTTCCTAATTTATCCATGATATGCCTTATGTGGTTTAAACAGCTTGCATCATCAGGAAACCTGTCGTCTATTACTCCGCTTATATCTGTTTGGGTTACTGAGCCGCCCAATAATTCATTTTCTACAGTTTCTCCAATTGCAGCTTTTACTAAATAGCTTCCTGCAAGAAATATGGAGCCTGTTTTGTCTACAATCAAAGCCTCATCGCTCATAATAGGCAAATATGCACCACCTGCAACACAGCTGCCCATTACTGCTGCAATTTGTGTAATTCCTTTGCTGCTCATAATGGCATTGTTTCTAAATATACGGCCAAAATGCTCTTTGTCTGCAAATATTTCGTCTTGCATGGGTAAATATACTCCTGCACTATCAACCAAATAAATGATGGGCAAATTGTTTTCCATTGAAATTTCTTGAGCCCTTAAATTTTTTTTGCCTGTTATGGGAAACCAAGCACCCGCTTTTACGGTGGCGTCATTGGCCACAATTATGCATTGCCTTTTGCAAACATAGCCAATGCCAACTATAACTCCACCACTTGGACAGCCACCATGTTCCTCATACATTTCATGGGCTGCCAAAGCCCCTATTTCTAACCAAGGACTATCTTTGTCGCACAGGTATGATACACGTTCACGGGCAAGCATCTTTCCATTTGCTTTCTGTTTTTCTGCTGCTTTTTCTCCTCCACCTTTTACCACTGTTTTAAATAAACTTTTTAGTTCATATACCAATTGCTTATTGTGATCCTCGTTTTTATTAAATTCTAATTCTGCTTTACTGATGGACATAATGCTACAAAAATATACTTTATTTTATGAAACCCATATTTAAAAATTGCCTTACTCTACATCACCTCTCTTTTTCAGACAATTGCTTGAGTTTGTTGAGTGATAAATTAATCTCTTTTCCAATAAATTTATCCATCAATAAGTTCATAAATCTGGTTATGAATGTCCTTTCTCCTTGCAAAGCAAAGCTTATTCTGCTCTTGTCTGATTCTATAGGGCTAATAATAAAAATTGCTTTTAACTTTCTTTTATCATTATCTAAGTTTATTTGCATATTAATGTTGTTGGACTTGTTAGTCGCTATAATCATGATTTGGTTTTTTTTATGGTCTCTTATCCAATTAATTTTTGTGTTTGCCACATCATCCTTTTCCATAATTAGATGTTCTATTTTAGGGATTTGCCATGGCATCCAGTTATAATATGTTTTAGGCGAATGAATGTTTAATAAAATAGTTTCTGCATCTTGTGCTATTTCAATACTGCGTTCTACCCTATATCCTCTTGGTATAAAAGCATTGATAATCATTATTATGCTGATTACAAAGAGTAAAAAAAATACTGTGTTTGTAATGATTCTCAAATTTGTTATTATCTTTGAGGCAAAGATATAGAAATATGCCAATGTTTAAATCAAATCTACCTAAACCAAATTACGCATCGATAGTATTAAATTTAATTTTGGGAATAATGTGCAGCTCTTTTTCTTGGAATACAGCAACTGCTCAGCCTAAATTATTGACACCTATAGAAGGGGTATATGGAAAGGATTATGTAATAGTAAATCATGTAGACTGGGGATTAAACGATAGTATCATGGACGCATGGTGCGGCAATAAGACCTATAATGGTCATCAAGGAACAGATTTTACCCTTCCAAAATTTAATAAAATAGACAGTGGGATGTATGTTCTAGCTGCGGACAGTGGCATGATTACTTTTATAAAAGATGGCCTGTTTGACAGAGAAAAAAGTATTGATTTGGCAAAAGGCTTGGGAAATTATATTGCTATAGCCCACAAAGGCAAGTTTTATACTTACTACGGGCATCTAAAAAGTGGTAGCCTTTTGGTAAATGTGGGCGATAAAGTAACTGCAGGACAGCGCATTGCAAAAGTGGGCAGCAGTGGAAATAGCACTGATCCTCATTTGCATTTTGAGCTTTGGTTTGATTCTTCTATAGTAATAGACCCTTTTAATGGGCCTTGTGGCAATAGTCAGACTTATTGGGATGCTCCAATTAGTTATGATTCTAGTTTTTTTGTTTGGCAACATGGTTTAACAAAACAACTTTTGAACCTAAATACACTCAGAGAGTTAAAAGGCGAAAAAAACTATTTTAATTTAGCCGATTCTAACATTTCCTATTGGAATTTGATGCATGGGCTTAAAAAAGGAGATGATTTAAAAACAACGTGGTTAAACCCTATGGGTCAAATTATTTTTGAGTTTAATAATACAGTGCTGCAAGATTTTTGGTATTATAATTATTGGACATTTATACCTACTAGCTTGCTATCAAATAGTGGCAGTCACAAAGTACGTTTGTCAAAAAATGGTCTAAATGTGGATAGTCTTGGTTTTGATTATAATTTGCGAACCAGTTTGGATGCAGATGCAAAACAAACCATAAATTGGGAAATAATTAATAATAAACTGCTCATAAATACTCCTGATATACTGCAGTTTAGTATTATAGATTTGCAAGGAAGAACAATTTTACAACATCAAACTATTGGTAGACAATATTCAGCTATCGACCTTTTGAAAATTTCAGCAGGGACATACATATTGCTTTGCAAATTTAAAGATACCAATGTGGCTCAAAAAATATGGGTGCCATAAAATTTACTGCAAACTCTGCGAGGTGCGCATTGAAATCTGTTTAACTCAAATTTCGCAATCAAATTTGCTGAGAAAACAAAAAGCGCCAAAAGTCAGTGATTTAGCTTTGTTATCTAATACTAAATTATGGATTTCATGATAATATAGATGCTCACATTGCAACAGAATAGCTAATGCGCAATCAGGGATAAAGATTGATAAAATAAAAAGTGTAAATTTGCGCTAGGATTACTAACCAAAATGTGTAAATTTTTTCAGGGCGAGACACATCATTAAACAGAAAAAGATATGAAACAAAAGTTTGACAGGACAAACCCAGACGAGGCAGATGAATATTTCATGGATTGCATTCGGGAGGGTAATTTAAAAAATGCTATGACTTGCTTTGATCCAGAAGGAGTGTATATGGATAAGGGCGGAAATGCAATTAGTGGACTTGCCAATATAGAAAAGGTGGTTGCTAACCTCTGCAATATGAAACCTGACATTAAAATTTACAAGCACAAAAATTCGCCAGTCGGTAAAGACCTTATATATCGTTTAGACAAGTGGACTATGACAGCTACCGACCCGCAAGGAAATCCAATCAAGATGCAAGGAGCTTCCGCACATATAATGCGTAAAAACGCAGACGGAGTTTGGCTTTGGCTTGTAGACAATCCTTTTGCTGCATCATTCTTTGCTGACGAATAGCTTAATCAATGATTAGTAAATGGACAATACCAATAGAAATAAAGCACATACGCCTAACAGCAGTGCCTGTTGCACAAAAACTAATTAAACAAGCTGAAAATATCGAAAATATAAATTGCTGAATATCAATCTATTGAAAAATTTAATCTCGCTAAAAATTTAGATAAATTTTCAATATTGATTTGCGCTACAGGCACAGCACCTGCAAGAAATTGGCGGTTCAGTGCTCCGCAGACCCATTTGTGGTTAATCAAACTTTTGTTTTACGCACGAACATTTACTCATAATTTATTTATTTTTAAAGGCATTCTTGAGCCCATAGGGGTTGAGGTGCAAATCGCCAATTCTTGTAGCTGCAAAACGTCAAACTATCTAATTACTCAAATCAAGGCGCTGAGAATTGCACCATTTTAAACTTAAAATTAGCCCATATCAAACCACTAGATTTCTACACTATCCAACCCATAATTTTAAAAAGCGCAGCATAACAGCGCTTAAATGTACTTAAAATTAGTCAAAAATGATTATATTTGCATAGAAATGGGAGTTTTTACACGAACTGACGTTATGCGATATTAAAAGAAACGAATGAGAACATTTTTACTTTTGTCAATACTTTTGACATCTTGTGGCTTGACTAAAAGCACTGAAAGCAATAGAAGTGACATTCAGTATGATAATAATGCAATAGTTTTTGTGATTTTAAGAATCCGCAAAGATTCTGTGGAGGAAAATAATGTAATTGAGTTTGTTAGTAAAACTAAAATTATTGGTAAAATAAAAAATGAATACCAAAGCCAAGTTGATTCTGAAAACTTTCTAACGATTGATTTATATGAACAAGATAAACTTATTAAAACAATAGTCATAGCCCATCCTTTATATAAAAACGTAGAATACTTAGAAGGCAATTCTCTTGTATCAAAATCCATTGAACTTAATACGGAGGAATTCTTTATCAGATTGCAAATTAAAGACAATTCAAATAAAATTAAAATTTCAGAAACATTAAAAAACGCTACCTCGAAAGAATTAACAACAATAAAATTATAAAAAATGAAAAAAATAATCTTTCCCATTCTAATTCAAATGTTAGTATTGAATTATGCAAATGCACAAACGTTTCAAGTGGACACTTTACAGTACAAAGGGGATGTAAATAAGTACATTAACATTGTTATAATGGGTGATGGTTACACCACTGCCGAGCAAAACAAGTTCATTTCAGATGCTACGAATTTATCCAATTATCTCTTTGCTCAATCTCCTTGGTCAAACTATATAAATTATTTCAATGTATTTGCTATTAGAGTGATTTCAAGCCAATCGGGGATAAAACATGCTAACACAGCAAGTGATTGCAGTTCGGCTTCGCCATTGGTTCCTGTTTCCAATCCAAGCACTTATTTAGGGTGTCGTTTTGATGCTTTCGGCATACACAGATTGGTCGTTCCGTCAAACATGTCTAATATTGTAAATGTTTTAGCAACTAATTTTCCTAATTATGACCAAGTTTTAGTTGTTGCAAATACCTCCCATTATGGTGGTAGTGGGGGTAGTTTTGCAACAGCAACAGTAAATGCATCCAGCAACGAAATTACTGCTCACGAAATAGGACACTCTTTTGCAAATCTTGCTGATGAATATAATGCAGGAGATGTCTACTTTGCTGAAAAGCCAAATATGACAAAGCAAACAAATCCTGCCTTGGTTAAATGGAAAAATTGGATGGGACACAGTGGAGTGGGGATCTATCAGCATTGTTGTGGAGGACAATCAGCTTTGTGGTATAGACCACATAATAATTGCAAGATGCAAACTTTAGGGTTACCCTATTGCGGTGTTTGCAAAGAAGCCATCATAGAAAAAATACACTCGCTGGTTAACCCGATTGTTAGTTACACACCAACCTCATCCAGCATAAATTCACCCAACCAATTTATTGATTTTAAGTTGACCGAATTAATGATACCCTTGCCCAACACGCAGAAGATAGTTTGGAAATTAGACGGAGTAACTGATTTAAACAATAGTGATAGTTTTCAGATAGACCAAAACACGCTCTCCAATGGCACACATACTTTGGTAGCAACTGTTGTTGACACAACCACAACGGTGAGAGTCAGTAATCATTCTTCAATACATTTCAGTGCCATTTCATGGACTATCAATAAAACTACTGCCGGTATTCAGTTAACAAGTGCTAACAATCAAATTACTTGTTCAGTTTTCCCAAATCCTTCAAGTAGTATTTTGAATGTTTCAGTTGAGGTTGAGAAAAAAAGCAAGGTATCAATTCAAATTGTATCTCTTGAAGGAAAAATTATTAAACAAATAATTAATGAAACTTTAGTTGGCGGAAAACACTTAAACACTTTTAGCATTGAACATTTATCTATTGGAACTTATACTGTTGTTTTTAATATTGGCGGCATAATACAAACTCAAACTTTCATTAAACAATAATAACATCGCATAACAAGCAAGGATTAAAACGCAACTCTACTTCATTTAATCCATCCCTATTGCTATCGAGAAACCTAGCCCCGCGAAAGTTTTGGGATTTATGGTGTTTAAATAAATGGGGGTAATTGTTTTTTATTGTTAGTGCTTTCTTTTTTTCTGTTTTTAAGGTATTAATATTTACTGCATTCCATTTGCGCAGAATACTGAATATCTTAGAACCAAAATATTTTTAAAAAGTTTTTAGCCTGAATTTTTGAAGAACAAACTGGCGACCAATATTCTACCACCAGCATACAGGCTATTTATAGAAAAGCGGTAAAAGATACCAATACCAATCCTCGGAGCGCGCCATACACCCTGCGGCACTATGTTGCAGCACACTTGCTGTAGGCTTATTATATACAAAATGCACTAGGACATAGCAGCAGCAAAATCACAGAGATTGATACAAGGGTGATTATCATTAACATTAAAAAACCCTTTGGATTTGTTATAAATTGTACTATTTTTGTAAGCGTACAATGGGTATAGCAACAATATTTACCAATACAATGGGCTTTTTAGCAGTATCTTACCAATCTAATAAAGATGGCGCAGATAATACAAATAGACGCATGTTTTGGAGCGAGTTGGGTATGTACTAATGTTAGGCGTAATATTAAATAAAAACATATCCGAATATGAACATAGATTTTGAAAATTCATTTCTCTATTTCTACTCAACTATTCCTCAGGTGCTTGGAGCATTGATTGCCTTGTTTGGAGTTTTTCTGCTATTTAAATTTCAGTCTCTAAATAACTCAATCATTAGTTTTGGCAAACAAATCTCAGAAAGACTAGATAATGAGAATTTCTTAAATACAATTGAAGACCGTCATCTAAGATTATTAAAAGGAAATCTTAAAGAAGGAATAATCCGACAGGATATAGAAACTGTTGCAAGTCAAATAGCGGGAATTAACAAAATACTTGAAGATATTAATTTTAAAACGAATTTCATAAATGATACGGATGCAGAATTAATGGCAGAGAAGCAAGGTTTAATCAAAACATTTAGAATTTATGAAAACATTCAATGTAATTGTTTAGAAATTAAAAATAATCTTTTACTTGATGCCAAAAGTTTGTTAATACAATCTTCATTATTGATATTAATATCCATTCTTTGTATTCCATTTGTTCATGTATTACTTTGTAGTAACAACCTTCTTATATTAATTATAATCTCAACTTTGATTTTATTATGGACAAGTAAATGCTTAATAAAATTAGTTTGGTTAATTATTATTTCACTTTCGCATGATTATAATGATGAAAAAATGCCCAACAAGAAAGGTTTATATTATGAAATATTCCAATTATTTAAAAAAAAGACAGTGGAAAATCTAAAAGACAGTGGAAAATCTAAAAAATAAAACGCATAACAAAGAACTGCAATAAAAAAACAAGCAAAATCTCACTAATTTACCGATAAAGAATTTCTGTAACTTTGATCGTATGGAATTCTATTTTTTGCGATAGCAAAAGCATTTTTTGCCCTTATTATGCATCGGTTACCTGGTATTATTTAAAAGTGGATTCCGATGAAAGCAGTTTGAATTAAGAAATTCCTCAAATTGCATAAAAAGATGGGCCAAAAAGCCTTTAGGATTTATGGTAAGAAAAGCATATTTTTGACGACATACAATGAGTATGCAAACAATATTTACCAATACAATGGGCTTTTTAGCAATATCTTACAAATCTAACAAAGATGGCGTAGATAATAAAAATAGATGCATGTTTTGAGACGAGTTGCGTATGAACTAATGTTAGGCTTAATATAAAAAAAACTGCACCCTGAATGAATGGCATTGAGAGATTAAAAGAAAATTTGAATGAACAACAGTTGGAAGCTGTAACAGAAACGGAAGGTTTTGTTAGAGTGATTGCAGGTGCTGGTTCAGGAAAAACTAAAGCTCTCACTCAAAGGTATGCCTACATTGTTGAAGCATTAGGGATTAACTCTTCTAATATCCTTTGTGTAACCTTTACAAATAAGGCTGCACAAGAAATGCGAAAAAGAGTAAAAAGATTACTAGGTGAAAATTCAGATTTAAGTTACATAACTACTTACCACGGATTTTGCGTTAGAGTTTTAAGAGAAGAAATAAACAAAATTAAGTACCCAAAAAACTTTATAATAATGGACGTTGAAGACCAAAAAACTGTTCTTCGACAAGTTTATAATGAATTAGGCATAACATCTAAAGTCTTCACTTTTAAACAAGTTCTAAGATATATCAGCAAGCAAAAAACCTTACAGGAATATCTTCAATACATTCTCGAATCAAAGAAAAAAGAAACTGATAACGAAATTGAAAAAGTCTTTATAAGGTATTTAGAAAAACAACAAAGAAATTTTGCTTTAGACTTTGATGATTTACTGAATTTTGCACTTTACATATTTGTAAATAATCCTGATGTACTTGAAAAGTGGCAGAAAAGATTACATTATATTCAAGTTGACGAAACTCAAGATAGTTCACAAAAACAATTTATGTTAATTGAGATGCTTTCTCAATTTCATAAAAACCTATTTGTTGTTGGCGACCCAGACCAAACTATTTATGAATGGAGAGGTGCAAAACCTGAAATTTTGGTTGATTTTGACAAACAATTTGTTGATTCAAAAACAATTATAATGAATCAGAATTATCGTTCAACACCAAACATTTTAAATCTTGGAAATCACATTATAAAAAAGAACAAAATCCGAGTAGATAAAGATATGTTTACTCAAAATCCAGAAGGTGTTGAAGTGGTTCATTTTCACGGTCAAAATGATTACGAAGAAGGATTATGGGTAGCAAACGAAATTAAAAGACTTATAGCGGATGAAAACAGCAACCATTCGGATTTTGCTATATTATACAGAGCTAACCATATTTCTCGAAGTGTTGAACAATCTCTAATTAGAGAGAATATTCCTTATTCAGTTTTTGGCGGTATAAGGTTCTTTGAAAGAAAGGAAATTAAAGATGTTTTGTCTTATTTACGATTGATTGAATTTGAAGATGATTTTTCTTTTTTAAGAGTTGTGAATACACCAAGTAGAGGTTTAGGTAAAAAATTCATCGAAAACGTAGCCAAAATTGCTGAAAAAGAAAACATTTCTCTTTATTATGCTTTAAAAGAAAACATATCACAAAAGGATTTAAATCGTAAAGGAGCAATAGAATTCATTGAACTAATAGAAAAGTATAAAAAAGATAAAGCTAATTTAATAATTTCAGATTTAGTAAAAGAAATAATGGACGAAAGCGGTCTTTCAGCTTATTACAGAACTGATGGAGATTCAGATAGATTAGACAATATTAAAGAACTTCAGAACTCGATAATTTTATTAGAAACACAGGATGAAGAACCAATAAACCTTACTGAATATCTTCAAGAAATTGCACTTTATACAGATATAGATATTGAAGACGATAGAAATGATAGAGTCAAATTAATGACAATTCATACTTCTAAAGGTTTAGAGTTCCCTTATGTTTTTCTTTGTGGTTTTACAGAAGGTGTTTTACCAAGTGCAATGTCAATTAAAGAAAGACGAGCAAAAGCTCTTGAAGAAGAAAGACGTTTAACCTATGTTGCTATAACAAGAGCTGAAAAGGCATTTTATATGACTGAATCAGAAGGCTTCAATTTTAGCACAGGTTTAAATAAATATCCTTCTCGTTTTCTATTTGAAATAAGCGACAACTATTTTGTGCGTAAAGGAGAATTAAGTCAAGAGATTATTAATGAAGCTAAAGAACAATTAAAATTAGACACAACTGGTAAATTAATTCAAAAGAAATTTGACGTTGGCGATATGGTTAATCACCTAATTTGGAAACAAGGAAAGGTTATTGAGGTTAACGAAGAAAAAGGAGAATATAAGATTGAATTTACAGAAACAGGTAAAACTAAACCGATAACTTTTGAATTTAGAGGATTAACCAAAATTGAAAAAACTGTTGAACTGACCGAAGAAGAAAAAATTGAGAAATCTAAATCAGACGAAGATTGGAATTCATTTGTAGAGAACGAAATTGAAAATAACGAAAGTCATAAGCCACAAACCATAGAACTGGTAGAAAAAAGTACAGAAGAAAAGAAAGAGTTAATTAGAGAAAGAATTGCTGATTTAAAAGAAGAAAAGGCAGAACTTGAAAAAATCACATTGGAAAACCTTGAATCGGAATTAATAACAGAATCGGAAATTACAGAAAATGAAACTGCCGAAATAAACCAAACTGAGGAAGAAATACTAAGCCCAACAACGTATATAAGTAATGGCGGAAATAATGCTATACCGAAAGATAATTTATGGTCTAAACTGAAAGGTCTGTGGTCTTAAATTGCCACTACTCTTATACAAGACCATTAGCTCCAAGCTAAAAAGACAGTGAGTGCAGTGATTAATGGCTATAATCTCAGTATATTTTGCGGAGAAAATTTAGTTTGCGGAGAATAAGATGTATATTTGTCGCATAAATTGCGGAGAATGAAAATCTATATACACGAAAAAAAAAATTGGACTAACTTTACTTGGGACAATAAGAAAGTGATGATAAAACTAGGTGAAGCTAGAAATCAACAGGGCAGACTTCTAGGGAAAATGGGGTCGCTTGGATTTGATTTGCAGCATGAAGCAGTATTAAATACACTTACTTTAGATGTTATAAAATCATCTGAAATTGAAGGCGAATATTTAGAAATAGCACAAGTTCGTTCTTCAATTGCTAGACGTTTAGGTATTGACGTAGCAGGTGCAGTGCAATCGGAACGTCATGTTGAAGGGATAGTTGAAATGATGCTTGACGCGACACAACAAAATGACTTACCATTATCGAAAAACAGGTTATTTGGTTGGCATGCAGCGTTGTTTCCTTCGGGCTATAGTAAACTTTATAAAATTACAGTTGCAGACTGGCGAAAAGATACAACTGGTCCTATGCAGGTTGTTTCTGGACCAATGGGAAAAGAAAAAGTTCACTATCAAGCTCCAAGTTCCGACAGAATAGCGCCTGAAATGAAAAAATTCATAAAATGGTTTGAAAACGAGCATGAAATAGATTTGGTTCTCAAAGCTGCCATTGCACATTTATGGTTTGTGACCATACATCCATTTGATGATGGAAACGGACGAATAACAAGAGCGATTACAGATATGATGTTGGCGCGTTCAGACAAAAGTATAATGCGGTTTTACAGTATGTCTGCTCAAATTAGAATTGAAAGGAAACAGTACTACGAAAAACTTGAAAAAACACAAAAAGGAAATTCAGACCTTACTGAATGGATTTTATGGTTTTTGCAATGCTTAATAAATGCCATTGATTCCACAGAAGAAACTTTGTCGAAAATTCTTCATAAAGCAGCATTTTGGAATTCACATTCCACCACAATTCTCAATGACAGACAGCAAAAAATGATTAACAGACTGTTGGATGGTTTTGAGGGAAAATTAACCAGCTCGAAATGGGGCAAAATTAATATGTGCTCACAAGACACAGCGCTTAGGGATATTCAAGATTTGATGAGTAAGAATATTTTACAAAAAGAAGCAAGCGGTGGACGAAGCACAAATTATGAATTAAAAGTAATGCCAGGCATTTGCTAAAGGCAGGTGTAAATTTACGATACCTGCAAAGTACCCTAGGGCATAGCAGCAGTAAAACCACAGAAATTTATATCAGGGTAATTAGCATTAACCATAAAACATTAAAAGGCCTTTTGGATTTATTATAAATTGTACTATTTTTGACGGCATACAATGGGCAAAGCTACAATATTTACGAATAGAATGGGCTTTTTAGCATTATCTTACCAATCTAATAAAGATTGCGTAGATAATAAAAATAGACGCATGTTTTGGAGCGAGTTGGGTTTATACTAATGTTGGTAAATATTAAGAAGACCATGACACAATGATGAAAACAAGACCATTAAATAGATTATCCGTTTATTTAGAACAGTTGATAAAAGGTCGCTTATGGCTTAAGGTAATCATTGGATTGATTTTAGGGGCTGGATTGGGAGTACTACTTAACCCATCTACAGGGCTGATTT
>Ga0209390_10006157_pt1 | contig 16308 bp, 17 predicted proteins | sample BON01_FD_187212 | JGI IMG/M metagenome (GOLD analysis project Ga0209390, IMG submission 187212) | Freshwater microbial communities from Lake Bonney liftoff mats and glacier meltwater in Antarctica - BON-01 (SPAdes) (version 2) | ecosystem: Environmental > Aquatic > Freshwater > Ice > Glacier... | reverse complement strand
CCGCACCTGCGCCTCGGGCAGCGGAAAGGCCAGCTCCCCGACGCCCTTGACCGAGATCTCGGGCAGGAAGAACGCCGCGACGCCCTCGGAATGGAAGTTCCCCGTCCCCGTGATCTTCGAGAGGGCGACGAGGAAGGCGGCTTGGGCGGGAGAGTCGGCGGGCATGGCGGAAGAGGGAGTCGGTGCGTCGAAGATGGCGCGAAGGGGGCGGAAGGTCAAAGGCGGGCTTTCATCGAGAAGACCATCAAAACCTTTGTCCAATCCGGTATCCGCGACTTCACCGGAACCGACAAGAAGTACAAGGCTGCCTGATCACTTTGTCCCACTTGGGGATACTGTCAGTGATTGAGCTATTGTCTGAACCCATTCAGGGAATCTGCCAGCCAGTGTGGGGATCCAGCACCACGGCGTCTAGATGTTTTCCATCGCGAAGCGGTTTGAACGCCTTGGCATCGGTAGTCAGCACGGTCGCCCCGCTCACTCGGGTCGCTGCAGCGATCCATAGGTCGTTCTTATCGTGGAAAATGGCCAGACTTTGCTCCTTGGCCAGCGTGCTGAGTTCGGCGTATGCCCGGATGATCCGGTCGTCGGTGAGATCCACGACTACCAACTTGGTTCGGATCTCCGCGAGTTTCGCTTTTCGTGGTTCTCCCCACTTGCTGCTCATAGCGAATGCCTCGATTTCACCGAGCGTGACTTCACAAATCAATGGTCGGAAACCGGATTTCGTCAGGTGGAACTGCCCGTCGATCGTTTCGCACACCTTGGCTCCCCGCAGCCATAACAGAAGCACATTGGTATCCAGAAGATAGTAACCGCCGCCGGCCATCAGCCCATTTCCTCCAGCGCGAAAATGAATTCCTCGTCAGTCTCCTCTCCCGGGATCATTCCCAACAGACTCGCATAGGCCGATTGTCCGGGCCTGACTCGAACCGCCAACCCGTGATCCACCACCGTGCCAGCCAAGGGCAGACGCGAGAAGAAAGAATCCTGAACTCCGGCCGGGTTGATTGCATCCGCATCGATCCTCAAGAGTTTGCCGGAAGGACGGAAAACCGCGAGCCCTTCGATGACCACATCCTTGTCCAGGTAGCCGGCCAGCCCGCTTGTAAAATCCTCCGCATTCCACAGGGCGGTGACCAGAGTGCCATCCTCAAGATAAAGACCCATTACCTTCCGGCTGACGCCGAGCATGTCCAACTTGCCGCACAGCCGCACCCGGCGCGGTGGCGGCGTTTGTTTTCTCAAGCTTTCCGCGGCGTCTGTCAAAACCCCATCGATCCGGGCGTCCACGGTCTCACCACCCTCCATCACAATCGATTCCAACCCCCGCCGAAGCGGTGCCCGGTATCCGGCGAAGCGGTTGAGCAGCGCATGATCAAAGCGGCTGCTATCCACAGTCTTCCGGCGGACGTCCCGCAAAGACTGCGCGAGGAGATCGAACGCCGTCTCGTCTGGTTTCGGACCATCGTCCCAGAGTTGGCGTTGCTCGAAAAGCTCCGCCGCCACGTCACCGAAGCGGGGAACCCGGAAGCGCAACGTCGTTACCTCGTCGCCCTGACCTTGCATGCCGATGAAACGCACGTCAGCCGCATCCTTCAGCACTTGGGGAATCCGACCCCGCGTCCGGCTGGCGTGAAGGAACCCCATGCGCACCGAGTCGATTAGCGTTTCCTGCAATCCCGAAAGCACGGCGCCGACCAAATCAGGGCGCGGTGATGCCCCGAGACCTGACGGCCCCCGAAGCTCAAAACTGCGCTCGACGTAATGAATTCCCATAGATTTGGTGGTGAAAGCTAATTCGGGTTGCCGCCATTGTCGATCTTCAAACGAATGCCGAACCACTGCCGATTATCCAAACTCCAGTCGATGGCCGCAACGCGCCCAATTTTGTGCTCAACCTGAAAGCCGGCCGCATTGCTGTCATTCGTGAAATTCGCAGCCATTCGCGTTGACGAAATCTCTCCGTCGAACTGGCAGACAGGAATCGCAGCAAGGCGAAGATAGCCAGCCGAAGGCTGCCCGAAGGGTAAGCGTAGCGCGGCAATCTCTGCCCCACATTGATATCAGTACCATCCATGAGAGCGAAGCAAATCTGCGCACATCCGTGTGCAAAAGCGCTGAATGATCGGGCAAAAAACACCGATTTACACGGATGGGATTTGATTTCACGGATCTCGCCCGCCAACAGCGCAGAGAGATCTTCACGCCTTCTTCGCCCCATGTAGAACGGGTCTCCAGGCCCGTTCCTCGTCACGCCGGGGCAGTGCCAAACGGGCCTGGAGACCCGTTCTACTTTCCTCGCCACATCAGCCTCCCATCCTCAAGCCCTCACCCGTCCGACCCTCTCCCCCATTCGTAAAAATTCGTGAAAATTCGTGCTCCAACCAAATCGGCGCGCAGATGCCATCGACCCACCGCTGGAGAGGACGAGAGCAACCGGCGAGACTATCCGGAGAAAAACACCGATTTACACGGATGGGATTTGATTTCACGGATCCCGCCCGCCCACAGCGTAGAGAGATCTTCGTGCATTCTTCTCCCCATGTAGAACGGGTCTCCAGGCCCGTTCCTCGTCAGGCCCGTTCCTCGTCAGGCCGGGGCAGTGCCAAACGGGCCTGGAGACCCGTTCTACTTTCCACGCCACATCAGCCTCCCATCCTCAAGTCCTCAAGCGGCCGGCCATTTTCCCCCATTCGTGAAATTCGTGAAATTCGTGGTCCAACCAAATCGGCACGCAGATGCCATCGACCTGCGGTTGGAGGGGTCGAGAATAACCGACGAGAATATCTGAAGAAAAACACCGATTTACACGGATGGGATTTGATTTCACGGATTCCGCCGCCAACGCAGTCGCGACCTCCGCACGTCCTTCGCCCCATGTAGAACGGGTCTCCAGGCCCGTTCCTCGTCAGGCCGGGGCAGTGCCAAACGGGCCTGGAGACCCGTTCTACTTTACACGCCACATCAGCCTCCTATCCTAAAGCCCTCAAGCGGCCGGCCCTTCCCCCCATTCGTGAAAATTCGTGCCATTCGTGGTCCAACCGAATCGGCACGCAGATGCCGTCGACCTGCGGCGGGAGGGGTCGAGAATCCGGACGGTGATTTCGAGCGGAGAGGTAAGAGGGTGTTGTCAGTGAGTGAACCGTGTTGGGTGGGAATTGGGATTGTTCCAGCGCGATGCGGGGGTGCGGCGTCTTGCGCAGGGGTCGAAATAAAATAACAATTTGAATAATGTTCTATTGAACTATTTTCAGGATTCGATAGACTGAGAACGAACCCTCAACCGCCAGAACCATGATTGCCGAATACCAGAATTACACTCCGGAAAATCCCGCGTTTATCCCCTCCTCACACGCCGAAGCACAGACCCGTCTCGGGAGGCTTCTCGAAATCGCCGACCCGTCCACGGCGAGTGACGAACCTTTTCTCGAAGGCTGGTGGGCGCTGTTCTGGCTGCACCCGGGCCTCCATCCTGACGACTTCGAAGTCTGGCCCGACGAATTTTCGCCCTGCGCGCCTTGGGCGGAGGAAGCCTTCCGCCGCTACTCCGCCGGCCGCATCACTGATTCCCAGTGCTACCCGTCCGACGCGGCGCACCGGCGAATCTGGCTTGAACGCCGGCTGAGTGCCTGAAATCCGCCGCAGTCGGAGCGTCGCCGCACTTGAATAAAGGCTGTCGCACTGTTCAGTGCGGCATGCCAGACAGACTCACACCGGAACACCGCTCATGGAACATGAGCCGGATCCGGAGCCGGGAAACGAAACCGGAACTTCTCGTGCGTTCACTCCTCCACGGCATGGGCTACCGTTTCACCGTGAAAGGCCCCGGGAACCGCAACCTTCCGGGAAGGCCCGATATTGTGCTTCCCAAATACCGGACCGTGGTCTTTGTTCACGGGTGCTTCTGGCACCGCCACAAAGGATGCAAAGGCACTACCACCCCGAAGACCCGGACGGAATGGTGGGAGGCGAAGTTTGCGGGGAACGTGGAGAGGGATCGGCGGAATCAGCGGGACTTGCGAAAGGCGGGTTGGCGGGTGATTGTGGTTTGGGAGTGTGAGGTGATTAAGCCGCGCCTCGACCGGATTACCTCGAAGATCAGAAAACATCTCCCGTCGGAAGAATGAAATTCACAAGGGATCAGCTCATCTATTTCGGCGCTGAAGACGGCGCCTGGTCGGAAGTAACCGTCGACGAAAGAGCGAACAGTCAGATCACGGTCTCGGATACTGAAGGTGAGGCGGAAATTGTGATTCATGCTCTCGGAAAAACAAATATTCCACGCGGCAGTGCCTCCGGAAAGAGTCCTGTAACCGTTTTCAGGCGAAGCGGAGAGGCTGTCGAGAGCGGACTTAAGATCAATTTCCCAAAGCAGGGTAAAGACGAACTCCGGATTTACCGCAACACCGTTGCGGGGTTCGACTACGAAAAGGGCGATGTCTGGTTTGTATTTCGAAAGGGAGATCGATTGACGGTTGGGTCATTCCCGTCAACGAAGTGGCACGCCCTCGGTCGGGAGGACAAGGAGGATGCCGGATTTCAGGATGAGATTGAAAAGGCATTCGCGGACGAGAGCCTCGACGATATTTACTTCGAGACTTCCGGTGGAGTGAGGATAAAGCGGGATCCAAGAGTGGCGATGGCCGCAATCAGATCCGCCGGTTACATTTGCGAATACGCCCCCGGGACGAAACTCTTCACCTCACGGGTAAACGGTAGATTCTACGTGGAGGCCCATCACTTCATCCCCCTCTCCGCTTCCAAATTGGTCAGCGGGAAACTCGACATTAAGGAAAACATCGTTTCATTGTGCCCGCACTGGCATCGCGCCATCCATCACGCGGACGCTGAAACCGCCCGCAAGATCATACAGCAGCTTGCCGCGATGTCGTCCCGCCAGGAATTGTTGAGAAAAAAGAAGGTCACGCTGCCTGACCTTTTTGAGTTCTATGGTCTTTAGAATCCAAATCGAGACTGTTCACTAAGACACCGGTTGACAAGTGACATAACGTGACGTCACGTGACCAAAGAATGGCGCAAGGTTCATCAGGACGAATAGTGATCGATGTCGATCCGGAGTTTAAGCAGGAGCTTTACGACGCTCTGAAGCAGTCCGGCAGTACCTTGAAAGACTGGTTTCTTAACCATGCCACCGAGTTCTGTGACGAACAGCGGCAGCCTTCACTTCTCCGCGTTTCCGATCGCGGGGTCTCCTACGGGGCGCGGTCCGCGTCTCTCACACCCACTCCCGATAAAAATGGCAGCAATAACAGCACTGAGAATTAACGGAAAAGCGACCGCCGCCAATCCGGGAAACGGCGCTCTAGCGATTTCGAATACGGATGCGCTCAATGCCATCCTCGCGGCAGAGGGCTGGCCGGGGGGCGGAACGGGTTACCGGGATCCCGCCTTCTCTGATCAGATCTGGGATGAATTACCCGCCATTGCTTCGCATTGGCTTCAATCCCCGATGGACGCACCCGTGCTCCTCGACGAGTCCTTTTCGAAAAAATGGATCGCCCTCCTCCGGAGTCAGTGCCTTCTGCGGCAGCAGAACCCCGCCTCGGGCCCCGGCAGAGAACTGAAACATCCCCGACCAGTTCATATCGACTTCTCAGGCCTGCCCTTTCCGCCGGTCTCGAAACCGAAGTTCACATTCATGGACCTGTTTGCCGGTATCGGCGGGTTCCGAATTGCACTACAGAATTCAGGAGGAAAATGTGTTTTCTCCTCGGAATGGGACCGGCATGCGAAGGAAACTTACTTTAAGAATTACGGAGAGGTTCCGTTCGGGGATATTACGCAGTTCAGTAAAACGAACAACTTGCTTGAGACGATACCTGATCACACGATTTTGTGTGGCGGATTCCCGTGCCAACCCTTCTCCCAAGCCGGACTTAAACTTGGCTTTGACGATGCAAGAGGAACTCTATTTTTCGATATTCTAAGCGTTGCAAAGGCTAAAAAGCCTGAGGTCTTATTTCTTGAGAATGTGAAACGTCTTCAAACTCACGATCATGGACGAACATTTAAAGTAATTATGAACTCATTGCGTGAAATCGGATACCACCCGCACGCAAAAGTTCTTCGTGCCTACGATTTTGGCGTGCCGCAGAATCGCGAAAGAATTTTCATCGTCGCCTTCCGTGAACCGTTGCACTTCGAGTTCCCTACCCAATCAAAGACACGGATCTACAAAAATTTTGGTGAGGCGTTGGAACCGAAACCAGATGCTAGATACACAATAACCGACCGCATGTGGGAAGGTCACCAAAAGCGCCGTGCCGCGCACGCCGAGAAAGGAAACGGATTCGGCTACAGTCTTTTTGACGAAAACTCAGAGTATGTAAATACTATTTCTGCCCGCTATTGGAAAGACGGGAGTGAAATACTAATAAAGCAAAAAGGGGGCAATCCACGCACCCTTACCCCCCGTGAAAGCGTTCGAATTCAAGGGTATCCAGAGGAGTTTATTCCCCATCAGTCACGCAAATGCGCGTACAAACAATCGGGTAACTCTGTTGCTGTTCCCGTAATCTACGCCACTGCTCAAGCGATCATCAGCGCACTACACGGCAATCTCCCGCAAACCACTCTCCTTCCACTTACTTGAAATGCAATTCGGTGATCCAACCCCGTTAGTATCTCGGATTAAGGAGCTCAATTCACAGCTTAACGACATCGGAACTGAATTCACTCTTGGGAAAAATCTCCGCGAACAAATTTCTGAGTCCTATCGTAAAGTAATTGGAAGAGACTCGAAGCCCGCCGCAGGGACCACTCGATTCTTTACAAGCGATACTAAATGGCGTGACGAATCCGATACCGTAGTCGCTAAAGCTGTAATTACGTATCCACTCTCGAAATTACTTACTCAGTATCGCAACGAATGGAAGGAGATTGCCTCACATATTGGTCCTGAATGGAACGCAAGAGCTCCGTTCCCGGCAAAGGAAGCCGACGGAGAATATGGTGGTCGAAGTCGCTGGATAGCGGCGCTCGACAAGCGAGGACACGACCCTGAGAATACGGAGAGACTCTTGAAATTTTTTAATTACGACCCTTCATTTATGAAAATGAAAGGCATAAGCCGTCCGGACTTCTCAAGTTCCGCCCTGAACAGTTGCATCGAGGATCAAAGATCTGAAGTTTTGTCGGGTATATGTCAGGAGGTGTCCGAATCGATCAATGGTGTTATATACCAGCAGGTTGTTGAACTCATATTTCAACAAAGCCTCGCTCGAACGAAAGAAAAATATTCAACGAATATTCGAAACACACCCTTCACCAGTGCCCTCCTGGGTAAGCCATTCCTTATCCTGACCGGCCCGTCCGGAACCGGCAAAACCCGAACGGCCTGTCGCGAAGCTGTTTCTCTAGCCGGGGATCACCGGTGCAAACTCGTCGCCGTCGGGGCAGACTGGACGGACAACCGCCATGTTCTCGGGTTTTTGAATGCGATCACCTCGTTGCCGGATCCTTCGGACACAACGGGTGACGGTACCATCCCCGTCTACGAAACTACCGCCATTCTCGACCTCATTCTTTCAGCTAGTGGCGATACCGGGTCGCCCTACTTCCTGATCCTCGACGAGATGAACCTTTCGCACGTCGAGCGATATTTCGCGGATTTCCTTTCCGCAATGGAACTCGATAACAAAACCGGCGCACTCAAACTTCATTCGGCCGGAAAGGCGGTTACGCGTGGGGGTGTCATCATTCCGGGGGTGATCGACTTTCCCGGGAATCTGTTTGTTGTCGGCACTGTGAATGTCGATGAAACGACTTATATGTTCAGCCCCAAAGTCCTGGATCGGGCGACGGTTATCGAGATCCGCGCCGACGAAACGGAACTGAAATCCTTTCTCCTCGGAACCGGGAATTCGGGACCCGCTTCGGCAGAGGCCAATTTCGGAATATCCTTCCTTGAGGCAGCCTCGGTAATCCGGAACGACGGTGATCACGAAAGCGTTCCGCATCTCCCCGACACGGTTCGAGAAGAAGCAACGAAACATCTCATGGAACTCTTCAGGATCATGAAACACGGCCGTTTTGAGTTCGGTTTCCGCACCGGAAAGGAGATCCTGCACTCTCTCCGTGCCGCGCAGTTTCTCACAGGACCCGATGAGGAGGCGCGCAGCAAGTGGATCGCCGGAGGTTGGAAATCGTGCCTCGACGAACAGATCCTGCGGAAGATCCTGCCCAAGCTCCACGGCAGCAAATCACGACTAAGCCCGCTGCTAGGCGCTATAGCCACTTATTGCGAGACAGAGGACTTTGCAAAAGCGATGACGCACTTCCCGGTAGGAACCGGCGCGGCAAAGCGGGGTGCCACCGACGTCATTGATGCCGCGCCCGGAAAGTTTCCGAACTCGCAAAAGAAGCTTCGGGAAATGTTCCGCGTGCTGAACTCCGAACAGTTCGTCAGCTTTATCTGCTGATCCGCGACAGCCATGGAAGGATTCTCCGCTATCGCTTTCCCGATCGGTGACGAAAGCGGTTCGTGGCTCGTGATCGGCGAATCGCACAACAACGAATCGTTCGATCCGGATTGTGACATTACATTTATTGACCTGAACAACGGTCTCAGGGGCCGGCCGACCGCCGTATCCGATCTCTCAGTCCCGCCGGTCACCTTCGGGACAAACGGCATTGTCCGACTGGTGGAGACGATTCCCTACGATTGGAAAGTCACGGGTTCCCAAACCGTTGAAATCCGCTCCCATTTGAAAGGCAACGGGCGGGGCCCGGGCTGGAGCCATCGGATGGGTGAAACCCACGGTCGCTTTCAAGTGATCAACTATCTCGGCATCTCGACCTTCGAGGTAGTTTCGGATCGCGGGTGCCTCGCCATCGGACTCGAGCTCGTTTCCAAAAAACTCGACTACGATACCGAGTTCCGGCAACTAACGACCGAAATAGCCGACTTCTGCCAGCAGCTCCTCCTCAACTGGGAGTCACCGACCTCGCTGCGCTTCGAAACCGACGTGGACCGTCAGGGTAAACTACTTCTCGAGCAGTTCCTTTTCCTTCGCGGTTCCCTCGACAACGAAAAGCTCGAGGGAATCCTCGAGTCCATCATCCAGCGTCCACACACCGCTCTTAAAAGTGAAACGGAGTGGACACCCGTCACCCTTGCCGGATCAAATGACTGGCTGAAGAATCCGGCGGTGATGGCGCGCGACTGGTGGTGCGGCACTCGCGGCGGGTATATCCCCGCCGCGGTCCTCCACGTTCGCCGCTACGATTCGCACGACACCCCGCCAAACCAGTTCCTGAAATTCGCCCTCGAATCGTTTCTGAGATTGTGCTTGAAAGTCATCGCGACTCACCCGGAGGCGATATCCATTACAGCCGACGCTGAAGCAATGACCACACAACTGGAAGAAATTCTAGGGAGGTCGTTCTTTCGCGAACTCAGTCCGCTGACGAGGCTGCCGCTCGACAACCAGACCCTACAGAAAAAACACGGATACCGCGACATTCTCCAGACGTGGATTCTGGTCGAGGCGGCTCTTTCGCTCACCTGGGACGGCAACAACGAAGCCGCTTCAGGACCGTCGCGTGATGTGGCCACACTCTACGAATACTGGATCTTTCTGAAGCTCCACTCCCTGCTTGATTCCCTCGCGGGTGTCGCGCGTGTCGGCGGTCTGCCTTCCCCTTCATCGGACCCGGAGGCTTTTCTGCAGTCGCAGGGAGAGGAGCTGATCATCAATCTCAAACGATCCAAACGCTCCTGTGCGAAATTCACTTATCACGAGGAGGTCGACGACGGCATCGCCCTCAACCTGAACCTCTACTACGAACGCGTCTTCGCGGTGAACAGCTCCGCAGCATCGGCCGGGTCCTACTCCCGACGCTTCAAGCCCGATTACACGATCGCCATTTTCCCGGCCTCTTACACCACCGAAGCGGCCGCAGCAAAGGACGGGCAGATCGCCTTCGTGCATTTTGACGCAAAGTACCGCGCGCAGAGCATCAGTGAACTCTTCGGCGACCCTGCCGAAACTGACGAGGAAATCGATGCCGAAAAGGTTTCCGGGAAGACCATTTCCACCTACCGCCGCGGGGATCTTCTGAAGATGCACACTTACAACGACGCCGTCAGGCAGACAATCGGTTCCTACGTGCTCTATCCCGGCTCGGATACCGCGCGCGGAGACATGACTAAGTTTCATGAGCTTGTTCCCGGTGTCGGAGCCTTTGTGCTGAAACCGGGGAACGAGGAATGCCTGAAATCTCTCGGCTCGTTCCTGCGCGATATTCTCAAACATCAATCGGATCGATTTACGCAACTCTCTCGAATCCGATATTGGACCCACAACACGGTCAAAGAGGCACCTGCTGACTATATCACCCGTCCGAAAGAACTCTCGACCGACGCCCGTCCGCTCGAAGACAGACCAGCGGCACTTTTTTACATGCGCACCCCCGAGATGGCTGAATGGTGCCGGGCAGCCGGGATCATCTATTGCCATGCCACCCGGCGGGACGGGACTCCCCAGAAACAAAACCCCGACATTTTCGGAGCAGAGTGGGTCGTGCCGCACTTTGGTGGGGAATCGGCAGGGTGGATCGCGAAAGTGAAAGGCTACCGACTGATGGAGCGGGTGAAACTTGCCGGTCTTTTGGAGGTACACGAATCGAAGCTCACTGTTTCACACTATCACGTATTCCTGTTGGACGCACCGGTCGCTACTTTCGAAATCCTCATTACGAACGATTTTCACAAAACCGAGCTGAAGGGACGCCCGCTGCCAATTCCACTGGGAATGGTTTTTCAGTGAAAAAAAAGCCGGTTACCCACCACTTCCCGAAAGTCGAATTCGGGATGCAACGCCTGCACGGTTGACCAGAGCTTGCATTTCCATCTCTGGTAGGGCATCCATTAAAACGACCCCGCTCTGAATTCGCAGGTTCTTAGCAAGTTCTTTTGCAAATTCACTGATCCCGACTGAATTAATTTGCTCGGCATTCTCTTTGAAATAGCGAAGGACACAGTGCAGCAACACCCGGCAACGCCCAATCGACCGCTCAGTGAACGCTTGCTGAATATCCTGATTAGAAAGTAAAACCCTAGTGAGTTCGAAAGGGTCGGTTGACTCTGGGCGACAGGTGAGATAACCGAACCACCACAGGCGGCTGAGCGAGTTTCTAACGGCGGTCTCAAGGCCCGTACCGGAGTAAAAAAAACGCGTTTTGACCTGGTTCGCAGATGTAGGTGCCCACCGCCTTACCGTATAATCACGATAGAGAGAATGTGTGAGTGCACACCAGAGCCTCTCATCAGCAGCCTCGACTGGCGTTAGCATTCGAATCCACTGAAAGATCTTCTCTGAATTCTCAGCGTCTGCGCCCGGAGTTGGTTCCAGATCCGGTGGTGCGTCTGTTTCGATTTTCGAATCGAGCAGGTCAACAGGATCAATAAGCGGTGTAGCGAGGTCGGAATAAGCCGTCCATCCCGAACCGAGATTATTTTTTAGTATTCCAACTGATTTTCCTTTTAGAATCTGTAATCTCATATCTCCCAAGTCTTGCTTAAATCAGAGAGCCCCCGCCGTAATGGACACCTTAAAAGCACTTGGGCGAATGCAAAACAACTTGAATCATCTGAATCTGATCGAAGATCGCATCCGCTCTCAGCGAGCTTTTTCAGTATCGAGCGCACCCAAATTTTGGATAGTTTTTCATCCTCGAGTTCGTCAGGATCAAGAGCCCGAAGGAAATGGAGAGCTTCCAGAATAGCCGGGAACACGACGCTGGCTGCAATCATGCCTTGAAGACCGGGATCCGCTCTAAGATCTCTGTACAGGTCAAAATCTGCCTGCGGCAAAGTCATCACAATCTTTCTTGAGTCGTCGAAGCTGATATCACATCGATCAAGACTCTTATTTTCAGATCTCTCTATGTTTAAAATCGATGAGATCCTCTTGATCGGGTCATAGTCAAGAAACGCATCAAATTCCATGGAACTTGATGCCGCTATAATTTCGCCCCTCCCGACTTTAAATGTTCTATTACCGTAATCAGTGTGGCACCCGGAGACGGAGTAAGCGTGAATATTCTTCGCCACAACCGCGAAAGCGCAAACCTCAACTTTTCCCCTCAACTGCCCTGCCGGAATCGTGATCCTTTCACTTTTTCGGTTAAAAGTATGCAAACTCCTGTGGAAAGTGCTCCGGCACTCAAAATGTAAACCATACACGGCATCCCCATTCTCAACAAACGCAGTAACAGATCCATTCGAATGAATGATATCTGCATCAAGATACCAATTGACGCGGTCACATTCTAACCGCAGTTCGAGATCAAACTGGTTCGGAGTGACATCATCACTCAGTGGACATAAAAGGGGGTGTGGTCTCGAAATGCCCTTGCCAATTTTCATGCCGGTTTAACTCTAAGCGAGACTTTTGCACCCGACCCAACCTTTACCCGCCAATTCGTCGGATTGTCTTGAGGCAAGGTCACATTGTTAACCTGATTTCCAACCGTTTCATAGACTCTACCGGTCGAAATTTCCATAGCGCTTTCGACCTTTACTTCCTCTTCACGCCCGTCCTCGTCCATCGCCATAACGAGGAGATTCCCACTATATTCTTCACTGGATCTTATTACAAGGTCATAATCCCAGCCTGCACTACTGCTGGTCCATGATCTGAGTTTGAGACTCGGCTTTTGAGGTGCAGAAGACGAACCGCCACCAGTTCCGGGATCGCCACCCGCGGCTCCTTGTTTTCCGCCGGTATTCTTTCCATCGCCCTCTCTCCCGTCCGGCGTCTCACTTCCTCCACCCCCAGTGCCATCATTCTTTCCAAAATCACCGGCCGCAGATTTGACGAGAACGACCGCTGCCGAAGGGGGGCGAACCACAGCATCCTGATCATCTATCTTCGGCGAGCCGCCAAGATCCGGCTCACCGTCGTCCCCCGCGGATGAGTCCGGAAGTTCGTCATCTTCTTCATCAGGAAGATACTTTGAAAGCAGATCCTCATTAAATGAATCAGATGTCGATTCCGGTATTAACGATTTTAGCGACTCGCGAATGAAGTGTTTAATTTCCTGAAGAGACTTTTTAGCACGGGGATCGTCGGCATTCCTGCTTTCATCCCATTTATCATGAGATGGCGGTTCAAGCGTTTTAAGTAGGGCATTGCCTTCGTCGGATTCGCAAACAAAGAGACCGGCAAAGGGCATGCGCAGAACTCTAAACGGCGCAGGATAGATGATCATTCCTGTCTTCCTTGTCATCGCGATTTTCCGCGGGAGCTCTCTCCCGGTGAGAACTCTGAGAGTGCAGGCACCTGCAGTTTCCAACTTCTTTTGGAACTCCTTTCGTTCAGTAGACTTGATGCTCTGATAGAAAGGAAACTGGTTCTTAACCGGATGGGAAGACCGCCACTTCTCCATGAGATTAGAAAGGGAGTCCCGGCCCACCAATTGATTCCCTATCTCGAATTCTATCTTACCAAGCTGAATTGCAGGCCAAAAGTTAGCGAGTGCGGCACCCTCAAATAGCTGCTGCCACTCCTGGGTCGGATATTTGAATCCCACAATCCAAATATCGAGACCTGTTAAAGCGGTTCCCCTTCGGAAAGGCACGGGAATCAGGAGTTCTTCGCGGATAGCAGAGTGCTTGTTCGATTCCTCATCGTAATTTCCAATGAACCCTGTCCCCTGGGTTTCAGTCCCATTACCGTCAAGATGAGTAACAAGTCGAGTAACCCCCTGAAATGCCACACCTCCGTCACGAGTTTTCGTCGAATAAAGAACAGTTCGGCAGGCGGAACCGGCGAGCGGAGCATCTTTACCGATCCCAAAAGATCCGCCACTTCCGGAATCCTCCTTGATCGAAACTCCGCGTGATTTGACGAGTCCATTCCACGGAGAATCGCGGTCCTCGTCTGTACCAGCAACGCCAGTCGTGCCGGAATCCGAGATACGGAGAAATGAGGTCGACCGCTGGTCGAGCTGACGAATCGCTTCGTGAAAAAACTTTGCCGCTTTCGGCTGGTTAGGCCAGTAATCACGTGCTGACTTCAAGGAATTTAGCAGGTCTCCGTGAAACTCGATTTCGTCTTTATCGATGCTGTATGCTTTAAATGAGAGTCGGACTGGAGCGTTCGATGAAGACGCTGCGTCGAGTGAATTCTGGGCGCATTCACGAACAATATAATGAGCATAGTTGCCTTCAAACGTTTCGATTCCAGGATCATTCAGGCCTATCGAAGTTCCTCCAGATAGAGGCGGAAATTTTAGAATCATGTTTTAAACGGCTGTTTTCAAAAACTAGTGGGTTCACTTTGGAGTTTCAACAGGTCAACGAAAAGTCAAAACCAAAATAAGCGTTTTCCGGATCAATGGTCAACTGGTTTAGCAAGAAAGGACATAAATCCGTCTCCCGTAAGGCGGAATTGAGTGCAAGTAATCTTCAAAATCTCTCTTCCCCCAAAAATCTCCCCATCCTCCCACCCGCCAAACGAACACGGCCCCGCGACTGCGCCCCCCGGCTTGCGGGTGAAAAGGGGAAAGGGAGTCATGCTCCTACCGTAGCGCCGTGGGTGGGACAGCGGTGGGGGGAGGCGGGGAAGTTTTAGGTTTCAAGTTTCAGGTTTGGCTCTGCCTTTCTCGGAGGCTTGGCTGCGCCGACCCATGACCCATTCTCACTTCTTCCAAATGGTGCGCCCTTTTTCGGTGAGGCGATACTTCTGAAGCCGACTTTGTGGTTTATCGGGTGTGGTGTACTCGATGTGAGCGCTATCGAGAAGTGCTTTGATGACTCTCTTGAAAGAGCCGGTTTTCGATGTCAGCCCCAATGCGGAGATCAGGTCGGCAGCAGAGAGCGGTCTCGAAGAAAGTGCCGCCATGACCAACTCTCACTAGGCCCCTGACTGGGCCCGTGATTGCGGCTTCGGATCGACCACAGTGATCCTAATATTCAAGTACACGATAAATCGCACCCTGATCCCGCTCTCTGCTATCTCTGCCGCGGGCAGATCGAGGGCGGCCGCCTCCTCAAAGATCCGGCGAACACCGCTGCCCCACTGCTCGATTAGGTTGAGTTCGCGGAAGACACGGGCGATAGCCGGATTCCGAATGCGGGAAACCCCTCTTTGATGTCTTCAATGGTGAGCTCCGTAACGAGGATCCCGGGATTCTCAACTTCGATACGGTCATCAAAGAAGGCGACACTAATGGCTGCCCCTCGCTGGGAGTAGTCGGTGTGAACGATTGCGTTTAACCCGACCGCGCGGAGAATGCTGAGCGGAATGCTCCAAACGTCTTCTCCTCGGATGCCCGAAGGTGTCACCACCTTCGCTACGCCTCATGGGGAATCTGGAGGCAGTAGCCGAAACTCGTAAGAGTTTCGGGCGTGGGCAGTGAATTCGGGGCCGCCGGAAATCCCTGCAATGTTCATGCCCGTGCCAGAAACAGCCGTGGACGAAAACGACGATTCGCGGAGAGGGACGTCCGGGGACTGCGGATTCAAACGGTTTTCGGAGAACCCGGGCGGCGGGATTCCCCTCCTCACAAGCCAAGCAACATCCGCATCCGGTCCTCGACCTTCTCCATCGTCGCCGTTGCCACACTCCCCCACCGGCTCACGAGCCGGTCCTTGCTAATCGAGTGCACCGCCTCGCAAAGCAGCGCGGAGGCATTCGTGAGTCCGCCTTCGGGAGGCTCTACGACGACATGCCAGGGGATCGCACGGAGGGTTGAAGTGGCCGGGACCACCACGACGAGGCCGGCCTTGCTCCCGTTGAAGGGGCGGACGGAGACTACGAGGACGGGACGACGCCCCGCCTGCTCGTGACCCCGGACGGGATTCAGGTCGGCGAGCCAGATCTCGCCGCGATCCGGGATGGGGCTCGCTGGCATGCGTCAGTTGCGTCCACGGTCAAGGCCGTCGGCCAGGGTTCCATCCAGCCCGGCGATTTCGTCCCCGTAACCTTCACTTTCCCCGGCGGAAAGAGAATCGTAAGCCGCCGCCGCCTCGGCGAAAAAGCGTTCGCGCCGGTAAACCTCGAGCGCCTCGTCGAGAATATCGGTCATGCTCTTTCCCGCGTGGCGGGCGAGCTCATTCAGGAGGGTGCGGCCGGAATCGGAGATGCGGACGGTGGTAGGCATACGGGCAGTCTACATTTTAGTCGACAGATCTGTCAACATCAGGTGAAAGTTTTGGCGTCACTTCCGCCATCCTGCCAAATAATAGCTCTTGAAAGCACTAAAACTGAAATTATCTTCTTTCAAGAAACAAATGTCCGCCAAAAACCAGCTCACGGAATCTCCGCCCTATGCGGT
>Ga0209390_10006155_pt1 | contig 16317 bp, 14 predicted proteins | sample BON01_FD_187212 | JGI IMG/M metagenome (GOLD analysis project Ga0209390, IMG submission 187212) | Freshwater microbial communities from Lake Bonney liftoff mats and glacier meltwater in Antarctica - BON-01 (SPAdes) (version 2) | ecosystem: Environmental > Aquatic > Freshwater > Ice > Glacier... | reverse complement strand
TCCTAATTCATCTATCATCCCACTTACTATCCCCAAGTGATCAAGGCTTTTACTGCTATATGATTTTTCCATCCGCAAAGATGGAAATAAATCACTTCTTCAAAAATGTCGCTGGGAAATGTCGGCTGTATCAAATTTTTTGGACAATTTTTTTCTAAAGTCAGGTTTCTGAGCCAGCCAGCGAATGTGTTCGGGAAAGAACGCTGGACATTTCCGGGCAACCGCAACAAATCATCACCATCAAGCGGAAGCTCGGCGGCATAAAAGGTGATGTAATGAATATTGGCGTGCTGCGCACCACCTTGATGGAAACGGGGCAGTGGGTGGATGGCGACCTGTACAATGGCCGCATAGTTTTGATCGCCAACAGCTTTGTTTTCAAAGAACCGGTATTCTAATTATTCCGGCGATTTTCCTTTCCTCTGGGATGAAATAAAAATCCCCATCCAATACGGGAGCAACTATGAAAAAACGACGGAAATATTACTTCAAATAGGCAAGGAAGTGGTGGATGGCTTGCCAGGGCAATCAAAGGACAAATGGCACGAGTTACAGAACAAATACCGCTTGGAAGAAGCCGAAACGGAGCCGATGGTTTCCTTGACGGCCAATGATAATTGGGTGGAATTTACGTTGCGCTACGTGGTCAGCTACAAAAAGCGGCGCTTCACCAAAACACAGCTGTTTACCAAAATATTAAAAATCGTGGAGGCGACGAAAGGGGAGATCAAATTTGCTTCGGCGACTTTTCAGTTGGTGGAGGCGCCGGAGATTAGCGTGAAGGTTAAGTCATAGGCTTCATCACCCGTAAGCGCTTACCTCCCTAATAATTGTTGGACTGCAGCCAAGGAGTTGCTACGCTTCTTCTAGGCACTCTTCCGCCCTTTCTCGCAATTTGGTGGTATCCGCTTTCATAGTTCTATACCTTCTTTGCGCACATTTTTGTAGTAGAAGTATTTAGACGTATTGTATCGATTCAAAGTAGTTGGGTGGGAGATATAGTGGTGTTAAATCTCAAATCAAGGTCATACAATACACTGTTCATAAAGCGTAGCTCCTCACCTGTCTTGATGTCTTTGTCCAGGGAGGGTGGTCAAAACGGACACCCATCACAAGCCTTCGTCTTCACCTTTTTCTCCGGCGGCTTCGACATGGTCGTCCCGCCTATCCCTGTTATCCGAAACTCCGTCCGGCGGTTCAGTTGATGCTCTGTCTCGGTGCAGGGAACATCATTGCCACAGCGGTTGACCAGCTTGGTTTCGCCGTATCCTTTTGCGGTGAGTTGCTCGCGGGGTATTCCCTTAGACACCAGCCAATCCACCACCGCATCTGCCCGTTTTTGGGAGAGCTGGAGGTTGTAGGAGTCACTGCCCCTAGCGTCGGTGTGCGAAGCGATTTCTACCTGGAAACCAGGGTTTTCGCGCAAGGTTTTGAGCAGTTTGGCCAATTCAGGCAGGGATTCTGTGCGCAGGTCGGCGGCGTTGAAATCGTAGTAGAGATTCACCAGAAAACCATCGGAACCGCGTTGCCAGCGGCTTTCTTCGGGCCTGCTGGGCGAGCCATTGTCGAACAGCACGCCGTCGCGAACCTCGAGGCCATTTCCCAGTTCAAAGTTTGCCGGGGAACCGTCAGGGTTTTCATATAAGCCACTAATATCATTATATGTGGGCCCTTCGTTGACCGTTTTGGTCGGTTTGTCTACGATAAATCCTTCTGAATCGCGGTAAGGCTCCAGGCTCAGATTCACCTTGATAGCAGGGGAGAGGGCCGGGTTTTTGGTACAAAGACCTTCGGCCACTGCCGCGATGAAGCCATCCATTGAAGCGCGCAAGGTGTAGCAACAATTGCGATCCAGTTTGAATTTAAAACGACCATCTGCAGCGGTCTCAAAAGGCTCAGCAATGGGTTTGCCACAATCATTGAGCAACGTGATACGCGCCCTTTCTGCCGGGTAGCCATTGCTCATATCGAAAATGATGCCCTGCACCGTGAAGTTGCTTTGTTTCTGCAAGGCCAATTCGATGCGCGTGATTTTACCGTCGGTGGAATCGCTGGCACAGGCCATTTTTTCCAGCGGCTCGTATCCTTTCTTTGTAACGCTGAAACTTGCGCATTCTGCCTTTTTCATGTCAAAAGCCACGATGCCGTTCGAGTTGGTGGTCAGTGTTAGGGTCGTGTTGCCATTCAGCACAATAGCACCGGAAATGGGCTTTTTTGTCTGTGCATCGAATACGTAAATCTCGACAGGTGCGGCATTTTTTTGAAACAAATAAATGTCGTCACGCCCTGCTCCTCCCTCCCGGTCGGAGGTGAAAAAGCCCCAGGATTCGCCAGCGCCGAAACAAATACCAAAGTCATCGGCATTGGAATTGATTGGAGCGCCCAGGTTTACGGGCATGGTCCACTCGTTTTTAGAGAGCGGCACGGTGTAGTAAATATCCAGTCCACCGAGTCCGGCATGGCCGTTGGAGGCGAAATGCAGCCGGCCATTTTTTTCTATGTAGGGAAATATCTCATTGCCCTCTGTATTTACCACGGGGCCGAGGTTAATGGGATATCCCCAGGCGCCGTTGTAAAAATCGCTGTAATACAAATCCATACCGCCAAAACCACCGGGGCGGTTGCTGGAAAAATATAGGCGTTTTCCATCAATGCTGAGGCTGGGGTGCACGGTATTGTATTCGTCGGAGCAGAAGGGTAGGAGGGTGACGTTGATCCATTCGCCATTTTTGTCGCGCTGTGCGCTGTAGATGCTCAGTTTTACCAATCCATCATCGCTGCGGCCAACGACGCCGTTGTTGAAGTTGTTTCGGGTAAAAAACACCGATTGTCCGTTGGCGCTGAACGCTGCCGAGGCTTCGTGGAATCGGGTGTTGATTTCATTGGAAAACTTTTTAGGAAGCTCGTATTTGAAATCACCGAAGCCAGTACTGTCTAGGTTGAAAGTTGTTTTGTACAGTTCAGCGAATGGATTGCCGGTCCACATACTGGTGCGCTTGATGGCCACACCTGTTTCGCGGTCGCTGGCGAAAACCAGTTGGTCGCCAAGTATAGCCGGCGCAAAATCGTCGAGGTGGGTATTGATGGGCAGGTGCGAGATGCGGTAAATGCCCCGGTTTTTATGGCGCAATTCATCCTCTATATCGCAGGCCTTGGCGAGGTACTGCCCGCGGGCATCACCGGGCATGTCTTTCAGGTATTGCGCCAGCCATACACGGGCCACATCACATTTGCCATTGGCCTGGAGCATCATGCCGTAGTACAATTTGTTGATGGGCTTGATGCCGGGCAAGCGCACGATCTGGCCGTACCAATATTCAGCGTTTTCAGTGTCATTGATCTTCCGATAACACTCTGCCAGGTTTATCTTGGCATCGGTCACATCTTCTTTTTGCAATACTTGCTGGTATTCCACAATAGCGGTAATATAATCAAGATCGCGCATGGCATCGTTCGCGCGCTTGAGGTGGGCCGATTGGGCCAGCGCGGAGCTAGTGAGGAATAGCAGGAACATTATCCCAACTCCAATGGGCGTGCGATTGATCAAATTGTTCACTTTAAAAATACCGTGGCGACGCCACTTGTTTCACTTTAATATCAAATTCATAACCGACCATAACTTCAAACGAATTGCCGCTTGATTTTTGCAGTTTGCTCAAGGTGAAGTCGTAAGAAGCGCCAAGGCGCAGGCCGTTGCGAAGATACCAGGCGAACCAAAGGTCCGCGGAATCGTTGGATGATTTTTGGGCTTGTATGGCGGTGCGGTAAGTAGCACCCACCCAAAACGTTTGACGGAAAAAGAAAGAAGCGTCAACATTCAACGCGGTAGGAGCGCCGATATTTTGGGTTTTGCCGTCCTTTTTGAAGGAACTCAACAAACCACTGCTTTTCAACAACAAACTGGGTCGGAACACCACTTGATCTCCATCGAAGGGGAAAATGCCGCCCAGGGATGTGTACAAATGGCGGTATGTTTTTCCGTAAAAATCAACGACATCGTTTTTGGCTTGCCGCAGGTCGTTTTCCAACAAACGCGGTATACCCATTCCGGCATAAAACCTTTTGCTGGAAAGGTAAGCACCAGCGCCAAAATTGGGCATCCAACGAGAAAAGTTTTGCTGAAAGGATGGGTCGCTGGCGTGCTCCACGGTAACATCTGACCAATCGCCGCGCCAATTGGCAACGCTGGCTTGCAGCCCAAGCGAGAGCTTCATGTTTTTCTTTTTCCCCACAAGCATCCGATAGGCATAAGATCCCGCTGCATTAAAGGTATTGGTGGGCCCTATTTTATCATTCATCAGGCTAATGCCGAGCCCAACCCGTTCATTTTTCAGGGGGCTGTGTGCGATCAGGGATTGTGTGCTAGGAGCGCCATCGAAGCCCAGCCACTGTTGCCGGTGAATCAGGTTGAGGGTAAGGTGCTCGTTGCTGCCGGCATAAGCGGGGTTAAAAATCAAGCTGTTGAATTGGTAGCTTGTAAACATGGGGTCTTGTTGACCGGAAGCAGTCACAATACCCCAACAGACCAGAAATAAAACTACGTAACGTTTTTTGTACATCGGTATCGGTTATGGAATACAAAGGTCGGCTAATTTCAGGCCAACTTGTCTGATTCAACAATCCGCACCCCTGCCTGGTTCTCTCCAGCCATCCGAATCAAGGCTTCCGCCACTTTTGCCGCCTGAATACCGCGATATTTTTTGGGAATCAAAGGCGCAAAAAGTTTTGCCAGCACAATACCGACTTTTTCCCCAAGGCGAAACTCCTTGCGGTCGCCAAGCAAAAACGAAGGCCGAGCCGAGATAAAAGTATCAAAACCAAAGGCCTGCAAGTTATTTTCCAGTTCTCCTTTCGTTTTCAAATAAAAACCGGAAGCATTGGCATCCGCACCAATAGACGACACCAACAAATACTGTCGGAAACCGTGCTCCTTTGCGATACGGCCTATTTCTGTCGGGTAAGTACAGTCTATTTTGTACTGGGCCGCCTTCGAACCTGCTTTTCGCAGGGTTGTACCCAAGGCGCAATAGAGGTCGTCGCCTTTCACAACTTCAGGGTTAATATGGTCAAAATCAACCACTTCTTGCCGAAGCTTTGGGTGCTGCATGTCCATCCTACGGCGTACAAGCACCACTACTTCGGCGTAATTCGGGTTTTTGAGCAATTGTTGTAATAAATGGCCGCCAACCAACCCGGAGGCACCAATTAGCAAGGCTTTTTTTACAGTGGATGTTTGACGGTTGACGGTAGACGGCTGCATAACTTTCGTTAAAAAGGATTCTGAATATCCGGGTTATTGACAAAATCGGGATCCGTCAAGGTTTCCAAAAACTTGGTAATAGCTTTTTTATGGTAGTTCGTTAAACCAGAGTATTTGCCATTACCCAATGGGAAGCCCAATTGTCCGATAAAAATATCTTCGTTGGAAACGCCAAAACCATTGTCACCATATTGGCTTACTGCTTCAAGAAGCGTTTGGAAACGCCCATCGTGCATGTAAGGAGCGCTCATGGCAATGTTGCGTAAGGTGGGCGCCCTGAATTTGCCGCAGTCGTTGGGGTTGCCCGTCACTTCAAATCTGCCTTTGTCTACAAAGTCCATGAGTGATCCGACGCTATCGAGGCCGTTATTGAAATATTGATTTCCGGTAAGGGTGAGGCCGCCATGACAGTGAAAGCACTGGCCATCCGGCAGGTTGACGCTTGCCCCTTCGTCAAAAAACATCAGTTTGCCATCCAGCTCTTCCTCGTCGAAAATATCTACGTTGCCGCGCTGGAATTTATCAAATTTCGAATTGCCACTGCTGATCAAAATTCGCTCAAACTGAGCCATCGCTTTTGCTGCCAGTTCCTTGGTTATGGAGTCCCGATCGGTTATGCCAAAAGCCTTGCGGAATAAAGCCGGGTAGCTTGGATGTACTTTCAACTTTGAAATTACATTAGGCCAGGTATTGTGCAATTCAATGACATCTTCCACTGGCATTAGCGCTTGCGCTTCCAGGTTGGGCGAGCGCCCATCCCAAAAGAGGCCGTTGTTGACATACGCGACATTCAACAACGACATAGAGCTGCGTCTGCCCAAAACGCCATCAATACCTATCGAAAAGGCTTTATGGTCTGTAAAACTCCCCTGAGGCAAATGACAGGTGGAGCAGGACATGGTGCTGTCTGCCGAAAGAATAGGGTCGTAGAATAGTTTGCGGCCAAGCTGTACACCTTCCACCGTCATAGGGTTGCTTGCAGGAACTGGAACAGGAGGGAAGCCATCGGGCTTGATGATGGTGTAGGGTTGTGGGGCGTAAGCAATGCCGATCAAATCACCAGAATCATCTTCAGGTGTTTTCATTTTATCGCAGGCTGCTATTAGCCAGATGGCGAGCATAATGCCAAGAGCTAACCCTATATTTCCGGGAATCCAATTTTTTTTCATTGCAGAACGATTTTCACTGCTTTATGGTGGTTGCGTTGGCCAATTTGCTCATAAACTCGTTGGCCACCCGTGTATCATTAACGCTGTTGGAACTAGCAGGGTTCGAAGGTATGTCATACAAAGAGCCATCCGCGTTGGTAAATAGTTTCCGGATATCGAACTCGATGCCAATGCCTTGGTGGCCTTGTTCAACGTGTATGTGTTCGTTGAATGTAAATACTTTATATACTGGATCGGAACCGCAGTGGTAGGAGAAAGGCAGGTTTTTGATCCCGTCAACATCAGGGTCTGCTTTGCCGTCAAGCACCATAAAGATGTAGCTTTTCCAACCCAGCCAATAATCCGTTTCGATGTTTAGCGGGGTGCCATCTGCAAAATCGGACGGTTGTTTAGCGTTGTTTACGGGGTTTACGCCAAAGCCGATGCGAATGCCATCGTACATTGCTTCCGGCACGTTTTTGAAAGTAATTTTCGGGGTGACGGACATATCGGAAGCGCCGCTATCCGGCGTGAAATCCAAGTATTCAGCCTCAGATATTTTCACTTCTCCACCGTCTGCTTTCAGCAACGTGATGTCAGCGAGGTACATCCGATAGCGCACAAAGAGCAACGGGTAAGTACCGTGCATGTAATCTTTGTTCTTCTCTAGCTGCGTGCCATCATAGGTGGCCTTGAACGTGACATCAAAATCAATGCCGGAGATAGGCTCCTCCTTAGGATCACAGCCGGAAAGTCCAGCAAGGACGACGAGGGTCAGCAATAGCAATAGCTTATTTTTCATAAAAATGATTTTATCTGTAATGGAAATAACGCGTTTCAATGCGCGGTACAAAGGTGCGGATATCTATTGTGAAACGCTAAAAACGCTTGGTAAGTTGACGACAATCTGACTTTTCCAGGCGGGAATGTCGTATGCTGTCCAAATTACGCCGTTAAATAGCTTCTCCCAATCGGCACGAAGGGTCATCGGGAAATTATATCCCGTTTGGTGTTGGAAATTACCGCTGCCTTCAATGAAGAAATCGCCCAAGTCTGCGCGACGGAAATTTAGGGTGTCAGGGGGCGTGGCAGCCATGGAATCGCGCACAATAATGGCTTGCAGGAATGTATAGCCGTTTTGTGCTAAATTTTCAGCTTGGGGCCTCAAAGGGTGGTTGCTGGGCGCTAGTGCGGAAATTACCTTTTCAGCCTCCATTGGCAGCCCTAGGCGAAACCTGATTTTGTCGAAATAGCCATCTTCTCGGAAAGATCCAACGATGTTTTCCAAAGGGGTGCGGCGCAATAGGGTAAAATCGTCGATAAAGGTTTTTGTGGTGGTATCGTTGCTTGCGGCCTCAAAGGTTTTTAGATCTATCACATCGCCAATTTGAAATACTTCAGAAGCTTTAAACACTTCAAATTCAGATAAATAAAATACGATGCTTTTTATCCGAAAAAGGTGCCCATTTGTACCCCTATACAAGGAGTCGCGGCGAAAAAAAAGGGTATCGTAAACCTGATCTGTGGTTACAATTAGGTTGGGGTATCGGCAGCAGCAATCCTTGTCAGCCGCCGCATTAAAGTTGATGGCAGCAACATCTAGGCATCCTTCCCGCGGCTCAAAGCAAGCACCCAGGCTCAGGCTAATGATCAACAACAAGACCAGAGCAGCAGGCAAAGCCAAGCTAAATTTCGCCCTAACCTGAAACCTGAACCTTGAAACCTGAAACCTGAAACATTGAAACCCTCTTCTTAAATTCATATTTCTTTCATCATCTGCTTAATAATCTGTTTCACCTGCGAGGAGAAATCTTTGTCTTGAATCCAGTTGCCATAATGTGGTTCTTTGCGCAACACCTCCAGCACTGGTTGGCCCGTGTATTTTCCAAAATTAAAAACGACTGTTCCGTCATTTTGTACTTTTAGTCTTTGCGTAGCATCCAGAAAATTTAGGTCGTTGGTAAAGTCGTGCAGGGCCTGAATGTCATTTTTGATGGGGGCTTCGATCACCGTATCATTTTCATCAATCAGGTCTTTTCCTTCGTAAGCCATCAGTTGACCCTGAAAAACCTCCATGGTAGCGCGTACATCTGCCAAAGCGTCGTGGGCATCTTCCAATTCTTTTTGGCAATACAGCCTGTAAGCAGCTTTGAGTGTGCGGGGCTCCATTTTGTAGAATATACGCTGTACGTCTATCAAACGCCGCTTCGACACATCAAATTCCATCTCCACCCGTGCGAACTCTTCCATCAGCATGGGTACATCGAAACGGTTGGAATTGTAGCCTGCAAGGTCTGCATCGCCGATAAAATCCCAGATTTTTTGGGCGATCTGATTGAATGTAGGCTTGTTGGTCAAGTCCTTGGGCGTAATTCCGTGAATCGCCATAGACTCTTCTGAAATGGGGATTCCCGGATTTACCAAGGTAGTGTACTCTTCTGGCGGTGATCCGTCTTTGCGCAGTTTCACCAGTGCGATCTGCACAATACGGTCGCGGATTACGCTGAGTCCCGTGGTTTCCAGATCAAAGAAAACGAGGTCTCGGGTTAGATTGATTGTCATTGTTATTGGTTTGATTTTTGACACAGCATTGCACCGCCCAAATTGACTAATGTGTTGCGGGGTTATTCTTGTTGCTTTTCATTGTCCAGTAAATTCTCGTTCAGTAAGCCCCTGTCTTTGGCTGTTTTACCATAGCCAAGAAGCTGCACCGGTTTTTTGGCTTTTTTCATCCTGATATTGAGTACTTCGGTGAACAGCGAAAAGAAAATGGCAAAATACAGATATCCTTTTGGCACGGCAGCCTCTATGAAATGGCCCAAATGTGCCGCTTCCGCAATGAGGGAAAAGCCGATCAGGAGCAAAAACGACAACCCCAACATTTGAATCGTGGGGTGATTGTTGACAAATTTGCTGACGGGACCTGAAAAAGCCATCATAATCAACACTGATATGACTACTGCGATTATCATTACGGACACATCATTGGCGATACCTACCGCTGTCAGGATGGAGTCGAAGGAAAAGACGATGTTGATGATGGCGATTTGGAAAATTACCTGGTTGAGTGCAGATTTGCCTTTTGACACAACAGGATCGTCGCCAGCGCCATCCCCTTCCAATTTATGGTGAATTTCAGAAGTCGCCTTGTACAAGAGGAAAAGCCCACCGAAGAGCAATATCAATCCCTGCCCATTGAGGTATGGCACTACATGCTCCGCTCCAGTCACTGCGTCATGCGTTTCCATCCAAGGGAGGTTCACGTAAAACAGTGGAGCCTTCATTCCGATGATCCAGGTAATGCCAAACAACAAGGCTATTCGGAGGAACATAGCCAGTATCAAGCCAATATTCCGGGCTTTAGGTTGCTGCTCCGGGGGCAATTTGGCAGAGATAATAGAAATGAAAATAATATTGTCGACCCCCAGAACAATTTCAAGGAAGGTGAGGGTTAAAAGACTAACCCATACGGTACCTGATGCAAAATCAGGCATTGTCAATAAATACATAACGTTTTAGTTTCGCGCGATTTAATGATTGAAATTTGTGGAAATGGCAATGAATTCGGGGGCAAGAATACGGTATTCTTATGAAGTCACATTTGCCCAGTTTTGAAAAACCGTAAAATAGTACAGGTCCAAAAGTTACAATGGCGACATTTACCCCTGAAAATCATCCGACTTTGCAGCCGTAGCCTCGGCTAGCCTTACTTTTGCAGGAAGTCTTTTCAAACCATAAGGACACTGGTTTGTTTATCAATAAATCAATTTTGTAATAATTTTCAAATAAAAACATGAAGAAACTACAACTCATCCCCGCCCTTTTGCTTTTCTCTTTTGCCCTTTTTGCTCAAAGCAGCGCAAAAAAATACGTGTTGCTGGAGCATTTCACCAATTCTAGGTGCGGTATTTGCGCCAGCAGAAACCCGGCATTTTATTCCCTGATTGATCAGGCCCAATACGCTCCCGACATTCACCACGTTTCCATCCACCCATCTGTTCCTTACAATAACTGCGTTTTTTACCTGGCAAACACCACTGAAAACAACGCCTGGGCGGCCGTGTACAGCATCCAGGGAACGCCCCGTGTAGCCGTGAATGGCAATCTGATCCCGTCACAAAACCAATTGCTTCGTGTGGATACGCTCACGAAATACCTCAACCAAACCAGCCCGCTGTACCTTAGAGTTACGGAAACCGGGACAGGAAACAGCCGCAGTGCCAGCATTGATGCAAGGGCGCTGAGCCAGATTCCAGCGGGAAACTACAAATTGTTTGTAGCGGTGGCCGAAAAAACAATTAACCAAACCACGCCAAACGGTGAATCTGTACACCACGATGTTTTTCGCGACATGCTGACGCCAACTACGGGACAGGATTTCACCCCACCCGCTCCTGGTCAGATCGCGAACTTTAACTTTGTCTACACCATTAATGCTGCCTGGAATGCCAACGAAATGTATGTGCTGGCTTTTGTCAGAAACATGGATAACAAGCAAATACTCAACAGCGGCACCAAGTACGATCCGGTATTGACTTTAGATGCCGCTGACCTTGTAGCTGAAAGCATTCGTTTTTCACCCAATCCGGCAACCGACATCACCTATGCTGAAATCGGCGACGACAATGCCTTGCAAACCGAAGTATATGCGGCCGATGGCAAGCGGGTTTATTTGGCACAGGAAAATGCAGCGAACCGTGTTTCCATCACCACAGCAGCTTTCGCACCGGGTATTTATTTTGTGAAAATCACCGGAGAAAAAGGGATTTACACGGCTAAAATGTTGAAATACTAAACTACTCCGCTTTATCCGTTTCAAGGCTGCCTTCGTACATCTCAAATTTTTGAAACGAACATTCCAGCGCGCCATTGAACAGCGTCTTTTTTCGGGATGCCTTGAGGCCGATGTGCTTCAAGGCATCTCTGTTGGAAGAGATGATCCAGGCTGACCACCCCGGCCAAACCTTTTTCAATTGATCGCCAATACTTTGGTAAAATGCAAAGATGTCCTCCATTTGTAGCCTTTCGTCGTAGGGCGGGTTCATCATCAGGGTACCGGTAGGGTGGGGTGGCACGAGCTTTTCAAAAGCTATTTTGTCCACCTTTATTTCTTGTTCCAGGTCGGAAGCCATGAGGTTGACAGCCGTGGAGTTTCTGGCCCGGGAATCAATATCAAATGCCAGGATATCAAATTCAAGGTCGCGCACTTGATCATCCGCTTCCTTTTTTACTTGAAGCCACAGTCTTTTGTCAAAATCGGGCCATTTAAAAAAGCCGAAATGTTCTCTTTTGTATTGCGGCGGTATACGCTTTGCGATCAATGCCGCTTCAATGGGCAAGGTGCCAGACCCGCACATGGGATCCACAAAATGGCCGCTTGCATTCCAGCCCGAGTGCAGGATCATTCCGGCGGCCAAAACTTCATTCAAAGGAGCTTCTACGCTGTCGCGGCGATAATTGCGGCGATGCAGCGAATCACCACTGGAATCCAGCAGCACAATCACTTTTGAGCCATGCACATTGATGTTGACGCGCAGGTTGGGCGCAATGGTATTGACATTGGGTCGCTGCCCGTCAAACTGCCGAAACTGATCCACAATGGCGTCTTTGGTCAACAGTGCCACGTATTTGGAATGGCGGAATATCTCACCGTTGGCCACCGCATCCACTGCCAGGGTATCCTGCACGCTCATGTACTTAGACCAATCGATGCGGCGGATGCCGTCATATAAATCCTGCTCCCGAAATGCCTCAAAAGAGCCGATGGGCATGAGCACCCGTAATGCCGTGCGCAATTCATAATTGGCGCGGTACATCAGGCGTTTGTCGCCTTCAAAACCGACGGCACGTTTGAGTTCGCGTACTTCCTGGGCACCAATGGCACGGAGCTCTTCCGCCAGCACAGGCTCTAGGCCCGCAAAAGTTTTTACAATAAAAGAAGCCAAAAATGGGAGTGATGAGTGATGAGTGATGAGAGATGAGAGATGAGTGATGCGTGATGCGTTTTTGGGCTCGTTCACGGGTGTCAATCATCTTGTTTCGGGGCAAAGGTAGCTTTAGAATACGGGCTTTGCCTTGAATGGTGCTGTAATTCAAAGGAATTTGATGGGGTTATTTCAACACCTTGAATGCTTTGCTAAGTCCTTGTTCGTTTTGAACCCTTACATAATAAACGCCCCCAGGCAAATCTTTCAAGTCTTGGAATACCACTCGGGCGAGTTTCTTTGAGTCGGATTTTGCCAGCATTTTACCAGAGGTGTCAAACAATTGACAGGCAGTTTCGGTGCCGAAAAACGGGCTGTTTTCAGGAAAATTCAGGGTAAGGTAAGCCTCAAAGGGGGAGGGAGAAACTTGGACAAATTGCTCCGTTGCAGGATTCTGGGTGTCCAGCATTTGGAAAAGTTGAATATCCAATGCGGTTACCTGGTTGGTTTGAAGCTGCACACCTATTATAGTTACTGGGAAGTATCCTTCCCGTATCGCATACACATCATACAAGCCGGGGTCGGCGTTACCGGTTTTGTAGTTTCCATCTGCTTTAGATGTATCGGCATTTAGGGTGCCTTGCACAAACACCTTTGTATTGGAGAGCGGAAACCCCGTATTGCCATCGGTGACGTGACCTTCAAGCCAGGCTGCGTGCCGGTAACTAGGTTTTTTGTAAATATATAAACCCTCAGCTTTTGCAGTGGCCAGTATGATGCCAGAAGGCAGGTATGGGTCAGCATCCCAAACCAGGGAGTTGCCGAGGGAGTCCCAGGCAGTTTCAATCATGTTTACAGGCCTGGAAGCATCTACCAGGGTAAGCTGACCGCGATAACTGGGGTTTACCAGAAAATCGTGGAATACCCGCACATTGTGCACTTCTCCTTCGGGTTTCCTGCTAGGTTTGTAACCATCTAGCAAGGTAATATTGTCCAAATTGGAAACATCAAAGGCGCCAAGTGGAGCGCCCAGGGTTTCGTCGGCGGTAAACAGGGTTTTCCCATCGTCGCTCAACATACTGTTGTGGTTGAAAGCACCGGGAGTAGGCTGGGTAGCCAGTAGTACAGGATTGGCCTTGTCAGCAATATCTACAACGCCAAACCTGCCTTTGTAAATCTCACTTGTCCACATGGTATCTCCCCGGATATAGCCATCGTGGACGTATTCAGTGGTGTACTTGCCCACAATTTCCGGGTTCCAGGGATCGCTGAGGTCGGCAATGAGTGCTCCATTGGTAATAGAAGCCCCGCCAAAAATATAGAGGTAGCCATCCACAGCCTGTAGCGCATGGCTTTTTATAACCAAGCTGTCGTAAATGCCATCGCCGCGCCACACTTTCCACTGAATGGTGTCTGGAAGTTCCCGCAGATCAATGATGGTAATACCGCTTCCCGGCGCTTCGGAGCCAACATAAGCAAAGCCTGCCCAGGTGCGCAATTCACGCCAATTGTTCGTGATTCCAGGCACCGTAAAACGCTCCACGGGTTGGGTTGGCTCGTTTACATCTACCAGGCTTACACCTTGGCTGGTACCTATGAGCGCCCATTCACCGCCAGAGCTGTCTACATGGTGCCAGCAGCCAGCCAGGGAAATCGGAGCGTAAGAGAGATGCCCGATTTTTTGGAGCTCTTGGGCTGGGAGGGGGCTTGGGGAGGCAAAAAAGAGGCTTATTAAAGCAATACGGAAAAGTCTGGCCATGATGAATTTTTGAATGGAAGGGCTCAAATGTCGTAAAAATAAGTGGGAGTTTACAGAACCACAGGATGCCAAGCCCCCTGGTCTGACGACTTTTCGTCGTCCGACCAATAAGTCCAGCACGATGCCAAGCCTTCTGGTCTGACGACTTTTCGTCGTCCGACCAATAAGTCCAGCACGATGCCAACCCTTCTGGTCTGACGACTTTTCGTCGTCCGACCAATAAGTCCAGCACGATGCCAAGCCCCCTGGTCTGACGACTTTTCGTCGTCCGACCAATAAGAACAGCACAATGCCAAGCCCCCTGGTCTGACGACTTTTCGTCGTCCGACCAATAAGAACAGCACGATGCCAAGCCTTCTGGCCTGACGACTTTTCGTCGTCCGACCAATAAGAACAGCACGATGCCAAGCCTTCTGGTCTGACGACTTTTCGTCGTCCGACCAATAAGAACAGCACGATGCCAAGCCTTCTGGTCTGACGACTTTTCGTCGTCCGACCAATAAGAACAGCACAATGCCAAGCCTTCTGGTCTGACGACTTTTCGTCGTCCGACCAATAAGAACAGCACGGTGCCAAGCCCCCTGGTCGGACGACGAAAAGTCGTCAGACCAGGAGGCCTGGATTAGTTGTCGTGCGGCATTGAGCGCTGCTTATTGGTCGGACGACGAAAAGTCGTCAGACCAGGTGAGTGGTATTAGTTGTCGTGGGGTGGTGAGCGCTGCTTATTGGTCGGACGACGAAAAGTCGTCAGACCAGGAGGCTTGGATTTGTTGTCGTGGGGTGGTGAGCGCTGCTTATTGGTCGGACGACGAAAAGTCGTCAGACCAGGAGGCCTGGATTAGTTGTCGTGCTGCGTTGAGCGCTGCTTATTGGTCGGACGACGAAAAGTCGTCAGACCAGGTGAGTGGTATTAGTTGTCGTGCTGCGTTGAGCGCTGCTTATTGGTCGGACGACGAAAAGTCGTCAGACCAGGAGGCTTGGATTAGTTGTCGTGGGGTGGTGAGCGCTGCTTATTGGTCGGACGAAGAAAAAGTTGCTTCAACAAAGTAAAACCCGTATATTTATGTAGTGGAAAACTGGCGCCACATCCCATTGATTGCCAATAAGGACGATAAATTTTCCGTAATTATCAAACTGCATTAAACATAAACCAAACCATGAAACTTATTGAAAACCATATTTTTCACGTGTATAACCGTGGAAATGACCGCCAACCCATTTTCTTCAGTCGAGAAAACTACTTGTTTTTCCTCAGAAAAATCAGGACCCATCTATTACCGACCTGCGACCTGCTGACTTATTGTCTGATGCCCAATCATTTTCATTTATTGGTCAAGGCTGATGCTCGTACTGTTGCGATTGTCAACCCTGAAAACATTCTTAGACCTATTCAGGCATTTAGCCGAGGACTTCAAACGATGTTGAGCAGTTACGCAAGGGCAATTCAAAAGCAGGAAAATTTGGTTGGATCCCTTTTTCAACAACATACCGAAGCGAAACAAGTAAGCAGCGAGTTGTATTTGGAGGATTACACTCTTTTTTGCTTTCGTTATATTCTATACAACCCTGCTGATGCGAGATTGGTAACTAACCCAATAGATTGGGAGTTCTCCTCTTGCCGTGATTTAGCTGGACTTAGAAATGGAACACTCTGTAACAAAAAGATAATACAAAATGAATTGGGACTTGAATGGAATAAACTGGAGGGCTTGGTAAGCAAACCTTTAACGTATGAAGAAAGGAAGTTGATACTGTGAATTGCCTGGGAACAGCACAATGCCAAGCCCCCTGGTCTGACGACTTTTCGTCGTCCGACCAATAAGAACAGCACGATGCCAAGCCCCCTAGTCTGACGACTTTTCGTCGTCCGACCAATAAGAACAGCACGATGCCAAGCCTTCTGGTCTGACGACTTTTCGTCGTCCGACCAATAAGAACAGCACAATGCCAAGCCTTCTGGTCTGACGACTTTTCGTCGTCCGACCAATAAGAACAGCACGATGCCAAGCCCCCTGGTCTGACGACTTTTCGTCGTCCGACCAATAAGAACAGCACAATGCCAAGCCTTCTGTTCTGACGACTTTTCGTCGTCCGACCAATAAGTCCAGCACAATGCCAAGCCCCCTGGTCTGACGACTTTTCGTCGTCCGACCAATAAGAACAGCACGATGCCAAGCCCCCTGGTCTGACGACTTTTCGTCGTCCGACCAATAAGAACAGCACGAT